>Ga0138256_10000089_pt1 | contig 105222 bp, 90 predicted proteins | sample KNB2016incub_MG_FD_105486 | JGI IMG/M metagenome (GOLD analysis project Ga0138256, IMG submission 105486) | Active sludge microbial communities from wastewater in Klosterneuburg, Austria - KNB2014incub_MG | ecosystem: Engineered > WWTP > Activated sludge > Unclassified | place: Austria... | reverse complement strand
GAAGGCGTATATCAAACCAAAACTACCATCTATTTTAAAGTATATAAATATGCACAACCCGATTTAAAATTGCTAAAATAAAAAGCCCCTCGATAAATATCGAAGGGCTTGGGATGTTTGTCGTCCTCCCAATACAATTTTCGAACTTTTTTATTGAGGATTTAAAGCGATTAGCGAATTTGGTGGCTTGAAAATCAATTATTTAAGAAAATACCGATGTCGAAATAGAGGATGCTGAAGGTGAGTATTGCCTTAAGACAGGCTGTAATATTACTCAACAATATTAAAAGCTATTAATTCACTAAGACTCATAGATTCTTCTTCAATCCATTTATCAGTGTTAATAAGCTTTGATATTACGGCTTGTTCTTCCGGCGTAAAATCGAAAATTTTTAATCCAGACAATTCCAGATTAGCAGACCAATGACTGAAATGGTGTGGAGAATTGACCGGAATGGCAAGATTCATTTGGGTCGGTTTGAGAATCTTTATATCAATATTTCTCTCCCGTAATTTTTGCTTTATGGAAGAATAAATAGATAGTCCGTGATAGTCCCAATCGCAGAAATAATATATTGGCTTCATAAGTTTTTCGGGAGAGATATAATCAATCATTGCAGTATTGTTTCCGCCAACGTACCACAGTTCTATATTCAAATCCCTCGCTTTCCAAGGCACTTTAAGGTGAGCAATATTTTCGCAAAGAACAATTGCCTGCGGATTAATACAATCTACCACCAGCCTCCATTGATGATTTTTTGGGTCTTTGTCGGGAAAGTCAACAATTCCCAATACTTTACAAACAGCAGCCTTTAAACCGGGTTTATTTTCTAAATATTTTGAGCCATAGCCTTTAAATATTTCACTCGAAAATGTTCTTATTGTAGTCAAATTCTTTAGAAGCTCATTCTTGTTTTCTACAATAAACATCAATGTTTGTATATCTCCTTCTGTATATTTTCGTCTTGCATCATCCTCAACATTATGCTGGAGAAGAAAAGTTGCATAGAGCTCAAATTCACGTAAAAAATTCTCCTGATAAAATTCTTTGTAGCCTCTGGATGCTTCTAAAATTTTTTGGTTACCAGATTTGTACTTTATCAGCCTTTTTTGCGAAAACAGCACATTTGAAATATAGGTGTTATCTAAAATCTTAGCTTCACTTCTGCCATCAGTAAATAACTGATAAAGTGCTTTTAGGTGCCGCCACGTTAAATGTTGGTTCATAATGCTTCAGAGGAGTCTAAACTTTTATCACCATCGGAAAGTATCGCCATAGGAGTATAATTTACCGGCATTTCGACCTCCATATTTTTGTGAAGCATATAAATATACTGCCCACCATCATTGAATTTTCCCACTGGGTTAATAGAAAGTGATATTAATTGATAATCATAATTTCTGGCTATATCATGTAGCATATCGTAATTACTACCAAGCCCTTCTGCCTCATCAATAGGCATAATCCTGACTGCTGGCAGAGCTTTTTTACCTTCCTCATTACTCATAACTGATAAACGGGCAATACAAAGCAGAGCAATAGCTGCATACGTTTGACCTGTGCTGCCCTTATTAATCCGACCAGTTTCCGACTCCATATTAAAATCAAGTTCAAAGTAAGAAGAAGGGTCGAGCAGTTGATTTACCGACACATCAGCACTTTGAGAACCGCCACAGCTTACAAATGCCGTCTTCATCATGTTTTCAATATCAACCTTATCGGATAAGGCAGTTGAAAAACTTCCATAGTTATCTTCAAGTTTTTCAATGAAGTTATTTATCCAATCTCTTGGGAACAAAACTGAAGTATATCTTCTCAATCTTGCTTTATACCCTCCTGTAATATTAGTTTCGTTTTTAAGAAAATTATCAATCCGCCTGACTGTATTTTCTTCTGCGGATGCCGCTGCATCAACTTCGTATAACAAGTCTTTAATCTTCTGTATTTTCCTGTTATTTAATTGCCTGTTTTTTTCATTAATACGGTTAAGGTATGTTGCTATGGATTCAATAATATTTTCTTCGGTATTGGCGAGTGTTAATACCTGATTAAAAGCTTCTGGAAGGAGATTTTTTGCAAGCTCTGTAAAATTCGTTTCGTCTTGAAGACGAAAAGCATCCTGCGAAAGGTACTGTTGAATAATTGCTTGATATTTTCCGATATAGATTTGCTGAGCCTTTATCATTACTTCCCTATCAGTCGAAGGCTCTGTTACCAAGTTTTCCGTAATAAATGTTTCTGGTAGCTTACCAAATAATTTTAGGTAGCTTGATTTTGCATTATCTAACTCTATTACCCCTTTTTGCAATGCTAGCTCCTTTTCCGGCAATTGCTTTATGGACAATATTTTCTGCTCCAGAGCAGGTTTATCTTTTCCAAAAAAATCTAATTTTCTTGTGCTGCGTTTCAATTCAGCTTTTATATTTTCTGTAACCACAGCAACTCTACTTTCTACCTCATTTACAAGCCCTGAGAACTCTTTTCTTTGCAACACAAAGACAACATTATCATCAATGTTTTCAGTTATTCTAAAATCCAAATTTCTGTAAGATTCAAGCAGGGTTTTCGCTTTGCTGAACCGCTCTCCAAATTCTTCATATTCCGTTTTTGCTTTCTCATATAAAGCTTTAATATTGTCCGCATCTTTATAAGTTCCGATACACTCATCAAAAAATTCCGTTGTAACATTTAATGCTGATATAGTCTTAAAGGCTGAAAGATATTCCTTGTTATTATAGGCTGATAATGATTCTGAAGGACTTTTTAACGATAGAATAATTTTCTGTAAAATAGCTTCCTTTTCAAGCCTACTTTTTAGAAAGCCGATTTCTTCAACGATGTTATTTGAATAAGCCAGAAAGAAATTTCTTATCACACCCTTATTTGCAGAATTAAAAACTGGTTCTGTGATATACTTTACATATCTGCGAATTCCGGCAAGATTTATCCAAAAACCATTCTGTTCTTTTTCTACCACTACTAATGCCTGAAACAATTCTGGAGGGGATGGCAGATAGTCGCCATTATTATCTGGCTTTTTTCTCGTCAATTTCTGAAAGCCCAAAATCACACTTTCTTCTTCACTGCTAAATGCCCTATTTTGTTCAATAGCCCAATACGCCAAAGAGTCAGGGTTGTTTACGTCAGAAAATCGCTGTAACGATTCCTTATGCTCAATATCAACTTTTGCCTTTGCCAATGACTCAGTAAAGTAATTACTCAAATAAGCAAACGATTCTTTCTTGTCAATTTTTTCAAAGGTTTCTGTTACTTTCTTTTCTTTTAATAGTTCAACAAATTCCTTTAATAATTCCTTTTGTTCTGAAGCATTTTTATTCTCCTTAAACTTTACCAGTAACTGTTCCGTGGTACAGTCAGCTTCCTTCAACCATAATTCAACTTTACTGATATTATTATATTGCGGAAGAATTTCATAATAATCAGTATTTGCATTTTCTTTTTGCTTCTGTAAAACAGGCAATCCATTTTCAACCAACTGGATTTCTTCTTCTAAAAGCTTCTGCAAAATATCAATGTGCTGTTTTGAGGTAGCGTAATTGGTTATCAAATCTGTTATTTCCCTGTACAGCCAATCCACCTGCTGACTGGCATACAGCAATCTTTGTTCTGCCCATTTTCTTTCTGCTGCATCACTTTCCTCTTTTGCATTCCTAAGTTCAATTAATGATTTTTGCTTTTGTGTTACCCTGTCAATCTCTTTCAAATTAGACCCATACTCGCCAACTGCCGCCTCCATATCTCTTACAGCATTTTTATACTTTTCATAAATTTCTTTAGCAGAATGATTACCGAACAAAAAGTTCTTGATACTGCTGCTTTTTTGTGTATCGAGCATTTTACCTCTAGAGAACGACTGAAGTATTTCAGCATAATCCTTCAATTGTTTTTCGCCTGCGGCTAAATCAATCGGTAAAATGTTTTGTGCGTAAAGTATTTCATGAAATTTTTTAATTCTTACCCAAGACTGGCAAAATAATCCATTGGCGGTCATCGCCTCTTTAAGCCTGTCAATTGGCAATATTTCATTTTCCAGTAAAAAATCACTGTTCGATAATGGTATGTCCAGATATTCAACTGCATCCAAACTATACCCTTTCTGAATTATAAAAGGCTGCGTATTTCTATTGCCTGTTTCAATACAGCAACCAACAACGATGTATTTTCCCGGTTTTGTTTCAATATTTAAAAAAGCGTACCCTGTTACTTTGATATTGCCACCTTGTGTAAGCACCATGCCATCTGGCTCTCGTTTGCCTGTGGCTTTTGTGGCTGATTCAAAAGCATCTGAACCAACAAAAATTAATTGTATGAGGTCGGCAATCATACTCTTACCGGAGCCGCTTTCACCTACAAAGTCTGTCCGAAATGGATGAAATAGATAATCAAACTCCTGGTGATGTATTAAACCAACAGTTGAAAGGCTGTATATTCTTGGGTATTGTTTCATTTAGCTATTTCATTTTTAAGCCAGTCATCAATTGCATTTATTTGCAAGCCATAAACTTTGGGCAAACGTTGAAAAGAATCTAATACTTCAAAAGTGTCTTCATTTAATTCAACCCAACCAATTTTGTGAAAGGCTTTTAATGCACTTTCAACCACCGCATCCATTTTATCCTGGTTCATTTGCGTTATATTAATTCCTTTGGCTTTTGCAAGTACACGAAAAAGACCTGGTTTAAGTTCTTCATAATCTTGCCGGAGCATACGCTGGAGTGATTTAACAGACCCGAGTTCAACGTATCCATCTATGAAAATAATTTTATAAAGCATGAAGCCAATAATGATAAATTCACTTTGCATAAATACACGATTCTCTAATGGGATACCACCTCTTGATTCAGCCATAAAATCGAGAAAATAATATTTCTCGTTTGCTTCACCTCCGTAACTGAGTATTACGCCAAAATAGGTTCGGTAATACAATGCAAGGCTGTCTTCATTTTTATCAATAAAGCGAAATAACCATGCCTGCTCATTGCGTTGCTGTATATGCCTTCCATTTTTTAGTTCATAATCTACTTTGGCAAAATAAGTTGAGGCATCTGGCTCCTGTAAAAAACTCCATGCTGTTATTTGCGCTGCACTGTCATTTCCCATAATGTTGTTTTTATGTTTTCTGCTTTCGCCACTTGTTCCGGATTAATATTTACTGAATAATTACCAGTGCTTTCAAAATATTTAAGCGCCTTATATGCAACTGCAACAGCAAGATTCAAAGCACCTGAATCCTCTTTCAAAATCTGAAAGAAATATGAAGACAAAGTAACTTTACCTGACTTCCTAACATCATTTTCAATAAGCTCAACCCATTGCATAATAAAATCCTGCTGCAGAACCTGTCGCATAGTAACTGCAAAAGCCTTCTCTTTCAACTGCTGATTTTGCGGAACTACTAATCTGTTTACCGCTTTAGCCGGGAAGAGGTTTGGCTTTCGTTCAACAATTATAAAATTCAACTCTTCATGTTGAACACAAAGCTGTGACAAGCCACCAGGAAGAAGCAGTATCTTTTTATTATTTTCGGTAATAACTTTGCTGTTTTGAACAAGAAACGAAATAAACTTTTCAACTCTTGTATTAAATAATGGTTTATTCAGGTTGCTGAAAAGCTGTTTAATTCTTGGCTGAATCCTGTCTAAGCGTTTATCAATTAAGGATAATACCTGCCTCATTTCCTGAAAAAATGAAATGGCATGGTGGGCATACTCGTAAATTTTATCATTATCAAATTGAGCAGTATAGCTGTCTATTAATTTTCTTATTTGCTCAATTTCACCAAAGGCTGTTCTTAGTTCTTTATTCTGAGTACGGATTTGCTCAAATTTTTCATCTATCTGCTTAAGGGTTTCAATTATCAACCCCTGCTGCAGGTTCATTTTTTTATTTTCCCTTAACGCTAAAACAGACTGGTCAATCTGCTTATCAAGATAATCCAACTGGCTTTTCAATTGTGGCTTGAATGTTATAAATTCAGTTTCAAACCATTCAAAAAGTTTCTCTTCTGTATTAGCATTACTTAGCTTTTGCCGAAGATTGTAACATATTTTCTCAATTTGTGTAGGGTCAAAAAAAGATTGCAGAGTTTCCCTTGCATACCTGCAAAATTTATAGGCATACTCCTTAAAAGAATACTGTTGCTGTTCATCATCAAATCGTAAAAAGTATTCCTGTAAGTCTGCGATTAAAGCATTATAATATTCCCTGGGATACCTGCTGCCAATCTGCCCGTCGCTGACATTGATTTTTTGAAACGCTTCATGAATATCTGCTTCTTTGAAAAAACCTCCAGCAAACTGACCATTCTCTATTTTTTCAAACAACCAAATAATTGCCATACCAGCTTTTAATTCTGGAAACAGAAGCCGGTAATTATCACCCTTTGAAATTTCGGGAAGAAAATGAAAGATATTTTTTTCAGAAGTTATCAAATTACAATTGTTCTATTTATTAAGGCTTTAATTTAATTTTTCAACTTACTGTTGTGTTATTAGATATATGAATTGCTTACCACAATTTTTACTCTTTCTCAAAACTCAATTTTCCAGCAATCCCATTTCTATCCAGCGTATATAAACCTGAAATGTTTAACCTGTCGGGATAATCTTTCTTTGCCCTAAAACTGCCCAAAAATTGTTTTTCGCCTATCACACTCCAACACAAAGCCAGCCCTTCTTTTTCAAGAAACTGCAGCAGCGATTCTTTCTTAATCAGAAGACCGGATAAACTTTTATTGTTAACAGAAGGGTCAAAACAAATCAGTTGTCCAAACTCATCAACAAGTTTTCCCTCATTAACTGACGGCTGTAAATTTAAACTGTTGACAATAAACTGAACTGGTTTATAAAATTGTATTGCCGAAGTTTTTGAGCAATCAAACTCTTCTTCCCAAAGAAAATACTCAGTTGTTCTATGGAGTTGAGCAATACTTTCTTCGCTATCTCTGGGATGTATTTTAATCCAATTTTCGCCACTATAATAGGGTTTGTTAAAAAAAGCATAGGCAGGCGACCAGTAAAATTCCCTGTTAAAGACCTGATACATATTTCTTGCCTCTGGCAAATCACTTCTGTAGAAAGTTTTGTTCATGGATTTTTTAAAATCCGCCAATTCGCTATTTTTTATCAGGTAACTCCGCATTTGATACCAAAGCCGTTTCCGCTGTACATCATATCTATCTTCTCCCAAAGGTTCTTGCTCTCCCCATTCCGGGTGTACTTCAAGCCATATCCAGGCAGTATTATTTTCATCTGTTACCTCAAGAATATTTTGCGGCTGCGGCAGGTCTTTTCTGTCAGTTATCCATTTTTTGGGCTCTACATTCCACGGGCTGTAACTTTTGTTAAACCACCAATGCGATGAAAATTCATCGGCATACCGTTCTGCCATCACATCTTTAATTAGTAAAGTGGGCTCAATATCCCTTACATAAGGATTCCATGGACCATCGTAAGCAATTGATTTTTTAGGCTTACTCCAGCTTGTTTCGTCAGTCATTAAACATTGGTCTGAAACTCTTGCCAGCAATTCGTAAAACACTATCCATTGGTACTTTTTTCCAATACGTTCTTTATGTCCTGAGCCACGACCTGAACCCTGTTCCGAGTCAAAACTGCTGAATAACTTTGGGTTATACCCCAATTCAAAAATCCTTTCAATAGCATAATTACTCAAGCCATTATAATCAACATTCCAATCATCAAAAGCAGCCTGAAAAGTGTATCGTCCAAAATCTCCATATCTTGAAGTGCCTCTGCCATACTCCGTTGTCATGGACATTAATATCGCTGTTGCTCCCCAATTTTCTTTCCCCCAATTGCCACTATCTTTTTTAGGTTCGTATTTTTTATCAATGGCAGCATTTGTTGGGTATTTTTTAGGCAAAGGATTGCTGTTGTAAGATGGACGTATTTTTGCCACATCAAGCTTGGGACTTAAGCGGCAATGCAGGGTATATTCGATAATACCCCGAGCATAATCCCTGAGTAAAATATGTGGAAAGACTTCCTTTTTGTTGAAAAATTCTTTGTAGATGTATTCGCTTAAACTGGTTAAATGTTCAAGATTGGAAGCCCTCAACACTGCACCGTAAGCTGCACAGTAAATTCTTTCAATAACATAAGGGTCATTGACATTTTTAAAATTTTCAAGCAGCGAAATAATTAAATGAGTTCGGTTTTGTAAAAAGCTAACCAGTGATTTTGTTGCAGCATCTCTTAAATACCGGTTAGCACTGGTAAAGAACCAACTTATAGTAATACAGCCCAACAGCACTGAATCATCATGCAGATGTTCATGGCTGTTTTCACTCCAGGCATATTCAATCAATCTCTTTACAGCACTTACATTTTGTGTATCATCTTCAAATTTATTTTGCAGCCAAATAGTCCAAAGATGGTCTCTTTCCGGTAAAGAAAAACTATTGAGAAAAGTATGCAACCTTTTAGCATTAAAATAAAAACCAGGTTTCATTGAGTTGAGTATGGATACTTCAAGGAATTGACTGAACAGGTCAATGTCTCCAAGAATTACATCATTTACAAAGGCTCTGGATGTTTCTCCAATTGTATTATTTCTACGCCAGCCTAACGATTGAATAAACCCGTCAGCAACTGCATAATACATTTTTGCATGAGGGGCAACTTCAAAAAGTTCTTTATTAATTCGTTCGGGAAGCTGTATAGAAAGTGCTTCCAAAAGGTTTTGACTATTTTCAGCAGTTCGTTGGTCTTTAATTAAATTAAACAGCCTGCCGCTTTCAAATGATGAAGTCGGTTGGGCTATATCCAAATACTTGTCAAGTAAAAATGATACCGTGAGATGGTCTTGAAAACGCTGGTAGGCAAAATATATAACATACACGGATTTATTCTTTTCCTTCCAATGTAAATCTTCATTAAAAACGCCTTCAGAAATTAATCTCAATAAATAAGGCTCCCGTTTACTACAGGCATTTAGAAAAACGCTTTCAACTATTTTATCAGCCTCATCAAACTCAAGGTAGTCTGTATTATCATCTACCATTTTCATTAAAATCTTTTCTACAACAGTATTTACCAATTGCTTTCTTTCATCATAGTACAACCCATCAGGCTTTGCAAGTTTTGCGTTAATACTTTCCAGAAAGAAATCGATAATACTGGTAATCCCCTCGTAGCCATCTGGCACTTTATGCAGCCCTCTTTCAAAAAGTGATTTGCAAAATAACTTTAGAAACAGAGGGTTTTGAAATTCTGGGTTTAAAAATGGAGACTGTGGTAAATTAATATTGTAGTGTTTAAAGAAATGCTTTATTGCTTCATATTCATTACCAGCAAAGCCATTATGGTTCACCCTCACTATTATATTACTTTCAATTTCTTCTGGCGGAACTATTAGCTTTTCAAACGAAGACCTTATACTTAACACTAAACCAAGCCACTTATATTTTTCAAAGGTTTGAACAAAAGACTTTAATCTGTTTATCCATATTTTTCTGCCATTGCCTTCATTAATAGCATCTATAAAAATAATTATTCTCGACTGTAGGCTTTCAGCCTTTGAATTTAAAGCGCCCAAAAAAGTAAATTCGTCTAACTGGTTTTTTAATAATTGATTATGTAAGATTTGCTTCCAAGGCATTTCTTCTGTTGAAAAATTTTCTCCCAATAGAAAGAGGCTTTGCTGCCCATTTTCTGCCCTTCGATTTACAATATCAGCCAGCAAGTGCGACTTGCCAGTTCCAGCCTTTCCTCTTATCATCAAAAAAGGATGATTAGCTACAAGACAAACCGGGCTTGATAGAAAATATATAAACTCATTAGCAGCAGAATAAAAATTACTAATTGCATTCAACTCACTGGAGAAAGGTCTGGTGTAATAGCCCTTTGCAGTTTGCTTTTTCTCTGCTTTTTCCCGTAGGTCAAACAAAGCTGAACGAATTTCGGTTGCCAAAACTGTACATCTTTCCAAAGAAGCTGTGTAGTTTGCAAATGGAATTTCTTCATTGCTTATAAAAACGAAGGTTTCATATACAGTTCTTAATGACTTGATGGCTTCAGAAAGGTCTGTCAACGCCTTTTTTATTTTTGGGTTGGTTGTGTTAATACGAATACCTCTGTATTTTTCAAGTAAATTTTTATAAACAGTATGTATTTGTAGTTGAAAATTTTTATCTCTGCTTAGCCCGTCAAATATTTTTGAGACGGGTAGCTTAACATTTACTTCTTTAGTATAACGGGCACCCAATGCGGTAATACTCTCGGTATTTTTGGCTTGCAGCCACTCATCAGAAAATTCTTCTTTATTAAACCAAAAGTATTTTAATCCTTCATTTTCTTTTTTCGACAGCCGTTCTATTAATTCAAAACTTCCCCAATATTCAAAATCCACTTTCATTCCTTTTCCATCAGCATATTTTTTCCATGCCGCTACTTTTTCATCCCATTTGTCGAGCATGGAAGTTTTCCCTTTTACTTTTGGGTCTGGCCGGTCGCAGGGAATGCACACATAATACTTTACCAAGTTTGAATGATTGTCTATTGCTCTTTTTACAGATTTATCTATTTGCGACCATTGGCTTGCTTCAGGGCTGGTTAAAAAATATTTTGCCTGCCACATCTGTTGGCTATTGTCATCCAAAAGCCAATAGCACTCTTTACCTGCATCAGGTTTACCAATTCTGTAAAATTTCTTTTGCTTATTTATCTTTTCTTTTGCTGCCAGTTGGCATACCAATTCTTCAAACCCATCGTTGAGGCTGTTATGGACGGGGCGTATGTTATTCCAGTTAATTGACATTTGCTGTATCTAATGCCAATTATTTGCATGGTTTTATTTGATTGGCTATACTTGAAATTAATGAAAAAATTTAATGTAAAAACACAGTTGAAAATAAAGAGGTATAACAAAGAATTTCACAAGTAATAAGTTGGATATTTTGTTCAAAAGTTTTACACAAATTTCTCTTTTAAATGCTTTCATCTCCAAACAACTTCCTCACCCTTTCCTGTAATAATTTCTTATCCGGTAGCTTTGTCTGGTACTCCGCCACCATCGCCGGTGATAGATACCGATTCATTGCATACTCCACCACGGCATCATCTTTAGACCTGCACAGTAATATACCAATGCTGGGATTTTCGTCAGGCTCTTTTACATCTCTATCCAATGCTTCCAGATAAAAATTAAGTTGCCCTAAATGTTCCGGTTTGAATTTGTCAGCCTTCAGTTCAAATGCAGCCATACAACGAAGGGTTCTATGATAAAATAAGAGGTCAATATAAAAATCGCTGTTGCCTACCTGTAGACGGTATTCCTCTCCGATGAATAAAAAGTCTTTACCCAATTCAAGTATGAAAGCTTTTAGTTGTCTAATCAAAGCCTTTTGCAAATCATCTTCGCTATGTTCTTCTGGCAGGTTTAAAAATTCAAATACATAGTTATCCTTAAAAGTATTTGCTAAGTTTTGATGCAATTCATTTTTACTTGGTGGTAAACTTTGCTTGCCAATAACCACCCTTTCAAACAAGCCACTGCTGATTTGCCGTTCCAATTCTCTTTTACCATAGCGTTCTTTTATACAGAGGTTGATATAAAACTCCCTTTCAGCCTCTGTTTTAGTGCCGGATAAGATAACGAGGTGGTGGGTCCAGCTAATCTGGCAAAGCATTGTTGGCCTGATGTCGGAAGGCAATTGTGTCACCACTGGTGATACAATTGTCGATTTGGGTGTTTTTTCTTTTTCTATTTGTATCACCGCTGGTGATACAAACGGGGAGCTGCTGTAAGTCTCGTAAAACCGCTTCATTCTATATAAACCAAGGCGATTGTAGCCCTTTAAACCGGGGTATTCGTTTTGGATATAGTCAGCTAACTGCTGCACCGTTTTATCGCCCCAATTGGCATTGGAAACCCTGCTGCTGATAAATTCACCTACCTGCCAATAGCAGTTTATCAACTCAATGTTTACAGCAGTATAGGCGTTCTGCCTTGCCTGTTCAATTATTCTAATAATTGCTGAAAACTCTTTCTTTATATTCATATCACACGTTTTTTGTTTAACAATTATTTCTTTATCACCAAATGCTGCAGCCCCGGTTCACCCAGAACCCTTTCGATTTCTGCCTGAACCAGGTCTTGCACCTCTTGTTTTATTTGTAAATAGTTACGCTGGATGATACTGTTATCCAATTTTCTTACTACCGGTATCTCTTTATAGGCTTCCTGTTCCGCTTTTAATGCAGCATGGTCGTTAATGATGGAAGAATGAAAGGTTTTTAGTTCAATCTTTTGGTCAGGGTCATCGGCAACCATCCCTACAAATTCGCCGGAACTTAGTGCCGATATTTTTGATGGAGGAATGGCCGTTTCCAATTGCTTGGAATGACTAACGGAAGTATCTGTACGGTTAATAGAATAGCTTGCCCTGTCCTGCATAATTTTTCCAAAACGTTCAGATAACTGTTTTGCTGTATCACCAGTTACCTGTCCGCTGATGATATTACCGGAGATATTCATAATTACATCAGCTTGCTCTTTACCATAGTCTTTTCTTAACTGGCTAAAATCCTGAACTGCTAAAGTTGTCGCTACTTTATTACTTCTTGCTGTCGCAATCAGGCTGTCCATATTATTGAGGTAAATGGTGGGAAACTCATCAAAAATTAAACTGCTTTTTTGCTTTCCTTTTTTATTCACAATTTTTACCAAGCGGCTGATGTAAAGAGAAAGTACTGCGCCATAGATTTGTATTTTCTGCGGATTATTTCCCATGCAAATAATCTTAGGTTCTTTAGGATTATTGATGTCCAGCGTAAAATCATTGCCCGATAAAACGTAATACAATTGCGGTGATGAAAGTCTTGCCATTGCAATCTTTGCAGAGGCAATTTGCCCTTCCAATTGCTCCATTGCATCATTAAGGTAAGCAGTAATAAATGGGTTGATTAAAACCTCAACTTCCTTCTCTGTTCTAAGAACTGTAAACAAATTATCATAGTCAGTTTGCATCAGTTCTATTACATGTGGAAGCGTACAAAATTCTCCATCCCTGAATTTTCTTAAAAACCAAATGATAGCAGTTAAAAAATTAATCGGGCTCTCAACAAAAAAATCACCCTGCCGTTTTATCCACTCCCTGTTTAAACCCATTAAAATTGTACGGGCAGCTTCTGCTGCATCGGTTATATCCGTCATAGTGGTATGGTCAAGTGGATTGCAGCGATGGCTGCAACTCAGGTCTTCAAAATTGATAACATAAAACTTCGGAACAACCGGGTAATTGTGTTTGTATTTAAGCCATGTGTTGTAAACAATGCGGCTTAAATCATCGTACTTAAAATCGTACACAAACATGGCAAAGCCTTTACTGATATGCTGTGTAATAACATGCCTGATTACAAAGTATGATTTACCTGAACCGGGAGAACCCAACACCAGCAAAGCCCGAAAAGGATTGATGATATTTATCCAGCTTTTTCTTAGTTTATTTTTAAGGTGATACTTTGCAGGCAGGTTTATAGAAAATTCATTTTGCAGCAACCTTTCTTCCTGCGGAAAAGTTTCATTTTCTTTATTGAAAATATCCTTGCTGTTAAACTTTGTTTGAATAACCCTTGATAATAAAGTACCGCCGGTTAATATCAAAATGAAGCCGGTTGTACAAAGCGACATATATATGATAGCAATCGTTTCAATGGTAAACTTTGAGTACAAAACAAGGAAACTGCAAAAGAAAATAGCCAAGCCAATACTGATATGTGCAAATGCAATTTTATGATTGAGTTTTTCATCTTTCTTACCTCTTGCGCCGAATAATGAAATAACTAAAAATCCCAGGCTGATTAATTTTGAAACATTAAAATTGTTAAACAATCCGGTGTTGCGGATATTGGTTAATAGCCTGTCTGAAATAGTTGCCGTTAGTTCCCATTTTACAAATGCACCGTAGCAGTAATAATAAAAATGCAAAGCCAGCAATACAATGCTTATCAGCCTCGTCATATCAATAATCTTTCTTAATCCTTGTTCATTCTCCCCGGTATTCATAACGCCTCATTTTAGATGTAAAGAATATTATCTTGAAATTCCTTTTCGTTTTTTTCGTTTTGCTTTTTTCAATTGCCACGGAACATAATCAAAGCCTTCTTTGGGATTCATTAAAGTATCCAGTAAGCTGTTATCATTAGTAGATTTGTCTTTTCCCGGCGGTTGCGATATGGTTAGTTTTTCTGATTGCTTTTTTTCTTCACCAGCCCCTTTTGAATCTTTTAATTGTTCAACTGGTGAAGCCACTAAAATGCAGCGTTCCTGGATACCATTGGCACTGTAAGGCTTTCCTAAAGCACTTCCATTAAAAACAGATTTAGTGCGATGGTCTATATACGTGATGCCATAAATGATGCCTTCTTTGTTTTGCCGTAAAACGGTTTGGATACTTTCTTTTTCTAACCCTTTTATCAATCCATCCAAGCCGATACCGGGTTGTTTAATCAGTAATAAATCAATAGCATTTTTCACTCTTGCTTTATGTGGCAGTCTTTCTTTTTCATTCACCACAAATCTTTCGTTCAAAAACTTCAGCGTTGGTTTATTGTAAAAATCACTTGCCTTTATCGGCACCCCAACTTTATTTCCTTTTGCATCCAATAAACGATAGGTAAGTCCGTTATTTTTATAGATTCTTGAATTTTCAGAACCCTGGTCAGCCATTACATTGAACTGTTTTAAAACGGCATTCAGCTCAGGAATAGAAGTATATTTGTAGTTGTGCACAACTTCATTCAGTACATTTGAAATGGATCTTTTGGTTTCTGATTTGCCATACTGAATCTTTTCTGTATTCAACGGTTTGAATTGATATTGCTTAAGTCTTTTACTATCTTCAGCTTTCACCAATCCAAACTCCTTCTCAATTTCTTTTCGGGCTTTTTCAGATTGGTTTCTGCCAATATTTTGAGTATCAATCCTACTTCCGTCTTCTCTTACTTTTATGCTCACAATATGTATGTGCGGATGCCCTGCATCATGGTGCTGATAAACTAAATACGGCTGGTTACCGAAACCAATTCTTTCCATGTAGGTATTAGCAATGGCTTCCAGCTTTTCTTTGGAATGGTTTTCAGAAGGATCAAAATTTAGTGAGACATGCATACTGTTTCTGCTTACATTCGTATTCAATGCACACTGATTAAGCAGTCTGTTCAATTTATTTTTCAGCGATAATTTATCTGCATCCTTTGGATAATTGGCTGCCGAAATACATTTAGCAACTCCTTCCTTCACTTTGTTTTCATTGTAGTTTACAATGCGGTGAATGGAATGCCCGGTTTTAATTACTGCAACCATTGCTCACCAATTTTACCTGTTACATTTTTTATTTCCTCCACTTTCTTTAGCAGCAAATTTTTCTCTGACTCATATACTTCAATCCACTGTCTGAACTCAGGAATTTGATGCAGCGTATGCAGCTTTTTTACCGCCTGGTTAAAGTTATTTCCAACGCCATTCAATTCCTTTTTCAGAACAATCAGTTCTGTCATTAAGTCATCTAAAGACTTATTGCGGTAAGTGGCAACGATGGGTTTATTGAAGATAATTTTTCGCAGGTATTCACTCAATTTTCTACAGGTGCTATCCTTCCATTTCTTTTCTATTTGTTCGTACTCTTTTGTAGTAAACCGCATACCCACAATCCGTTTTCTGTTTTCCGTTTTCATCACTTTTCATTTACACATTCTTAAACAATACAACTTTGTTTACTCCCCGCCTACGACTTCGGAGTAAGGGCGGCCAGATTCGGTTGTTAAACAACCGGACATCTGGCCGATTGCTGCAAGGCGGGCAATCTCCCAGACTTTTCAAATTCATTAACACATTCAAGTTTCATAATTATAGTTTTTAGCCATCATCAATAAATCTATTAAAGCATTTTTAAAAAAGAATAGCCTATTAGAATTTCCAGCCAATCTTTTTCTGTTGTTTCAACTGATTATTCACTAACCAATCATTAAGGTCTTTATGATTTTTATACAGGCTACTTTCATCCTTATACTTGTTGCTTAAAGACAATGCAAGACGACTGCAATTTTGTCCGGCTTTATCATTATCCAGGTACAACTTCACCTGATTGTAACTTTCCATTGCAGGTCTTGATTTTTCAAAAAAAGACAGAGAATTTAAAACGATATAATCAGTCTTTGGGAGTGAATTTGTTTCTTCCAGAACTTTATAAGAAAGAAAATCAAAAAAGCCTTCAAATACAGAAACTTCATTACAGCTATTTTTAAAGCTGGTAATACTTTTCGGAGAGCTGGCAGATTTTAGAAATGGGTTCCTGATTTCAAAACTGCCACTGTCTGTTTTAAAACCAATTCCATAATACACTTTATCGTTCATTTGATAGCGGACTTCCCTGCAATATTTATCGGCTACTGAATACGGTATTTTTCTCTTTGCCAGATAATTGATAAGCTGTGGTGAACTAAGAATAAAATCTCCAAGCACAGTAAGTTTATTGTCCTTGATTTGCTTAGTTGAGACTGACTTAACTGGCAGGTGAAGAAAAAAGTTACCATTCAATCTTTGCAAAAATTCCACTGAACTGCAATTAAAATAAACCATGCCAAAATCTATCAGATTGCCGCCTTTACCAATGCCGTGGTCGTACCAGCAATTTATTTTTCGGTCAATTTTAAAAGAAGGAGTTTTTTCATCACGGAGTGGAGAAAGATACCAGTAATCGTTGCCCCTTATTTTTGCAGGCTTAAAACCAAGTGTGGACAGGTACTCAACCAAGTCAATTTGCTTTGCTTCTTTATAAGAAGAAATATTTTGTTCAGCTTTCATAACACCACTATTCTTTTTCACTTACTGTTTCAATAACAAAATTAAACAACTGACATGCCTCAAAACTATCCTCCTTGAATTTGAAGGGGGATGATTTGAAGTATTGAAAATAATTTTACAGTCTAAAATAATTGTATGAATACAAATGAAGTTGCCAAAGTGTACGATACTGTTTTAAGTATCCCTGGCATGAATGAAACAGTGAAGCTGAATATTCAAATCAGCAGGAAAAATGTTTTGCTGCTGAACCGCATTATTGAGCGTGGACTTACCATTAAAGACAATGATAAATCCGGCAGTCTGATGGATATTTTTTCTAAAGAATCTTTACAGGAGTTGGGAGCATTTTCTGATGAGTGTTTGAAGAAAGCAGGATTGGTTGATTTGAATGAGAAGTTGAAGGAGTTGGATAGTAAATGATGCTAGCTTTCGAAACTGAAAGAGTCGTTATCCTTGCTATACTTTACCCATATAAAATTGAAGGATTTTGCTCTTGTGGGATGTTTAATTTGGAAAGTGTCTGTTTTAAGATTTTCAATTAGCATGATTCTGTTTGTATATGCTAAACTCATCAGGTGATAAGACAGCAATACAGAGTAAACAAATCTTTTACTCCACTCATCATAAGAGATTTGCGCCAACTCCCAGCTATCATCGCCATTATAATTATCAAGCAAAATCCTCCTGTTATCATTCATAGTATCAAATGAATATTCTGAATGTGCAAATGCGTTTCGTAAGGAAGTATGAAAACCTTTCCTAATTATTTCGGCCAGTGGGTTGTTTGCATCCTCAAAAGTTTTTCTTACATCATCCCTTATAAATTTATGCTTGGTCATATCCGGCACTCCAACATTCCAATTGTATTGCTCACCGTTGTTTAGATGTGCCAGCCGATACAATTTTTTTAAAAACGGCTTTGACTCCCAAACATGACTATAAACCATCAGCTCCATGTGCATCCTTTGTTCATTATCATCCGTGGATAACTGCGAACTTGGAAAAGCATAAAAGGTTGATAAAAACTCCGACATAAATTTTAGTCTGCCTTCGTCTTTGTACCTGTCAATTCTATTATCAATTACATTAGGATTTAATCGAGACAAGGGAGTATCGTATTCTTTTTTATACTCTGCATCTGATAGAAATAGAACATAATCACCATGGCCTGTATCCTTAATATTATCCAGAGTATCCTGTATAGCCTTTTTTACCTCTGCGTCTATTGCTGTAAATTCCAATCTTGTTATCATATCCGAACTTTATTTTTTAATGCTTAACATTATTCGCCTACCCAAACACCTCCTGCTTCTTCATCCAAATTTCCTTATATCCTTTCTTCATTTTTCTATCTAAAAAAGAACAGTCAATTAAATCCATCACTTCTTCATTTTTGCTGCTGAAAAGTTTAAAACTGTTGTAATAAACTTTTTCATTTATCCGCAGGTTTTCAGCCAATGCTTTAAAGTCAGTTAATTTTAGTTTTGCTTTTTTACCATTCAATGTGAGGGCTAACTCTTCTTCATCCTTGGGATTAAGCAGGTTTACATTCAGTAAGTCATACGCAGGGCTTAGTACAATGCCTTCGGGTTGGTGCATCAATGAAAAATTCTTTAAGTGCATATCATTATTACCACACAGGTAACTGAACAATACCAGTTCAAAATAACTAAGCAGGTCAAGCCCTTTATGGCAATAATGTGCTACCAGTTTACCGGCTTTTTCATAAGAACTTTTGTATTTGTTCTCCGTTAAGAATTCTGATAACTGGCATAGGTCTTCTATGTGTATTTTCTTGCCTCCGACCCGATCGAAACGCCGGGCAATATATACCATGCTGCCATTGCTGGCCTGCAGCAATGTATGTTCACACACGGGTATTTTAAACAGTTCGGCCAGGTGCATGGTAAGGTCTTCTGTTTCCGGCATCATGGGGTAACCGTGATGCTGCGGCTTTAAAATAAATTCACCCCAAAGCCCAACAATGGTTAAGCGGCTGTGCCCTTTTTCTTTTTGCAGCGTAAGCGATAATTTGGGCTGTACCCCTGTAACCGCTATGCGTTGGTTAACGGTTTGTTTGGCCAGCGATTCAATCAATGCATCATCCAGTTGAAGGGTTGGCACTTCCGGCGTACCAAAAAACTTTTTGGCACAGGCCGGGTGGTATTGAGCTTCCCCGGCATTTTTGTAACAAAACCAGCAATTATTCATTTTTCATTTATTCAGGTTCTACCGTTACAGCCCCAATGCTGTCCCGACAGGTGGTTAACAATAATTCAAAACGGTCGTTGGCTTTTACTTTCCAGTGATCCACAGCAATATCCAGCAGCCAGCCTTCTGGTATCAGTCCATCAAAAAATGGAAACAATACTTTGCTGCTGTAAGGTTCTTGCTGCTTTGGCAGAGTCAGACTGATGGACTTGCTGTCGGGCTGTTGCAGGTAGTCCATGTCATACTGCAATAGATAGCCTTCATCCGTTTCGGAAAGCCGGGCTGCCAATACCCCATCGTACAATACTTTTGCGGTTTTAGCCATGTTTCTGTGCTTTTGGGGTTACGGCAAGCTCGGCACCAAACAGCGCCAGTATCTGGTTCACTTTATCTATACGCATGGTAGTTTTGCCCTGCTCAATTTCTCTCACCAGGCGAAGCCCTACGCCAGCCTTGGCGGCCAGTTCTTCCTGCGTAAGATTGCTTTGCTTTCGCTGTTGCTTTAGATATGCTGAAGGATTCATTTTATACCTTTGAGGGTATAAAGATAGGTGATTTCTTTTAATTATACCGAATAAGGTATAAAGATGTATTTGTTTGTAGGATTATACCCATTTAGGTATAGGAGGAGATATTTTCAATTTTTGGCTGGCTGTACTTTTGAAACTGGCTATTTCTTAAAACTAATAAAGTTTTCAATTTTCCTAAAAATTTTACCATTGAGTTTCAATGCATCCGGCTTTTAATACCTGTTAACTTTGAATTAGTATTTGTTTATTCAATAAATGAGCTTTACTTTGCACCTGCTCATCTTACCAATCATAGGAAGAAGGAGTTTCGGGGCTCGATGTATCAAGATATACACCGAGCCTTGCGTTTTTAATGAATCAACGATAGCCGTTTTTTTAATTTCTTCTGAATACTCTTTTTACCTTCCGGCTTGTTCAAATAATAGGCTGTCAATAAATAATAATCTGTACCGCTCCGTTGCGGCTCCAATACAATCACATAATCCTGCTCCAAATCATAAATGTAGGTTTTAATTACATCCTTTCGCTTTCGCAAATCTCTTTCCTCAACACTAAAAACTTCTATATTGTTTTTTTTCTTTTCTTCAATATGATGTCGCACCCAGTGCAAGCGCAAAGACCTTTGCAATTCAAATACCCTTTGTCCGTATTTAGAACCATCTTCATTCTCCGTTATAACTTCTTCACAAGTAAGATGTTTAAACAGGATTTGCATAGACGGCTCTTCACCCTTGATAGGCCGGATTATTTTTGTTCTAAAATTCAATCCGGGATTGTCCTCAATATCCCTTTTAAAAATAGCTTTTAGTGAAACTGTTCTTTGTGCTTCATTCAGGTGAGCAAGTTCAAGGAGTTCGGGATATATCTTAATCTGGTTAAATGGCATAGTGTTTACTTCAGGTCTATGAAAAACAAATTGAATTTATGACTATCTTTTGCAGTAGATCTGGTTAAGGGCATTTGACTATTTGACTGAATTTTGTCTATAATTTTATTTTTTGCAATCACCTTATCTAATCCTCTCAAGCGGTAACCAATAGCGCCGGTTATAATATCGGTTAACTGCATCAGTTCACTTTCATGAGATCTTATATTTTGCAAATTTCTAACTGCTATAAAATTATTATTCAAATATCCTCTTAAGCCATTTACTTTTTTAGCACTCCTGGTGTCTTTAATATCGAGATAAATATTATAGTTGCAATCGGGAAATATTTTTTTGCTTAATAACTGAAAATACATTTTGTAATAGAAGTCATCATGACTTTGATTAAAATCACTATGCTTTAGCTTTGATTTATCTATCACAATTGCCCGATACTGTAAGTCTGTAGCAAAAAAATATTCAATCAATTCACTGTACAATGGATAACTTGACTTGGATAATGAGCTCCATTTTGCTTCAGTATGTAGTCCATACTTTTGCTTTATTTTTCTAATATTTTCATTATGCATCCGTATTTGATTGTATGCAGAACTTACATAAGCTATCAGCATAAAAGAATTTTTATCCTTTTCAAGATGGCAGCTTTCGTCACAGTAAAAATTGTATGTTTTATTCATAATGTTTTTTCTTTATGAAACTTTCTTTATCATTCGTCTTACATTTTTTTCAGTAAAATTCCTTCCGTAGGCATTTTTCAATTGTGTAGACAGTGTCGGCAAAATTTACTTTCCGTAGTCTGCCCGCTTATTTTGCAGGATGTTTTTATTAATACGATTGCCTACATGCCTAAACAACAGCGTAAGGGTACTGTTTGCCTGCGCCACCACCTGCTGCTGGCTTTGCTCAATAAGCTGCGATTGCTCTTGAAACAAATTGTGCTCATTATCTTTTTTTGCTTTCATTGATTAAATATTTTTCTATAATTAATCATTCGTTGTTCTGTTCAATTATTTTTATTTCGGCCTCTGTTAGGTTGTAGAGTTGGTAAACCATTTCATCAATTTTATTTTCAAGCATTTTGGTATCGCTTGCCACTTTTTTTGTTTCTAAAATTTCGTCAACCAAATTAATGAAAGGCAATTGCTCATTTTGATTTATATCTTTTATTGGCAAAAGTTCGATTTTATATTTCTTCCATCGGTTTGTTCCCATGCCTGTTGTAGTACTTATTTGATTAAAATACCATTCAGATACTTTTGAATTGAGTATAGCTAAAAGGAATTTTAAATTCTCGCCTGTCATTAAAAAAGTAGTTGCTTCTGCATAATATTCTCCAGTATCGTAAGCAAATTTTGGCATGTCAGAAATTTCACCCCAAATTATTTTAGGCTTATTGAAATCTTGCCAATATGATATTGAATCTTGTGTTTCAAACCACTTATTATTCGATTTTTTTCTACTTCCTGGATTTCCGGACTGTTCAAGTCGAGGTTGAGTAAATTTTAATAAATGGAATTTTACGCTTGGATATTCATCTATGTTTATTTTAAGGGAAGGAAAAGTGCTAATTATCCAAAGATTGGAGAATGAATGAGAATATTTCTTTAAATCCCTTCCTCGCAAAATAGGCTTAATAATATTTTCACTACTTGAATCTTCAGCAATTAATTGGTCTCTTATTTTGTCATCGATTATAAATGCTTCATTGAATCCAGTCTTAATTCCAAAATTGATATTCACTTTGAAATCTTTAAGCAACTTAGAACCCTTTTCAATTTTCCTTTTTAGGCTTGCCTCCATTTCATTACCAATTATCCAATCCGTTGTCTCAGGTATCTTAAACTCGTAACTATTATTTATTACATAATCAATAAGAGAAGTGCCAAAGGAATAATTTTCAGAAAGACTCGACACTTTAAATGGCTTGCTGTGCTTGCATTTTTGAAGAGTTATAATATTTGACTCTACGGTAGCTTCCTCAAAAATTTGAATATCTTGAACATTTAGCAAAATCAATGGCTGCATATTTTCAGTAAAATACTTTTTAAGTAAATCACCATAAATAGATTTTAACCATGAGTTTGAAGTGATGTAGGTAAGATAGCCATTAGCTCTTAAAATTTGATTTCCCTTTTCGTAAAATAGGCAGTAAATATCCGTTCCTTTTGAATACGTTTTATATTCAGAGTTTGAAAAATATACAGCTTGCTGTTTCATTTTAGATAGTGAAATATATGGTGGATTCCCAATCACCATATCAAACCCAATATAATCACCATCCCCATTCAACACCTCTGGGAACTCAAACCTCCACTCAAAGGCATTCTCGTAAATCTTATTATTTTTTATTTCCCCAATTTCAGTTTCCAGCTTTGTTATTTCGTTGCTTAATTGCTCAATTTTCTTTTTAGTATCCTTGTTCTTTTTGTTTCCTTCATCAAATAATTCTTTGGTCTGGCTAAGGTTAAATAAATCGCCCCGTAGTTTAGATAGTTTTTTAAATTTTGGGTCATTAGGGCTTATGTAACTTCTAAAATCTTTTTTTATGGAATCAATCAATTCTTCCATTTCTCTTTTCTGTTCCTTACTTTCAGCATCACGGTATGTTTGTACTGCCACTTTGTAACTATCAATACTCCATTTGCTGTTGCGTAATGCACTCTTAATATCAGCATCTAATGCAAAGCGGCTAATAAGGCTGTTACCGCATTTGATGTTTATATCAATGTTGGGTAAGGTTTCTAATTCTATGTAGTTACTTGCCGGGGTGTAGTACGCATTTTTCAGCAATTCAATCCATAAACGCAGGCGGCAAATTTTTACAGAATTGGGGTTTATATCAACGCCAAATAAACAGTTTTCGATAATCGTTTCCTTTTCATGAAATAGCGTTTCCTGTATGCGCTGGCTTTCTTTGTTTTGTGGATTGTAATCAAATAATTTACCATCTTCATCTGTAATAATTAATTCATCATTCACCACTTCCACATGATAATCTCTTAATGATTTACCTGTTGCATCCTGTAAAATTTTCAACTCACTTTTAATGGCAATCATTTCATTTAAGGCACTTACTAAAAAGTGGCCGCTACCCACGGCAGGGTCGCAAATGTGCAGGCTATTAATAATTTTATTGGCTTCCTTTTTATCATCAATTTTATTATACAAACTATCAATGGTATCACAATGCCATCCTTTGGTATCATTAAACTTCTGCACTACCGACCTGCGGATAGTCTCCTTACACATATACATCGTTACAAATCCCGGTGTAAAAAAAGAGCCGTCTTTATAGCCATTTATCTTTTCAAAAATCAATCCCAATACTGAAGCATTGATAAGGTTTTTATTTTCTTCCTGTATTTCTTCGCCGCCTTCACTCGTAAAATCATAAGCATCTAAAAACTCAAAGAGATATTGCAGTGTGGGTAAAGTACCAGCTTTGCGTTTGCCATTATCGTCTTTTAAAACAGAACTGTTTGATAACGGTAATTGTAAGCGGTTGTCTAATTCGCTGATATTAATGGTTTGTCTTTCCAGTTCAATACGTTCAAACAAAGAACTGTTGAGATAAGGTACTTTATTGAATTTTTCCTTTATGTGGTTGCGCCTGCTTTCTGGTTTTTCTGCCAATACCTGAAAGAAGAGATTACTCAGTTCATCAAAATCAAAAACCAGTTTGCTATTTAGAAAAAGATACGCTGTATTGCCTTTGTGATACTTGTATAGTTGAGCCTCCAGCAATTTAATAAAAAGCACCCGGTTTACCCAGGTAATACATAACTCCAGCGCTACATTAAATAATTGTTCTTCCTTGTTTGCGCCAAATGTAGAAACGTTACTGATATTTCGTAAAGCATCTTTATCTTCTAACTTTATAATCGTGTTCTCCAGCAAAGAAGCTTCGTCAGATTTTGCTTTTCTTTTTATTAGCTTTTTGCCGCCATCTTTTATTTCTTCCAGCCCAATGATATGTAATAGCTCAACATAAAATTTTGTATCAAGGCTGTTACTGTCGTTTATAAATGGCTGCTTCAACAAATGTGCGGGGGATAATATTTTATACAATCCGATTAGCTTGGTATCATCTTCTTTATCGGTATTGTTTACATACTTTTCGTAAGTACGAACATCAAAATGAGTAATTGGCATTTCTTCTGCCACTTCATCCAGAAAAGACTTGGCAATGCTTTCATAAAAGAACTTAGTGTCTTTGCCACTCAGTTTCCAATTCTCATAATCCTTTTTCAGTTTACTGTTTCTGTAAACGTTTTTTTCAAACCAAACTTCATCTATTACAAACCACTCATAAATATTGGTAACAACCAGGAATTTTATATCGGTGTTGTTATGGTCAACTCTTTCCCGTAAATAATATAAAACCAATTCCTGCAAAGCTTTTGTATTTGGCTTGGCTGCTGTCATCATCTCTGCCTTATTGGAAGGCTTTTTTACTTCGAGGATTACACCTACAGCATCTTTGGTTGTTTTACCAGTATGTATCACCAAATCATTTCTGTCTTTGGTATTTATTTCAAACTGGTCTTTGTACCAGGTATCTTTTAAAAAATCGGCTATTACATTTTTCAGGTGTTCTTCGCTTTCCTGTTCGTTGATACGGCTAAGTAATTGTTGCAGGTTCTTCTTAAATAGCTCAATGTGATTGCGGCTTACCTTTTCCTTCAGATAGGCTTTATTAAGGGCTTTAATGGGCTTGATTAATTCCAGTTTCATGTATCGTTCTCCCGGTGTTAATTATGGGTTTATGGCGTTTACTAAAGGAGTTAGTGTAAATATAGCTTTTACAAGCCAATTTCAATTACTTGCAGAAGGTTGGCCACATAAAAAAGGGGGTTATAAAAGCCCCTTATCATATTTCCTAATTCCACGCATTGAGCCAATATTACTTTCGTTGAAAACTGCAGAATAAAAAGCTTTGAACCGTATTAAATGGAGTTGCATGGTTTTCTTCGACACATTTAATCCGCTCAAACTTTATTTCAAATCTTACCGACATAGAAGTTTCGGAATATTGTTTTATCTCCAATCCACTGCATTTAGTTGGACCATTTTCTGAGAAAGTACCGAGGATAAGATAACCATCTTTTTTTATACTGTTCTCCGCAAGGTGAACGTAAGTATCAATTTTATCTTCGGTTGTGAGGAAATGAAATGCAGCCCGGTCGTGCCAGAAATCAAATTTAACATCGGGCTTAAATTCAGTTACATCAGATTGAATCCAATGCACCAAACTAGCCTTTTCTCCGAGGCGCTGTTTTGCCCGGTTTAATGCGTTTGCGGAAATATCAAGTACATAAATGTTTTGATAACCTTTTTCAATAAGTGCATCTACAAAATGGCTATCACCGCCACCAATGTCGATAATATTGGCATCTAAAGGAAGTTTAAATAGTGCCAAAAATTCCATGGAAGTTTTAGGGTAAGGTTGAAACCAGCTTACTTCATCTTCTGCTTTTGTGGCAAAAACATGTTCCCAATGTTCTTTGGTAGTGTTGCTCAAAGTTTAAGTTTTATGAGTTTAAAGTTACTATTTTCGTTGGATATCCTGCATAAAAAAGGGGCTACAACACCCCTTCATCAGCAAAGCTGTAATAGCCTTCGCTGGTAATAATAATATGGTCAATTACCTTGATGTCGTGGTAGCCTGCAGCCACTTTTATCTTTTGGGTCAGTTCCTCATCTGCACGGCTTGGTTTTAAATTTCCGCTGGGATGATTGTGAGATAAAATAATACTTACAGCAAGTGATTTAATGGCAGCGGCGAGTATCAATCTTGGGTCGGCTATAGTTCCGGTAATGCCGCCTGTAGAAGCTTTATAAACCCCAATTACTTTGTTACCCCTGTTCAATAACAGCACTTTAAATTCTTCCTGCATCTCAATGGCATTTTCATTCCATAATTCTTTCAGCAGTTCATAACAATCTTTAACGCTGCTAATCTTTGGCCGTTCAGAAGCCTTTACTGTTGTTTTATACACTAACTCCACTTCTGCCACTCTTGTCCATTCTGGAAATTTCATTGTTAACTGTTCCATAACTCCATGTTTTAATTGTTTAAAAAATTAATTATGGAACCTGCACCGCCTTTTAGCGACCAAGGCAATGAAGCAACGGAATAAATAGCGCAGCGGTTTATGCCGGAATTTCATTGCCGCCACGGAGACAAAAGGCGAACTTTGTGGGAGAATTAATGAAGAAAAAAATACGGGTTTAAATATTTATGAGCAACAAGATTTATTCATCTGAATTGGGGGACAGGCGACAGTGCCATAACTGCAAAACACACAACAGTCTCCGTGTTTAGGTTTTAGTGTTTCATCGCAATTGGTACATTTATAGAAGTATTGACAAGCATCAGTAGGCATTGTTTCTTCTTTTTGAAAGCCACAGTAAGGGCATGTAATGGTTGACTGTAATGTGAGTGTTTTTTCCATTTGTTATTTCTTTTTTTCGCAGCATGATTTCAACGAATCGCTACATGATTTTTCGTTTTCGTCTTTATCACTAAGAACATTCATATACTCATAACCTTTTACTTTATAGCCTGTTTTACTGATTGCCTTTTGAATAGCTTTTACATCAACTTTAGATTTGTCAAAAGATACCAGGCTGCTTTGGTTGGCATAAGAAGTTTGATAGGCTATCACACCATTTACTTTAGCTATCTCATTGTTTACTTCTGCTTCGCAAGCTTCACAACTCATACCTTGTATAAAAAACTTTACCTGTTGCTTGCTATTAACTGCTATAAGCAATGCAGCTTTAATTGTAGGTTTTGGATAAAATATTTTTGCGTACAGTGGAAACGTCATCATCAAAGCAGCAAAAACAGTTATTATACTTAAAAAAGTTATTGTTTGAAGAAATGACGGCTTCTTTGGTGTTTCACAATTGCAATCCATATCATTAGCTTTAGCTGGTTTTAATTTAAGATACCATGCAAAGGCCAATACTGCAATTGACAATCCTATCAAATAAGGTCTTCCCGGTTCAATCCACGAAAAGTTAGCGACAATGCTGCTACTTCCGGCAAGTAAAGCAATAACAGGCGTTATACAACAAAGCGAAGCTGCAACTGCTGAGATAACGCCGGCACCGGTAAATGTACCAGATGATTTTAAATTTAGCATACTGCTTCCGGTTTTAAAACTTGTACATTAATATGCTTAAAGAAAGGCTTTAGTATTTTTATGTTTTCCTGGGTAAGCGAATAATAAATTGTTTGGCTTTCTTTCCTGGTTGAAACAATATTTCCATCTTTCAATTTTCGCAGGTGTTGTGAAACAGCGGGAATACTCATTCCTAATATATCGGCAAGGTCGCAGGGACAGAGTTCCTTTTCTTCTTCCAGTAAATAGATAATCTTCAACCTTGCTTCATTTGCCGCTAAAGCCAATACATTAGAAAGGCTTGAAAAAGATTTTTGAGAGGTCTTTAACTTGACTTTACAATTTTTAATTTGTTGCTGGTCAGCAAATTGCCTGATACAAATATTATTATCCATGATGTAAAGGTAAGCAAAATAACTATTTAAGCAAATGCTTAAATAAGGCAGTCAATATTCTATTTTATTACTTATTTGTAATACCCCCAACGAGCCACGCCCTCAAGCGTGGCTCGTTTCCAGCCTTTAAAAGTCTTAATAAAAAAGGGGCAAACTTTTTTTGCTTGCCCCTTAAAATCTTAGTTGTAAAATTCAATTACTTCAGCCTTTGCAAAACTCTCACAAAGTTGAAATGCTTTCTGTGTCCTCAAATGTCCTGTACCACCAAACAATAAGGATTTCAGCTTTGCTTCTTCATTTTTGTAAGTCCTTACGTTTTGAAAATACCCTGTCACTGCATTGTAAGCACCGAATAAACTGCCTTTGGTAGTTTCTAACTGTTGTGTTTCATTGGTCATGGCATATTCAAAAGCGGCATCGGTCATATTTTTAAAACAGGTGGATAGTTCATCATTTTTACCAGCCTGTATATTTTGCAATACTTCTTTGTTGGGTACTAAAGCCATTTGAATCAACTTTTTTACTTCGGAGTCTGTAATACGAATCTTAGCCCATTGATTTAAAATGCCTTCCAGTTCATTGCTTAACTGGTTTGTAATTCCCATAAGCTTGTGGGCTTCTTCCAAACGCTCTTTGGCATTGGCAGTATGCCTGATTTTAAAGGCATTACTATGGTTGCGAAGGGCTGCATTTAAAGTATTATTACAAACGATTCTTACCGGTGTAAATGCTGCGGTAATACTACCGCCGCCATCATGTGATGTAGTTAAAAATAAATACTGTTCAATCAAATCATCATTACCTACTTTGATATAATTGGGCAACTTAGCCGTAATAAAAATTCTTTCCCCTTTACCCAATGCACCTGCGGTTTCATACTGTATGCCATCACAACCAACAATAGCATCAAAGAAACTGAAAGCATCAATATTTTGCACTACTTCATAATCTTTACCAACCACGCCTAAAACATTTTCATTGTCGGTGCGGATGGTTGCAAAATAATTGGGAACTTCTATTTCAGGAATTTTTATTTCGATGTCTTCATTGGCTGCTTCGTTTTCATTATCAAACGTAAACAGTTTTCTTTTGGCTACTGTATAATCCAGCCCTGCAAATTTTAGTGCCTCTGCACTGGTTGGGTAACCTTCTACTATTTGTCCCAGGCCATGCCACGCTTTTTCTTTTACCGAAAAGAAACTGTGTTTGCCTGTTAGTTCGTTGAAATTTAAATTGTGTGCCATGATGTTTAATTTTAAATTTTGAAAAATGATTTTAAAAGTGGGCACCAGCATTTTGCCAATGCCCTTTTGATTTTGCTCTAAAATGGTAAGTCGTCTACAGGTGCTACAATCGCTCCGGCATTTTCTTTGACTGGAGCTTCATCTTTTACACTTGCTTTGCCATGTAGTTTAATGCTGTTTACATGAAAGGTTAATGTGGCTTTGGCTTCAGCATCTTTGCCGATGTAAGCATTTACTCCAACACGACCTTGTAACTCTACCAATGTGCCTTTTGTTAGATAGGGTGCAATACCGGGATTTACCCAATAATCGCATTGCACATAGGTTACAATTTTTGTTGTTTCTGCACTTCCTTTTGCTTTGTAGCTATCGTTAATTGCTACATTGAAGTTTACCACCTGTTTGTCATTTTTCAGGGTGCTGATTTTTGCATCACCTGTTAATCTTGCTGTCATTTCCATAATTGTAAATTTTAGTTGTTTAAAATGTTTTAACCCGGCATAAGCCTCGTTCGTTCTAATCGTAGCAACCCGGCCTTGAAACAGGGTTTGGCAAAAGCAAGGTTTTTGTGAAAAATATTTTGTTGACTGTGGAATAAAAAGCGCAGCGGTTTATGCCGCAAAAGCAACGAAAGCGCAGCGTATATTTTTTGCAAAACCCGTGGCCAACCGCAATGCAATGAAGGTGCAGACCTTGCTTTTGGCAAAGCCTGTCAAGAAATTTGCGACAGATAAAGGATGAAGGAGTTTTTGAAAAGTAGATTGTTATAAAATCTTCTTTAAAGCGTCTTTATAATTTGGAGTATCTGGAATTGTGTTTGCTGAGGTACGAGGCAATCTCAATGACCTATATATTTATCCGGGGCAGTTCTCCCGGCTTATTTGCCGCAGGCGTAAAGAAATAAGGCGGGTGTACTGTGCCGGGTATGTTGCAATAGCATATACTTTTTCTGTTTTATGAAGTCATTCCAGAATCTAAAAATTATGGCCAAGCTGGAATTGTGCTTGGTAAGGCACGAGCCAATCTCAATGACCCATATCTTTATCCGGTGCAATTCTCCCGGCTTATTTGCCGCAGGCGTAAAAGCAATAAGACGGGAGTATTGTGCCGGGTCTGCTACCCTAATAAATGAAAATTCTGGAACCATCTTATAAATTCCGTTTGAAGTTATGTGTTGTATTTAGAAATATATTGTAGGAGAAATATCAAAATGAACTATAGTAAATACGCAGTATCTTGGCTTTATTATTGCAAATTTATTTTTATTGAGATTCGGCAATATGATAATTAACGGATATTTTAACCATTATTATGAGACTAATAATAATTTTTGTTTGTTTGGTTTTACCAATAATTTCTTTTGCTCAGACAAAAGACTTATCGACCCTGCCCACTTATGACTGTTCACTTAAACAGGTAATGGCCATTATTGGTAGGCAAACAAGTATTGTTTCGCCTGATAATAGTACAGGCTTAGATGCAATTCTAACAGATTATTGTAGCACTTTTGGTAGCAATTGTATTCAAAAAAAAGAATCACAATTGACAAGAAACGACTATACAAATGATATTCTGATTATTGGCGTTTTGAATGACTTTAAAAATTGGGATAAACTTAAAACACCAATAAAGCATACTGTCAATGGGTTTATAATTAACAACAAAATATTTAAGGATAAATCTGATGGGTTTGTGTATGTGGATACCAATAGAATAGTTATCAGTGGAAACAGCCTTAAAGCTGTTAAAGATGCACAATTGGCTCTTACAGGAGGGCATGATATTTTAATCGTTCAAAAGGGCAAGATTACATATTTTGGCAACAGAAAAGATAGTACGCATTTTAATTGGTTTAATCTCCAAAACCTTAAAGAAACAAACTACAAAAAGAGAGTATAAAATATTTTGTGTAAACTGTATTTAGTAACTGCATCAGAGGCGGCACCTGTTTTCAAAGATAGTTAAGAACTGATGTAGAATAAGGCCCCAGTTATGCAAGGTAGCATTCCACTTTTTTTCTATGTTAACCAGGGCAAGGTAAACTGCTTTTTGTGCAGCCATGTCATCGGTGAACTGCACCTTGGTTTTTACGTACTTCCTGATGCCCCTGTTTACGTTTTCAATCGTGTTGGTAGTATAGATGATTTTTCTAATCTTCATGGGGAACTCAAAATAGTTGGTCAGGTTTTCCCAGTTGGTTTTCCACGATAAAATGGCGTGTTTGTATTTAGATTCCCATTTAGCAGCAAAACCTGCCAGGGCCTGCTCTGCAGCTGCCTTGTTAGGGGCAGTATAAACATCTTTCAGGTCAGCACAGAACGGCTTACGGTCTTTCCAGACTACATATTTACAACTGTTACGGATTTGGTGAACGATACAAAGTTGGGTAACCGTCTGAGGGAAGACGCCCTTGATGGCATCGGTAAAGCCTTTAAGATTATCTGTACAGGCAATCAGTATGTCCTCTACGCCACGTGCCTTCAGGTCGGTTAACACACTCATCCAGAAAGAGGCAGATTCTGTTTCTGCTACCCACATACCCAGCACCTCCTTCAGGCCATCTTTTTTAAGTCCGATAACCAGGTAAATGCATTTGTTGATGTACTTGCCACCCTGTTTTATTTTAAGTACAATGCCATCCATCCAAACGGTAAAATAAACCGGTTCCAGGGGACGGTTTTGCCATTCCTTTACATGCTCAACAACCTTGTTGGTAACATTAGAGATGGTGCCTTCGCTAACATCCACACCGTAGGCTTCTTTCACCTGTTCGCTGATGTCAGAAGTAGTCATGCCGCGGCCATACATGCCGATAATAGCCTCTTCCAGCTTATCACTCATGCGCTGGCCTTTGGCAATAAGCTGGGGCTCAAAATCGCTTTTACGGTCGCGGGGAATATTAAGGACCAGGTCTCCCAGCGATTCTGTTTTTACCTTCTTGGAATAAGAGCCATTGCGGCTGTTGCCGGTGTTGTGGCCGTCTTTGCTGTGCTTCTCATAGCCGAGATGCTCGTCCAGCTCGCCTTTGAGCATTTCTTCAACGCCATGCTTGTAGAGGTCGGTAAAAAATGACTGGAAGTCTTCCTTACTTTTAAACTGCTTAAAAAAATCCTTCGGGAATTGTGATTGTTGATTGTCCATAAAACTGTATTAAAGTTAATAAAAATGAGGCCAATTTGCGGCCGCGTCCCAGGGCAGGTTCCGCTTCGTTCGGCTCCGCTACGCTCCGCCTCACTTCGCTCCACCTGCCCTGGGGATTATCTCCCTAATACAGTTACTTCAAAACAGTTTACACAAAGAACTAAGCACTACCTACAAAAAGAAATCATCCGAATTATTTTCAGGTATTTATGTTTCAAAAACATATAATGATACAATCAATTACCCAAAACTATACACAGAATTAAAATCGTATGTACACCAGTTTTTAGCACTCTACAATTTAAAAATGCCTGTAAAAAAAGTTGGTTGGTTTCTGCATTCAAACATGAATGAGTATGGAACTATGTCGGGTATGTTTGGGTTAACTTGCCCTGGAAACAACTCTGCAGGTTTTAGTATTCGTGGAGAGATTCATACCAATGGAGTTAGTATAGGATTACTTAAACACGAATACTCACACTTTCTTTTCGACAACACTATTCCTCAAGACAACAACCCAGCTTTTTTTGTAGAAGGTTGTGTTGAATATGTAACAAATCTTAATGACAAGGATTTATTTAATAAAAGGATAGAGATTGCAAAGAAATTTAAAGACACTTTGAATTATACTGACTTAATAATAAATAACAGAGATTTCTATGGGCAGTATTCTGAAGCTAATTATTCAATTTGTGGAGTATTTGTAAAGTATATTATTGACAATTTTGGCGTTGAGGTATTCAAAAAATATTGTTTAACAGATAAAAAGGAAGCAACGAGAATCGACACTTTCAAAATAGATTTTGACACACTAATAAACAATTACAAAATTTGGTTGGCCGCACAATAAAACATCCGCTAAACAAGTGTATTGCTTCAGGCTTAGCGGATTGCGGGCATTAAAAAATTATACAAAAATATTATGGCAAAGTATTTAGCAGTTTTCATACTCCTAAATTTGACAATTAGCTGCAACCAACCCAATGGTAAAAAAAGGACAGCCAATGTAATTGACAAAAAAACCGAAATACGTTTTTACTCAAAAAGTATCTCTGACAGTCTTTCACTTTTTGTGAACCTGCCAAACGATTACAATCCACAACAAAAAGAAAAATATCCTGTCATTTATCTGTTAGATGCAAACTTATATTTTGATATTGTGGCAACTATAATAAACAAGTATTCGGAGGTCGGATTAGCACCGTCTGTTATTTTAGTTGGTGTAGGCTACAAAGATTTTGCAACAATGGATTCATTGCGAAACAGAGATTACACATATCCGGTTGCAATTCCCGAGTACAAAATGGCAATCAGTGGCGGTGCAGACAAATTTTTAAACTGTATTAACAATGAACTTATACCGCTCATAGACAAAGATTATAATACTGACACATCAAAAAGGGTTTTAGCAGGGCATTCCTTAGGTGGCTACTTTGTGGCGTATGCACTTTTGCTAGATCTAGCTGGTAAAAACAATAGTTTCAGCGGCTATATCGCTGCAAGTCCATCACTTCATTATAATAAATATTACTTATTAAATCAGTTTAAAGAAACTCCCAAAAAAATTGGACAAGCAGAAAAAATCAAGGCATATTTCACTTTTGGTGGTTTGGAAGAAGAAGAAAATGCCACTGATTCAGGTATGATAAAACAAAGTAGTGTTTCTGAACAGCTATCAAAACAATTAGCACTAAAACAATCCAGTTACCTTATTTATAAAAGCGACATATTCTCTAATCTTGGGCATATGGAAACTCCAATACCAACATTTATTAAAGGCCTGCAATGGATGTTAAGCGGAAACGAATAAAATTATTCATTCCGTATTAACTCAAAGACGAACAAAAATACCAGCAGCCATTATGCCAATCTTTACAATATTGTTTTAGCTGTTGTAAAAATAATCCGTTAGGGATTAAAGTGTAAATCCTCCGGAGGAGATTGAAACGGAAAGCCCGGCCCGAAGGGAACGGCAAAAGATTTCTAAAACTTATAAAATCAATACTACTGTTCCGGCGATAATCAACACAGCCCCAATAGCAGTTTTAATCGTTAATGCCTCTCCTAAAAATATAATAGATAACACAATCGTTAGAGCAACACTCAATTTATCTACAGGCGCCACCTGCGATACTTTACCAATTTGCAAAGCTTTAAAATAAAATATCCACGATAGCCCAGTTGCCACACCGGAGATAATTAAAAAGACAATATTCTGTTTTGATAAAGTTGCTATTCCCTTTGCTTCGCCTCTAGCCAAGACAATACCCCATGCTACCATTAAAATAATAATTGTTCGGATGGCTGTTGCTAAGTTTGAATTAACTCCCGTGATACCAACTTTTGCAAAGATGGCTGTGAGGGAAGCAAATAAAGCGGAGAGCAAAGCGTATATCCACCACATGATATTTTATTTTAGTAAAAAGTATTTGTGTTTATTAAAAATAGCTAATTCCTGTAATCATTTTTTGTTCTTATACGCCACATGCATTAAACTCGGCAGCACAATCAGCAGTAGTGGCAGTGCAACAATAAACCCGCCAATTACAGCAATAGCCAATGGCTGGTGCAATTGTGCCCCCGTTCCAATACCTAATGCAATGGGCATTAAGGCAATGATAGCTCCCAATGCAGTCATTAGTTTAGGGCGCAATCTTGTTGAGATGGAATAGATGATGGATTGGTCAACATTATTACTCAGTTGTAAAGACTCTCTGAATTGGAGAAAAGTAAAAATAGCATTTTCCCCAATAATGCCTACAATCATTATAAGTCCGGTATAGCTGCCCACATTTAATGGAGTGTTAGTTAAATATAAACCCAAATAACTGCCACTTATACCAAGTACCGCTATCAATAATATCATTAGTGCTACCTTAAAATCACGGAATAAGAATAGAATAACACAAAAAACCAACAGACTGCTCGTTACTAAAATCATCAGCAATTCGCTGAAAGATTTTTGTTGGTCGGCATAAGCGCCGCCATACACAATATGATAGCCCTTTGGCAATACAACTTTAGTTGCTACTTCTTTTTGAATATCCTTCATTACACTTCCAAGGTCACGGTTATCAAGCCTTCCCGTTACCACTCCCATAGATTGTAAATCTTCCCGTTCAATTTCAGCGTCGCCGGTATTTAATTTAATATCCGCCAAATCTGTAATTGGCTTTAGTTTTCCATTCGGCAAAAATATTTGCATTCTTTTAATGTCTTCAACACTTAACTTTCTGTTGCCGGGATACACTACCCGTAATGAGGATAATTGCTGCTTATCAAATACAGTACCTACAATATTTCCTTCTAAAGCAGTTTGTAACTGGTACTGAAGGCTGGCTGGTGTAATGCCGTATTGGGCAAGTGTGGTTGCATCTGGCACAATAGAAATTGATGGCCCTGCAATAACAATCCCATCAAACACATCGGCAGTGCCTTTTACATCGGTAACTACTTCACTAACTTGCCTGGACAGTTCCTGTAATTTCTTTTGATCGGCACCAAATATTTTTACTTCAATGGGTTGTACTGAGGTCATTAAATCTCCCAGCATATCGCCAATTACCTGTCCGAAATCTATTCGTAAAGCAGGTTGTGTAGGTTCTACTTTTGCTCTTATTTCATCAATTACCTGGTTAGACGTACGCTTTCTTTTTTTCTTTAATTGAATAAGGTAATCGCCCCGGTTAGGCTCTGTTATAAAAAAGCCCATCTGCGTACCTGTTCGTCTGGAGTAAGTTTCTACTTCAGGAATTTTAGTAATTATTTTTTCCACTTCTCTCAACATCCGGTCTGTTTCTTCTAATGAAGTGCCAGGAGGAGAACTGTAATCCAGGACAATACTTCCTTCATCCATCTCCGGCAAAAAGCCTGTTTGTAATTTCGGTAAAATATAATAAATGCTTGCTGCCAGTACCAGCATAAACAACACACTTATGTATGGCTTCTTTATAAAGAAACCAACCCATTTTTGGTTGTGTACGGCATGTACAGGTTGTTTACTTTGTTTTAAACGCTTTAACCGTTGTTTTGCATTAAGCAGCTTAGGTTTGTTTCTGCTGAGTAATAAATAAATAACCGGCAGGCCAATCCAGCTTACAAAAAAGGAGCATACCAAAGTAATAATCATTGTATCGGTCATTACTTTAAAATATGCACCAGCTACACCAGTCATTAAAATAAACGGAACAAATATTACAATGGTACTTAGCGATGAACCCACCATTGCAGGTAATAGATATTTAATCGCTTTTTGTAAGAGGTTAGTAGTCGGTTCTTCAGGGTGTTCCTCATGGGTACGATGTATTTGTTCCACTACAACTATGGCATCATCAATAATTAACCCAATGGCGGCAGCAATTGCTCCAAGGGTCATGATATTAAAAGTTTGCCCGGTAGCATACAATACAATTAAAGTAAGCAGCAGCGTAACTGGTATGGCTATTAAAATAACTGCACTTGCTTTTAAAGAACGCAGAAAAATTATAGCAACGATGATGGCAAGGGCTAAGCCAATCCATAAACTATCGGTAACACTTTTAATGGATTCTTTTACAAAATCAGATTGCACATAAAAGGGCTGTATGGTAACACCTTTGGGTAATACTTTTCGGAGTTCCTCTACCTTCTTCTGCATCTTATCCGACAAATCCACCAGGTTGGCATTGGGTTGTTTTACCACAGCCAGTAAAATAGCAGAATGGCCATTGGCATTTATTTTTACGTATTCTTTTGCCTCCTGTATATCAATTGCTGCAATATCCTGTAGCGTAACTATCCGCTTACCATTGTTGCTGATGACTAATTTTTCTAATTCAGCTTTTGTGTCCACCACTGCATCTGTAACGGTTAAATACATCTGCCGGTAATCGGATAAATATCCATTTGACTTGATAAAATTGGTTGCATTGAGTGCTGTAATAATTGCATCGGGTGTTATTCCAAGGGCACTCATTTTACCAGTATTGAGCGTAAGCCAGTACTCCTTTGTTTTTCCCCCTATAACCCGTATTTCACTTACCCCTTCTACCTGCGATAAAAAAGGTTTAATGGTGTACATTGCCAGTAACTTTTCTTCAATTGGTGTCATGCCCGGTGCTTCCAGTGTATAGCCAATCACCGGCAATATAGAAGGGTTCATTCTTTCCACCGTTATCTGCACATCGGGTGGTAGTACATTTCTTATCTGGCTTATCTTAGATTCTATGCGCTGCTGGCTCACATCAATATTTGCTTTCCAATCCATGTAAGCACTTATTTCGCAACTCCCACGGCTGGTGGTGCTGCGTATCATTTTTAAATCCGGCACCTGCTTCACAGCATTTTCCAGTTCACGGGTTACCGTTATCATCATTTTATTTACCGGCTGTTGCCCTGCATCTGCTATAATTTTTATCTTTGGAAAAGTGATTTCAGGAAATAGGGCTGTTTGCAATTTGCTGTAGGCAAACAGACCACCCAAAATAATTATGGCTAATACAACAGTAACCGGATTTTTATGGGAAACAAAGAAATTTTTCATATTGTTATTGTTGAAGTACGGTTACTCTTGCTGTATCTGATAATCCATAATTACCGGTAAGTAAAATCTTATCATTTATAGAAAAAATTGGCGATACAATTTCTACATTGCTTCCGTTTTCCAAACCTTTTTTTACAGGAACTTTTACCGCTGTAACACTGTCAATTAATTTCATTACCCAAAACTCCCCCTGAACTTCATCTGTTAACACCGCCTCTTTTGGTAGTGAAACAGCATTACCTTTTGACTTTTTCACCAGGGTTACTTTTGCAATCAATCCTTCGGGTATTTGCTGGCTCCCATTTACTTTTATTACAATTGCCTGCGTTTGTGAAACAGCATCAACAGTAGGCATTAAAGAAGCTATATAGCCGCTTAGCTGTGTACCATCCGGCAGCTTCACTAAAACATTTTTATTGCCTGCTAAAAAAGGTTTCAATTCATACGGGAGGTCAAGTAAAAAAACAAAACTGTTCTTATCACTTATAACCGCCAATTGCTCTCCATCTTGCACATAATCACCGTTTCTGTAGTTAAGTGTAGTTACATAGCCGCTGCCGGGAGATTTAATTGGCACCATACCTGTAAAACGAAAGGAAGAATCCAATACGTTAATGGTATTTCCGAGAGCTTCGGCTTCTTTGGTTTTTATAATAAATACCTGCTGTCCTTTGTTGATATAATTACCTAATTGTGCATTTACCAATTGGAGATAGCCAGTGGCATTGGCTTTAATAAATGTTTTTAACTGGAATACTGATGTTGCATTTAGTTCTATTGTTTCCGCAAGCGCACCAACAGAAATATTGGTAACAGTTACAGGTATGCCAGCATCCGGCGTTGGTTCATTTGTAGCAGCAGAGTCTGCACCACAACTTATTAAACCCATTATGGCAAAGCAGCCGATACAATATGATAATAGTTTTGTCATGGTAGTTTATAGCTTTCTGTTCCAGTAATTAATCTGGTTAATAATTTGGAGTTTATTAATGGTATTTAATGTAATACTATTTTTTGCATTCAGGTAATTGCCGATAGCAATAATGTAGTCGGCAATTCGTACATCGCCTGTTACCAATTGCTGCCGCTGTGCTTTTATTAATCCTTCAGCATATTTTATTTGAGTACCTGTTTGCTCAATTAATTGTTCGGTAAGCAATAGCTGCTGCTTCAACTGGTTTATCTGCTGGCTGTACTGTGTATTGAAAAATTCCTGGTATGCTTTACGGGTTTGCTCTGCAATTTCATTCTTCTGGTGCTGCATCTTTCGTTGTTTACCATCATAAATGGGCACTGTAACTGCCACTCCTGCACTTAACCCAAAGTTTTTATAGGGTGTAACTGCAAAAGAAGAATTATAACCGCCATCGGCAAAAATGCTCACCCGTGGTTTATAACTGTAATCTATTTGTTTATCACTTGTCCTGATTTTCAAACTGTCTATTTTAAACTGGTTATAAAAGATGGTTTCCTGTAATTGTGGCAATACAGGTTCTGCTACAGGCGGCAATTGCAGTATTGTATAAGCCGTATCACTTAACCCTGTGATGTAATTGAGTATGGCATAATCATTCTGGTACTGTATGTGCAATTGCTTAATCAATAATTCCTGCTGTTGAATATTTACCAGAAAAGATAAATAGTCCGTTTGCTTATAAACGCCTTTTTCAGCTAATGTTTTTAATATGATTTCTTCATTTTTAAGCAACGTAATTATTTCCTGGTTAAAGTTAATTTGCAATAAATCGCCATAGGCGGTAATGTATTGTTGTGTTATACTTCTTCTTAAATCCTGCTCCGATATTTTACCCTGATTTTGCAAACCAAGAATCTGCAACTGAAAAGACTGATATTGGTTATTGAGATTATCTTTGCCAATAATCATTTTTGAAACACCTATTAAAGCATTGTAGGTACGTAAATTGGTAATAGCAACATCGTAACCCCAACCTTTTACAACGGGTGCATAGGTGCCAATAGAATTACCTGTTATTTGTGGCCCATAACCTGCTTTTAATCTTTGGCTGTCGATTTTGTTGCCCTGTACCTGGTACTGGTAGTCTTTTAACAACGGGCTGTTTTGTAAACCCTGTGTTATAAAATAATCAAGATTATTTTGTTGCGCTGTTACCTGTAAACAGGCTACTATCAGCAGGTATGTTAACCATTTTTTCATAAATAATATATCAATCAAATAATCATTTTGTTGTTTGAATTCATCCTTTATAATTTAGTTTTATAAAAGTTGTGGTTATTATTTGCTATAACTTACACTTTAAAGAAAAACATCCTTACTCCAATAATAATAAGTATTAAAGAAAATACTTTTCTCAGAACAGCCTCAGACAACCCAAGTGACATTCTTCCTCCTAAATAACCACCAATTACAAATCCAGCACAAATAAAAATAGCGTCCTTTACATCCACATATCCCTTTTTGTAATAATCCATTACTGCTAAAATCCCAATTGGTGGAATAAGTAAAGCCAGCGTTGTTCCCTGCGCCATGTGCTGAGAAAACCCAAAAAGGATTATTAAAGCCGGCACTATGATAACTCCACCCCCGATACCAATTAAGCCACTGAAGTAACCGGCAATTATGCCTAAAATTAATAGTCCGCCAATGAATAGGAAACTCATATTTTTCATTCTTTTACTTTTTCCTTAAATGATGCTCTGATATGTGTAATATTGGCAATTACAAGTATTGTAAAAAAGAAGGCAATCATCAATTCTGTAGAAACAAAAATTTGTGCGCTGGTACTGTTTGGCTTTATGTCTCCAAAACCGGCGGTAGTAAAAACAGATATGCTGTAGTAAAAGAAACTGATAAACTCTGTTATAATATTCTGCTTTGCAATTACCCCGGCAAAAGAATGGGCATTTATTCTGAAAAGGCAGTAGTAATCTATTGCAAAGGACAATATCACCAATAAAATACTAAGCACCACAAAGCCCAAAAATTCATGAAAATCAAATTCTTTATGTGCAGTTTCTTTAATAGTTCCAAATACAAAGTATATAAAATACCCTGCCTTTAGAAGGCTGAGTACAGATAAGACAATTTCATTTGAAAGGGTGTTGATTAATTCAAAATAGTCAACAAGAAATATTGCCAGACCAATACCGATAACAATTAAATATTTATATGTGCTTTTAATATGTCCCATTAATTAAATACTAATACCTTGTAAAATCATATATTTTTTATTCAGTGATTATTCTTTATTTACCAATAACAAGAACCTGAAAGGTGCCAGGTTTCATAGCAGGTCTTCCATTCTGTCCTAGTTTTTTATCTTCAAATTCGGCTGTTGGCAAGTATATGCGATGAGTTTGATTATCCAACGCAATAGTTCTTGCACCTTTTTTGGTTACAATATTTTCAAGTACAACAAATTTATCTGCAGTGCGTTCATTTATCACAGTAAGGGTTCCATCAGCCCCGTTAGCGGTGTAAATATTTTTCGACAATTCATCAAAAGCTACACCATCGCATCCTTCGCCAATGTTTATTTTATCTATAATCCTGCCATTGGTGGCATCCATAATTATCAATAATTTATCGCATCCTGCAAACAGTCGGTGAGTAGCCTTATCTATAGCAAGCCCCGTTGGCTCCTGAGCAGGAGTTAGACTCCAATGATTAATTACTTTAAATGCTTTGGTATCAACCACTACAATTTCATTTTTATCTTCAATATTAACATAGAGCTTTCCCATCCCGTCGCTAACGGCGGTTTCTGGTTTTCCGCCTACACTTACACTGTCTGTCACCTTGTTTTGTACAGGATCAATCACTGTTAAATTATTACTACGGCCATTACAAGTTATAATTTTTTTAGAAAATGGTTCGTACATAATGGCATCTGGGTTTTGGCCAGTTGTAATTTGAGCAAGTACTTTATTTGTATTCATACCAAATACGGTTACCGAATTTAATCTGCCATTGCTTGTAAATCCTTTTTTATCAGCAACTGAAAAAGCTATGCCATGCACCCCGGTGGTGTTTTCTATCACACCAATTGAATCTCCGGTATTTTTATTTAAAATATTTACCTGCGTACCGTGGCTTACGTACAGCCAATTATTTACCGGGCCCGGGGTAAGATAATCCCAGCCTCCTGCACTTTGAATATGAAAAGTGCTGATGATTTTTAATGAAGGAATTGATTGCGATTTAGCCATACTAAAAAAAAATAGCAGTAAAGATGATAAACAGACAAATTGCTTTTTCATTTCTTTTAATTTTAGATCAGCGTTTATATTAATAGTCCCTTTTAGAATTTGTGTACCAGTCCCAATGTAAATGCCCCATTTTGATAAGCAGGCATTACAACAGTATTGGGCAATTTATCTTTAAACAGTTTATGCTGTATTTTAGGATAAAGCCAGTAAGCCAGTTTTGTGGATACAATACCTACTCCGGCACCTGCGACTACATCACTAAACCAATGCTTGTTATTATACATTCTTAAATATCCCGTAGTAGCTGCCATCGCATAGCCTGCAATGCCATACCAGGGTGAAACATCTTTGTATTCCATCCGCATAAATTCTGCCGATGCAAATGCCTCTGCTGTATGCCCCGATGGAAAAGAAGTATAAGCAGATCCATCAGGCCGCTGTACGGCAGTAATTTTCTTTACTACAGTAACAGTACCAGTTAAAATAATATTTGACATAGCATAAATCATACTCCTGTCTCTAAAATTATGCTTGCCTTTTATGCCCAACGCATTTAAACCGTAAACAGCCGCCGCCGGAGCAAACTGTAAATAATTATCAATTGGTATTTTTTTATGAGAATTTTCTGCATAAGCCTCATCCTTCAACTCCGCATTAAAACTTTTCAAACCATCGTTCTCTAAGGCCGTAAAACCATATGCAATCATAAGGCCCGGAATAAGTAAAGATTTAGCAGGAAATTTATTTTTTATTCTTGTAGCCTGCCAATTGTATTTCAAATTACCTGAATCAATTTTAGGAGAAATGATTTTTACAGTATCGGTATATTGTGCCTGCACCGTAAATGATGCAATAAGAATACTCGAAGTGATGCTTACCAACTTAAATGAAGGCATAGTATTAGTTTTAAAATGTAAACATATTTGTGAAAACTGAACAAAAACTGAATTTTACAGGCGTATTAAAAAAGGGGATGTAGCTATACACCCCCTTGCCATTAACCCTTAACCTGTAGCTTATGAAAAAAACTATCCTTTAACCTCTTTCAAAAATTTACCGGAGGCATCAAATATCAGGTCTTTACCCTTTACTTCTGCTTCATAGTTTACCTCGCCATTGGCCTTAGTAATTTTTGCAGCCTCTTTTACAGTGGCACCTTTGTGATGTGTTGCAATGTACTGCATCACAGGGGCTGGCAATTCGCTTACTTTAATTTCCATTTCCGATTCTGTCATAGTACCGTTTGCTTCAAACATGGCACTCATTTCGTGTCCGTTTTGGTCAAAGCCTGCTTCATACAAACCGTTCTCCTTTTCCCATTTAACTTTTGCGTTAGGATACTGCTTTGCAAAGGAAGTTTTTACTGCTGCAGGCACTTTAGCTGCATCTAATTTTTGTGCATTTGCGGCAAACACTATTGCGGTGATGGCCACTACTGACATTAATAACTTTTTCATTTTTTGTTGTTTTTAAATTTTAAAATATAATTGTAAATCTGTGTTCCAAATCTGAAGAAACCCTGTAGAATTGTAACTGACGTAAATATTTAACACCTGCTTCAATAATAACTATTTGACTTCTTTTATAAATTCTCCGTCTTTTGTAAAGAATAACTCTTTACCCTTAATCTCCACTTCGTACTGTAGTTCACCAGTAGCCTTTGTAATTTTTGCGGCCCCAATCAATGGTATGTTTTTATAAGTTGCCTGCATGTACGTTTTTATTTTTAATGGTAAAGCAGTTGCAGGAATTGCGGTTTCCCTTTCTGTCCATTTTCCATTTTCATCAAACAGAACAGACCCTTTATAACTTCCATCAGCGAAGCTGGCTTCATATAGTTTACCCTCTTTATTCCATTGCGCTGTTTTAATACCGGGGTACATTTTTATGAAAGCATTTTTTATAATAACAGGTACATCTGCAACATTTAATTTTTGCGCATTTACCGTTATGATGCTTAGGCATACCAAACAAATTGCTATTATCTTTTTCATATTCTTATTTTTAAATTGATAGTATAAAACTATAACTGCTTACTGTACAAAAACTGAATTTTATGATCCTTGATGTTAATTAAAACAGAAAGCATTGGATTTATTATTTTCACAACTGGTCAATTAATTGAATCATAATTTCTTTCCAGTAATTGGGATTGTAATTAATATCTGCATTACCAAAGCGAGCTATAATCAGATTTTTTTTTGGATAGATGTAAAGTAATTGCCCATATAAACCAATGGGGTAAAAACTATTATAAGCTGCAGGACCAATCCCCAAATTATAGCCATAAGTAATTTTGCCACCATTTTCTGTTGTACTGGTTATACATTCTTCAATCCAATGTTTGGGTATAATTTGTTTTCCATTCCAGTTTCCTTTGTTGAGTAACAGCCTTGCAAACTTTGCAAAATCAAGTGTATGGGCATTTAAACAACAAAAGGCTTTTTCAATAGCCGCACTGTCTTTTCTATCGGTACTCCATAAGGCAGGAGCTTCGGTACCAATTTGCGACCATATTTTTTGTTGCAGGTAATTACTAACTGAGTTTCCGGTGGTTCGCTCAATAATTAATGCCAGCAACGATGGATTTTCGCTTTGGTAATCGAAATGCTGACCAGGCGGCTCTTTGATTGTGGAAGCTAAAATGTTTTTCCTGAGTGAGCTGCCATAATAAAACTGAAGCTGATCTGACTCAGGATTAAATATATTTTCTGTAAACTTTAAACCAGAAGTGTGGCGCAATAAATCTTTAATGGTAATTAAATTATACCCTGGTTTGTTTTTCCATTCCGTTATATAATCAGTTACAGGGTCATTTACATTTTTTATAAAGCCTTCGTTAATGGCAATACCAACAAGCATAGTAATATATGATTTGGCAATGGAGAAACTGGTTACATTTTTTGCTGATGAATAATTGCCGGAGTAGTATTCATACAATAAGCTGTCATTTCGTATTATAGCAAATGAAATAGTTTTATGCAGTTTTACAAACTGGTTAAGGTTTACGCCTGTTGAGTTGATAGATTTATTTTCTACCCTTATTCGTTTAATTTGTACCAGCGTATCTCTTGTATTAATAAAATTAAAAACGGTTGAATCGGGAGATTGCATAATTGTGCGGTAAGGAAAACGCTGTGCATCTTTTTCATCGGGTAAATTATAAAAAACAGGTTTTATTATTTTACAGGAAAAAAGTATGGTTGCTACAAATTGAAACAACGCTATTGAAAAGAATAGTTTCATCTTAAAGTATCACAGCTTTAGTAAATTGTCTATTATTTGCCTTATGCCGCCATGTTGTTATTTTACCAGATAAATACCCTACCGCAATAGCCAATGGATAATCGCCTGCCCAATGTACTTCGGTATTCATCATAGCCCACCCCGATAAAAGCATTAAAGTATAGCCTACAGGTTTAATCCATTTCTTTTCGGGATAGTTAGCTGAAAGTACGGTAACTGTTGCCATCAACGTGGCCAAATGCCCGGACGGAAAAGCATCATAAGCACTGGTATTTTTCTGGTAGGCTGCAAAGGCCGGAAAAGCTGTCCAACTGCCACCATTTGCTGTAGCCATAAACGGACTCTCTCTTCCTGTAACCCTTTTTAAAATTTGTGTGGTAAGCCCCATTGTAACAAATGTTTCTGCCAAATCATTTGCTGTATTTATAGCCCTCCAGTCTTTATTTATTTTACCATAAATCCATAAACCACCGGCCAGCATCATACTGGTGCCACCTTCGCCTAACTGGTATAAGGTTGTATTTATGTTCTGTGGAATTTTTAGAATTTTAGTATTGCCTACTTTTAAAGCAACCTTAAAATTTGTTTCAGGTTTTAACCCAATCCCATCGCTTGTACTGCGTACCCATTTAATAATATCCTGGTCTTTTACAATAAGCAGCGTTGTGGTAACAGCTACAACCGACAAGCCAATCCAGTTCTTTTTTTGAAAAGGTGATTTTGCTATCTGCCACATGTTTGATGGTACCTGGCTGATATTGCGTAGCATATTTGGCTTGCCAAAATAAAGTGTATCGGCTTTATAAATGTAAGTTTTACCCACAGCTACATTTTCGTTTTTCACAGCAACACTATCCTGTGCATCTGAGGTTAATGCATAGCAAAGGCATACAAAATATAATACTGCTACTTTCATCGTCTTGGTATAAGAATTATTTGGTAGTGAGGTTATTCCGGGTAGATAAATCTTACGGAATCAGAAACGGCGTAAGCACCAAACACACCAATAGCATCTTTAAATTGCCCCGGAGCAATAAATACCGGCTCTACAAATGGATTGTACTGTGCTAATTTTTGCCTGTCAAGATTATCATAAAAAGTGTAAATGTTTTTATCAACAGTTTGTAATCTTATGTAAGCAGTATCATTTAGTTTATGTGAGAAGTTAGGCTCAAATGTAAAAGTCAAAGCCAGTCCTTCAACATTTTTATCTGGGTATATTGTTCTGCCAATTTCTTTTACGTAATACTTCTGTCCAAAAGTGCAACTGCTTTTTACAGCATCCACACTTTTTACACTGCTGTCAATCATACGGCTCATTTCATACCGGTAATAATTTTCTTCGCCAGGTTTATCAGTATAACCTACAATTACTCCTTCATGCTCACCATATAAATCCTTAAATATCTGCACATAGTTGGTAGATGTAACTGGCACTTTGGATTGATTGGTAGTTGCTTGTGCTGAATAAGTAGTTCCATTAAAAACAATATTTAATGTATATGTTTTATTAGCCTGGATGGCTTGAGCATTGCTGTAAAAATAATCGTAGCGGCAATAGTGGTAGTTGTAGGAGGAATCAAAGCCGAGTGTATAATTTGTTGTGCCATCATTTAGTGAAACGGCTGCATTATCTACAGTAAGCTCCCTTGTATTTACTTTTGGGTCAAAATAAGGGACGGTTCTGTTTAAATAAATTTGCGGTTTTTGATTTGGTGTAATTAAACCCTGTATGGATAATTTACTTTGATAAGGTTGCTGTTTTATAGTAATTGTTTTTTCGCAAGCCATAAAAATGATTGTGCAAATAACAAATGCAATAATTGATATTTTTTTCATTTGCTAAAATTTAAAATTATAACTGATGCTTGGAATTATGGGTAATAAAGAAACTTCTTTAGCAGCTATTTCTTTTGTTACAGGATCTTTAGTTAAATAAATAAAGTACGGATTGTGGCGGCTATAAATATTGTACACACTTATAACCAATTCTGATTCATATTTCTTCCCAAATATTTTTGGATTACCATGCCTGATTGCACTTAAATCCAGCCTGTGATAAGAACGGTATCGATAATTATTTCTGCCAGTATAGTCATAATATGTGCCATCATACAGGGAACCATCACCATATACACCTGCCCGGCCGGTTGGCAGCGTAAATGCACCACCCGATGTAAATACAAATGCACCGGAAACTGTCCAGCGTTTACTAAGGTCGTAGGTACCAACTATGGAAAGGTTATGTCTTTTATCGTATGTAAAAGGAAATTGTTTACCGAAGTTGAGGGAATCAAATTTTTGATTTGTCCACGATAGAGTATAAGACAACCACCCTGTAAACCTGCCTGCATTTTTCTTTATAAATAATTCTGCTCCGTAGCTGTTCCCTTTGCCAAATGTAAGTTTGGTATCTATATCTGCACTCTGCAGCGATTGTGCTCCTTCTTTAAACAGCACCTGGTTATTCATCGTTTTATAATAGCCTTCAATGCTTGCTTCAAAAGTATTGTCCTTAAAATTTTTAAATAAGCCAATGGCAATTTGCTGGCTGGTTTGTGGCTTTACAATTTTACTGCTGCTTATCCAAATGTCTGTTGGCAACGATGCTGTGCTGCTTGGCACCAGGTGCTGAAACTGGTTCATAATGGTATATGCTGCTTTAATGGAAGTGGCATCATCTAATTGATACTTGACAGTGGCCCTAGGCTCATAACGCAGGTATTGCACATCCGATTTAATAAATACCGGAACCCTTAATCCAACACTTGCGCTTAATTTTTCAGAAATAGTAATATCGTCGTTTATATAAAACGAAAGCAATGATGAATATTTTCTTTGTATGCTATCTAAATTTGGTTTATTGATATTACCACTTCTTGGGACTTTAGCAGATGAGGTGGAAGGGAACAATGTACTGTAGGCGTAATTAATGCCTGCCTTAATAGAATGAGTTGATGATGGATAGTAACTAAAATCTGTTTTTAAGTTTACATCTTTTATGCCGGTATAAAGCTGTGCATAATACTGATCCTGAGTGGTGGTAAGGCTTAAATGATAATCGTTGTAAATAAAAGAAGTGTTGCTGAATAACTTTTTATTGTACAAATGATTCCACCTTACTGTGCCAGTTGTATTTCCAAAGTTTATTCCATAATTCAGGCTGCTGGCACCTGCATATTTTGCATTATCTAAGCCCTTAAAAAAGCTGAGGTATAATTTATCTTTTTTCCCTAATTCAAAATTAGCTTTAGCATTTACATCGTAAAAATAATAGTTAGTATTGTTTTTATTTTTTGGAATAACTGCTTTGGCTATTAAATCTAAAAATGTTCTTCTTGCCGAAATGATGAATGAGGATTTATTTTTTGTAATTGGCCCTTGCAATGTAAGGTTTGATGATACTAAACCAATACCACCTTCGCCGCTGAATTTTTTCTTGTTGCCTTCCTTCATGGTAATATCCAATATAGAACTTAACCTGCCGCCATACTGTGCAGGATAGCCTCCTTTAATTAGAGTAACACTGTTAATAGCATTGGTATTAAAAGTGCTGAATAATCCAAACAAGTGATTAGGATTATACACTGTGGCTTCATCTAACTGAACTAGATTCTGATCGGTATTACCACCTCTTACATAAAACCCTGTTGTGCCTTCCTGACCGGATTGCACACCAGGCAGTAACTGTACAATTTTTAAAATATCCCTTTCTCCTGCAATAGCCGGTAATGTTTTTATCTGCTTCATGGGTATGTTTATAACACTCATTTTTGCCTTGCTGATATTATTGTTATTTTTTGATGAACTAACTATAACTTCTGTAAGGCTATTCGTTTTTTCCTGCAAATTGTAATCATAAACCTGGTCTGCCTTTCCGCTAATCGTAAAAAGTTGCGGCTGATAACCCTGATAAGATATAACCACTCCAACAGAATCAGCCTGCTTTACCGAGATTGAATAAAAGCCATAGGCATTTGTTGTGGTTCCCCTTTTTTCATTGGTTACATATACACTGGCACTAATGAGTGCTTCACCAGTCTTTGCATCTTTTATATAACCACTGATGGTTACTTTTTTTTGTGCCAGTGAACACAATGGCAGTAATGTAATTATAATAAGTGCAAGTTTATATTTCATTATCGGGGTTTAAGAAAGTATGATGTAATAATGTTCATAGTATGAAAGATTATAAAAAGTAGCCCCTCACAATGAAAAAGGAGAGGCTACAAACCAATACCCTCTTGGTTTTTATAGAACAAAGACTTTAGTCTCCTTTTTTCTCTGTATCACACTCACAGCCTGTACCTGTTTTGCCGCCGGTTGCAGTGCTATCTTCGTGTTGTCCCTCCTGGTGTGTTTCAATTTCTTCTTTAATAAAACTGCCGCTATTAGCAAATTGGGCTAATTTTTCCACGTTGGCGGATGTGATAAAATAGGCACAAAAAGCTACACTGTCTTTATTAAACCATGTAGTGACAGTTGTTGCAGGGTAACGCACAGCAAACGAGTCTTTAACCACCTGCGGCACTAAAGTTTCAGCTACTACTGGGCAATGATTTTCTGCTTTTTCTTTGCCGTCTTTCTTACAAGCAGAGAAAAATACAGATGTAGAAAGTGCTATCAGTACAAATAGTATCATCGCACCAGTCTTTGTTTGGAAATGGGTCTTCTTCATAATTTTAATTTATAAATAGTTTAGAATTTGTGCTAAATCCAATAAAACCTTATTAATACGCTGTATTCTTAATTCGTGGATGTCGCTTTTTTGAATTGATTTGTTTCGTTTGCTGGTCTGTACTTTATTTATAGTATCTTTTTTATTCACAATAAATGTGTCAGTATCATTACCATACACTACTCCTGAATGGGTTTTAATCTCCTTCTTTGATTGAGCTGTTATAATAGTTACTGTCTTCATTAAAACTGTGGCTATTGTATTCTGAGTTGTTCTTGTGTCGTCAACAAATTTTTTGCCAGGAGCTTCTAAAGCCCAAGCCGTACACAACACATTTAGTAAAATCAGTACAATAAATGCAGATGCTGATTTTTTCATTATTTTCAAATAGATATTTTACGATACTGCAAACAGCGGCATTCAATTATTTACTTTTCCCTTTCTTGTTTCGTTTATACCTCAAATCGGGAGTGCCGTCTTTTTTTATTGGACCTGCAGTTGTTTTAAAACGTTTGTCTGGTGTACCATCTTTTTTTAATGTAACAGGAGATGCTGGAGTTGCTGCCGCTGGCTTTGCCGCAGGCGTTTTAGAAAGCGACTTTGGCATATCTACAACCTTTGCAGGAGCAGCAGTTGGCTTTGTAGGTACTGCCTTCATTTTATTTTCTGCTTTTTTAACAGGGGCAGTAGCAGCTTGTGCCATACCTGATACATTTAATCCAATTATTGCAATTAATACTACTAATACTTTTTTCATTTTTTATTATTTTAAATTGTTAAAAAATTAATTACTGAATATTTCCATTTGCCACTACGGTAGCTATTTGTGCTGCACTGTAATGAATATTAAAATACCTGGTAGGCAAAATAATATTGTCGTAGGTTAATGCCACGGTGGTTCCTGTTGCTGATAAGCCTGATGTTATATTTAACGTTGTACCTGTGGCCTGCCCGCCAGTACCAGTAATGTTGGCTAAAGGAATTGAGATATTGCCCGGTGCTGCAATACTTCCGTTATGAATGTGCATAACCATCACAGTATCCTTCACCGTATTTTGCAAAGTAATACTCACATTAAATGAATGGTCTGCATTTTCAGCAATCAGGGCTTTACCATTAATTGTATTCCCTGCTGTGGAGGTTAGTGTAATTTCTTTGGTTCGTAATGTGGCAGTGGTAGTAGCCACATCTTTCTTTTCGCATGAGGAAAAAGAAACAGCAAAAATAAATGCTAATAAAATTGCCAGTGCCGCAAACCTAATACTGTTAATTTGTTTTAAACTGATTGTTTTCATAATTATATTTTTATTTGTTTACCTGTTAATTCAAAGAATACCTTTGAACTTGTGTAGAATTTTATTGCATTCACCTATTTATCAGATAGTGGGGATTAATGAAGTGTTTGGTTGGGTATAGCAGAAAATATTTTTAAACTCGTCTGAAAACATAAAGTTGTTGAGTTGCTGCACCTTTAACTGATGATATTTATTGCAATTGCTGGATACGATAATTGGTAGCAGGATAACGATTGCTTCTTTCTCCTTTGCAAATAGCGGTAAAGCTATTTTTAACAAGGAGCCATATTTTTGCTTTGAAATAAGCAGGTAATATGTGCCCGGTAGTGCAGTTTTTTGTTTTACAAATTTTCTTATTTGTGAGAGATGAACTGGTTTATAGTTGTTATCCCGAAGTTGAGATGCTGTGCATTGTACGGCAGACTGCTCAATTAAACTTACCACGGCCTTTGCTACTTCAATTTTGTAATACATTTAATTGATGGCACTTAAATTATCGCTTCGGCAAAAGCTGAACAGTTAAAGCAAGAGAGAGAACCAATAACGCAACTACTAAAAAAAATACTACTAACATACAGTTATACTTTACAAGTCTAATTTTAAGCCTAACACAAAACCAAATGACATCGGATATGATTTTACAGTAGCATCTTTATTAATGGAATTTAAAGCGAACCGCATAGTTGGGGCAAAAGTTACCGCAGTTTTTTTACTCAGTTTATAGTCAACCCCAACACCAGCCAAGCCACTGAAGTAAATTTTTCTAAGTCCCTGCAAATTATCCACTGTTTCAGGGGCATTAATAAAGCCCTTTTCTACAGTAGTTTCCAACTTGGCTTTAGTTAAAATATTTGCAGATAATCCTGCAAGGGCATTAAATTTAAATTTTCCTCTTGTAACATTGTACGTAACGGCCAAAGGAATGCCAATGTATTGCAGGGAGTGAGTTGAGGTAAAAGCATACAAGCTATCCCCAACTGCAGGGTTGCTGCTGAACGATGGTAAAACATAACCGTAGCCGGATGACGTATTGATACGGTATTTAACACTGCCGGTATTATCCTGCTGAGCATAAATTGTTTTAGGGTCTACTGTAATATTGGTGTTTGACAAGGTAAGACCAGACTGTAATCCCCAATGCTTATTTATTTTGTAATCAACCAGTGCTCCATATGTGGATGAAAACTCATGCTTCTCTTCTTTTTCAAGCTCGCTGGCATTATCGTGCTGGTTATTTATTTCATTGTCCTGCAAACGGTACCATGCAATGTCAGGAGAAAAAAATGGCGTTACAGAAAACCTGCTGGGTTTTGTAATCGTTTTCTTACTATTTTTTGCAACTGAATTATTTGCAGTATCACTAATTTTTATTTTTGCTGCTGCAATAAGTTTTATTAGTTGTTTTTTATCAATTGAATCATGCCGCAGCAATTGCATGGGCTCAATTGAACTAATTTTTAGTTTTCTTAAAGTTGGAATTTCCTTGTACTGCTGCTCATCATTATTTTTTACCAAAATATCTCCATCTTCTGCTGCCGTTGCACTTATAATTTTTATTTTACTTGAAGATCGTGTGGAATACTTTTTCTTTTGGTTTATAACAATGGCTGCTTGGTTTTCCGAATTATCTTTATCTGAATTTATTTTTTTGGCAATGGCTTGTTTTTGTAAAATTACTTTTTGATTTGACTGTATTTCTTTTGTATTAACTGGATTAGTATTTTCTGCATCTACTTTCTCTATTACTGCGTTTTTACCTTGCTGAGTGGAGATGCTACTTGTGTTTGATGAGTTTGTACCAGAAAATCTATCAGTAGATTTTATTTCCGGTATATTACTTATTTCCTTTTGATTACCAGAATCATTTGCTTCATTATTTTTTACAAAACCCTGGCTGCCCTTGCCTCCATCTACTTTATACACATCATACAAAACGTAGCTTGTCAACAGTAACAGCAGCATTATAGCAATGCGTTTCAGGTTAGCATAGCTTCTTTTTATACTAACTATCTTATCCTTATCAAGCCGTTTATCTATAGCCTCCCACACATTCTCCGAAGCTGTTTCTTCGTTGTCGTCAAGAGCATTGCGGAAAAGGTTTTCAATATTGTGTAAATTTTCATCCATATGCTAATAGTTTTTTGCCACTTTTAAACTGTTGGTTACTGCTTTTTGCAGTAATAGTTTTGCATCAAAAAAATTGGATTTGGAAGTTCCTTCTGAAATGCCCAAATGCTCAGCAATTTCCCGGTGTTTCATTCCTTCAAAAACATACAGGTTAAATATTAGTCTGTATGCCGGTGGCAATGCCTGTACCATTTTTAAAAGTTCTTTTTTATGCAACCTTGCTAAAATATCTTCGTTGCCCACTTCCTCAGCCTGCGAATTTTCTATGCTAACAACCGGGTGCATTTTAGGTTTAGCACGATAATGTTGTATAGCACAAAACACCATTATCTTTCTTATCCAGCCTTCAAAAGAACCAGCGAACTTAAAATTAGGTAGTGATTTAAAAACCTGCACAAATCCCTCCTGCATAATTTCTTCTGCTTCTTCCCTGTTCTTAGCATACCGCATGCAAACACCAAACATTTTAGGCGCAAACTGCTCGTACAAACTGCTTTGCGAATATCTATCCCCATCAATACAGGCTTGTATCAATTTTGCAGGTTGTTCCAATAAATCAGTTTGGTTTATATGTATAGTGGTATAAGCCATTAAAAATGGTTGGGTTGATGCAAAATATTTTTTTTAGTAAGGGAGAAAAATTCAGTCAATACACAAATGTTGTGGCTGAAACTGTAGAAATACTGTAGAATTGAAATGATTTGCAGAAATAGTATTTTTTTAACCTTTTCAGAAAATGATTTTCTGATTTAACGGTTTTAACCCAACCATTTTTATTATTCCTACTACTCTTACATAAAAGAGCAGGCTTTATTATTCTTTTTCAACGATAATATTTACCAGCTTCAAATATATTTTATGAACAAAATAGTAGTAACAACTTGCCTGATTTTATCATTGGTGTTTTCTGTTAATAATGCAAATGCACAAGATGGCTATATTATTTCGGGCAAGGTTACAGAGCAAGGCTGCAACAAACCAATTGCTAACGCAACGGTACATTTAAAAGGAGTAAACAGCAGCACCATGTCTAAAATTGATGGCTCATTCAGGTTGCATGTAACAGAGTGGAGTGATAGTGTAGAAATTACCTGTGTGGGTTTTGATACGTACACAATTGGTTTGCAAAAAGGGCATACTACAAACCTGGCTGCTGTTATGAAAAGTAAATCGAATGCTCTACAGGAAGTAGTAATTGCTACAACAAAAAAACCGGGTAAATCATTTATGCAAAAAGTAATTGACCATAAAGCTAATAATAATCCATCCCGGTTCCGCAGTTACAGTTATCAGCGCTACACCCGTACCGAACTGGACATTGATAATATAGATTTTGAAAAGGCAAAAGGCAGCGGTTTAAAAAGTTTAATGCTTCAAACTTATAACAGCTTTGATACAACCGCTAAAAATGATAAAGAGTTACCGGTATATTTTGCAGAAAGGCTGGCTAACAGTTACCATTCTGTTTCGCCGAATATTGACAGAGAAAATATTATAGCCAAGAAAAACCTTGGGCTTAAAACAGACGACTTATTGAGTAAGCTGGATAAATTTTATTTCAACTTTAATGTATATGATGACTGGGTACCCATTTTTGACCAGACTTATGTTAGCCCACTTAACAGCAACGCATTCAGTTACTATAATTTTTTTGAAGGCAATACGATGAATGAAGATGGTGATACCCTGCAGCAAATCCGCTTTACACCACAACGTAGTTACGAAAAGGCTTTCAGCGGCAGCCTTTGGATTAATACACGAACACTGGCTGTTACAACAGTTAACATGCACTTAAGCAAAACAGCTAATCTCAATTTTGTAAACGATATAAGTTATTACCAGGATTACAAATTAGTGTACGACAGTGTAGCAGACAAAACAGCATATATGCCGTATAAATATTCATCAGAAGTAAAGTTTGAAAGTGGCCTTGCACTGTTGGGTTTACCAGCGCCAGAAACTAAAAACAGTATGAAGTTTACTATAAAAAATACTACGGTTGCTGATAAAATTAAATTAAACACCGGCGAGCCTACAGCCGTAATTGCCAATCTCATCAGAAAAGAACAAACCACCAACTGGGAAAAGTCAGAAAGTTTTTGGCAACAAAATCGTTCAGACTCTCTCACCATACATGAAAAAAATATTTATAAAATGGTGGATTCATTAAAACAAAACAACCGTTTTCAAAGAGATATAAAATTGGTGGCCTTTGCAGGCACGGGTTATTGGGATTTTGGAAAGCAGTTGCGTATTGGCCCGTACTCCTCATTTATAAGCAGCAATAATATTGAGGGCTGGCGCTTTCGACTTGGCTTTTGGACGATGCCAGGCATCAGTAAAAAATTAAACGTATTTGGCTACGGCGCTTATGGCACAAAAGACCAAAAATTAAAAGGCATGCTGGGGTTAAAATATGTGTGGAACGCAGCCCGGTGGACAAAAACAACCATTAGTTATGGCAGCGACTATGATTTTATTATTGACCAGGATGATGAACTGGATAAGGATAATATTATCAATTCGCTACTGAGAAAAAATATCCCCTTTACAAGAACTTATACAAAACAGGCCATGATAAAACATGAGCAATATCTTTCACCAGACTTTACTGCAAAAGCTTCGTTAAGTTATAAAGAATTAAACCCTGTTTTCGATTTTAAGTACCGGCCAATTAACCCGGCATTAGACAAGCCCTATGATAGCGTATTCTCCAGGAGGCTACCCGTTGCAGAAGCATCCATCGGCATACGGTATGCTCATAAGGAAAGAACTACCATACTTAACTACGATAATATAAAGCTGGGTACATTTTCACCGGTACTTACTGCCAATTACACCTATGGATTTGAACAGGGCAAAGCTCAATTTAATTTCCACAAAGTAAACGTGGGTATATCACAACGGTTGCGCTTACCCCCCAAAATGATGCTGTACTATAAACTGGAAGCTGGTGCAGTATTTGGCACTATCCCTTATTTGCTGCTGAATGTGCCAGCAGGAAATGAATATTATGTAGCTAGTAAATATCAGTTTAATACCATGGCACCTTATGAGTTTGCAACAGATAAGTACATCAGCCTACACACCAGGTTTTATCTGGGTGGTGCGCTATTCGATAAAATTCCACTATTGCAAAAATGGGGATGGCGGGAGCGGTTTTCTTTTAATTCTTATTGGGGCAGCATGAGCCAGGCGAATATTGATTACAATAAAACATCAAATTTTAACCAGGTAGGTAAAGTGCCATTTATGGAAGCCAGTGTGGGAATTGAAAACATTTTTCATGTATTGTCAATTGAATATTACAGAAGATTGAATTACCTCAACAACCCTTATGCAAAAAGAGATGGTGTTTATGTTGGTTTAACGCTTGCCTTTTAACCACTAAACCTTAACAAATGAAAAAGATATTGCTGGCTATTTTACTGCTACCCATTTTTTCTTTTAAGAATGCAAGTACAGTTAATGCCGAAAAGATATTAGGACACTGGATGGCTTCAGAAGATAATAATCTGGAAGTGGAAGTATTTAAAACCGGCAATGAGTATCGGGCAAAAATTGTTTGGTTTGATGACAGTGATGACAAAAGCAGGCCAATGGCAGAACGGTGCGATACGAAGAACCCAGATAAAATCTTGCGTACCCGTAAAATTATTGGGCTGCAGGTTATGCAAGGGCTTGTGTACAATGCTGATGACGATGAGTGGCAGGGCGGCCAGATTTATGACGCCAGCACCGGTAAGCAATGGAATGCCAAGGCATGGCTTACAGCCGATGGGTGTTTAAAAGTAAGGGGGTACTGGCATGTAGAATTTTTAGGGCAAAATATGTGTTTTAAAAAAGTGCAATAAACAATGAATATGATACAGGAATGTTTATCCCGTTACGGGCACCAATTGCAACTATGGCTTTTTATCGGACTTTTTATTATAAGCTGGAATATTGAAAATATTGCAGGCATATTAGTTAACTATAAAAAATGGAGACATGCTTTTATAAATGCCCCTTTTATACTTACCAGTATTCCGGGGCAGTTGCTGCTGGGCTTGGCTTTTGTAAAAATTATTGGATGGACTACCCAGCATCAATTTGGCTTTTTATTTCATTTATCGTTGGGTAAAAGTCAACTGTTGTTGTTTGTAGTAAGTTTTATATTTCTCGACTTTGGTGAATATGTTTACCATATCATCATGCACAAAGTAAAGCGGTTATGGATGTTTCATATTGTACACCATAGTGATCCGGCTGTTGATGTTTCCACAACCTTAAGAGAGCATCCCGGTGAAAATATTATACGCCTCTCTTTTACACTATTGTGGGTATTCATTAGCGGTACTGCATTCTGGATATTAATGTTGCGGCAAATTATTCAGGCATTCACAACACTGTTTGCCCACATGAATTACCGTTTGCCAGAAAAAGCCGATAAAATAATAGGGTTAGTTTTTATTACCCCCAATCTGCACCAGGTACATCATCATTATAAGCAGCCTTATACCGATTGTAATTATGGCGATGTATTAAGTATTTGGGACAGGTTGTTTGGCACATTTAAAAAACTGCCTGCTGATAAATTGCTCTTTGGTGTAGATTCTCACATGGCTAAAGAGGATACGGGCAACTTTATTGCCCTGGCAAAATTGCCGTTTGGTAAATACAGAAAATCCAGTGCTGATAATAAACAACATAAAGTGTTTAGTATAGACAAAGGCTACACAAATAAATTATGAATATGAAGATAGATAACAACATCATGCCGCTGTTGTGCTTTGACATTCTTGACTATATTAAAGGAAGAGAAGAGGTTTGCAAAATTGTATTATCAGTTTGTCAGCAGCAGGCAAATAATACTGCAATAATAATTACGCTTCATTCAAATCTCTTTACAACACTTTGCTTTAGTGCTGCAGACATTGTTTACATTATCCAAAAAGCTGGGCAAAAATTATTGGTTAAAGTTTCTTACAGCCTCATACTGGAATTGGGTGATAACGCAACTGTAGAAGATCTTGCCAGTTTACAGTGGAAATATATGTGCCGTACAATAAAGAGTAACTGATTCAATCAAAAGAGCATTTATCAGACAGTATAACAAACACTAATTTAATTGACGATACCGCCATTGATAAAAATATTTAGCTGGGGGTTACTGATAAGCTTTTTAGGCTCGCTGCCATTAGGACCTTTAAATCTTATCGCCACCTATGTATCAGTGTCAGATGGTACAGTAGCAGGCTTTGCATTTGCAGCAGGTTGTATTTTATCTGAATTGATTTTTGTTCGCCTTGCTGTAATGTCAATGAAGTGGATAAGCAAACGGCAGCGGTTGTTTAAAGTCCTTGAATGGTTAACAATTATTATCATTCTTACCCTTGCTGTATATAGTTTTATTGCCGCCTGCAGGCAAGCAGGTTTTACATCGGCTATGCCTGCAAATATTAAATCTCCTTTTTGGTATGGCGTTGCTATCAGTGCCTTAGATCCTATGAAAATACCTTTCTGGTTTTTATGGAGTACGTTTCTGCTCGGCAAAGCAATATTGATACCTGAAAGAAACTTTTACAAGTATTATACACTAGGGATTGGCATTGGGTCACTATTGGGTTTTATGATTTTTATTTATGGAGGCAACTATTTTATCAGTTCTATAAAATCTAATCAGTACATCCTTAACTGGATAATTGGGGCAATATTGCTTGCAACCGCAATTATTCAGGTGTACAGGTTAGCTAACCGAAAAGTAATTGAATGAGAAGAAGAAAAAAGCCTTTTATTATTATTGAATATTTTTATTAACAAATAATAGCAAAGTATTTGTAAAGTTAGCACTACACAGCTATCCTCTATTTTGATAATTTCTACCAACATTATTTAGTACATCTCCGTTTTTAGTCTTCGTGTTTTTACCTGTTGGTATTATTTGGTTAGTCACCCAACCATTTTACAGGAAAAGTACAACTATTGGAATGTATTAAAGCGACAAAAGTTTCGTCTAATCATTTATCACAATTTAAAAAATCACTTTATGAATTCTTTGAAAAAACCAATGGCATGGGCAGGCCTATTTATTTTAGCGGTAACCCTCATAATAGCATCCTGCCAAAAGCAGGCAGCTACTAGTAACGCTCCAACCACCGGTGCCAGGCAGCTATCTGTTTACTTAACCGATGATCCCTGCCAATACGATTCGGCATTTATTGATATCCGCTATGTGGAGGTAAAAATTGATACAAGCACCCAACACATGAAAGATGATCAGTATGGAGATAATGATAACGACAGCGACGATGACCACCAACATCACGACCAGTATGGCAAATGGGATACTTTAACCATAAGGCCCGGTGTTTATAATATCCTACGGTTAAGAAATGGTATTGATACTTTACTTGCAACTGGCAATATAGCTGCAGGAAAAATAAGGAAAATAAGGCTTACACTCGGCACTAATAATTCATTAATAAAAGCTGGTGTCAGTTACCCACTTAATCTATTACCAGGCACCAATAACTATGTGTATTTGAAAATACATAAAGAGGATGAAGACGAAGTAGCAACTGCCCAAAGCGCCATGTGGATTGATTTTAATGTTTGCGAATCCATCAGATTAGTTGGCGGGCAATACTACTTGAAGCCAGTTTTAAAAGCATTCTCCATGCAGCAGTTTGGCAAGATAGAAGGCAAGGTTTTTCCAAAAGAAGCACTACCTTTTGTAAAAGCATTCAATGCAACGGATTCGGCTTCTGGTTTACCTGAAAATGACGGAGAATATAAAATACGAGGTTTAAGGGAAGGTATCTACAGTATTAAATTTACCGGCAGTAACGGGTACAGGGATACTACCATAACAAACATCGAGGTACAAAAAGGAAAAGAAACACATATCAGCAATATAACCTTGCGAAAATAGTTTTCAAGGATGGGTTTATAAAAGAAGCCGGAGTAATTTCCGGCTTTTTGTTTTGAAATAAGGTTCAATATTTTTCAAATAAAGAAATTAATTTAAAGACTGATTCATCTTTGATTTTACTTTAAGTAAGGAGAACAGGAATGGCACACAAATTATACATGCAGCATAGATAGATGAGGCAACCAAAAGAAACAATGAGGATGGCGTTAAATTAACCTCCGGGTATAAAAAATGGGTATTGGCCCGTCGGCATACAACAGCTTTAACGTTGTGGGTTTTTACGGGCAATGGCTCTACATCTAACCAAGTATAAATTAATAATTGTAAGGTTTAGCACTGTGGATATAAGGTACAATATGATTTTTAACGCAATCGTGTTATGCCAGTACTAAAATAACAAACCAAACGATTTTACAAATATTTCTTAAAAAAATGGCCCAGTATCGGGCCATTTTTAAACCAGATTTTATTTTGTTGTTAAAAGTTATACTTAAGCCCAAATTGTGCCTGAAAGCGGCTGTTCAGTGGATCAACAGTGTAGTAATGGTTATTTAAACTGGTTGGCTTAATAAAATTGTACGTTGGTAAATAACCACTGGATGGTTTGCCCGGCGCAAGCCCGTTTGCATCTTTTACAAAAGTAAACAGGTTAACAGCATAGTTATTTACGTTGGTTACAAAGTATACATGCCCCCAATTATTATTCAATAAGTTCAGTACATTAAATATATCCAGGCTTAATTGTAATGAATGCGTATTGTCTTTTCCAAATTTAAACTCATGCATTAATTTTAAGTCCAGTTCGTGGTTCCAGGGTGTACGTAAGCCATTTCTTTCTGCATATTGCCCTCTTTTTGTGCTTAAATATTTATCGCCTGAAATTAAATTATCCAAATCAGCCCATTGCTGTGCAGCAGTGTACACTTGCCCATTAACTGTATAATCTGCTAACTTAATATCATTTTGACTGGCTGGTATATAAGGCAGGTTAGCATTAGCTGCATTACCAAACGGATTACCACCTGCATTGTAAACCACCGAATAAGGATTGCCTGACTGGCCTGAATAAAAGAAGTGCAGGGAAGTGGTATTCCTTTTATTCCACAAAAAATTGCCACCAATTGTTGCTACTATACGATGACGCAAATCAAAATTTGAATAGCCCAATTGAGGATTGTTTGGCGTAATGGCTGGGTTAACTTCAAAATTAGATTGAAATGAATTTCTGATACCATTGCTTACATCTTTACTTACTCCGTAAGTGTAAGCCAGGCTCCAATTAGTATTTAACTGATGATTGCTTCCTAACTTTACATTACCGGATGTTTTACTTAATTGTGCTGTTAAATTATACCTGTAGCCTTCTGTTGTATTGCTTAGTAAATACACATTAGAATACTGGCTGTTCAATTTTCCACCAACATATACCGGTGATTGTGTGGGCCCTGTTGTAAAATATTGAACACTGTCTTTAATATTAATCTGCTGAAATTTTACATCGTACAATGTTTTTGTAAACAAGGCATCGAAGGTTAATTTATAACCTTTCCCAAACTTAATATCAGCCGCAATATTGGATCGCCAAACCCTTGGCAATTTAAAATTATTGTCTATCACATCTACTTCCCTGGTGTTACCTGCATTGACACTTGCCAATGCATGGGCATTGATAGTGTCTTTAAGATAGAGCGGATTAATAGCTAATGGAATAACAATGCTGCCACCAATAGTGTTTGTGGTGGTTGGCCTGAAATCAATATTATTATACAAGCCACCGGATAATGTTTCTGCATAGCCAAGCCATGCAAATGGCATTCTGCCAACAAATACACCCGTACCGCCTCTTATCACAATACTTTGGTCGCCTTTTACATTCCAGTTAAAACCTAATCTTGGAGAAAGCGTTGCTGTCCCAAGCCATTTATTGGTGAACTGGTTAAAAGAGGTATTGCTGTATGTTGGGTTAGCGGTATTATCTTTTGCAGTGGCAAAATCTTTATCAACAGGAATTTGCTTGCCAAGAAAAGAATAATCAACCCTTAAACCCGCCGTAAGTTTAAACTTACGGTTTACTGCAATTTCATCCTGTGCATACACACTCATCAAATTTACATTATAAGGATTGGGCGGATTATTATATAAATCATCCCTGGTGTTTGGATATTTTGCATCGGTGGAATATGCACCACGAATACGGCCTGGTTTATCTGCTAAAAAATTAATAAGGTTGGAATATTCCCAACGTCCATTCCATGAGTTTACAAAACCATAGGTAAGGTTGTAAAATTCATTGTGTGTACCCACAGTAAATTTGTGAATACCGTTTGTGTAAGTAAGATTGTCGCTCAATTCTATTGTTTGCTGCTTCATGTTATAAATTGAAGCTTCACGCCATGTACCCACCCATGCAGCACCACCGCCAATATCCATGAAAGGGGAAAGTGTTCCCGGAAAATCCCTGTACTCATGCACATTGATGTAGTTTGCATTAAACTGGTTACTGGTATTGCCGGAAATTTTTGTTTTTAACTCGGCAGAAAGATTTACGTTCTTTGTATGCTGTGTAAAATCTGTAGAGCCAAACTGGAAATTGGTAGAAGTGCGTTCCAAATTATTTCCCCAGCCATTTGTATAAATGCCCCTGAGTGTTAAGCTATTTTTGGGATTAATATTAAAATCCAGTCGTGCAAATATCTTATCGCTGTTGGTGACTATCTTATATGCTCCCTGGTAAGCGCCTGCATCATAATTATATTTTGTTTTCAAATTGTTGTAAATACTTGCAGCATCTGCAAGGCTTATGGCTGCACCGGGGTCGCCTGCATTATAAAAAGTAGGCTCCTGCCTTCTAGTTTGCTCAAAGTTTACAATAAAAAATGCTTTGTTTTTTACAACAGGCCCACTAAGGGTGGCACCATACTGATAGTCGTAAAAATCGGACCCAATTTTTGTTTTTAAGCCATCCACACTTTTGCCTGTAAGTAATTGGTTTCTTCCATAACCATAAACAGAACCATGAAAATTATTGGTGCCACTTTTGGTTACCGCATTTACAGACCCCCCGGTAAAATTACCCAGCTTTACATCATAGGGAGATAATTGCACCTGCACTTCCTGTATTACATCTATGCTGTAAGGATTGGTTCTTGTGCCAGCACCAGCAGCACCAGACTGCCCACCACCACTTACACCACCAAATGAATTGCTGAAACCGATTGCATCGTTATTAACAGCACCATCTACCGTTAAATTATTGTATCTGAAATTTGTTCCGGCAAATGAATTATTGTTTGATTGAGGCGTAAGCCTGGTGAAGTCTGATAAACTTCTGCCTAAAGTTGGTAATGTACTTAATTGTGCTTTACCTACTGATAATCCGCCAAATTGTTTTCGTGAATTACCTGTTACTACTACTTCATTCAGGTTCTTGCTATCGGCCTTAAGCATTACATTCAATTCTGGATTGTTGCCTAAAGAAAGTGATACATTCTCCAGCACTTCAGATTTTAAACCCACAAAAGAAATAGTAATAGTATAAGGCCCGCCGGGTTTTAAATTAGGGAAAATAAAAATCCCTTTGTTATTGGTTTGCGTAGTGGTTTTATAACCTGTAGGTTCATGCTTTACCAAAACAGTAGCACCAGTAAGGACTGAGCCTTTGGTATCTTCAACAATACCATTTAAGGCAGAAGACGTTTCCTGTGCAAACAGTTTATTTGTAGCAAATAGTGATAGTGCAGCTATAATAAAAGTCTTTGTAAAGTTTTTCATCTTATTTTTTTTTACAAAGAACTTATCCTAATGTTATGTAAATGTATCTGCCCGGTTAAGCGGATGTTAAACGGAAGGTAATTGAGGAAAAGATAATAACATAAAAGAGATATTTTTAAACACACCCAACTATTCTAAATTTTCATACAACTTGGCGGGCCACTACACCTGTAAACGAATCTGAAAATATCTTTTTATGAATGATAAAGCCCAACTGTAAAACTGTGTATGTTATTCCGGAACTGGTAAGCAATAGTATAATTGCAAATAGCGCAGGCCTTTTTTACCATTTCAAGCCCTAGCCCTATACTGTTACTATCAGTGCTTTCTTTTTGAAATCGCTCAAATATTTTTGTTTCATTTAACTGCATCTGTCTGCCAGTATTTTCAATAATTAACTCACCTTTCAGTAATTGTATTGTAATGCTCCCATCTATATGGTTATGCCGTATAGCATTACCAAGCAGGTTGCTAATTAACACTTCAATCAAGGCTATGTTTGCATTAATTATTTGGTCAGTAGTAATTCTATTTTCAACAGTAATTTTCTTTTCATTTATCTGTGGCTGATAGAGGAGTATAAATCTTTCAATGCAGGTTTTTAAAGATATATTTTCTTTGTTTGCAAACTGGTTGTTCTCAATTTGTGTAAGCAATACAAGGCTCTTGTTAAGTCTGGTCATGCGCTGACCTGCATCCGCAAGGTCACTCATTAGCTGGGCCTGCTCTTCACTAAGTGGTGTGGTTTGCATCAATAATTCCAGCTTACTCTGAAAAATAGCCAGCGGAGTTTGCATTTCATGCGATGCATTTTCTGTAAATTCTTTTTGGCTTATGTAAGACTGGTGTGTTCGTTCGGTTAGTTCCTGCAATGATGTATTGAGGTCATTAAATTCAGTAATGGAAGAGTTGGTTAAAGCCAGCGGCTGATGTTTTTCTACTTTATAGTTCCGTAGTTTAGTAAGTGTAGTATAAAAAGGTCTCCATACCTTTTTAGAAAGATTGCGGTTAATAATAAACAATCCTGCTATTAGTAAAAGCAATAAAATTACCTGCACTTTTACAATACTTGCAATCAGGTCATCATTATCAACAAGCGATGTTTTTACCTGCAACATACAGGGCTTACCATTAACGGTAAAATGAGAAGTTAGCACCCGGTAAGGCACTAACTCCTTTGCAACAGTATCAAAAATTTCAGAGGTAGTTAGTGTGTCAACTTCTTTTAAAGAAGTGGATGCAGACACCATAACATCATGGTCAAGAAAATTTAGCTGGCTAATAGTATTATTTTGTAAAGCATCGGCTATTTTAGGTCTTAGTATTTCCTTTGTATTCATCAAATCTTCATCCACATCGTCTCTTACAATACCCTGTATTACAAAATAAAATACCGGTATGGCTACAAGTAAAACAATTACTGAATAAATAAAATAACTACGGATTGTTTTTTGTAAAAGCTTCATCAGATTGTAAACTTATAGCCCAGACCGTAAATAGATTTGATATAATCCTCACAGCCTGCGGCAGTCAGTTTCTTTTTTAAATTTTTCATGTGGGCGTAAATAAAATCGAAGTTATCATACAAGTCTACCCCATCGCCGGATATACTTTCCGCAATAGCATTTTTAGATATGACCCTGTTTTTATTGGAAACAAGATACAGCAATAAGTCGTATTCCTTACGGGTTAAATCAAGAGCCATATTGTTTATAGCTACTAATTTTGCAATGGTATCAATAGTAATTTCATTCAACACAATTACGTTATTTCCATCAAAACGGCGGCGGCGGATAACGGCAGAGATCCTGGCACTTAACTCTGATAAATGAAAGGGCTTGGATAGATAATCATCAGCCCCCAGGTTTAACCCGGCTATCCTGTCATCAATTGAGTTTTTAGCAGAAATAATAATAACACCATCTGTTTTTTTATTTTCCTTTAATTCCTTCAGCACTGTTAAACCATTACCATCCGGCAGGGAAATATCCAGCAAAATACAATCGTAGTCAAACGATTCGGTTTTGTCCATAGCCGTTTTAAAATCCGGGGCTATTTCACAGAGGTAATTTTCCTGCTTTAAGTAGGTTACTATGCTTTTGCTCAACTCCTTTTCGTCTTCTATGATCAATATTTTCATTTACGTCCTTTTTGTAAATGTGGCTATTAATTCTGAATATATTCTGAATATATTCTGAATTTAAAACTTCATACGCTGTATCCTTACCGCATTAAGTATTGCTAATAATGCCACGCCAACATCTGCAAACACTGCTTCCCACATGGTCGCTAAACCTCCTGCACCTAACACTAATACGATTGCTTTTACTGCAAATGCCAACGTGATATTTTGCCAAACTTTTTTCTTTGTTTGCTTACCTATGTTAATTGCCATTGCAATTTTACTAGGCTTATCATCTTGTATAACTACATCGGCAGTTTCTATTGTAGCATCGCTGCCCAAACCGCCCATTGCAATACCTACATTACTTAACGCTACAACTGGTGCATCGTTTACGCCATCGCCTACAAAGGCTACGGTTTCGTTTCGGTCTTTAATTTCTTTAACCTTATTTACTTTATCCTCTGGTAACAAATCACCGAAGGCATTATCAATTCCTAATTTATCTGCAACAAATTTTACTACGTTTGTTTTATCACCGCTTAACATGGTTGTTTTTACATTCATGCTATGCAGTTTATTAACCGCTTCCTGTGCATCTTCTTTTATACTGTCTGCAATGGTGAGATAACCTGCAAATTTTTTATCATAGGCAACGGCTATTAAAGTGTAAACAATTGTGTTGGGGTCAATGTCGTATTTTATAGAAAGTTTGTCCATCAATTTAAAATTGCCAACCAATAATTCTTTGCCGTTTATCTCGGCTTTTAATCCATGCCCTGCAATTTCTTCTACTGCATTTAATTTTATATCGGTATTAATATTGCCAACGTGTTGCTGAATGGCTGTTGCAACTGGATGGGTACTTTGGCTTTCTAACACATTTACCATTTGTAGGATTTCATCTTTATTAAATTCAGGTTTTATAACTACTTCCTGTACTTTAAAAACACCTTCGGTCATAGTGCCTGTTTTATCCATCACTACATTTAGAATGTTGGCAATGATGTCTAAAAAGTTACTGCCTTTAAAAAGTATTCCGTTTTTACTTGCTGCTCCAATGCCACCAAAATATCCCAACGGAATTGAAATAACCAATGCACAGGGACAAGAGATAACTAAGAAAACTAAAGCCCTGTATAACCATTGGCTAAATACATAATTTTCTACAAACAACATTGGAACTATGCAAATCAGCACAGCAAGTAGTACTACAATTGGAGTATAGATTTTTGCAAACTTTCTTATAAATAATTCGGTGGGTGCTTTTTGGGCTGTAGCATTTTGTACTAATTCTAAAATCTTACTGAGTTTACTATCGGTGTAAGCAGTAGTAACTTTTACCTGTGCAACGGTGTTTAAGTTTATCATTCCTGCCAACACTGTTTCACCTTTTGCTTTGGTATCGGGTTTGCTTTCGCCTGTGAGTGCAGCGGTATTGAATGATGCTGTTTCAGAAATCAGTTCTCCATCCAGCCCTAATTTTTCTCCTGATTTCAACTGTATAATATCACCAATGTTTACAGCTTCGGCTTTCATGGTTTTAGGCTGGTTGTTGTCCAAAACCGTTACTTCATCAGGCCGTTGGTCAAGCAATGTTTTGATATTTGCTTTAGCTCTTTTTACAGCTAATGTCTGAAACACTTCACCAATTGCATAGAATAACATTACTGCCACACCTTCAGGATATTCACTAATGGCAAATGCACCGATGGTTGCAATGCACATCAATAAAAATTCAGAGAATATTTCCCCTTTACCAATGCTTTCAACCGCTTCTTTCATTACAGGAAAGCCAACAGGCAAATAAGCTACTGCATACCAAACAATCCTTATCCAGCCTGTGAACCAACTTTGCGGAAACCAATTATCAAATGCAATGGCAGCAAGTAAAAGAGCAAAGCTGATAATCGCAGGTAAAAACATTTGTAAAGTTGTTTGGCTGCTGCCCGAATGGTCATGGCCGTCTCCTTCCTCATGGTCGTGGTCATGTCCATCATCGTGACTATGGCCATTATGTAACATTTCTTTTGCGCCAGCTTTGGTATATATTTTCTCTTCCAATGAGCAACAAGTCATTTTACCTTGTGCATCATAAGTATGTTTGTGATGTGGGTCTTTATTTATCATGTTCTTATCTTTTATTTTGCAAATAAAAAGGTTGCAGACGTTTCCATCTGCAACCTTCTATAACAATTGTGTGTTTATAACTAAGCTCTGAATGCACTTACCATCCCTAAAATGGAAGCAAGCATTACTACACACTTCCAGCAATTGAGTCTGTTCATTTTCATTTTTGATAATTTTATAAGTGTAAAAGTACATATAGCTCTGTTTTGTTATTGTTAATTTTCATGTCCTTCGGTATTGGTCATTTTAGCTGATACAAAGAATGCACCTTTCACTACAATCTTTGCACCTTTCGGAATTTCTTTTATCAAAGTAATTTCTGTATAGCCAACATCTGCGGTACCTTTTGCAATTGGTATTCGTTCAAATGTCATTCCTTTTTCTGATGTTTTTGCGTCATGGTTTAGGCTGTCTTTTTTTTCCGCCTCTGTAAGTACAAAAATGTAGTCTTGCCCATCTACCCGTACAATAGCTTCATTAGGTACTGCCGGAATGGTAGTCTGGTCTAAACTTACAACAGCAGTTACATTCATGCCATCAATCAATCCTGTTTTATCTCCTTTTACCATTGCATGAACTGTAACGGCTTTACTTTCTCCTTCAAATGAAGAACCCAATGAAAATATTTGTGCATCATATTCCCTGCTGGGGTTATTGGTAATGGTAAAGTGAATAGTTTGGCTGTTCTTCAATTTGGGTAAATCTTTTTCATACACAAACAAGTCAAGGTGCAGCTGACTGTTATCTACAATTTCAGCTACAGCAGTTGTAACATACACATAGCTGCCCATCTTTACATCAACCGAACTCACCACACCACTGATAGGGCTTGTTATTGCCAATACAGACACCAATTTGCCATTTGAAAGCCTTGCAGGATTTATGCCCATCAATTGTATTTGTTGTGCAAGGGTTGATTTCAGTGTTCGTAAACTTCTCAACTCTGTTTCTGCTGATTGTAAATTCTTTAATGCCCCGGCATTGCCTTCATTCAATTCCTTTTGTCTTTTTACTTCCAGTTCTGCAAACGTAATTTTTGCATTAACACCCAGGTATTGGCTTTGTGCCTGTATAAATTCCGGGTTGGCAACGGTAGCAATGGTTTGCCCTTTTCTAACAATATTGCCCGGCTGAACCAATAAAGATTTTATAACGCCGCTATAAATAGAGTTTACGCTGGCTTTGTTTTGGTTAGGCACTTTCAACACACCATTTGCTTTGAGTGCCGCTGTCAATTGCTTTTCTTCAACAGTTCCTAATTCAATCCCGATACTCTTTATCTGTTCATAACTAAGCACTGCCATGTTAGGTTTTTCATGTACGTCACTATGGCCTTCTTCTTTTTTGTCAACATTGGCAGTGGTGCTTTCGCCAGTGCTGCTTTTGCTTCCACAGGAAACAATCGAGACAAGGCTGGCGAAAATTATTACTATTATTAAAAACGTCTTCATTTTTTATAGTTTATTGATTGATGTAATAATTGTATTGAATGACAGATTGATTATAAATATTCAGGCTCTCCAAATAATTCTTTTGAATTTCTATAGCTTGTGTAAGAAACTGTGATAGTTCAGCAAAACTAATTTCACCAGCCCGGTAAGCCAGTGTTGCTGCTTTTATGATTTCATTGGCCTGTTTGAGTCCTGTTGATTCGTAAAAGGCTAACATGCTTTTGTTTCTTTCTACTTCCTGCTGTATTTGTATTTGTTTCGTAGTTAGCACCTGTTTACTATAATCATACTGTTTCTGCTGTACTGCCATTTCTGCCTGTGCCACTTTTACTTTATTGCGATAAGCACTTGCGCCAAACAAAGGGAAAACTGCTGATACTGAAAACCCGGTGAACGGGTCTTTTGCTCCCCACAATCTTTGAGAAAAGAAACGACCTGCAAACTCCGGTTTGTTTTCGTTTTTTATAACTGCAATACCAGCATTGGCAATATTGATGTTTTGTGATTGCAATGCAAGTACCGGATGAAGGCTGTCGTTTACGGCAGGCATTGATAATTTTTCCAACGGTAGCAGAAGTGGTAATGCTAATTCTTCTGTATTGAGCAGCTGCTTCATTACCCGTTGCTGAATTTGTACATCGTTACCAATTTGTTGCAGCATTGCCTGTAATTCACTCATTCTTACATTAGCGGCAATACTGTCTAATCCGGGGCTGTCGCCTGTTTTTACTTTCAGTATGGCGGCTGCATTCAATGTTTTGTAAATACTATCCAAGCGGTGATATAATTGCTGTTTGTCCTGCAAATACCAAAGCTGGTAATAAATAGTCCGTACATCTTTCTTTATATCGACATCAATAGCGGCTGTATTGGCTTGGTAATATTTCAATTGTTCACTATACAGATTTCTTTGTGCTTTGTATAAGCCCGGCCATGCGATACTTTGTGACAGTCCAATTTTTAATATTCCCTTATTATCACTTGGTCGAAAATCTTCATTCTCAGCAAATACACCAGTTTTAGGAAGTGCCGTGGCTGTATTGATTTGAAGCTTTCCTCTTTCTATCTGCTGATTATTTATATCGTACAACAGGTTATTTTTTGCCAATGTAATCACTTCGCCGACAGCCATTCTTTTAACAACTGGCTGTTGTGCCTGCACACTGTTTGATAATGTCAGTAAAAAAATACCTGCTGTGATTGTTGCTACAGGTTGCATTTTTTTAGGGTTTCTTTTTGATGAAAAAATAATGTAGAGTAACGGAAGTACAATTAATGTAAGGAATGTTGCTGTTATTAAGCCGCCAATAACAACCGTTGCCAAAGGCTTTTGCACTTCTGCACCTGCGCCACTTGACATAGCCATTGGTATAAATCCTAATGCTGCTACTGCGGCAGTCATTAATACAGGCCGCAACCGGATTTTTGTTCCTTCCAGCACCCGTTGCATAATGTCTTTCAATCCATCTTTCTCTAATTGATTAAATGTGCTGATTAATACAATACCATTGAGTACTGCCACACCAAACAAAGCGATGAAACCAACACCACCAGAAATACTGAATGGCATACCCCGTACCAGTAATGCAAATACACCGCCAATAGCACTCATAGGAATGGCCGTAAATATTAATGATGCATCTTTTACTGAACGGAAAGTGAGGTATAAAATAAAGAAAATAAGCAGCAATGCAAGTGGTACAACAATCATCAGCCTGGCAGATGCTTTTTGCAAATTTTCAAACGTACCGCCATAGGTATAATAGTAACCGGGTGGTAGTTTTACTTTGTCATTTAATTTTTCCTGTGCTTCTTTTACCACACTGCTAACATCACGGCCACTTACATTAAAACTTACATAGATTCTTCGCTTACCGGCTTCACGGCTTATTTGTGCAGGGCCAGTTTTAAAAGCTATTGTTGCAACTTGTGATAAGGGAATTTGATTTCCATCAGCCATAGGTATGTATAAACTACTTACATCTTCTAATGAGGAACGATGGCTGCTGTCTAACCTTACTACCAAATCAAACTTTCTTTCATTTTCAAAAACAACACCTGCTTCTTCACCTGCAAATGAAGTACTGATAACATGGTTTATATCTTCAATATTCATTCCGTAACCTGCTATTTTTGCCCGGTCATATTCAATGGTGATTTGCGGTAAGCCATCTACCCGTTCCACCTGCGATCGGGTAATGCCTTTTATTGGGTTGATGACTTTAGATACTTTATCGGCATAGGCAACTAAAGTGTCTAAGTTTTCGCCAAATATTTTTATGGCTACATCCTGCCTAATGCCCGTCATCAATTCATTAAAACGCATTTGAATAGGCTGGCTTGGTTCTGCAATTACTCCGGGAATAGTTGAAAGTTTATCTCTCATCATGTCTGACAAAGCATAAAAATCTTTAGTGCTTGTCCAATCTTTTTTGGGTTTCAGAATTACCATTAAATCGGATGCCTCTGGGGGCATGGGGTCTGTAGCAATATCGGCAGCCCCGGTTTTGCCAACTACCATTTTTACTTCTGGAAATTTTAGCAGCATATTCTCTGCCATCATCACCGTTTCTGTTGTTTGTGATAAAGATGAACCCTGCGGCAATACAAACTCTATGGCATAGTCCCCTTCTTCTAACGTGGGAATAAACTCACCGCCCATGTTTTTAAAAATGATAATGGCCACAATTAATAAAGTGACTGCAATACCTACCACTGCATATTTTATTTTTATAGCACCTTTCAAAATCGGTGCATATATCCGTTGAAAGAAATCCATCATCCTGTCGGAAAAAGTTCTTTTGTGGTTCATATTTTTTGAAAGGAATAAAGAACTCATCATTGGAATATAAGTAAGCGATAACAGCAATGCCCCTAATATGGCAAAGCCTACTGTTTCTGCCATTGGCCGGAACATTTTTCCTTCCACTCCCTGTAAAGAGAGAATAGGCAAATACACAATCAGTATAATGATTTGCCCAAAAGCTGCGGAATTCATCATTTTCTTTGTACTACTCTCCACCGCTTCATCCATTTGCGGCTGCGTTAGTTTTCCAGTCAGGTTTTTTGCGCCAAGAAAATGCAATGTGGCTTCTACAATAATAACGGCTCCATCTACTATTAATCCAAAATCTATTGCACCCAGGCTCATCAGGTTGGCACTTACGCCAAATAAATTCATTAACGCTAATGCAAATAATAACGACAACGGAATAGCTGAAGCTACAATTAAACCTGCCCTAAAATTTCCTAAGAACAACACCAATACCAGTATTACAATTAATGCCCCTTCAATCAAATTTGTTTTAACGGTATTGATGGCACGGTCAATTAAATTAGTACGGTCTAAAAATGCTTCAATCTCAACATCATCAGGTAATGATTTTTTTACTGTCTTCATCCGTTCTTTTACCAGTTCAACAACAGATGCGCTGTTAGCACCTTTCATCATCAGTACAATTCCGCCAACCACTTCTTTTTCTCCGTTGTAAGTCATGGCTCCATATCGGGGCGGCGAACCAAATTGTACGGTGGCTACATCCCTTATCAGAATCGGAATACCATTTTGCAGTTTCACAACAATCTGTTCAATATCTGCAAAAGATTTTACAAGCCCCACACCACGGATAAAGTAGGCATTCGGTTTTCTGTCAATATAAGCACCGCCGGTGTTTTCATTATTTTTTTCCAGTGCAGTGAAAACTTCGGGAATAGTTACGTTCATGGCTTTTAACCTGTCGGGGTTTAGTGCCACTTCGTACTGCTTGCTGATGCCACCAAAACCTGTTACCTCTGCCACACCGGGAATACCGGTTAGCTGGCGGCCCACTATCCAATCCTGCATGGTGCGTAAATCCATTGCAGAATACTTTTGTTCACTGCCTTTTATTGGATGGATAACATATTGATAAATTTCTCCAAGGCCGGTAGTAACCGGCCCCATTTCCGGAGTACCCATTCCTTTCGGAATTTCTCCTTCAGCAATTTTTAGTTTCTCAGCAATAAGCTGTCTTGCAAAATATATGTTTACATTTTCTTTAAAGACAACCGTTATTACACTTAACCCGAAACGGGAGAAAGAACGCATTTCTTCAATGCCCTGAATATTTGATAATGACCTTTCAACAGGATAAGTAATAAACTGCTCTACTTCCTGTGCAGCCAGTGTGGGAGCCTGTGTTATTACTTGCACCTGGTTATTAGTAACATCGGGTAAGGCATCAACTGGCAATTTAGTGGCACTCCACAAACCCCAAACAATGAGAGCCAGTGTTATTACACCGATAATGAGTTTATTCTTTATACTGAAATGAATTATTTTATTGAGCATGTCGGTTTTCTATTTGGCTATATGCCTGTAGAAGTGGTATATTCTTTCTGCAATGGCTGCTAAAAGAATGGCACAACACAGGGCTATAACGATTATTTTAATTACTCTTAATCCTAAAGGCTGTTTGGCCTTCTTGGATTTTTTGATGGTTACCATTTGCAATAGTTGAAAATGGATAATACACTACATGCCTGACAGGCTATGCAGCAATTTCAAATAATAAAGTAATTAAGATAACTGGGGCGGCTGCCAAATTGCGGAGTAAACTTCTGTATCAGCATCTTCATTAAATAGTGGATGTTTTTCGGAAAGAAAAACGATTTTAGATGCCTGTATTTTTGATAAGAGAGAATAAAAGACTGAAGCAGCACAGCAGGTACAAGTACAAAAAGGGGTGCATGATTCTGACTGGTGCTTATGCTGCTGGTGATTTTCTGTTGCTGAAATCTTTACTTCCGACTTTACATTGCATTCTACACTATCTCCGCATGGAAGGCAGGACAGGTAGAGCATAAAGCAACTGAGTATCAAGAAAAATGGTTTCACTGCTGCAAATATAGAAATTTTGGTTTAAAAAAATAATGCTTTCCACATGGTTGCAAAGGCTATAGTTAATTGCCTGCTAGTTAGTTGGCTGTAGCGTTGATTTTAATAACTAATTGTAAACCCTGCACCTAACCCCATGTCGCTATCTTCATGTGCTGAAATTGAAAAGTATTTACTGACAATGTACCTTAAGCCTAACATATATTCCTTGTCGGTGTTTATCATCATACTTGCTCTTAATCTTTTAGCAACTGGTATATCTTCTCTGCCTAATTGAAAACGAAATCTTCCATCACCGTCAACCCTTGCATCTGCAACAAATAACATTGGTAATGTGTATGCAATACCTGCTACAACTGTTGAACGATTATTTTTATTACTTGTTTGCCCGAACCAATTTTTTTCATCGCTGCCGAATATATTTTTTGGACCTCCATCAACTTTATAATGACGGTCGTAACCTATGTATGGATAAAGCCATTGCATTCTACCTAAATATCTTCCAAACATGGTTTCACTTTCATAGCCGTGCATATCGTGATAACCTAAATGCCACATGGTACTTGCTTTCCATCTTGTGTTTGCCACCATCGCCATGCCATCGCTGCCATTACTTTCTACGCCAACCTTTGCCATAAAATGAAACATTCTATCATCGGCAAATAATTTGCGTTGTGCCAATTTGGGATTTGGTATTTCGGGATTGACTGGCGAATTTTCATAACTGAAAACCCTGCCCATGCCACTCATCATGTGGTATAAAATATGGCAATGAAAAAACCAATCGCCGCTTTCAGTTGCTGCAAATTCTATGGTGTCTCTTTCCATTGGCATAAGGTCAATTATGTTTTTCATTGGTGCATATTCGCCTTGCCCGTTTAGCAATCTAAAGTCGTGTCCGTGCAAGTGCATGGGATGCCGCATCATGGAATTATTGTACAAAACAATTCTTACGTTTTCGCCTTTCTTAATTAAAATCTTGTCGCTTTCTGAAACTGTTTTATTGTCCATTGTCCAAACGTAACGGTTCATGTTTCCCGTTAAGTCAAACTTTAATTCTTTAATTGGTGCATTTGGTAATGTTGTTTTTTCAGGAGCTTTAAGCATGCCATAATTTAATGTAACAATGTCTGAATTTTCTGCTTCCATGTTCATGCCTTGCTTACTATTATTGTTTGGCATCTGCATAGTGTGCATTGTGTCTTTTTTCTTTTCTGTTTTAGGATTTTCTTCACCTGTTATTTCGGGATACATTACGGTATTCATATCCATTATTTGGTTACTCATTTCCATACCCATCGGCAATAAATTTCCGTTCATGTCCATCATTTGGTTCATCATCTTCATACCTGCAAAATATTTTAGCTTAGGTAATTTGGTGGCTGGCATTTTCATTCCACTGCCTAACCAAAGCGATGCAGATTTTGTACGGTCTTCGGGTGTTACCAAAAATTCGTAACTCATATTTTCGGGGATGGTTACAATTACATCATAAGTTTCGGAAACGGCAATAATTAACCTGTCCACTTCTACGGGTTCTACATCGTTGCCATCTGTGGCAACAACTGTAATTTTTCCACCCGAATATGTGAGCCAAAAATAAGAGGATGCTCCGCCGTTTGCAATACGCAACCTTACTTTATCACCTGCTTTAAATTGTGGTTGTTGGTTTTGGTTTTTGCCATTGATTAAAAACTTATCGTAAAACACATCGCTAACATCCATTGCATTCATCCGCTTCCATTCGTTGGTTAGTTTTGTTTTTAAGTGTCCGCTTTTTATTGCTTCGGCATAGCTTTGTGTTGTTCCTTTTTTTATGGCAAACCAATCTGTGGCATTGTGCAAACTTCGGTGGATTTCTTCGGGTTTCATGTCTGCCCATTCGCTTAAAACAACTGGCAAAGTTGGAATGTCTAACTCGTTTCTTTTATTCATTATAAATATTCCGTACATACCAATTTGCTCCTGTAAACCTGTGTGGCTGTGATACCAATGTGTGCCATGTTGAATGATGGGAAATTTATACAAATGCGTTGTGTGTGCTTTGATGGGCATTTGCGTAAGGTTAGGCACACCATCGTATTGATTGGGCAAAAACAAACCGTGCCAATGCAAAGATGTTTCTTCGTTTAGTTCGTTATGTACATAAATTTCTGCCGTGTCGCCTTCTGTAAATGTGAGTGTAGGCATTGGTATTTGCCCGTTTACTGCAATGCCTCTTTTTGATTTGCCCGAAAAGTTTACCATTGTATCGGTAATGTATAAATCGTAACGGACTGTTTTTGGCGGTGTATTATTTACAATTGTTTTTATTGTTTGTGGTTTTTCTTTTGGCATATTCATATTGCCCATGTTACCCATCTTTTGGGTTGTGTCTTTCATCGGCATTTGCATTTCATCATCTTTTTTGTCTGTTAGTTGCTTTACAGTTTTTGATTTTTCTTTTACCAACTTCATTCCGCACTTAGGGCAGTTGCCTTGCTTTGCAGAGTGAATTTCTGGGTGCATAGGGCAAGTGTATGATACTGCTTCTTGCATTTTCGTTGCCTTTGATTTTGTAGTGTCTTTTTTTATTTCTACTGCATCTTGTTTTTTTACTTCGGGCTGCTTGGCTACTGATTTTGGTTTTTCTTTTATCAGTTTCATTCCACACTTCGGGCAATTCCCTGGCTTTGTGCTGTGGATTTCGGGATGCATTGGGCAAGTGTATGTTGCTGGCTGCTGTTTTATTTCTGTCTTATTCATGTCCATACCTTTCATGTCCTGTGCTTGTGCAAAGGAACAGGTGGCAAGGATGAATATTATTATTGCTATTTTTTTCATTACTGAATATTTTTATTTGCAGCAATCTTTTTTACGAATAAAAATTGCTTTGAAAATGCTGATTAATATTTGTTTGATTTTCTGCATGATTTTTTAATTGCTTGCTGAAAGGCTGTCTGCTGTTTTGTTCATCCAATCAATAACTAAAGTCTTTGCTTCTTTTGTAAGGCTTGCTTTTGAGTGCATTATTTTATAAGAAGATAAAGGCATTTCATCATCTTTAATTTGGTTTGCAATTCCTTTCAACTTACTTATTTGCCTTCTGCTACTGTAACTGCCAAAATCACTAAAGTTTAATTTCTCTTTTCCATTGTCAATATGCCTTTTCATCATCCATGCCATTGGCTGAATGATAGAATACCACGGATAATTTGTGTTGTTGCTGTGACAATCGTAACAGGCATTTTGCAAAATGGTTTGTACACTGGCTGGTATAGCGTAAATTTTTGTAAAATCTGTTGGCAATACCTGCCCACTTTTGTTGTGGGCAGGTTGTATAAATTGAATGCCAATAAATACAATACCAAAAGCCAATACTATTTTTTTTATTGGCTTCATGCTTATTGTATAGTTTCTTTTACTGAACCGCAAGTTTGCATTGCTTTACCAAAATATGGATTTTTAATTTCCTTTAATTCGCTAATCCATGTTGCACCTTTTCCATCGTTTGCCATCGGGCAAAAATCTTTGTATAAAGTTTGTCCGCCATTACCAAAGGTTTTTACAAGGTCTGCAATGTCTTTACTAAACATTACAAAATGTTCTCTTTGATGTGCTATTTTACCTGCATTTGCCCCAATGTGTTCAGCATGTTCTTTTAAGTCGTCTGCAATATCCATGTAGCTTTTCATTTTGTCGGCTGGTATGCTTTTCATATCAACTGTTGCTAATGTTGCTACTATTGCATTACCTGCTGTTGCTGCGTCTTTGCCATTGTCTTTGGTAAGTGCATTTTTTAATTGTAAATACCCTGCAATAATTTCTTTGATTGGAAATACTACGGTTGCTGGTGCATTGGTTGTATCAGATACTTTTTGGACTGTATTAACTACTGGGGTATTGTTTTTTACTTCTGTTTGTTTTGTATCGGCTGCATTATTATTGTTGCAAGCTGTTAAACTGCTGGCTGCTATTGCAAAGCCTAAAATTATATTTGTCATTTTTTGAAATTGATTTAATTATTATAAAAAGTTAAAGGCACGACAAATCCTTGCATAAATTCTTATACATTAAATCATATCTGAAAACTCTGGATTACTATGCGTATGTCGGGGATTGGGGGATGATGCCCACGAACATAATATTTGTTTGAAGTGCTAACCTGTGAAGGATAAGAAATATTAATTGCGTAGTAAACAGGTATAAAAACTGTTGCAAATATTGGACTTATTAGCTTGGCGAATTGCGGAACAGCTTTATCTGTTTGAAATATTTTTAAAACCTTGTCATTGCAGCAATCATCTTTTTTGTTGTTGTCTTTATGCTTGTGTTCCGCTTCTTCGTGGTGATGCTTTTTACCGTCTGCATGATTTTGAACCAAAATGGCTGTTTCTTCTTCTTCGTGATGGTGTTTATTAAAACCCATGTCCACACCAATAGCACAAGCAAAACCGATAAACATATTTATGCCAAATATGAGTAACAGAAATGTCGCTTTAAATTGTATAGAGATTATTTTTGTCATTTCTAGATTATACAAATGTACATCTGTTTTATTGGAATGCCTGTAAACAGGCTATTTGTTTAAGGAATATGTTGTAAAGTATAACCAATATTTAACGAAATAATTGCATTGTTCTTAATCGGTATAAAAATTGATACTGAACAAGTGTTATAAAACATATACCCATGCTTAGGGCCCAATATTCTGACAAAAAATTGATAGTAGGTATTTTACTTGACTCGTTCAGCGACAATAAAAGTGTGAACTATATCATAACGCAGGATGCAAGCCGATTAAATCGTATAAAAAAATTAATGGAATACTCTTTTGAAAAATGCTACTTATTCGGCGAAATCTATCTGTCCGATGATAAAAATGCGTGTGCATTATTGATGCTCCCCGAAAATAAAAAAAAATCAATTAAGTCTTTATGGCTAGATACCAAATTTGCTTTATTATGTCTTGGATTAAGCAATAGTAAAAAAACAATGGCAAGAGAAGCAAAAATTAAAGCTGCACATCCAGATTTATCCATGTATTATTTATGGTTTATTGGTGTTAATCATTCCCAACAACAAAAGGGCATTGGAAGTAATTTGTTAAACGAAATAATTAATGCTGCTGAAAGTCAGAACAAAATTATTTGCCTGGAAACTTCAACAGTTAAAAATATACCGTGGTATAAAAAATATGGTTTTACCATTTACAAAGAGCTTGATTTTGGATACAGGCTATTTTGCCTGAAAAGAGAATAAGTTAACAATCGGTTTTATGCTATTACCGGGTACCCAAATGCATATTGCCACATTCCTGTTTGTGTGCATAGAAACAGTTATCTTTTTCTATTTGCTGATTTACAGACTGGCACGGCCCGATGATAAGACCGCTTATCTAAATATTATCCTTATTTTTCTTTTGCTGATTTATAATATTACTGGCGGTTTGTTGCCAGACAAGAACCTGCCCGGTTCCTTTTTTATTCAAATGATTATTGCGTATGCAACTGGATTTATTACGCCTTGCTACTTTCCCTATTATGTACACAAAACATTCGGATTGGAGAAAATGAAATTTCATGCCTACAAAGGGGTGTACTATTTTTTAATTACCCCGTATGTAATTTTTGTATTAATATTTGCTTTTACCAATAACCTGAACCAGGCAAAAGAACTGCTGGCACTGCCTGTTCTATATGCCTTGTGGGTAATTGTCAGCCTCATAATAGCAATTCGGTTTAAATACCAAAATAATTTTAACAGCAAGGGTTCAAAAGTAGAAATAACCGTACTTCTTTTAAGTCTTACTCCTTGGGTTGGATTGCCTGTTATTGACTTCTTTAACCTCGGCCAGGCTATAGAAGCCTCCATAACCAATTTGGGTTTCCTGTTATTATTTGCATTGCAAATGAAAAGGCATATTAAAGAAATGAGAATTGAACATCAACGGCTGATTGAATCTGAAAAACGCCTTTTAAACTGGAACAGTACTTTACAAGGTGAAGTAAATAAACGGACAAAAGAGTTGGAAAAAATAAATGAGCAAAGATTAAATACCTTTATTAATCTGGCACATGAAACTAAAACGCCATTAACATTAATTAGTAATTACCTTGATGAATACATCATTAAAAACAAATACTCCGAAGAACTTTCCATAGTCAAAAGAAATCTAAGTAAACTTTCTACTGATATTGTAAACCTCTTTGATTTGGAAAAATTCAATAAAGGATTTGCAGTATACAATCATACACTTGTCTGTAATTTTAGCGAAATAGTGAAGGATAGTGCCATTCTTTTTAAACCGTATGCTGCTAACCGAAATATTGAGCTTAGCTCAATAATAGAAGAAGGGATTTATGTAAAAGCTGACCCACTTTCAATAAACCGCATTGTAAATAACCTTATAGAAAATGCTGTTAAATATTCCAATACTAAAGGCGCAATTGAAATTTTGCTTTACAGTGTTGACAGTAAGATTCGTTTTGTAGTTAAAGACGATGGAATTGGTATCCCATTAGAACTGCATAAAAAAGTATTTGAGCCTTATTATCAAATTGCCAGTCAAAAGAAAAACATACAAGGTATGGGCCTTGGGTTACCCATTGTTAAAAAAGTGGTTGAAGATTTAACAGGTAAAATTAATATCCTAAGCAACCCTAAACTGCAGTCTGGGACAGAAATAACAGTTACTTTAAACAGACATATACCTGCAAATGGTGAGTCTATTTCACGGGGCTTAAAGTTAAATACTATTGCAATCAATACAGAAACCGCAGCTATACGGGAGTTTGAATGTGACCCAAACAAACAAAATATATTGATACTAGAAGATAACATAGCCATGTTAAATTATCTTTCAAAAAAACTTCAGCAAACTTACAATGTACAAGTTGCTATAGATGGAAATGATGCCCTTAAAAAGCTGAAAGATTCAGCTGTAATACCGGACTTGATTATTTCTGATGTGATGATGGACAAATTGGACGGTATCAGCTTTGCTAACATAATTTCTGAGAATCTGTTGTACAATTTTATTCCAATAATTTTCTTGTCAGCCAAAAACGCATACAGTGATAAACTGAAGGGCTTAAAATCAGGTGCTGTTGATTACATTTCAAAACCATTTTCAATTTCAGAATTACTACAAAAAATGGAATCAATACTAACAACTGCCAGCAACCAAAAATCAGCGATTTTAAATACTGCTTTAAAAAGTTTAAGCAATGCTGACAGTTCCCCGGTATCAAGTAGCCTTGCAGCATTTGAAAAAAATTGTAAATTTTATCAATTAACCAACCGTGAAAAGGAAATTGCCAAACTAATATGTCGGGGATATAAGTATAAGGACATAGGTGAAAAACTTTACATAGCTGAAAGAACCGTTACCAAGCATGCTCAAAATATATTTGAAAAAGTTGGAATTTCCAATAAGATAGAATTAATGAATAAGCTGGAATTTCTATGAAATTCACCCACTATAATAGCCTTTACCCCGTAAATACTTATTTATACGTATAAAAGTAGTATGTAAAACGTATGCTTTTTTTTGATAAAGGCTTAAAGTTTGATTTGTTTATATACAAATCAAACCGCTGGCCATGAAAAATAAGTTAGGAGAAGAAGAGTTTGTGCCTTTAGAAACCAGTTATGAAGGACTAACGCAAAATATTCCTGATCAGGCTGAATTTGAGAACATTGAACTTACTTTAAATTTTATTGAGGATTTTTTCAGCAATCATTTCAATAAAGATAACAATGTGCCTTTTGCCTATCTCACAATCAGTAAAATTGAGATGAAAAGGCAGATAAAAGTAATAGTTAGCACCCTTTCTTCCAATGAAACAATTGATAAGGATTTAACAGAAATTATTATCAAAAATCTATACCAATATACTCCGGATGTTCCCGGAGGGATTACTTACTCAAAATTAGCGTATCGAAAAAAGCTAATTAACGAACTGCTATCAGAAAATGCACTGATAACAACACAAGCTGTTAGGGCAAAGCTTTATTGCCTTAATTTTAATGAAGATAATTTTGTGGCTTATGAATATGCAAGACTTCAACAAATTACGGAGAATATTGATGGTAACAAAGAGAAAATTACTTCATTGTTGTTTGAGCAAAAAAAGATAAACCAGCTACCCACTAAAGTAAACGTTACCTGCAATACTTTTATGCCCTCTTTAAAAGATCAGGTAAAAGGATGGATTGAGGAAGAAATAAAATATTTAGAAAAAGGTAGTAGTCCTATAAAAAACGAAAACCCCAGTGCAGAGAACGAGAATAAAATTCACACTACTTTATCGGTAGCTAAACTGGCTTTAATAATACGGCTGCTGGTAATTGATAAAATCATTATTAACAGAACAGTTGCGCCGATGCTGCGAATTGTAGCGAAACTTTTTACTACACTACAAAAAGAGGATATTTCCTTCGGAAGCCTTGAAACAAAATATCATGCACCAGATAAAGCCACAATTAATGCAGTAAAAGACATACTGTTTAAGTGGATTAATATACTGGGTAAACTGTAGCTTTAGTAATCCAGTTGTATATCTTACAAAGAGTTACTCACCTGTTTTTAATAAATCTATCATATTATTCCTTTTCAAAAATGATCTTAACTCCTGGTAGTGGTGATAAGAAAAATTGTGATGCAGAATAAGAACACTTGCGGGCCAATTAAGAATGTCCTCCAAGTTTCTGAAATGCTGGGAGGCCGCCATTTGTTTAAAGGCTTCAGACAGCCCTAAATCGCTTAAAGGCCGTTGTAGCAGGAACAATTGTTGCATTTTTTAGAAATTTATTTGGCAATAAGCGCAATCTTTTAACTTGCGGCCTTATTAGACCGCAATATTTATGCCTGATTCATCCATCTTGCTGGTGAATGATCAGGCAAAGCGATAAAGCAAATCTTAAAAAGCTGGGAGCAAATATTAAAAGACTCAGAGAAGCCAAAAACCTGAGCCTGCGGGAGCTTTCCTATGAGTGTGATATCGATAATAGTAAAATCTCCAAAATAGAAAAAGGTCAAATAAATATCACCTTTACAACTATAGTCCAATTAGCCAATGCGCTCGCAATTCATCCTGCTGAATTGTTGAGGACGGAGTTTGATTAATCATTAGTAAAGTACTCACTTCATTCTCAATTCAGTTTGCCAGAGTTGTCCTACCCCGTTTACCCAGCATTTGGCATAGTTTGGAAACGTTTTTGCAACATATTTTTATTCATTGCTTTTGAGAAGTGAACCTGATTTGTGAACAAGAAAATAAAAGCGTTATGTTTAATTCAATTACCTGGGGGCAATACCTGTTTGTTGTTTCCCTGTTATTAGTTTTGTATTATGCGTTTGTAGGTTTTAAATATTTCCAGTGGGAAATACTTAGCCTTATTGGAATTAAAAAAGTTGATAATGATATCATTGTTATTCCACCGGTAACAAGCACATGGCCAGAAGAAAACCATGAAGACTATCTCCCTAGACCTCCGCAGAAAGCCGATACTTCTCCAATGGTGCAGCCATTTACTGATGAAGTACAGGCGTACCTTAATCAAACCGAAATCGGTATTTCAAAGCATGAGCTAACAGATGCACTCCAGCAGCTAATTGAAAAATATCCTTTAGCCCAAAATGCTGAATATAGAAATGAATTAGTCTATTATATTGCATCCTCGGTAAATGCAAAATACCCTCAACTACTCCAAGCAAGCGATATTAATCAGTTATGGAAATGACTTAAAAAACCAATGCTTCATTGTTTCCGTGCAGGAGAAACAAGTGCGTTTGATTGAAACAATGGAGCATTCTTTTAATTTTTTATCATCTAACAATAAATGTGTGTTATGAAAAGTGTGAGCGCAATTATCCAAACAAAAAAAATCCTATTTGCTGTATCAGTAACTATTTATTTAATGCTTACCTGCATGTACGCAATGGCACAGGATGGCAATGCCGGTATTAACGAAGCCAACACCAAAGTGAGAAGCTACTTTGCTGCCGGAACAAACCTGATGTATGCTGTTGGCGCCATTGTCGGTTTGATAGGAGCTGTAAAAGTATATCAGAAATGGAACAGCGGTGATCCTGATACTGGTAAGGTTGCAGCAGCCTGGTTTGGCAGTTGTGTATTCCTGGTTATCGTGGCCACCGTTATCCGGTCATTCTTTGGCGTGTAAAAATCCTAAAACTTACTGCAATGCAAGGAATATTTATCAATAATCTCTATCAATATATCAGGGAAAATAACCCTGATATATTATTGGAACTTGAAGAAACAGGGAATGTTACAAGTTACCTGAGCAACAAAGTGAATAATGTTGAGTCTTTATATAAGCAGCTAACCAGAGAAGGAAAACCTGCTTACATCATCGAAGAATTGTGCATGAATTTTCTTACGGAAGATTTAAAGCCATCGAGATACAATTATATCCTCAATATTCTTGAATCTGACTTTGAAATAAACTACAAACAGTTCACTGAATTTGGTCTTTTAATTTATGAAATAAGCAATATGGTAAAGCATTGCCAATCTGTTTTTGACGACTTGAACTTTTCGGAAGAGAATGAAGATAACAGGTTTCTACGCTATGCCATTACAGGTGTAATGACTGAATACCTGAATACAGTGAAGAGTGAAAATGTGAGCAATGAGTTACAACAGTCAACAGAAACTGAAAGATAATATTGAAGCCATCCGCATTGCATTGGAGTGGCTGCCGGGGCAAGTTCTTTTAGAAGAACAGGTGGAAGCATTAAAACGGTATGCTGGCTTTGGTGGATTAAAAGCAGTGCTATTTCCGAATGCTACAAAGGAAGAATGGATAAAGCTAAATGCCTCTAAAGAAGATTTAAAACTGCATCCGCAGATAACAGAATTGCATCGATTGTTGCAGAAAAAGTTCACTTATGCTGAATACAAGCAAGTAGTTGATTCAAGTAAGAATAGCATCCTTACTGCCTATTACACTCCTTCAATAATTCCTGAAACCTTATTTGCCGTTTTAAAAGAACAAGGTATTGAGCCTGCAAATATGTATGAACCCAGCAGCGGTGCCGGCATTTTTGTAACTGAAGTTGCGTCAGCATTTCCTTCAATAGAAAATATTACTGCTGTTGAGAAGGACTTATTATCGGGACGGGTATTGACTGCTTTGGGTAGTTCGATACCCGTTCCTGTTTTAGTGCAGGTGAAGGGTTTTGAAAATACCTCTCCTGATGAAAATGGAAAGTATGATTTGATTGTAAGTAATATTCCCTTTGGAAACTTTCGTGTGTATGATGAAGCCTTTAAAGATGAAGCACTAACTGGCAAAATTCATAATTACTTTTTTGCAAAAGGATTGGACAAAATAAAAGATGGCGGTTTGCTGGCTTATATTACTACAGATGCTTTTCTAAACAACCCATCGAATAAATCAGCAAGAGACTATCTTTTTAATCATGCTGATTTTATAAGTCTAAACGTGATGCCGGATAATTTGATGAAAGATACCGGCAATACAGAAGCACCGAGCCATTTACTCATTGTTCAAAAGAACGAAAACAAACAATCTCTTTCGCAAAATGAAGAATTATTAGTTAGTACGAGTGATCAGGAAAATGAGTTTGGTAAATACTCAATCAACCAATACATTTCCCTTCACCCAGAAATTATCTTAGGTAATCAAATTAAGCCTGGCAAAGACCAATATGGTAAAGCACATGAGACTATCTGGCAAACCGGTGACATCAGTTTAATTGCACCTCAATTAGCAGATACAATCAGTAAAGGAGTCGATGAACGTTTTAATGCAGCAGCATTTGCTGTAGAGCCAGTTCAGGTAAATATTGACAAAGGCAAACAGCTTACTTATCTGCCAATGCCGGAAAACAATACTGATAATAGTTCAGTACAATTAGGTCTATTTGATAGTGCACCTGCCACCAATATTAACAGGGCATCAGCATACATTAATAGATTGGATACAACTGTGATTGATAGAAAGACAGCCAGGATTGCAAATATTATTAAAACTTCCGACAAGCCAGAACATGAAGCAGTTGTTTTGGTAGCAGCAAAATCAACTGCTTTTAAACAATACGTTTATAAACTCTATTCCAATACAGAAGAAATAAACTTCCCTGCAAACTGGATGAATGCTTCTGCTATTCATCTTGAACTGAATGGTCTCTCAAATAAATTACAGGAATACAATCACCGGTTTTATAATAAAGGTGAAAATGTATTTCATGTTGCATTCAACAATAAAGATGGCGCCTTAGATGAGTTAAAAGACACCAATCCGTATCATAAAGAAGGAACATTGATTGTACATAACAACAGGGTTGGTTTTGTTTCTTACATCGCCGGTGAAAATGATAAACCCGTTTTCCTGCCAAGCCTTTATGAAAAAAAGGATATTGGCTTTTATGAACAGTATACCGCTGTACGGGATGAATATTTAATGCTTGCAGATAAAGAAGCGAATGAAAATATTGAATATCCGGAATTAAGAAAGCAATTAAACGAATCTTACGATGCGTTGGTAAAAGGCTATGGCATTTTAAATTCATCTACCAATAAACAAAGAATATTAAAAGATGAAGCATTTGGCTTTATTGTCCTGGCATCATTAGAAAGAAAAGATGGCGACCAGTACTTTAAAGCCGATATTCTTACCAAATCGCTGATACAAAAACAGGAAGCTTTTCATACTGATAATCCTGTTGAGGCATTAGCAAAGAGCCTTAATGACAAAGGATTTGTGGACATTGAATTTATTGCTGCGGCTACTGATAGCACGGAAGCTGATACCATAAATTCTTTAGGAAATCATATTTACATAAACCCGCCCAATAATAGTTGGGAAACTGCCGACCAACTTTTGAGCGGTAATGTGGTGATTAAATTAAGTATTGCAAAAGCAGCAGTAAATGAATCTCTACAGAATGTTCACCTACAAAGGAGTTTATCAGCATTAGAGAAAATTCAGCCGGAAAAAATACCTTTTGAGTTATTGGATTTTAATTTAGGAGAAAGGTGGATACCGAAAGACTATTACGACCGCTTTGCTTCTCAGCTATTTGAACTGCCTACTGAGGTAAATTATTTTCAATCCTTAGATACTTTTAAAGTAAAAGCCAGCAGCAGCAATGCTAAAATTAACCAGGAATATGCTGTAACTACAAAAGCCAGTAAAACTTATTATGGAAACACTTTGCTGGAAAATGCTTTAGAAAATACTACACCTTTCTACACTTATGAAATCAGTGTTGGTGATAAAACCATCCGTGTGCCAGATAATGATGCCATACAGTTAGCACATCAAAAAATAGAATCAATTCGCAGCAATTTTAATGAGTGGTTAAAAGATTTACCTGCTGCTGATAAGACGGAATTAGAAGTACTGTACAACAATACATTCAATTGTTATGTACTTAGGGAATACGATGGCAGCCACTTACAGTTTCCGGGTTTGGACAGAAAACGTTTGGGCATAGAAGATTTATATAGTTCACAAAAGAACGCCGTCTGGCGTATTATTCAAAACCGTGGTGCATTAGTTGACCATGAAGTTGGGTTGGGAAAAACGCTAACCATGATTGTGGCTGCCCATGAAATGAAACGCCTGCATATTGTAAACAAGCCTATGATACTGGCTTTAAAAGCTAACGTAAATCAGATAAAAGACACTTACAGAAAGGCATACCCCAATGCCAAAATTCTGGCTCCGGGTGAAAATGATTTTACCCCTGCAAAAAGAATCAGGCTATCGCATGAGATAAAAAATAACGATTGGGACTGCATTATTTTAACACATGACCAGTTTGGTAAAATACCACAGTCGCCAGAAATACAAAGAGAAATTTTTAAAAGTGAGCTGGATAATGTTGAGAAAGACTTGTACACAATAAAAGATATGGGTGGCGAAATATCCCGGCGGATGCTGAAGGGTTTAGAGATACGAAAAACAAACCTTTGTATAAAATTACAGAGTATTCAAAAAGATATTGAAGCAAAGAAAGATGCTGGCATTAATTTTAAGGATTTGGGTATTGACCATTTGTTTGTGGATGAATCGCACAAATACAAAAACCTCACATTTACTACAAGGCACGACAGGGTTGCAGGTTTGGGAAATATGGAAGGCAGCCAGAAAGCATTGAATATGCTTTTTGCTGTGAGAACCTTACAAGAAAAATTCAACAGTGATTTATGTGTTACCTTTTTATCAGGCACACCGATATCCAACAGTCTTACAGAAATGTACCTGTTGTTTAAATATCTGCGACCAAAAGAAATGCAAAGGCAGCAGATTGAAAATTTTGATGCTTGGGCAGCAGTGTTTGCAAGAAAGACAACAGACTTTGAATTTTCTGTTACCAATGAAATTATTGCCAAAGAAAGGTTTCGTCATTTCATTAAAGTGCCGGAGCTGGCATTGTTTTATAATGAGATTACCGATTACAAAACTGCCAAACACATCAATCTTGATAAGCCCGAATTAGATGAACAATTGGTAAACATTCCTCCTACGCCAGACCAGCAGGAGTTTATAAAAAAGCTAATGGCATTTGCTAAAACCGGGGATGGGGAATTAATCGGAAGGCAACCATTGACCAAAGAAGAAGATAAGGGAAGAATGTTGATTGCAACAAACTACGCTAAAAAGATGGCGGCAGATATGCGGCTGATTAATCCACATGAATATGAAGACCATCCCAATCATAAAGTAAATGTTTGCGCCAGAAAAGTTTCGGAATTATACCAACAAAGTAATAAGCAGAGAGGCACACAAATTATATTCAGCGATATTGGTACACCAAAGCCAGATGCTTTTAACATTTATGATGCACTAAAAAATAAATTAACCGGCGATTTTAATATTCCATCTCACCACATCACTTTCATACATGACTGGACAGACAGGCAAAAGCCGGAACTCTTTCGTAAAATGAATAATGGCGAAATCAGGATTTTACTCGGCAGCACAGAAAAAGCTGGTACTGGTTTAAATGTGCAGCGAAATGTAGTTGGTATGCATCATTTGGATATTCCCTGGAAGCCATCGGAACTGGAACAAAGAAATGGTCGTGGAGCAAGGCAGGGAAATATTTTAGCGAAGCAAGAGTATGGCAATAAGGTAAAGAACTACATCTACGCTGTTGAGCAATCATTGGATAATTATAAGTTCAACCTGCTGAAGAATAAGCAAACTTTCATTAGCCAGATGAAAAATTGTGAGCTGAATGTAAGAACGCTGGACGAAGGCTCCATTGATGAAAAAAGTGGAATGAATTTTTCTGAATACATTGCTATTCTCTCCGGCGATACTACATTATTGGAAAAATCAAAGATGGAAAAGAAGATGGCTGTTTTGGAAAGCCTAAAAAATGCACATCACAGAGAGGCCATAAGGTCAAGGTTTCAATTGGAAAGCTTACAAAACGATAAAGAAAAGACTTCTCAAACTCTGGATAAACTAATACATGATGAAAGCGGTTATAAAAGTCAGTTGCTATTTGATAAAGATGGAACAAAACTAAACCCCATACAATTGGATAGCTTTAACTCTGCCGATGCAGAAGCAATCGGCACCTATCTAATTAAGCAATCTTTTACCTGGAAGCCTAACCTTGGCGAAGATGTCATACAGAAAATTGGCAACCTCTACGGTTTTGATTTATTCATTCGCCGTCAAAAAGAAACCTATGAAGAAAAGGCATTGTTTGAATACCGTTACCAAAATATATTTTACGCCGAAGGAAAAGAATCAGGCATAAAATATAGCTGGAACCAGGGCCATATAAATATTGATAACCCTAAAATTGCTGCCCGGTACTTTCTCAATGCCATTGACAGAGTGGAGTCATTGAAAGAAAAATATCAAAAGAATTTACAGGAGATTGAGCAAAATATCCCGATGCTGCAGCAACTGGTTGCAAAGCCTTTTGAAAAAGAAACTGAATTAGTGCAGTTAAAAAAAGATGTTTTTAAATTAGAAAGGGAAATTTCTATAAAAATTCAGGAAAACCAGATGAAGCAGCATGGCGGCATTGATGAAAATGCAGTTGAAACAAAAGAAACACCGGTTATTAAAATAGAAAAATCATTACTTCCAAAAAAAGAAATTAAGGAAAGAAAGGTCAAAGGAATGAGAATTTAAAGTGCATACACCTTTCATTTTCAATGCTGCCATCGGGGTTGTCCTACCCAGTTTACACTTCTCAAAATGATACTGGATAAATTTTTGTATTCTCTACATCTGCTACAAAGTGAAGAGTGACCATGAGCAACAGCGTATATCAAATAAACAAAGGCATTAACAAGCCAATTGAATTCAAGGGGCTAAAGGCTCAGTACATCTGGTACCTGGGCGGTGGGCTGGTAATCCTGTTGATATTCTTCGCAGTCATTTATATAATCGGCGTAAATGTATTCATCTGCCTTGCAGTAATCATTTCTTTGGCAACAGCTTTATTCATGTACGTATATAAACTCAGCCGAACTTATGGTGAGTATGGCTTGATGAAAAAGATAGCCAGAAAGGCTGTGCCAAAAGTTATCAAAAGCTACTCTATCATCCGTTTTAAAAAACTATTACTCCATGAGAAATCTCTTTGATATACTACCAGTATATGGTGTAGAACACAACGCTATTCTTTCAAAAATGGGGGACGTAACGGTCGCTTTTAAAGTAGAATTGCCGGAATTATTCACCATGAGCAATGATGAATATGAAGCCTTTCATCATGCCTGGATAAAAGCTATTAAGGTATTGCCAGTAAATGCCATCCTGCATAAACAGGATTGGTTTACCGAAGCAAAATACAAACCAGATTTTGCCAAAGAAGACAATAGCTTCTTAAGCCGCAGCAGTGAACGTTTCTTTAATGAGCGGCCATATTTAGACCACCAGTGTTATATTCTTCTTACAAAAAAACCTGCTAACAGAAAATTATCATCTTCTGTATTTTCAAGTTTACTTCGTAAAACTGTAGTGCCGGAAGAAACAATAAACGCAAAGTACTACCATGACTTTATGAACCATGTAGGGCAGTTTCAAAAGATATTGTTTGACAGTGGTTTTATAACATTGAAAGAATTAGGTGATAATGCTTTGGTGGATTTAATATTACAATACCTTAATCTGGGAAACAACTCTGTTGCTATCAGGGATATTGAATTTAAACCAGAATGGAAAATTGGCGAAAACCATTGCCAGCTTTACACAATGTCAGATGCTGAGTTTGTGCCTGCACTTTGTGGTTCAAGAATAAACTATGATAAATACTCAACAGACAAAACAAAATTCAGTGTAGGCTTTGCTTCACCAATTGGGCAATTGTTATCCTGCAATCACATTTATAATCAGTATGTATTTATAGAAGATGTTCAAAAGACTATTCAAAAATTAGAAAGCAAAAGATTGCGGTTGCAATCTTTATCTGCATACAGCCGGGAAAACTTTATTTCAAAAGAATCAACAGATGCTTTTTTGAATGAAGCCATAAGTGAACAAAGACTGCCGGTAAAGGCTCATTTCAATTTACTTGCTTGGACGGATAACAAAGAAGAACTTAAAAACCTTAGAAATCTTTGTTCATCAGCATTAACACAAATGGATGCCACTCCCAAAATAGAAACCGAAGGTTCAGCGCAAATATTTTGGGCAGGTATTCCCGGCAATGCCGGGGACTTTCCGATGAACGACACTTTTGATACATTTTCTCCGCAAGCCTGCTGCTTCTTCAATTTAGAAACCAGCTACCGTTCCTCAGTAAGCCCAATAGGTATCAGGCTTGGCGACAGGTTAAGCGGTAAACCTGTTCATGTGGATATTTCTGATGAACCGATGGATAAGGGCATCTGTACCAACCGCAATAAATTTATCCTTGGTCCATCAGGCAGCGGAAAATCTTTCTTCACCAACCACATGGTGAGGAGCTACTATGAAAAAGGCACACATATTGTACTGGTAGATGTGGGTCATTCTTACAAGGGACTGTGTGATATGGTAAATGGCTACTATTTTACTTACTCTGAAACAAACCCGATAAAGTTTAACCCATTTTATATTGGTGACGGCGATACCTTGGATACCGAAAAAAAGGAAAGCATAAAGACCCTGTTGCTTGCCCTTTGGAAAAAAGATAATGAAACCTTTAACCGCAGCGAATACGTTGCCCTATCAAATGCCTTGCAGCTCTATTTTGATAAAGTAAGTAAAGAAGTAGATGTATTTCCATGCTTTGATACATTTTATGATTTTTTAAAAGATGAATTTGTAATGATACTGAAAGGCGATAATGTAAAGGATAAAGATTTTGATGTTTCTAATTTTCTGTATGTACTAAGACCGTATTACAAAGGTGGTGAGTTTGACTATTTATTAAACGCAACCGAAAACCTTGATTTACTACAGCAGCGTTTTATAGTTTTTGAACTGGATAACATTAAAGACCATCCAATTTTATTTCCAGTGGTAACGATAATTATTATGGAGGTATTTATAAGTAAAATGAGAAAGCTAAAAGGTATAAGAAAAATGATTTTAATTGAGGAAGCCTGGAAAGCAATAGCAAAAGAAGGCATGGCGGAATACATCAAGTATCTGTTTAAAACAGTGCGAAAGTTTTTTGGAGAAGCCATCGTGGTAACACAGGAAGTGGAAGATATTATTTCATCACCGGTGGTAAAGCAAGCCATCATCAACAACAGCGATTGCAAAATATTATTAGACCAAAGCAAATATCAAAACAAGTTTGACCAGATACAGGAATTATTAGGGCTGACAGAAAAAGAAAAGGCATTGGTGTTATCCATTAATAAAGCCAATGACCCCACAAAAAAATATAAGGAAGTGTTTATATCATTGGGTGGTGTGTTGAGTAAAGTGTATAGAACTGAGGTTTCACCAGAAGAATACCTTGCATACACAACAGAAGAAAAAGAGAAAATGAAAGTGCAGGCAGCAGCCTTAAAGTTCGGAAGTATTGAAAAAGGAATTGCATCGCTAACAACTTAAAATAATAACTATGAAGTACACTATTTTTTATTTGTTACTCTTGTTTGCTGCCTGCACATCTTCCAATAACGACAGCACTCTCGAAGGTATTTACATCGCCGTTTATGAGCATGAGTTTGGCAGAAATACAGATACACTCATCCTTAAAAAAGCAAATGATGGCAATGGTGTTTATAAAATAACCCGGCATACAGGGTTGATTAAAAAGATAGATGGCAAAGAATTTCCCAAAGAAGTCCTCAACAGCACCTGGGTGCTAAACTACAATGCTGATACAAAAACGCTGACAGAGCAAAGGGAAGGAAAAACCCTTGTATGGGATGGCAACAGGCTTACGCTGCAATTGGGCGACAGGTCGTACAAAAAATTAAGCGACTTAAAATAAAAGTTGGCCTCGGGTAATTTAATTGTGAAAATGAAAATGTGAAGTATGAAAAAAATATCAATCCTGGCAGGTATCATCCTGTTAGCAAGTCTTACGCCTGTGCAGCATGTAGATGCACAAATCCCCATTTACGATATTATCAAAGCGGCGGTAAAAAAAGTAATAAGGGCTGCAGATTTAAAGATTCAGCGGCTACAGAACAAAACCATCTGGCTGCAGAATGCACAAAAGACATTAGAAAACAAAATGTCGAAACTGAAGCTTACAGAAATTAGCGACTGGAGTAAAAAGCAAAAAGAACTTTACTCAAAATACTTTGATGAATTGTGGAAGGTAAAAAATACAATTAGTTCCTATCAGGCTGTAAGGGGTATTATTAAAAAGCAAATCCAAATGGTGCAGGAATATTCCAAAGCCTTTAACCTTGCCAAACAAGATAAAAATTTTACCCCGGAAGAAATTACCTACATGCAGCAGGTTTATACAGGCATATTAGATGAAAGCCTGAAAAATATTGACCAGGTGCAGTTGGTGATTAATGCGTTTGTAACCCAAATGTCTGATGCAAGGCGGCTGGAAATTATTCACACCGCTGGGTATAATATTGAACAAAACATTACCGACCTGCGGCAGTTTAACCAGCAGAATATTAAAATAAGCCTGCAAAGGTCGAAGGAAAAGAATGATATTGAAGTGGTAAAGAAGCTCTACGGATTAGAGTAATATTTTTTGTGAAAATGAAAATGTGTGGTTATGAAAAAGATAATAATAATATCCATGATGATATTCGGTGCAGGCAATCTTTCTGCACAAACCTGGGGTGAATGGTTCAGCCAAAATTCTACCCAAAGAAAATATCTGCTGCAACAAATTGCAGCTTTTAAAGTGTACACCGGCTATCTTTCCAAAGGATATTCCATTGCCAAAAATGGCCTTAATACCATCAAAGGTTTCAAGAACGGTGATTTACTGCAGCATACTGATTATTTCACTTCATTGGTTACTGTCAATCCTAAAGTAAAACGCTATACAAGGGTTGCAGAAATTATTGCCCTGCAAATAAATATTGCCACGCAATCTGCCACTGCCATAAAAAACTTCAAACGCAACCGGCATTTTACACAAACTGAAATCGCTTATTTACAACAAGTGCTAAATTCAATGCTGTCTGACTGTGCCAAAAATCTGGATGAATTATTCAGCCTTATCACAAATGGCAACCTTCAAATGAAAGATAATGAACGCATTAAAGCAATAGATAAGTTGTATGCTGATATGCAGGATAAGCAACAATTTACCCGTTCTTTTTGCAACAGTGCCACTGGCTTAGCTATACAGCGTAGCAATGAAGCCAATGACATAATTATTTCTAAAAAACTAAATGGTTTACAATGAAAAAGCTATTGATAATTTTTGGATTTGTTTTTCTTTCTGCACCAGGTATTGCAGTTGCTCAATCCGCCGAAGTGCAGCAACTGTTGCTGAATGTTCAAAAACTGGCACAGTTAAAAAAGATACTCAGCAACATGAAGACTGGCTACCAGATTGTGAGTGGCGGTTACAATACCATTAAAGATATTTCTAAGGGCAATTTCAATTTACACCAAACATTTTTGGATGGCCTGATACAAGTAAGCCCGGCAGTAAAAAAGTATAAAAGAATTGGAGAAATTATTTCCATGCAAAGCCAGTTAGTAAAAGAGTATAAATCAGCGTTCAGACGATTTGAGGCATCTAATCTTTTCAATGCAAATGAAATGACTTACATAAAAAATGTGTATGCCAATCTATTTAATAAAAGTCTCCAAAATTTAGAAGAATTGTCAATGATAGTAACAGCAGGCAAGCTACGAATGAGCGATGATGAAAGGCTGAATGCTATTGACAGAATTTTTAATGACGCAGGTGATAAATTGATTTTTCTAAGAACTTTTAACAAAGAAAATAATGTGCTTGCCATACAGCGTGGCAGGGAAATGGTGGATACGGAAGTTTCTAAAAAACTGAATGGTTTGTAGTGTTAATGCAATTAAACAGCGAGTATGAAAAAGTGTGTAAGAGTAATTGCTGTAATGGCAATAGGAGTGGCAATACCCAATTATTTGTTTGCCCAGAATGGCGGCTTTGCCAATGATATTAAAAGCCTGCAACAGGTGCTGGAGCAGTTATATACCGACATGCTGCCGCTCTGCAGCAAACTGATTGGGGTTGGCCGGGGTATTGCAGGATTTGCAGCCACCTGGTATATTGCCAGCCGGGTGTGGCGGCATATTGCCAATGCAGAGCCCATAGATTTTTATCCGTTGTTCCGTCCATTTGTGCTGGGCTTTGCTGTTATTATTTTTCCTTCTGTTATTGCGATGATTAATGGTGTTATGAGCCCGACAGTTACCGGCACTTCTGCAATGGTGGAAGATTCTAACAAAGCTATAGCAGTGTTGCTGCAAAAGAAAGAGGAAGCGATTAAAAAAACAGATGTTTGGAAAATGTACGTTGGCGAAACCGGCAGTGGTGATAGAGATAAATGGTATAAATACACTCACCCCGATGATGACCCGAATGATGAAGGATTTTTTGCAAGTGTTGGCAATGATATAAAATTTGCTTTTGCAAAAGCGTCTTATAATTTTCGCAATTCTATTAAGCAATGGATGAGTGAAGTGTTAAGAGTATTATTTGAAGCAGCTTCGCTTTGTATTAATACCATCCGAACCTTTTACTTAATTGTACTCGCCATTTTAGGGCCACTTGTTTTTGGCATTGCGGTCTTCGATGGGTTTCAGCATACACTCACTGTTTGGATAGCCCGATATATTAACATCTTTCTTTGGTTACCTGTCGCAAATATTTTCGGAAGTATCATTGGCAAAATACAGGAGAACATGCTGAAGGTGGATATAGCACAGGTGCAAGATTATGGCGATACTTTTTTTTCACCCACCGATACAGCTTATTTAATCTTTATGATTATTGGTATTGTTGGCTACTTCACAGTACCAAGTGTTGCAAACTATATTGTTCATGCCGGTGGCGGAAATACACTGCTCTACAAGGTTACCAGTCTTACTTCCAGTAGTTCCCGGAGTGTTGTTAGCTCTGTTTCATCAGGTGCCGGTATGGTAGCTGATTCCTTTGGTAATACAAGATCAACTGTAGCTGGCAATATGGCATCAAATGGTGTTAGTGGTGGATATTTTAATGATAAAAAAGATGGTGGTGGTTACATGAAAGATAAGTTGAGTGGGAAGACTTAGGAAAATGTTTTAAACAGTAAATGTTGTGTGCTGGTATTCTCACCTAGGGATTTCAATTTTCTTTTGTCTCTTTATAATTAAATAATCAAGTCCAATTGCAGAAACTTTTGGGAACAACAGTAGTACAAAAAACACAAAATATGAAACAGTTACAATTGGCGGCTGTGCTGCCAAAATGAAAACGTGATTTCCCTCTGGTTTGTCTGGAAATATAAAGTTTTGTGTCAAGTTCCAACCTAAGTGTATTGAAAAAGGAATTAAAATTGAGAATGTTTTTGCATAAGAATATGCAAATAAAAGTCCCATTCCAAATGTGAAAGCAAATACGACACACATTTGTATTACATTCCCAAAAACTCCATTGTTTAGCCAATGAAGAAGTCCAAAAAGTATAGACGAAATGATTATTGCCCACTTACTGCCCAATTTCTTTATTAAAATATACAACACAACTCCTCTGCAAAGTAATTCTTCCGTCAATACGCCCCTGATGTTGTTCCACAATTCTGAAAAAATTACTGATGTTGTCAACTTTGGATTTATCGTATATTGTTCTTTTGCAAAATACATTTTCAAAACAAATGCTGTCGAGCAACAAATTGCTGTGGCTACAAAAAGATAAAAGCAAAGTTTCAATCTTTCCTTTGTTGGCATTAGCCCCAACACAGATAAATTGTGTTTGTCAAACAGCCAAACTATTAACCAAGAAATTGCAAAGAGTCCAATGAGTTGTAACATTCTACTTGATTCAAGTTTCAGAGGGTGTCAAATATGATTACCCACAATTTTCTTATTCTTGAAAGTACGAACAAAAGCTTTAAAAATACTGCTTGTGCTCATCTGGGCTGATTAACGAAACTCAATTTTAAAACAGGAAATATAAATTTAACACTCCAATATCATTCGGTATCAACCCTTTAACCAGGGTAGCACTACCTCGTTTACCCCATCATAATAGGTTATTGGAAAAACATTTGCTTACATATTTAATAGTGTGTAAGTAAATGTGTGAGTGATGTTTCAGAAAACAAAGAATATTGATACTGCCTTCCGGCATATAAAAGGATTTTCCCTCTTACTCGTAGCAGGATGCTTTCTCCTAAGTGGTTTTGTACTTTACAAAAGCTACGAATTATCTGCACGTGTGCAAGACAAGATTTACATTCTTGCAGGCGACCAGGCAATGGAAGCCTACGCATCCAAAAGAAAAGATAATGTGCTGGTGGAAGCTAAGAGCCATATCAGTTTATTTCATACCTATTTCTTCACCCTCGACCCAGATGAAAAGGTTATAGAAAAGAATATTATAAAAGCCCTTTACATGGCAGATGGCTCCGCAAAAACCCAATACGATAATCTAAAAGAAACAGGTTACTTCTCCAATATTATTGCAGGCAATATCAGCCAGCAAATATCCATTGACAGCATTACAGTAAATATAAAATCAGAACCTTACTTTTTCAATTGCTTTGGCACTGAAAGAATAATAAGGCCAAACAGTATTGTAACAAGAAATCTGATTACAAAAGGCTACCTCAGAAATGTTTCCCGGTCAGAACATAATCCTCATGGTTTTTTAATTGAGCGTTGGGAGACCATTGAAAATAAAGACATCAAAACAGAAAACCGATGAAACTCTTTAAGAAAAATATCAGCCAAACAAATTTGCCAGATAAAGCAGCCACAGGTATAGCAAACGGCATTTTAAAATTGCAACGCTGGTTTGCAAACAACCTGGAGGGCTTAACAATAAAGTGGAAACACAAACAACAGTGGCTTTTTCTCTCTGGTGTTTGTATTTTATTTGGTGGACTGAGTATTGCCGCCATTGTTAATTCTTTTTGGGAACAAAACAATTCAAAAGTAATTATTCCAAAAGCTATCAGCATTCCCAAGGCTATTCAGAACATTACAAATCCTTACTTAATTTCTGAAAAGGAAATTCAGCAGGTACAAGCCTATAAACAACAGCATCCCAACTTAATTAAAGAAAGACCTAGGCTGTTCGACAGCCTTACACTAATTGAACAATCTTATTTCTCACAAAAAAATAAATAACATGAAAGAAAATCATTCTCCGAAGTTTTTGCGGCAAAGAAAAATGATGCTGATACTACCTGTACTGGTTATTCCATTTGTTACAATGGCATTTTGGGCATTAGGTGGCGGGCAGGGAAATGCAAAGGCTAATCTTGCCGAAAAAAAGCAAGGCTTAAACCTACAGTTGCCTGATGCTAATTTAAAAGACGATAAAAATGCAGACAAGCTTTCATTTTATAATGAAGCTGATGCTGATTCATTAAAACGGGAAGAACATTTACGCAACGATCCTTATTATAAAGATTCACTTTCTGCCATGCAGAATTTATTAATACCGGATACAGCAAATTTGTTGAGTATCGCACCTTCATACAATGGCTTAAATTATTCACCGTACAAGCAAGGCACAGATGCCAATGAACAAAGAATTTATCAGAAGATAAATGAAATCAACAAACAAATTAATCAGCCGGAAACTACGGCTGATTCCCCAATTAGCAACAATCAAACAATTGAAGGAAATGAACAGTTCTCCAATGAAGTTGACAGGTTGCAGGAAATGATGATGCAGATGAGTGGCAATCCGCAATCGGACCCTGAAATGGAACAGCTAAATGGTACGCTGGAAAAAATATTAGACATACAACACCCAGACAGGGTAAAAAACAAACTAAAAGAAAAATCATTGAAGAATAAGGAACAGGTTTTTATTATTAGCAAACAACCAGTTAAAAACAATATCAGCTTACTCGATACCGGCAAAAGTAAAAAGCCAATTGAAAATAAATTTTATGGTATAGAAAAGGATGTAGAGACTGAAGAACAAAATACAGTTGAAGCGGTAGTTCATCAAACACAAACTTTAGTAAATGGTGCAGTTGTAAAACTGCGTCTACTAAATGATATTTATCTAAATGGTTCATTGGTGCCAAAAGGCAATTTTGTTTTTGGAATTGCTGAATTAAATGATGAACGCCTTGAAATAAACATCATCTCAATTAGAAATAATAGTTCTCTTTTTTCTGTAAAGCTAGAGGTGTTTGATATGGATGGTTTACCAGGTATTTACATTCCAGGTGCTATTTCCCGGGATGTTGCCAAACAATCTGCTGATAACAGTTTGCAGTTAATGGAACTTACTTCTGTTGACCCATCTTTTAAAGCACAGGCTGCTGCAACCGGTATTAACGCTGCAAAATCTTTATTAAGTAGAAAAGTAAAACAGGTAAAAGTATTAGTGAAGGCTGGGTATAAAGTATTGCTAAAAGATAAAAGTATTCAACAATAATTATTAAGCATCTAAAACAAATTTTATGAAACAATTAGTGTGTTTGATTTGTGGTTGCTGGTTGTTCGTTTCAGCAATGGCACAAACTTCTTTATATATTTCAACGGACAAAACCACCAGCCTGGTTTTTCCATTTTCCATTCTTCATGTTGACCGGGGCACAAAAGATATTTTGGTGCAGCCAGTGCAGGAAGCAGAAAATATTTTATTGGTTAAAGCAGGTTTAAAAGATTTCGGCGAAACAAATCTCAGTGTGTTCACTTCAGACGGAAGTGTATATACTTTCCAGGTTTGTTATCAGCCAATACTTACTACCTGGACATACTACTTGCCAACAAATAAGAAAGCTACGATGGCTACTTATGCAAATGGCATTTTAGATAATAAGCGAACGCTGTGGGGCATCAGGGATAATAGCTGGAACATTGATGTGGCTGTTATTGGCACTTACATCAAAGATGATGTGCTGTATTATCAACTCAGGATAATCAATAAGAGTCCAGTGGATTACGATGTTGAAATACTCCGTTTTTACATCCGTGATAAAAAGAAAAGTAAAAGAACAGCAGTGCAAGAAAATGATTTGAAACCATTGCAAATTTCAGGAAATATAAAGCAGGTAAAAGCATTTAGCCGAACAGTTGCCGTAGTGGCGTTAGAAAAGTTTACCATCCCTGATAAGAAATTTATGGGCATACAAATAATGGAAAAGAATGGCGGAAGGCACTTGAGTATGAAGATGAGCAATAAAGATATTTTGAAAGCAATCCCGTTACCTGATCTAAAATAAAGAAAGATGCTTGTTAATGGAAACATGTCGTTAGAGGAACAGTTAATACAGCTTGGCTTTAAAAACAGTATTAAAGATGTAAAAATGTACATCAAGGTGGGCAGCTATAAGTTTTCAATACCTCAAAGCAAAATTGTTAAGGATGACACTTTATTGTACCGGCTGGAATTTGAAAATTCAGGTGATGAAACAAAACTCAAAAAGTATCGACTCGAACTTCAATCAATTAAAATCCCTAAAGCTGTTATAAATGGTAGTGACACTGCTCAGCTTGAAAAGCGCCTTGTAAAAGCTGATAAATTGTACAATGACTACTATTACAAGGATATACCTGCAACAAAAGAAGAAACAGAAATTATAGATTCTGCTAACCGAGATGTTCGTCAGCTATTTGATACTGGAGGTACTGCTAAAGAAATAGCATCGTTACTAATGCTTAAATTTTGGACAGAGCACCATTACAAGCAATATATTCCAGATGTAACCAAACTCAAAGAAAATTACGTTTCTGAAATAACTGTAGAATGGAGTAATGACAAAATGTTATCAGCAGACGAAGCATATAGTAAGGTCAAAGAAAATTATCATGTACCTAAAATAAAAGACATGACTGAAGAGCATGTAGTATCCGACAGCTTATTTGAGCAGGCACAGTTTGAAATTGCTTTTGGCAGGGATTGGGTAGCGTACAATACAATTCCTTATTTTCTTGACAAAGGCGATGTAATATTTTTTAAAAGTAAGGATGAAGCCGTAGAATTTACTGCTAACAATATAAGTGAGTTCGATGACTTCGGCGTTATAAAAGTTACATCCATTCAGGACTTTCTTGTACAAATACCCTACGGAAGGTATGAAGGAAACAGGTTAATCAATTATTCAAATAAAAATTTATCAATCATGAACGAAAAAAACTATGACTATCTGAAAGACCAGTTAAAATATACTGGCTTCGGTGAGGGCCTGCAGGCTGAACTAAAGGAAAAAATGGAGAAGCAAACTCCCGATTTTCAGTTAAACCACTCCCAGAAGTTTGGTAAAGATGAAGTATCGGCTACACTTCATTTTAAAAAATCAAACGATTCGGAAATGTATTTTTTCAACAAGTATGATGCTGCTTTAAAACCTGAAAAAGATACAGACACCATACAGCAGACTTTCTATATTAATAAGGAAAGCAACATCACTTTAAAAGAAGGATACAACCTAATGAGTGGCAGGGCTGTAAACAAAGACCTTACCACCAAAGAAGGACAAAAGTACAACGCCTGGGTGCAGATGGATTTTAAGGACACTGACAACAATGGCAACTTTAAAATGAAACAGTTCCATGAAAACTATGGCTATAACATTGAGCAGGCACTGGCAAAGCTTCCCATTAAAGAACTGGCTTCAGATACTGACAAGGCTGCCTTAATCCAATCGCTTGAAAAAGGTAACCGGCAGGCAGTAACATTTGTGCAGGAAGGAAAAGAGCAACGGCATTTTATTGAAGCCAATCCGCAGTACAAAAATATTACCGTATATGATGGCAATATGCAACGGGTGGTAAACAGCCAGGCACAAAAAGAAAAGGAATCGCAGGGAGAAACTGCAGACCAAAGTAAAAAAAAAGATTTGAAGAACAAACAGGGAGATGATAGCGAAGCAACGCCGGTTAACGGGCAAAAATCAAAAAAGAAAAGAGGTGTTTCATTTTCTTAAAATATAATGGGGTTTGTGATGGATGATAAAGTGTTGTTGGTGGATTTTTTTAAAGCCATAGAAGATGACCCACGGGTTAATAGCAGGCATGTAAGCCTCTATGTATCGTTATTTCAATTTTGGATAAATAAAGATGCGGCAAATCCATTGGAGCTGTTTAGTAAGGAAGTGATGGGGCTTTGTAAAATTTCTGCCAGCAGCACTTATCATAAAACGATTAAAGAGTTACATGAGTTTGGATATATCAATTACGACCCATCATTTAATCATAATAAAAGAAGCCTGATTTGTTTAACAAAAATAAAAAGCTATGATAGAAAGTAAAGCCCGGAAAGGGCTTTTTTAAATTATTTACGGAAATGCAAAGAAAAGGAGGTGTGAAATGGAAATGTGTGAAAGTGGAAAACTTACTCCCGAAAAAGCAATCGAAATACTGAATAAAAACGGTAAAGTGGTAACTTTGGAAGAGGCAAAAGCGATGCTGGAATTCCTGCAGCTTTTGGCTGTTATTATTGTCAATCAATATTTACGCAAATGACACAAGTTGCAGATTTATATGTAAGGGTTAGTACCGATGAACAGGCAGACAAAGGTTACTCACAAAGAAGCCAGGATGAGATGCTGCGGAAGTTTTGCAGCATCAACAATATTGAAGTTAGAAAAGTTATTTTTGAAGACCATTCTGCAAAAACATTTAACCGGCCACGGTGGAAAGAATTGTTGCTTGACCTAAAGAAAACTAAACAGACTCCCGATATAATTCTATTCACTAAATGGGATAGATTTAGCAGAAATGCCGGGGATGCTTACCAGATGATTAATATGCTGCGGAAATTGGGTGTAGAACCGCAAGCAATAGAACAACCACTCGATTTATCTATTCCAGAAAATAAAATGATGTTGGCTTTTTATCTGGCTGCACCTGAAGTGGAAAATGACCGAAGGGCATTAAATGTGTTTTTTGGAATGAGAAGGGCAAGAAAAGAAGGACGGTATATGGGATTGGCTCCTTATGGCTATATCAATAAAACCGATGATGGTGGAAGAAAATATATTTCTCCTTTTGATCCTGAAGCAGATATTTTAAAATGGTCTTTTAAAGAAATTTCAAAAGGTATTTATAACACAGAACAAGTTTACAAAGAAGCAAAATTAAAGGGCTTAAAAATTTCCAAAGCAGTTTTCTGGACCTGTATCCGAAATCCTTTGTACTGCGGAAAAATATTTTTACCTAAACATAAAGATGAAGAAAGCAGGTTTGTCAGGGGACTTCATGAGCCAATTATTACAGAGGAACTGTATTACGAAGTTCAGGATGTGTTGGATGGCAGGGGAAGGAAGTACAGGCTTAAAGTTGTGGCAAATGAATCTTTGCCACTTAGGGGCTTTCTCATCTGCCCAAAATGCGGCAAATTATTAACTGGCAGTGCTTCCAAAGGCAAAACTAAATATTACACTTACTATCATTGTTTTGGTGGCTGCACCCATAGATTTAGGGCAGATATGGTAAATAATATTTTAGGGCTGGAGCTAAAAAAGTTTATTCCGAGGCAAGAAGTGACAGAACTATTCCGGCTATTAATCCTGAATACTTATAACGAAAAAACAAAAATAGTTACCCAGGAAAAAAAGCAGGCACTGGCACAAATTAAAGAATTTGAAAGTCGTCTTTCCAAAGCCAGGGAGTTAGTGTTATCGGAACAGATAGAGCCTTCAGATTACCGGGAAATAAAGTCAGACTACGAAGAGAAGATAAGCCGTTTAGAAGCCAAAATAAGCTCCATTTCAAACAATGTTGAGAACATTGAACCTCTGCTAAATAAGGGGCTGGAAAATCTTCTAATGCTGGATAAAATCTACGAAAATGGCACAAGCGAAGAGCAGAGAAAGGTAATAAGTTCGATGTACCCCGAAAAATTGACTTTTGACGGATTCTTACTTCGAACTCCCAGAATGAACGAAGCAGTTCAGCTAATATACAGTATGGATAAGGGTTTGAGCGAAAATAAAAACAGGACAAGTGGAAATAATTCCAGCTTGTCCTGTGAAGTCGGGATG
>Ga0138256_10000088_pt1 | contig 106324 bp, 114 predicted proteins | sample KNB2016incub_MG_FD_105486 | JGI IMG/M metagenome (GOLD analysis project Ga0138256, IMG submission 105486) | Active sludge microbial communities from wastewater in Klosterneuburg, Austria - KNB2014incub_MG | ecosystem: Engineered > WWTP > Activated sludge > Unclassified | place: Austria... | reverse complement strand
TTTCATTTTTTGTTGATTGGGGAAGCGTGGGTGAGGCGAAAGTCCGACATCATATTTAATGATGGAATCATAATTCATCTTATACATGTTAAACAACCTTTCGTTTTTTTCAGGAATAAATCCACCATCGGGTAATGTGGTTATTTCATGATTAAAGAAAGGTTCATGCGAAAGAAAAACTTTGTTGTCTTTGCTGATGCATACATCCATCTCCAGAGTTGTAACACCTAAGCCAATAGCGTTGATCATAGCAGGTACTGTATTCTCCGGTATTAAGCCACGGCATCCTCGATGCCCCTGCTTGTCAAATGAATCCCAGCCATCAATGGGTTTGTTTTTTATTTCGTTAGTCACAATAGCATTGTTTTTAGTTGACGTACATGATATGAGTACCAAGCTATATAAAAAGCACTTCAGAAGGAACGGGGTAATTTTTTGGTTTAGCATAACTTAAAGTTAGTGTAAAAACAAAAGGCATGAAAAAATCATGCCTTGTTCAAATTAATTATAATAAAGTTACGCTTCGGGCTCTTTATCCGGATTATCTTCTTCAATAATGTCGCCATTTTCTGTAACGGCTAAAACTGTATCATCCTCCTCAGTTATTTCATCTTCTTCAGCCATATTTTCTTCTGTTACTGTTTCATCCAAAACAATTTCTTCTGTAATGGTTGTTTCAACAGTCTCTTCAGTAATAATAACTTTATCCATATTCTCTTCAGCTTCCTGCACATTAGTAGCTTTCACCAGCTCTTCCATCATCACTTCCGAAATTTTTGGAAGATCTTCGGCACTGTTGATACCAAAATAATCCATGAATGATTTAGAAGTAGCATAGATTAATGGTTTACCAACCGCATCTTCATTTCTACCGGAGATAATTACTAAGTCTTTTTCCAAAAGTTTTTGTACTGCATAATCACAGTTTACGCCACGGATGGCTTCTATTTCACTTTTGGTAATGGGTTGCTTATAAGCAATGATAGCAAGCGTTTCAATCGCTGCAGTAGAAAGGCGCTTTAAAAATTTATCACCATTAAGCTGGGCAACTGTTTTGTGGTATTCTTTTTTTGTGAGGAACTGCCAGCCGCCGCCTATCTGTTTTAATTCAAATGCATAAAACTCGGCGTTGTATTTTTCATTGATGCCCTCAATGGCTGCATTCACCTGTTCCTGTGTGGCACGGTCTTCAATAAAAGCCAATGCGCTGTTCACCAGTTCAAGAACGTCTTCATTAGTGAGCGGTTTATCGCTGGCAAAAATTAAAGCCTCTATATGTGGAATGATTTCTGAAAGTTCCATACCCCAACCCCTAAAGGGGCTTATTATGTTTTGTGTTTAGAATGCCCAGTTCCCCCTTTAGGGGGTTAGGGGGTTTTTATCCCTGCAACGCCGCCGCACCACTCACAATCTCCGTTAACTCGGTTGTAATGGCAGCCTGCCTTGCACGGTTATAGCTGATTTTTAATGATTTTAATAATTCGTTTGCATTGTCGCTGGCCTTATCCATCGCTGTCATACGGGCACCATGCTCGCTGGCATTGGCATCTAATGTAGCTTTAAATAATTGTGTGTTTAAAATTTTTGGCATCAGCTCTTCTATCAATGTATTCTTATCCGGCTCATAAATAAAATCTGCATTTTTCTGGCCTTCTATCTTATCTACTTTTGGTATCGGTAAAAACTGCTCCGCAACAAAACGCTGGGTGGCGGCATTTTTAAATTCACTATAGATCAGTTCCACCGCATCAATCTCTTTATTGGCAAAAGCATCCATGGCATGTTTTGCAGCTGCCTGTACTTTATCAAAACTTAAACCGGTAAAAATATCCCAGTATTGATTAACAACTTTGAAGCCATTCTTTGTAAAATTCTCATATCCTTTTTTACCGATAGGTAATATCTGCACTTTTCCTTTTGCCATTTGTGCAGGATATTTTTCTTCAATTACCTGCTTGGCTAATTTGATAAGATTACTGTTATAACCACCGCACAAACCTCTGTCGCTGGTAACCACAATAATCATCACATTCTCTACCGGGCGTTGGGAAGCCAAAGTCATATTTACATCACCATCGCTGTTGCTTACAATATTGCTGAGCATTTCCTGCAGCTTTTGTGCATAAGGACGCATTTGTGTAATGGCATCCTGGGCACGGCGAAGCTTTGCAGCACTCACCATTTTCATCGCTTTGGTAATCTGTTGTGTACTCTGAACGCTCTTTATCCGGTTACGAACCTCTTTTAATGCACCACTCATAATTATATACTGGTTAAATTAACAGTAACTGTCATAAGACAGCTTTTAGGGTGGCAAAGGTAATGAAAAAGGGCTTCTAAAAAAGCCCTTGATTATTTATATTTATTCAGGTTTTATACCTAAAAACCAGGTCTTGGTGTACCCATTCTCTTGAAATCCATACCCGGGCTCTGTGTTGTTGACTTACCGGCAAACCTTTGTATGCGGTATGTAAATGTGGCAATAAAGTACCTTGTAAGTCTGTTTGAACGACTGTCGATGATCTGGTTTGAAGTTACAGAGCGGTTGATATTACTGTTTTGTTTAAATAGATCGAAGGCTTCAATTTTTAAAATGCCATTCTTCTTTTTAAATAATAGTTGCTCAAGGGATGCATTCATGATCACTTGGTTGCGGCTTACACTGGCAGCAAGGCCGCTGTTGATGGTGTAATCAACATCATATTTCAATACCAGTCTTTTGGTGATATTCAGGTTCATGTTGCTGCTAAATGTCCAGGCATTACTTGATGTATTTTGAAATGTTGTTTGTGTTTTGCCCGTTTTGTTTTTATAATGAATATCATTTAAACTGTAGCTGATTCCGGTACCCAGTTCCAGGATATCTTTATAATTATATTCAAAATTCAGGCCCTGGCTTATCACCCAGTTTTCGCCAATGTTCCGGATACTGTCAACCAGGTTAATATTATGATTGTAATTGGCGGTACCTCTTACCGAAATTACATACTTGCGGTTTTTATATGGCCTTGAGTAAACATAAAAACCAAGTAAGTTGTAATAGCCATTCACATTTTCGGGAATACTTAACTGGCGGCCTGCACCATTATTTATATTGTTATAAACAATTTGATTTTTTATGGTGCTGAACGAAACATTGGTGAATAAAACCTTGCCACTGATGAAATTGAAATTGTTGAAAGACAAATTCATACTGTGGTTCATGGATGGTTTAAGATTGGGATTTCCCAATGTTATATTTTGCTGGTTACTTTGATCAGGTACCGGCTGTAACTGGCTGAAGCTGGGCTGTGTGGCGTTTCCATTGTAACTGAAATTAAGTGTTTTTGTACGGTTGAAATTATATACGAACCTGGCAATGGGAAATACATTGGCCCTTCTGATGGTTTTATATGCACTGTCTTTGGTTATTGAATTACCCTGCAGGTTTACCGGCTGTAAACTTAACCCAATGGTATAATTATATTTCTTTTTTGTGGTACGCAACGACAGCCCGATGCGGTTATTGTAAAAATCATTTTCGTAATCGTTACTTAAAAAATTGTTGAATGTTTTTGACTGCGTGGCCGAATCTACATTAAATGTTTTACGGTTGTTGCGACTGTAATTTAAGTTGTGAGAATAAGAAAAATCGAGGCTTTGGTATTTATTTAATGGCTCGGAGTAGGTAAACCGTACACCGTAATTATAATTGTTATTTTCCTGGTCAATGTATTGAAATATATTACGAGGGCCGGCAAAAGGCGGTATGTATTGATAACTTAAATTGGTTACATCCTGCTCCGAATTGCTCTGGTTGGTACCCAATGTTATACTGGTAGAAAAATTGCGGCCACGCTTTCTGAACTTATGGTTATATAAAATGGTAATGGCAAAGTTTGGGGCTTCTGAATTATTTATATTGTTGTTGCTGCCATCGGTTGTTTTTGTACTGTCGAATTTTTTGTAATCAAATACATTGTAATTGTTGGCGTCGCTTCCGCTGTAATTTATACTGGGACTTATCTTTAAATAATTGAATGAGTCAACCTGGTATTCCAGGTTAAACGTAAAGCGGTGCGAATTTCCTTTAGTATAATTATTAATATTCTGGTTATTAACAAAGCTGCTGGTATCAAAAAAGTTTTGCGAAGATGAAGTCTGTAGCTCACGGGTATTTTTATTATTATAGGAATAGCTGCCATACACACTTAATTTCTTTCCCCATTGATCGCGGTAATTAAAGCCATATGAATTGGTTGTTGAAATCCCATTGTTACTTCCTCCGCTGAAAACACTGGCATCCATTTTTTGCAAAGCACCCATTCCTCCGGCATTGCTCATTACCTGCATGCCACTTCGCATCATACTGGTAGCACCACGGTTTCCACCTCCGCTAAAATTAAAAAGAGAGGTATTGGTGTTATTGCTGTTTCCCAACACAGATATCTGCATGTCATTATTAAAATAATTACCGTTGAATGAGGCCTGGTATCGGTCATCAGTTCCGTAGCCTCCGGTCACCCTTCCAAAAAAACCTTTGTTCTTGTCTTTTTTAATCTGGATGTTCATCACTTTATCGGGGTCACCATCCTTGATGCCGCTTACCGTTGCCTGATCGCCATAATCATCAATGATCTGTATCTTATCTACAATATTGGCAGGTAATTCTTTTGTGGCTGTTTTTACATCACCGCCAAAAAAATCTTTGCCATTTACTTTAACACGGGTTACAGCTTTTCCCTGAGCTGTTACATTGCCGTCTTTATCAACCTGTATGCCTGGCATTTTTTTAATCAGGTCTTCAACAACTGCTCCTTCTTTTGTTTTAAACGATGCTGCATTATATTCAATGGTATCTTCCTTAACAACAATGGCAGGAGCTTCTACGGTTACTTCAGCAAGTAATTTGGCATCCTGTGCCATTATAAAGCTGCCAACATCAATTGTTTTTTCCGACTTTGTAACCGGTATAAATTTGGCAACCGGCCAATAGCCAAGGTGGCGTATGATAATGGAAAAATTAGAAGAGGGAACAACCTCAAACCTGAACTGACCTTTATCATTGGTAAATGTATAACTGGTATCTGTTGGGTTTGATTTTACAACCAGTCCGATAACTGCATTTTCTATAGGCTTGATGGTTGCAGAATCAATAAGGGTACCTTTTACCTGTGCGTTGGCACTTATTACTAAAAAGATCACAAGGAATGTGATTAAAGCTTTTCTCATACAATTTAGCGTTGATATACGAATTTGTTCGTGCAAATGTAAGTTTAGTAACTTATAAGTAACAATTTAATTTGATGAGTGGTGGTTAATTTTATGAATTATTAATAGAAATCAGAAATTATAAACCAGCGAGACGGACCCAGGCCCTGCATTTAATTCAACCTTATCAGTCAGCCCCTTTAATTGTTTGCCATGGTTTTTATGAATAGCATAAATGATGGCATCATAAATTAACAGGAATCCTCCCTGCAGCATGATGGAATTACCATAACCTTTAAACTTTTCAGGGTTTTTCTGATTATTGCTTGTTTTGTTCATTAACAAACCTGCGCCTACATAAACCACATCCAGCCCTGCATTGATCAGGTAAGTCTTTTCAATCCGGTTCTGGTGTTTGAGCACATCTGCCAAAACAGGGTTATTTATTTTTTCTTTTGATGCACCCCAGTAGCCCAGACCTGCAATAGCAAGGTTAATACCGCCCCACATTACATTCATCTGGTGAAAATACCGAACCTCTTTATTGCGGGTATCAGTGGCAACACCACTACCCACAATATTGACTACCGACCAGCCAGCCAGCGCAATCATTGATTTTTTCTGGATAGCTGTGCGCTCTTTTTCAAATTTAAGCAGATCAACTTTTTGCGAAAATGCAATAACTGAAATTGATATCAGGCAAAAAAGCAGGCAGGTCTTTTTCATATATTCTTTTTTACAAAATACGTAACAAATTTCGGGGAGGTTTGTTTTAATGTTCTTTTTTTGGCGGTAAAACAAACCCCAAACAATGCTTACCTTTGTTTCCCTCCGTTGAAACGGGGTAAATACTGTCAATATGGCTTTAAATATTTTTCAGCATTAAATTTGACATTATGGTAATCTTTATACTATTTAATTAACAGCATACCCAACAATACAGTATTTATGATTGGAGCTATTTCAAAACTTTTTGGCGGTAACAAGAGCGAAAAGGACGTAAAAAAAATCAGGCCGGTGGTTGAACAGATCAACCAGTTTTTTAATCAATATGAGTCTTTAACCAATGACGAATTGCGAAGTAAAACAGCCGAATTTAAACAGCGGATTGCTGCACATCTCAATACCATCAATTCATCTATAGAAGAAAAAAAGAAAGCAGCTGAAGAACTGCCCATTGCCGATATTAATGGCCGTGATGTTTTTTATAAAGAGATTGATGAACTGAAAACAGAAAAAGATAAGCAACTGGAAGTGGTGCTTAAGGAAATCTTACCCGAAGCATTTGCTGTGGTAAAAGAAACGAGTCGTCGTTTTAAGGAAAATGAAACGCTTGAAAGCACTGCAACTGAATTAGACAAAGAACTGGCTGCTAAAAAAAGCAATATTATTATTGATGGCGATAAAGCCATTTACAAAAATAGCTGGACAGCCGGCGGTACAACCGTTACCTGGAACATGGTGCATTACGATGTACAGTTAATTGGTGGTATGGTTTTACATGAAGGAAAGATTGCAGAAATGGCAACAGGTGAGGGTAAAACACTGGTGAGTACATTGCCTGCTTACCTGAATGCATTATCAGGTGAAGGCGTACACATTGTTACCGTGAATGATTACCTGGCTAAACGTGATGGTGAGTGGAATGGTCCCATCTTTGAATTTTTAGGATTGCGTGTTGATTGTATAGACAAACACGAGCCAAATGGCGATGCCCGCCGTACTGCCTACAATGCCGATATTATTTATGGCACCAACAACGAATTTGGTTTCGATTACCTGCGTGATAATATGGTGCATACGCCTACCGAAATGGTTCAGCGCAAACACCATTTTGCCATGGTGGATGAGGTGGATAGTGTATTGATTGATGATGCCCGTACGCCTTTAATCATCAGTGGTCCGGTTGGCCACAGTGATAACACGCAACAATTCTTCGACCTGAAACCAAGGATTGAAAAATTAATAGATGCACAACGCAAGGCTACAAATCAATTTTTAATTGAGGCTAAGAAGAAAATTGCCGAAGGTAATGATGACCCCAAAGATGGCGGACTGGCTTTGTTCCGTGCCCACCGTGGTTTGCCAAAGAACAGCGCATTAATTAAATTCTTAAGTGAGCCGGGCATGCGGGTTAAAATGCAGAAGACTGAGAATTATTACATGGCTGATCAGCAAAAAGAAATGCCCAAAGTTGATGCTGAACTGTTCTTTAATATTGATGAAAAAAATAACCAGGTTGATTTGACCGACCAGGGAATACAATTAATAACACGCAGTGGTGAAGATCCGGAATTTTTTGTTCTTCCGGATATTGCAACAAGGCTGGCAGATATTGAGAAGAGTACTATTATTGCCGATGATAAACTGCATCAGAAAGAAGCCTTGCTGAATGATTATTCTTTAAAGGCCGATCGTATTCATACTGTTCAGCAATTATTAAAAGCTTATACTTTATTTGAAAAAGACGTGGAGTATGTGATCATGGAAGGTGCTGTAAAGATTGTGGATGAGCAGACGGGCCGTATTATGGAAGGCCGCAGATATTCGGATGGTTTACACCAGGCACTTGAAGCCAAAGAAAATGTAAAGATCGAGGCATCTACTCAAACCTATGCTACGGTTACTTTACAGAATTATTTCAGGATGTACCACAAGCTTGCCGGCATGACCGGTACTGCCGAGACAGAAGCTGGAGAGTTCTGGAGTATTTACAAACTTGATGTAGTTAATATTCCTACCAATGTACCTGTAATAAGAAAAGATGATCAGGATTTTGTTTACAAAACCAAACGTGAAAAATATAAAGCGGTAATTGAAGAGATCGAAAAATTACGTAACCTGGGCAGGCCTTGCCTGGTTGGTACTACCAATGTAGAAGTAAGTGAATTGTTGGCAAGGATGCTGAAGCAAAAAAATATTCCGCACAATGTATTGAACGCAAAACAGCACGGTAAGGAAGCACAGATAGTTGCCGAAGCCGGTTTGGCAGGAGCAGTTACCATTGCAACAAACATGGCCGGTCGTGGTACAGATATTAAACTGGGTGCAGGTGTTAAAGAAGCAGGTGGTTTAGCGATACTTGGTACCGAGCGTCACGAAAGCCGCCGTGTAGACAGACAGTTGCGTGGACGTGCCGGTCGTCAGGGAGATCCGGGTAGCTCAAGCTTTTTTGTATCGCTTGAAGATGACCTCATGCGGATGTTTGGCAGTGAACGTATTGCCGGGTTGATGGATCGTATGGGTTACAAGGAAGGTGAAGTGATACAGCACAGCATGATTACCAAATCTATTGAGCGTGCACAAAAGAAAGTAGAGGAAAATAACTTTGGCATCCGTAAAAGATTACTGGAGTATGATGATGTGATGAACAAGCAACGTAACGTGGTTTACAAAAAACGTAGCCATGCATTGTTTGGCGAAAGGCTGGCGCTTGACCTTGATAATTCATTTTATTCTGTTGCAGGTGGACTGATCAATTCCTTCAGGGAGATGAATGATCATGAAGCATTTAAACTGGCAACTATTGTAAATTTTGGAATTGAAACTTCTATTACTGTTGAGGAACTTGATAAGAGCGACATGAACAGTTTAACAGACCGTTTATATGAAGAAGCAGTAACACAATACCGTAGCAAAACGCAGGCATTGATCAACCAGACATTGCCCATCATAAAAAATATACGCAAAGAGCAGGGCAATCATATTGAAAATGTTGCCGTGCCTTTTACCGACGGTAAGAAACAGATTCAGGCTCTTGCAAATCTTGATAAATATTTAGCAACCGAAGGAAGGGAACTGAACGATGCACTGGAACGAAACATTACTTTGGCTTTGATTGATGATGCCTGGAAAGAGCATTTACGTGCTATGGATGATCTGCGCCAGAGTGTACAGACAGCAGGTTACGAACAAAAAGATCCGTTGGTGATTTATAAGATTGAAGCCTTTGGTGCCTTTAAGCAGATGGATGATAAAGTGAACAAGGATATTGTAAGTTTCCTTAGCCATGCACAGATACCAATGGAGCAAACCAATGCAGGCCAGATACGTGAAGGCCGTGAACGAAAAACAGATTTAAGTAAAATGCGCCAGCGTAAGGAAGAGTTTGCCGGTGCCGGTGGTCCTGAGCATATGAGTGCCGAGAATGATTATATAGATCCATCAGAGCAGGTGAAGCAGGAACCTATACGTGTTGAAAAAGCGCCGGGAAGAAATGACCCTTGTCCTTGTGGCAGTGGTAAGAAGTATAAGCATTGCCATGGATAGGAGAGTAAGGAATTATCTGAGTTAAAAATATATATTGGGCTTTAGCTAAAACCAAAAAAAATCCCGGTCAATCAATGGCCGGGATTTTTTTGCTTCCACTTGTTTAATGAGATGTCAGCGTGTAGTTCATTTACTCTCTGTTTTTTAGAGGCCTTAATTAAATCTTTCCACTCTTTATCCGACATGTTATCAACCTCTGACTTGCCATAAATTGTTATCAGGTTTACTATAGTATCTACATCAAAAACTTCAGTAAACCCTGTCAACGTTCTTTCAACAAGTGAAATATTCAAATACAGGAAAACAGCTACTGGAAATAAATCAAAGTATCTAATGCTTCTACCAATTCAAAAATAGACGAAAGCTATAAGTACATAAAAAACGCCTCGTATAACACGAGGCGTTTTAACTTTATCAAGATAATAATCGCTTATTCTCCTTTTGGTGCTTCAGCAGCAGCAGCTTCATCAGCAGCGTTGCTGTCAAGCTTTGCTTTAATATCAGCTAAAGCACTTAAGTCGCCAAGTGTAGATTTTTCAACCTTGCTTTGCAACGTTTTTACTGCTTTCTTGGTTTGTTCAAAATCAGCTTTCTTCTCTTTCATCACCGCTTGTTTCTCTTCTTCAATCACTGCCTCCCATAAACGGGCATGGCTTAAAACAATGCGCTTATCGTTACGGTCAAATTCAATCACCATAAATTTAGCTGTTTCATCAACACCTACAGATTTACCATCTTCCTTGGCTAAATGCCTTGCAGGAGCAAATCCTTCCAGTCCATAAGGTAATTGAACGATTGCACCTTTATCATCTTTTTTCACTACGGTACCTTCATGCTCACTTCCTACAGGGAAAGTGGTTTCCAGTGTGTTCCATGGATCTTCTTCAATCTGCTTATGTCCTAACTGAAGCTTACGTCCTTCCTTATCAATATTCATGATAACCACATCAATGTCGCTACCAACTTTTGTATACTCATTAGGATTGTTGAAACGCTTTAACCAGCTCAGGTCGCTGATGTGGATCATACCGCCAATACCTGTTGTCAATTCAACAAATACGCCGTAAGGAGTAATGTTCTTAACAACACCATTGTGCTTGCTTCCTTCTGGGAAAGAAACTTCGATATTGCTCCATGGATCTTCAGTCATTTGCTTGATAGAAAGACTCATCTTACGTGTTTCTTTATCAAGTGTAACAACTTTAGCTTCGTACTCATCATTTAATTTGAAGAATTCTTTAGCATTGATTGGCGTGTTAGCCCAGGTAATTTCACTTACGTGAACCAGACCTTCAACACCTGGCATGATCTCAAGGAACGCACCGTAGTCTTCAATATTTACAACCTTACCTTTTACAATTTCACCTTCTTTCAGGCTCTCTGTAAGGGTATCCCATGGGTGAGGAGTCAGTTGCTTTAAACCAAGGCTGATACGTTTTTTATCATCATCAAAATCCAATACCACAACGTTCAGTTTCTGGTCCATCTTCAATACTTCGGTAGGATGGTTGATACGACCCCATGAAATATCGGTGATGTATAGTAATCCGTCTAACCCGCCAAGGTCGAGGAATGCACCAAAATCAGTGATGTTCTTGATAGTTCCTTCCAATACCTGGCCTTTTTCCAGTTTACCCATAATCTCAGCTCTTTGAGCTTCAATATCGCTTTCGATAAGTGCTTTGTGAGATACAACGGCATTCTTGATTGCCTCGTTGATCTTAACCACTTTAAATTCCATTGTTTTACCAACAAACTGATCGTAATCAGTAACCGGCTTAACGTCAATCTGAGAACCTGGTAAGAAAGTTTCCATACCAAATACATCAACGATTAAACCACCTTTGGTTTTGCTGGTAACCAAACCAGTAACAATTTCGCCGGTTTTATGAACCTCAACGATTCTTTCCCATGCACGTGTGGTACGGGCACTCTTGCGGCTCAGGTTTAAGTTTCCTGCTCTGTCTTCTTTTTCTACAACCATTACTTCCACTACATCGCCAACTTTTACACCACCCGGCATATCTCTGAACTCGTTTAAAGAGATAAGACCATCGCTTTTAAATCCGATGTTTACAACAGCATCAGTTTTGGTTAATGATTCAATGGTAGCCATGATCATTTCGCCATCGTTGATTTGTTTAAATGTGTTGTCGTAAACTGTATCGTACTTTGCAGTTTCTTCAACAGAATAGCTGGTTACGTTACGTTTGTCAACACTCCAGTCAAAATCGTCATGAGCGGTAACAATTTTTTCTTCAACGGGAGCTTTCACTTCCATGTCTACAACCGGAGTTGTTCCAGTTGTTGCTTCTGTTTCGTTATTTTCCATTGTTGCTTCAGGCACGTTTGTTATCGCAGCAGTTTCACCTCCCGATGTATCGGAACCTGAACCTTCCTGTGCATCTGCGTTTAGTTGTTTAAAAATGTTAAAAGACATAGTATATCCCGTGGTTTTTAAAACGGGAGGGCAAAGGTAGTAAAAGAAGCCGGACTTAGAGACTAAAAACTGCTCTATTTTTGGCTCTCAGGGCCAATTAGAATAAAGTAAACAGGGTTTTAAGTTGAGAACCAGGCAATCCACTGTTATTTTAAGTCAAAAATGCCTTAATCTCATTAGCTAATCTGTAGCTATTAACCATTTCTATTGGATGGGCAGTATTGGGTAAAACTGCCAGGTGGGCTTTAGGTAAATTTTTATATACTTCAACGGTTTCGTCCAGAGTCACCATTTTATCCCTGTCACCAAGCATAAAGAGGGCCTGGTGCTGAATAGTTGTATAATGCTCAAGCTTCAGGGGATTATCAATACCCATATCAACAAGCATGGCGGCGGTTTTTTCTAAAACAGTTTTCCAGTTATTTGGGGCATGCCGTTTATGTAAACTGGCTGCAAAATCAGGTAGTTTCTCCTCAATCTTTCCGGCATCAAGCATTTTTATTTCCATTGCGGCGATGGCCTCATCCCATTTAAACTTTGTAGCAAGTGTAATAATCTTATTTACTCTTTGAGGATAATGTTTTGCGATGTACATGGCTATATACCCACCCATGCTATATCCAAAAATACTGATGCTGTCTATATTTTTTTTATCCAGAAAATGAATGACTTCATCTGCAAAAAGTTTTATGGAAAAGGGTTGTTCAGTAAACGGAGAACCGCCATGGCCGCTGAAATTAATACGATGAACACTAAAGGAATCAGTAAGTTTATTTTTCAGGTCTGATAATTGATCCATACCCCCAATGGCGCCATGCAGTAAAAGAATTTGTTGCATAATTATTTCTAACAGGCAAGTAAGTGCAAATAAAAAATCCCCCGAAATTTCGGGGGATTTTTTATTTGCACTTATAAATTAGTTGTCTTTTGTTTTTTTAACAGCAGCCTTCTTGGCAGCTTCATCTGTATTAACAACCTCTCCGGCCTCATTCACTGTAGTAGCAGTTTTTGATGCATCGGGGGTCTTTTTACCGGTAAACCTGTTGGTTTTTGTATCTGTTTTTTTAGTTGCTGCAAGCTTTTCAGCTTCAGTAGTGGCTGGTCTTGAATCTAAATCAGAAGCTGATACTGCATCAGATGCAGGTCTTTGATCAGAAACAACTGCAGATTTTTGAGGAGCAGGGCTTATTGAATTAGTTGTAGTGGCTTTGGTTGCAGGTTGCTTTCCTTTTGTTTCAGTTGCATTTTGGGCTGTAACAAAACCACAGATTCCGAACATGATTATCGAAGAGAGTAATAACTTTTTCATTGTGTTAGTTTTTGGTTTATGAGTAAATAATTAATTTAAATAATTGAACAGATTCTGTAACACCTGCTTACTAGGTGTAAATATAGTTTTTTTTATAAAAAAAACAAGAATCTTATTTTTTTTGAATCGGTTTTGAGCCTTTATGTATATGTATAAGTAGCTTATCAGTAAATAAGCGTGTTTTCATTGAATTTAGTATAAATTTATTTATAGCCCTTTTAATAACAGATCATTAAAGTTATTTAATGTTGAAATTTTAAGGTCTGCAGCCTCCCATACAGCCCTTTTATTTTCGTGTAAGGAAGGAACGATAACACATTTCATTTTGGCGGCTTTTGCTGCAATCATGCCATTAAAGGAATCTTCAAAACAAACGCATTGCACTGGTAAAACACCCATTTTTTCTGCACAGTTTAAATAAACTTCGGGATGAGGTTTACCATAGGCCAGATCGGCGGCAGATGAAATATCCTGCAAGTAGTTACGAATACCCAGCATATCTATAACTATATTGATTAAATCATGAGGTGATGAACTTGCCAATCCTATTTTGAAATTCTGCTCAAGAAAGAAATTAATAATATGGGATACTCCGGGCATTGGCCTGCCTTTTTGTTTTACCAGCGCAATTACTCTGCTTACAACCTTTTGTTCAGCTCCGTTTAGTTCTGTTGCAGGTAAATTGAAATACCTGAACCAATGCTCTAAAAATTCTTTTGTGCGTAAGCCGGTGGTAATGGCATATTCCTTGGCTGTTAATTGTTTTCCATAATTTAAAAACAATTCGTCAGCGGCCTGTTTCCATAAAGGCTCCGAATCAATAAGCAGGCCATCCATATCAAAAATCACAGTATTTAGCTTCATGTCTGCAAATATAATGTGTTGGAATACTTATGCTGGTTTGTTTTTTACTTATCAGTAACATACAATTAACTTGTAGAATATCTTTTTTAAGATACTGCGATTTTTTATAAATTTATTACTGCTTAGTTTATATAAATTGCAGTTAAGATTTAAGGAATAAAAGACAGATACATGCGTAAACTGCTCAGAGCTTTTAAGGAATCAGGATTTTTGAAGGGATTGGTTTATATGGTTATTGGGGCAATATCATTTCCCGGCCTTGCCATCATCAATAAACTGGAGATAAAGGGAATGGAAAAGCTGAAAAAACTACCGAAAAGAAATGTGTTGTTTGTCAGTAATCATCAGACTTATTTTGCCGAAGTGATTTGTTTTTTGCATATTTTCTGTGCAGTAAGCTGGAGAAAAAAGCATGGGCTGGGTGTGCCGTACTACCTGCTATGGCCATATACAAGAGTACAGTTTGTTTCGGCCGAGGAAACCATGAAAAAAAACCTGTTGAGTAAGGTTTTTGCTTTGGCCGGTTCTATTATGATCAAGCGGGTTTGGGTGGATGAGTCGAAGGAAGTACGAAAGGGACTGGACCCGAGTGATACCCGTAAAATTTCACGGGCATTGGAAAAAAACTGGGTGATTACTTTTCCGCAAGGTACCACCACAGCATTTGTGCCGGGCCGGAAAGGAACGGCATTCATAGTTAAACACCATAAGCCAATTGTTGTACCGGTAGTTATAGATGGTTTCAATAAGGCTTTTGATAAAAAGGGGTTGAAATTTATAAAAAAAGGAACCCGGCTCTCAGTAACTTTTAAGGATCCGATGGAAATAAATTATGATGAACCTACAGAAAAAATTCTGGAACAGATCATGGATGCCATTGAGCAAAGTAAAAAATTCAAACCCTTAGAAAACCAGGCTGCTCTTTAATCATTAACAAACAGGGCTTTCAATTCAACTGCTTCCGATGGCTTCATTTTACCGCCAAGTATTAATCTTAACTGCCTTCTCCTTAATGCACCATCAAATAATTTTTTCTCTTCCTCGGTTTCGGGTATCAGTTGATTAACCTTTCGGGGTTTTCCGTTGGGATCAAGCGATACAAAAGTATAGTACGCTTCGTTACTCTTATATTTATATTGCTGTATGGCATCTTCGCCCCAAACAGTTAAATGAACTTCCATACTGGTATTAAAGGCACGGGTTAATGAAGCTTCAATATGTACCACATTACCCAGCTTAATCGGATTTTCAAACGAAATATTATCAACCGAGGCGGTTACAACAGGAGCACCACAATGTTTCATTGCCGCCAAAGCTGCTGCAATATCCATCCAGTACATCAGGCGGCCTCCCATCAGGTTGCCAAAAGTGTTGGTATCGTTGGGTAAAACCAGTTCTGTCATCACCACCAGCGATTCACTAGCTTTCTTATCCATGGTATAATTTTTTGCAAAGATAATGACCAGATGCCAACAGCTGTTTTCGATTTATTTGGCAGTTCGTATTTGTTTTATGAATTTCGGCTAACGAATTGCAAATTATGACTGAGCAAACAAAAATTTCCTTCGACAATACAGAGTATGCATTTGCTGCCAAATCAGATGCTGAGTTAAAAAAAGCCAACTTCCTTTTTGGAATCATGGGTAAGGCCTGGCTTGTAAAGCTGGCTTTAAAAATTACACCTGTTGCTATAAACTGGCATATTCCATTTACAAAAACACTCATCAGAAAAACAATTTTTAAACAATTTGTTGGTGGCGAAACTTTGGAACAAACTGCAAAAGTTGCTGATAAACTGGAGCAATATAAAGTACAGGTGATACTTGATTATGGAGTAGAAGGTAAAGAAGGCGAAGAAAACTTTGAACATGCACGTGATGAGTTTAAGAAAGTGATTGATTATGCAGCCACACAACCCAATATACCGTTTATGAGTATTAAGGTAACAGGTTTTGCAAGATTTTCATTACTGGAAAAGATGGATGAAGCGATGCATAAAACTTCGGGTACATTAATGAAGCGCTACCTGAGTGCTGTAGAATCTTTACCGGATAATGAAAAAGAAGAATGGCACAGGGTAAGGTTGCGTATGCAGCAATTGTGCGAAGAAGGGGATAAAAAAAATATCGGTGTTTTAATAGATGCAGAAGAAACCTGGATACAGGATCCGGTGGATGCACTGACCATTTTAATGATGGACATTTTTAATAAAGTAAAACCGGTTATTTATAATACCATTCAGTTGTACCGGCACGACCGGTTACAGTTTTTAAAAGATTCTTATACTGCCGCTGCAGAAAGAAATTTTATTTTAGGGGCAAAACTCGTGAGGGGCGCATACATGGAAAAGGAAAGGAAACGTGCAGCCGAAATGAATTATCCGTCACCTATTCAGCCCGATAAAGAAAGCAGCGATAAGGATTATAATGCAGCAGTTGAATTTTGTATAGAGCATCTGGATAAAATTGCAGTAATAGTTGCATCACACAATGAGTACACTAATTTGTACACTACCCAATTGCTGGATAAAAAAGGTTTGCCGCATAATCACCGCCATGTTCATTTTTCGCAATTGTACGGGATGAGTGATAATATTACTTTCAATCTTGCCAAATCGGGATGTTCGGTAAGTAAATATTTACCATTTGGACCAATTAAAGATGTAATACCATATTTAATGCGCAGGGCACAGGAAAATAGTTCCGTATCGGGCCAGACGGGAAGAGAATTGGTATTGATAAAAAAGGAATTATTACGACGTAGAAATACGTGATTCTTTGTAACTTCTCCTAAATAATAAATATGAATATCACTGAATATTATCTATGATAATATTTTATCTTTGATGTAACATCAAATGTTAACCCGCCTGATAATACCTGTAATCCTCTGTTTTTTACCCTCTGTTATTTATGCACAGGTAAGAAGTATACCTGCCATGAAAATAAATCAATCAATTAAAATAGATGGTAATCTTGATGATGTGGCTTGGGAAAATATTGAAGCCACAGGCGGTTTCATTACTGTTTCACCCGTATTTGGAAATGTTTCGGCAAGAAATACTAAAGTGAAAATTGCTTATGATAACGAAGCGATTTATGTAGGTGCATATATGTACGATCACCCATCCAATATCCGTAAACAGTTAACAGCCCGTGATGTTCTTGACCGGCAGGATGTTGATATTTTTACTGTGGGATTTGATACCTATCATGATAAACAAAATGCTTTTGTTTTTAAAGTATCACCAGCCAATGTGCAGGTCGATATAAAGATATCACAAAGCGGTACCAGTAACGGAGGCGTGGTTTATGATTATACATGGGACGCTGTATGGGAAAGTAAAACCAGTATAAAGGCAGATGGTTGGATTGCTGAAATGAAAATTCCGTTAAGTGCTATCAGGTTTTCAAAGAAAGAGTTACAGGACTGGGGAATTAACTTTGCCCGTTTTACCCGAAAAGAAAATGAAAATAGTGTCTGGAACTCAATAAATCCAAACATCAGCGGTGAGTTGAATCAGTGGGGTGTATGGACCGGGTTAAATAAAATAACTCCACCTACCCGGTTGTCATTTTTACCATATCTGTCCGGAGGTTTCAGGGTTTCTCCAACTAATAAAGGAAAAGTTACCGAGTTTTTAAAAAGCGGAGGTATGGATGTGAAATATGGTGTAAGCGAAAGCTTTACACTGGATATGACATTGATTCCGGATTTTGCGCAGGTGCAAAGCGATAATGTATTTCTTAACCTGTCGCCTTTTCAGGTAAAGTTTGATGATTACCGGCCATTCTTTACCGAAGGGACAGAACTATTCAATAAAGCCGGATTGTTTTATTCCAGAAGAATTGGAGATGCACCAGGCTTGTCATCAATGGTACTTAAAGATTATGGTGATAATGTTAATTACAAAATCATTAAAAATCCGGGGATAACGAGGTTGTATAATGCAACAAAATTTTCGGGTCGCACAAAAGGCAACTTGGGCATTGGAATTTTTAATGCAGTTTCGGCTAACATGTATGCAAAAGTAAGGGACCTTTCCACCGGTAAAGATTCAAGTATATTAACCGAACCGCTTACCAATTACAACATCATCGTTTTAGACCAGATTTTAAAAAACCGCTCCTCCGTAAGCTTTACAAATACCAACGTATTACGCAAGGGAAACAGCCGTAATGCTAATGTGAGCAGCCTTGATCTTTCTTTATTTGATAAAAAGAATATACATAGTTTTTCATTTACGGGGAGGTACAGCAGTATCTGGGGTAAGCAGGAAAATAAAAACGGATTTACAACAGCAGCTGGTTTTGGTAAAGTAAGTGGTGTTATCCAGTACCGGGCAGCTGTTAGTGTTGAAAGTGATAAGTACGACCCTAATGACCTGGGATTTATTCAAAACAACAATTCGTTTGAATACAGTGGTAACATCAGCTATATCATAAACAAGCCTACAAAGCATTTTCTCAATTATAATTACAAGTTGAGTTTTTCCAATGTATATCTGTATAAACCTTTTACATGGGCCAGCCTGCAAATGAATGCCAGTGCATTTTTTCTGTTTAAGAATTTTTGGGACGTTTCTTTTTCTTTTCAATCCCACCCACGTTGGGATAAGGATTATTTTGTTCATTCAAACAGCTATACCGGGTATTTTCTGCGCCGCACTCCTTATTATTATTTTGGGATTAATGGCAGCTCCGACAGCCGGAAAAAATTATATGTAAACTGGAAAATCGCTGGTGCAGAATCACCATTGCCCAAAGATCCTTACTGGACAGGAGTTTTGGGACTGCGCTACAGGTTTAGCGATAAGTTTCAATTGAGCACAAGTATGGATATTGTACAAGACAGAGGAAACTGGGGCTGGGCTTATAAAACAAATATGGATGGATCTCCGGTAATTGCGAGGCGTAATGTAAAAACCAATACAGCCATTTTAAGCGGCCAGTACAATTTTACATCAAGAATGAATCTGAATATCCGTATGAGGCATTACTGGTCGTTGTTGCAGAATACTAATTTTTATAATTTAAATACTGATGGTTACTGGCGGGATACAACATTTTTTGCTAATGAAAACCTGAATTTCAACACTTTTAATGTTGACATGTTTTTTACCTGGGATTTTTTGCTTGGAAGCAGGTTAACCGTTGCATGGAAAAATGCACTTGGTAATAATGTGAGAATTGATCCGTATACAAATATGAGCTATGTTAAGAATTTTGCTAGAGTACTTGATAATCCGCACAGCAACGAGATAACAGTAAAAATTGTTTATTTCCTCGATTACCTGAAGTTGAAAAGAAAAAAATGAAATTTCATAAAGGCATAATAATTTAAACTAAATTAGATTTGACTTTGTTTTGAAACCCAATTTTTTTATCTTGAAAAAAACTAACTATTATGAATCAGGACAACACAGCAGACACTTTAAATTATGATGAAGAGCAAAAAATGAAATTACCAACAGGGTTAAATGTTCTTACCATTTTAACTTTTATTGGATGTGCCATTCAGTTACTTGGGTCTTTATGGAGTTTCTTTACTGCGAAAAAATCCTATGATGGCATAGATAAAGTTATAGAGCAAATGAATTCCGGTAATATGCCAGGCTGGGTAAAATCCATGATGGGAGACCCTGATACGATGAGAGAATTGATGACCAAAGCTTATGAAAACAGGATTCCGATTGTTGTATTATCAGTAGTTGCGGTGGCGCTTTGTTTTTACGGTGCATTGCAGATGCGGCAATTAAAGAAACAGGGGTTTTTACTTTATACTATTGGCGAATTACTTCCTTTCCTCACCCAGCTCCTGTTTATTGGTGCTTTCGCTTTTTCCGGAATGACAATGTATTTTTTTATAGCTATAACAGTACTGTTCATTTTATTATATACCATGCAACGCAAGCACCTGGTATATTAATTATATTGTTTAAACAGTAAGGCAGGCTAAAAAGCCTGCCTTTTTTATACTTTTTTAAAGATTGTACTGAAATAATTACCAGGCTTTTGAAATATTGCCATTCAGTATTTTAATTAAGTAGAGGTGTTTGTTTTCGAAATAGTCCGGTATTCCAATCTCATTATCCTGTCGCACTGCCTTAAAATTATACTCGCAAAAAACATTTACATTTTTATCATTAATGCGGCTCATAAAATTGGTCGTGTTCCTGGCCAGCAGTTTTGTAAATAAATACACAGCTTCGTAGCCTTTAAAAGCCATATCGCTGGGTTTCACTCTGTACTTATTATAATACGCTGCAGTAAGCGATTTGCTGAAAGCATTTGTCTTTTCGGTATAAAAAGGCGTTGTGTAGTAAACCGGAAAATTGGCTATTTCCTTTTTGTACAACGAAGAAAAATTATCCCAGTTAGGCATGCCAATTAAAGTAATAGGGTATATCTTATGCAGATCAAAGCATGACTTGGCAATATTATTTGCAAATGTTTCATCCAGGCTTCCACCTATAATTATATTCTTTCTGTTACTATCCAGTTTAGATTTTAAAAAACCGGTATTTAAATTATTGTCAATGTTAAGTATTTCAATAGGCAGCAATGGTTTACCATCCTGTTCATTTTTTTCTTTAATAAATGCAGCAACCATATCTTCCTGTGCACCTTTTTGCCGGCACAGATATATTTTATCGGTACCATGGTTTTGCAGTAAGTAAGTATATATAGCGTCACAATGAGATTTTAAGGTAGAATTCATAATTACCAAAAACGGGTTTTCTGTAACACCTCCGTCGTTGGGGTAAGTTGCAGATATAAACGGAATGTTCTTTTGTAAAGCAAATGCTGCAAGTTGAAAGTATTCTTCGTCTTTAACACTGCCAATGATCAGTTGCAGACTGTCTAATTTTTTATTGCGGATAAGGTCAGGAACTTTTTCTGTAAACGATTTGGTATCATAAATACTTGCATCAATATTGTCGCTCCCTGCCTGCAGGCTGTCTAATGCTATTAATGCACCTTGTACAAAGTCAACAGCCGGTGCAATAAACCTGGGAATGCTTTGCCTGTACCTGAAACTGTTTTTTGTAAATACAGAATCAAGATAGAGCGGCGCAAAAATTCCAATCTTATAAACAGGTGCTTTTTTTATTGAATCATTTTGGGCATAAAGAGAAGATGAACCAAAAATGGCAAGTGCAAAAACAAATCCCCAAATAAATTTCTTATCCATAGTTCAAATTATAAAATGAAGTTCAATTTCAAAATATCTGTTGCAATACTACTCCCATTCAATGGTAGCAGGTGGTTTACTGCTAATATCATACACAACACGATTTATGCCGGGTACATTATTAATAATCTCGTTACTTATCTCGGCTAAAAATTCATAAGGTAAATGTGCCCAGTCTGCAGTCATACCATCAACCGATGTTACTGCCCGGAGTGCTACAGTGAATTCATAAGTTCTTTCATCACCCATTACACCAACACTTTTAACAGGTAATAAAATGGTGCCAGCCTGCCAAACCTTTGTATATAGATCGTGTTTTTTCAACCCATTCATATATATGTCATCTGCATCTTGCAACAACCGTACCCTTTCTTCAGTAACTTCTCCTAAAATTCTTATACCAAGGCCTGGTCCGGGAAACGGATGCCGGAACAGCATTTCTTCTGGTATTCCCAATTCCAGACCAACACGTCTTACTTCATCTTTAAACAGTGAACGTAAAGGCTCTACCAATCCAAGCTTCATATAATCTGGCAACCCACCTACATTATGATGAGATTTTATAGTTGCTGATGGTCCGTGTACTGAGAGTGATTCAATTACATCGGGATAGATAGTTCCTTGTCCCAATAGTTCAACCCCTTCAATCTTATGTGCTTCCTGGTCAAAAATTTCTATAAAACCTCCGCCAATAGCTTTTCTTTTTTCTTCAGGATCTGTTTTACCCTCTAGTTTGTCGTAAAAATGTTGTTTTGCATCTACACCAATAACGTGCAAGCCAAGTTTATTGTAGGTTTCTAAAACCTGTTCAAATTCGTTTTTGCGAAGTACGCCGTTATCTACAAAAATGCCGAAGAGATTTTCGCCAATGGCTTTATGTATTAATGTTGCAGCAACAGTGCTGTCAACGCCACCACTAAGGCCCATGATAACTTTCTTATCACCAATTTGCTTTTTCAAAGCCTCAACGGTATCAGTAATAAAGTGTGCAGGTGTCCAGTCCTGGCTACAGCCACAAATACTTACTAAAAAGTTTTTAATAATGGTTTTGCCTTCGGAAGAATGATAAACTTCAGGATGAAATTGTAAGCCGTACAACGGGTTGTCGGTTGTCGGATGTCCGTTACCCGTCGTCTTTTTAAAAGCCGCAACAGGAATGCTTTCCGTTGTCCCCAACAATTCAAATCCTTCGGGTAACTCTTTTATGGTATCACTGTGGCTCATCCACACTTGAGATGTTTTTGAAACATTATCTAACAGTGTATCTTCTTTTTCAATTGTAAAAATGGCCCGGCCATATTCTCTTTTCTCACTCTTATCAACCCTTCCGCCATATAATTTAGCGGTAAGCTGTGCTCCATAGCATATACCAAGTACAGGTACTTTTGCCAGCATTGCTTTTACATCAACCACCAACGCCTTTTCTTCATTAACTGAAAAAGGCGAGCCTCCAAGGATAATACCCTTTAAACCGGGTTCGTAAACTATTTCTTTATTGTATGGGATGATCTCACAATAAACATTTGCCTCCCTGACTGTACGTGCAATAAGTTGTGTGTATTGAGAACCAAAATCGAGGATAAGTATTTTTTCTGTCATATTGCTGCGAAGGTAAATAATTACATGCAAGTTATATATTAGTATTAGGCTAGTTTCAAGTTAAAGATGTTCAGTCGCTATAAATATTTTCCACAAAGTTCACAAGGCACACAAAGATAAATGCATAGTGGTCTTTGTGCCTTTGTGGGAAATTGACATATCTATACTCAACATAGCACTCGTTTAATGTTAAGATTTTTTATATTTGCCCAAATAGTAAGCCATGAAACAAATTTTAGCAGTATTAACAGCCATTATAGTATTAACCTCATGCCAATACACAAGTGGCAGCGGAGATATTAAGAGTGAAAACCGTACAGTAGCCAATTTTGCAGAAATATCGGTGGGGAGTAGTTTTGATGTTGAAGTTAAAATAGGGCCTGTTACCGAAGTGAGGGTAGAAGCTGATGATAATGTAATTAAATATATTGAAACTGAGGTTTCGGGAAGTACATTAAAAATAAGACTAGAGGACAACCATTCCATATCAAACTCTCACTTAAAGGTATATATAACCACACCCACTTTAACCGCTGTCAGAACCTCAGGATCTGCCAGTGTAATTGTACTGGATGTAATAACCAGTAAAGAAAAATTGAGTTTTAAAGCCAACAGCAGTTCCGATATTAAGGTAGAAGTAGATGCTCCTGAAGTTGAGGCTGAAACCAGCAGTAGTGCCACAATCAATTTAAGTGGTAAAACTAAAACATATTATGCAGAGGCTTCCAGCAGCAGTGATATCAAATCCTGGGACCTTTTAAGCGAAAATGCAACTGCAAAAGCAAGCAGCAGTGCAAGTATTAAGCTGCATGCCAGCGTTAGTCTTGATGCCAGAGCCAGCAGCAGTGCCGATATTGATTACCACGGGGCTGCTACTTTAACTAAATCAGTAAGCAGTAGTGGCTCGGTTGAAAAGCGGGACTAAAGCCAGCCTTTCATGTTGTTAAATACTTTTCTGTTTCATATTCCAGATATTATACTTGAGGTGGAGTCCGCTTGTACCCTTAAAACTATTTCCAAAATATTTTAAGCTTTCCTTTGCTATTTACATTCAACCCCTTACCTTTGCACTCCAAATTAAAAAACGGATTTAAAAAGTTCTTTTTATATGTCACAGAGAATCAGAATAAAATTGCAGTCTTACGACCATAATCTGGTTGATAAATCAGCTGAAAAGATTGTAAAAACGGTACGTAGTACTGGAGCTGTAGTAACAGGACCTATTCCTTTACCTACACACAAGAAAATTTTTACCGTTTTGCGTTCTCCGCACGTAAACAAAAAAGCTCGTGAACAGTTTCAACTGTGTACACACAAGCGTTTATTAGACATTTACACCAGCAGCAGCCGTACGGTAGATGCTTTAAGTAAGTTAGACTTACCTAGTGGTGTGGATGTTGAGATCAAAGCCTAATGAACTCTCTTCGCCGTGGTGAAGAGTAGCAAAAGGTAAGTTCTTAAAAGAAAAAAAATAATGAACATCTATCTCCTTTAACTAAAGGAGCGCTGGGTATAAACAAGATACAATGAAAAGTATTATTGGTAAGAAAATCGGCATGACGAGTATCTTCGATGCAAGTGGCAAGCAAACAGCTGTTACTATAATTGAGGCTGGTCCATGTGTGGTTACACAAAAGAAAACCGTTGAAACAGACGGATACAATGCTCTCCAGATAGCATTTGGTGATAAAAAAGAAAAGCACTCCGTAAAAGCTGAAATCAATCACTTTGCCAAAGCGCAAACCTCTCCTAAAAAATTCGTTCAGGAAATCCGCGATAGCGAAATAGACAAGAATGTTGGTGAAACATTTACTGTAGACATTTTTGCCGAAGGCGATGATGTTGAAGTAGTTGGTACTACCAAGGGTAAGGGTTTCCAGGGGGTTGTAAAACGCCATGGCTTTAAAGGTGTTGGTGGTCAGTCTCATGGTCAACACGACAGGTCAAGAGCACCGGGTTCTATAGGTAACTCATCCGATGCCAGCCGTGTATTTAAAGGTATGCGTATGGGCGGCCGTATGGGTCAGGACAGAGTGACGATGAAGGGATTGAAAGTGGTTAAAATTTTCGCAGAAAAGAATTACATATTAGTTAGTGGTTCAGTTCCGGGCCATAACGGTTCAATTGTTTTAATTCAAAAATAAGCAACCGGCCGCTGGCCAATAAAAATAAGTACAATGCAAGTAGACGTTTTAAATATAGAAGGAAAGCAAACCGGCAGATCGGTTGAATTGCCTGATGAAATATTCGGTATTGAGCCTAACGACCACGTAATTTACCTGGCTGTAAAGCAATACCAGGGTGCTCAGCGCCAGGGTTCACATAAAGTGAAAACACGTGCAGAGGTTAAAGGTTCTTCTAAGAAATTACACAAACAAAAAGGAACCGGTGGAGCCCGTAAAGGTAACCTGCGTAATCCTTTGTATAAAGGTGGTGGTACTATCTTCGGACCAAAACCACACAAGTACGATATCAAATTAAACCGTAAGGTTAAGGATTTGGCTAAAATGAGCGCTTTAGCTTATAAAGCAAAAGAAAGTGCCATCATTGTTTTAGAAGATGTGAAAATGGATGCACCTAAAACATCAGTTTTTGCAGGTATTTTAAGCAACTTGAATATTGCAGGAAAAAGATCATTGTTTGTTATTCCTGAGTATAACGATAACCTGTATTTAAGTCTGCGTAACGTGCCATCAGTTAGCGGTACTTTATTAAGCGACTTGAATACTTATGATATCTTAAATGCAAATGTTTTGGTATTAACCGAAAGTGCTGCAAAGATATTCAGTGAAGAAAGCGTAGAAGCATAATTAGAAACAAAAAAATTAAAGACGAATGAAACTGTCTGATGTATTAATAAAGCCGATTTTATCTGAGAAAGCTAATAAGCAATCGGAAAAAATGAACCGTTACTCTTTTGTAGTGGATAAGAAAGCGAATAAGCTGGAAATAAAAAAAGCTGTAGAAAGTTTTTATGGTGTAACTGTTAACAATGTTAATACGATTGTTGTGCCTTCAAAAGCAAAAGCAAAATACACGAAAGCCGGATTTATAGTTGGCCGTAAGCCTTCTAAAAAGAAAGCGATTGTTACTGTAGCAGAAGGAGAGACAATTGACCTCTACGGTAGCGAAATCTAATCCTTCGACTCCGCTCAGGATTTTAAGCGGACAAAAAAATATTTAATAATGAATGGTATTCAATTACCGCAAAAATTGAAAATAAAAGTTTTTAAAAATGGCATTAAGAAAATATAAACCAACAACAGCAGGAACCAGGTGGAGAATTGGTAACGCATACGCAGAAATTACCACAAACGTTCCGGAAAAATCTTTGCTGGAGAAGCAAAAGAACACAGCCGGTCGTAACTCTTCTGGTCGCAGATCAATGCGTTATATGGGTGGCGGTAACAAAACCATGTACCGCATCATCGATTTTAAAAGAAGTAAGAAAGATATTCCTGCTACTGTAAAAACGATTGAGTATGATCCAAACCGTACAGCTTTCATCGCATTATTAAGTTATGCTGATGGTGAAAAGCGTTACATCATTGCTCCGGCAGGATTACAGGTTGGACAAACAGTTATCAGCGGCGACGCAGTAGCACCGGAATTAGGAAATGCGTTGATGTTTAAGAACATGCCTTTAGGTACAAATGTTCACAACATCGAAATGCAGCCTGGCCAAGGTGGTATCCTGGTACGTAGTGCCGGTACATCTGCTCAGTTAAGTAACAAAGAAGAGAAGTACGCAATATTAAAAATGCCAAGTGGCGAGTTGAGAAAAATGTTGATTAAGTGTTATGCAACCGTAGGTGTTGTTAGCAACAGCGATCATAGTCTGGAGAGCATGGGTAAAGCGGGCCGTAACCGTTGGAAGGGTATCCGTCCACGTACAAGAGCGGTAGCGATGAACCCGGTAGATCACCCGATGGGTGGTGGTGAAGGTAGAGCGTCTGGTGGTCACCCACGTAGCCGTAAAGGTAAATATGCAAAAGGACAGATCACACGTACGAAAGGAAAAGGTTCAAGTAAATTGATCATCACAAGAAGAAACGGTAAGAAATTACCTAATTCATAATCATTCATCATTGTTAAAATGGTTTCGGGTTAACCGGAGCAAATCAACAAAAAAAAATAAAACATGGCTCGTTCGTTAAAAAAAGGTCCTTATGTAGAAGCTAAGCTTGATGCTAAAGTTGCTGCAATGATTGAAGGAAAAAGCAAAAAGGGTGTTATTAAAACCTGGAGCAGAAGAAGTACCATTACTCCTGATTTTGTGGGACAAACTTTTGCGGTTCATAACGGAAATAAATTCATTCCGGTTTATGTAACAGAATTCATGGTAGGACATAAATTAGGTGAATTTGCGCCAACGCGTAATTTCAGAGGTCACTCAAGTAAGAAAATTTCTTAATTGAATATTAAGTATTCAATCTAAAATATTAAATAATACAATGGAAGCAGTAGCAAAATTGAATAATTATCCCACATCGCCACGCAAAATGCGTTTGCTGGTTGATCTGATCAGGGGTATGGAAGTTGAAAAGGCATTAGCGGTTTTGGAGCACAACCCAAAGCATCCGGCTGTTCCTTTACGTAAACTGGTAATGAGCGCTATTAACAACTGGAAGCAGAAGAACGAAGGTGGTGATGAAACCGGACTGGTAGTTAAAACAATCATGGTTGACGGAGCAAGGGTTATCAAGCGTATGCGTCCTGCACCACAGGGTCGTGGATACAGGGTTCGTAAACGCAGCAATCATGTAACTGTAATTGTAGATACAAAAGCAATAAAAAACTAAATTTTAAAATATAGTGTGATTAACAATCGCACTAGCACATTAAAAATATGGGTCAAAAATCAAATCCGATAGGCTTAAGGTTAGGAATCATCCGTGGATGGGACAGCAACTGGTTTGCAAGTAAAACGGAATATCCAAAAAAATTGATCGAGGATAACAAGATCAGAAATTACCTGAATGCCCGTATCAACAAAGGTGGTATCTCTAAGATTGTTATTGAGCGTACGCTTAATAAGTTGATCGTTACCATTCACACTTCTAAGCCAGGTATCATCATTGGTAAAGGTGGTGGAGAGGTTGACAGAATTAAAGAAGAGTTGAAAAAATTATGTGGTAAAGAAGATGTACAGATTAATATTCTTGAAATCCGTCGTCCGGAGTTGGATGCAAACATTGTAGCAGATACTATTGCCCGTCAGTTGGAAAATCGTATCAACTATAAAAGAGCAATCAAAATGTCTATCGCTTCAGCATTACGTATGGGTGCCGAAGGAATTAAAGTAAAAGTTGGTGGCCGTTTAGGTGGTGCTGAGATTGCACGTAGCGAAGAGATTAAGCAAGGCCGTACACCATTACATACTTTACGTATGGATATTGATTACGCTAATGTATTTGCATTAACTGTTTATGGTAAAATTGGTATTAAGGTTTGGATATGTAAAGGTGAGGTTTTAGGAAAGCGTGATTTAAATCCAAATGTAATAGCTGGTGGCGGAAAAGAAATTGGCGACAGGCCAAGTGGTGGTTTTGACAGAAGAGATGACAGACGCGGTGGCGGTGGTGGAGATAGAAGAGGCGGCGGCGGTGGAAACCGTGGCGGTGGCGGCGGAAGAAGATAATAAAAAGCCGTTAGCTGATAGCTATTAGCTGTTAGCAGGCAAAATTCAATAAAAATTAATCAGCTAAAAGCTACATGCTAATAGCTAAAAGCTTAAGAAAATGTTATCACCGAAAAGAAGTAAACACAGAAAGGCGCAGCGGGGCATGATGAAGGGAAACACCAAGCGTGGCGCAACCTTGGCTTTTGGAACCTTTGGATTAAAAGCACTGGATGAGGTTTGGATGAGCGCCCGTCAGATTGAAAGTGCACGTCAGGCAATGACGCGTCACATGAAACGTGAAGGAAATGTTTGGATCCGTATTTTTCCTGACAAGCCAATTACCGCTAAGCCTGCAGAGGTAAGGATGGGTAAAGGTAAAGGAAACCCGGAGGGTTGGGCAGCTGTTGTACAACCAGGAAGAATTTTGTTTGAGTGTGATGGTGTACCGATGCAGGTTGCTAAAGAAGCATTTGCTTTAGCTGCACAAAAGTTACCAATACAAACCAAGTTTGTGGTTCGTCACGATTACAAAGCATAATTAAAGTAATTATCAAAAAGAATAACAATGTTAAAGAAAGTTGATTTTTTAAATAGCCTTAAAGGTTTAAGTGAGGTTGATCTGAAAGCAAAGATTTCCGAAGATGAGTTGCGTATGAAGAAACTGACTTTTGCTCATGCTATTTCTCCGCTGGAGAATCCGCAAAGCATCCGCTCTTTAAGAAGAGACATAGCCAGGTTGAAAACAGCATTAAAAAAAGTACAAGCAGGATTTTAATTAATCCATAAAAAATAATAACAGTGGAAAGAAATTTAAGAAAAACGAAATTAGGTGTAGTATCCAGCAACAGAATGGATAAAACCATTACCGTAAGTGTAGAGCGTAAAGTAAAGCATCCGCTTTATGGTAAGTTCGTAAAAAAATCTACCAAGTTTCATGCTCATGATGAAAAGAATGAATGCAGTATTGGTGATACGGTAAAGATCATGGAAAGCCGCCCCTTAAGCAAAACAAAGCGCTGGAGACTGGTTGAAGTGGTTGAGAAAGTGAAGTAAAAAAACCGTTAGCTATTAGCTATTAGCTATTAGCAGGGTACTAAAATTGAAAATAACAAGCTAAAGGCTAAAAGCTAATAGCTAAAAGCTAAAGAAAAATGATACAGCAAGAAAGCAGATTAAACGTAGCGGACAACAGTGGTGCAAAAGAAGTACTATGTATCCGTGTACTGGGAAACAGTGGCCAGGATTATGCTAGAATTGGCGATAAGATTGTAGTAACCGTAAAGGATGCAATGCCTGCAGGTGGTATTAAAAAAGGAACAGTTAGTAAGGCTGTTATTGTAAGAACTAAGAATAAGTTACGTCGTAAGGATGGTTCTTATATCCGCTTTGATGATAATGCCGTTGTATTATTAAATGCATCTGACGAGCCAAGAGGTACACGTATTTTTGGGCCAGTGGCCCGTGAACTGAGGGATAAAGGTTACATGAAGATCATTTCATTGGCGCCGGAAGTTCTGTAAAAAAAGCCGTTAGCTGTTAGCTGTTAGCTATTAGCAAAACGCAAAAAATAAAGATCACAAGCTAGCAGCTCACAGCTAATAGCTAAAAGCTAAATAAAAAATGAGTACAAGATTTAAACCAAAGTTCAACATTAAAAAAGGCGACTCGGTAGTGGTAATTACCGGTGAAGATAAGGACATGAAGAAGCCACGCAAAGTGTTGGATATTATTTTAGAAAAAGGCCGTGTTTTGGTTGAAGGTGTAAACATCGTAACCAAACATACCAAACCAACTTCGCAAAACACCAAAGGTGGTATTGTAAAAGTTGAAGCTCCAATCGCAATCAGCAATGTTATGCTTTGGGATGCTAAGGCAGGTGCAGCAACAAAAGTTAAACGCACCAGGGAAAACGGTAAACTAGTAAGAATCGCTAAAAAATCAGGGGAGGTAATCAAATAATGAGCACAACTACCAACAAACCAAGATTAGCAGATAAGTACAAATTAGAAGTTGTACCTGCTTTAATGAAAAAATTCAGTTACAAAACTGTAATGCAGGCGCCTAAATTATCCAAGATTTGTTTGAATCGTGGTGTAAACGGAGCCGTAACAGATAAGAAACTGATTGACATCGCAATTGACGAGTTATCAAACATAACCGGTCAAAAAGCAGTTGCAACAAATTCAAAGAAAGATATTTCAAACTTTAAGTTGCGTAAGGACATGCCCATTGGTGCACGTGTTACACTTCGTGGAGTTAAGATGTATGAATTTTTGGATAGACTGGTTTCTGTTTCTTTACCACGTGTACGTGACTTCAAAGGTATTAACGACAAGTCGTTTGATGGCCGTGGAAATTACACACTGGGTGTTACCGAGCAGATCATTTTTCCTGAGATTGATATTGATAAAGTAAATAAAATTACCGGCCTTGATATCACTTTTGTAACAACAGCCAATACCAACGAAGAAGCATTTGAATTGCTTAAAGAGTTAGGTATGCCTTTTAAAAACGTTAAGAAAACAGTATAAAATATTATGGCAAAAAAATCAATTGAAGCCAGGCAGCGCAAGCGTGAAAAAATGGTTGCAAAGTATGCTGAAAAAAGAGCAGCTTTAAAAGCAGCCGGAGATTATGCAGCTTTGGATTTATTACCTAAAAATGCTTCACCGGTTCGTTTAAAAAACCGTTGTCAGCTTACCGGTCGCCCAAGAGGTTATATGAGACATTTTGGTTTATCACGTAACATGTTTCGTGATATGGCACTGGAAGGAAAAATACCAGGTGTAACAAAAGCAAGCTGGTAGATTCCTGATCCCGTCATCGGGAAACAAGGATATCGCATTGTAAAAAATTTATTAATCAATTAACTGAAATAACAATGGTTACTGATCCAATCGCAGATTATTTAACTAGAATTCGTAACGCACAGATGGCTAACCACCGTATTGTAGAAATACCGGCAAGCAATCTTAAGAAGCGTATTACTGAAATTCTGTACGATAAAGGATACATCTTAAAATACAAATTTGAAGATGATAGCAAGCAAGGCTTAATTAAGATTGCGTTGAAATACGATGCTACTTCTAAACTACCTGTAATACAGAGTTTAGAAAGAGTTAGCCGCCCGGGATTGCGCTCTTATGCAAAGCCTAATGAAATTAAGCGTGTGAAGAATGGTTTAGGTGTGGCAATCGTTTCTACATCAAAAGGTGTAATGACCGATAAAGAAGCAAAGGCACAGAATGTAGGTGGAGAGGTTCTTTGCAATATCTACTAAGATTTTGTTTCCTGAAAAGGAAGCTGACTATATAATTTGATAATTAAGCCTTAGTCGTGGCTGAACACAAATTGAATAATAACTAAATAAAAAACCGACCATGAGCAGAATAGGAAAAAAACCAATTGAAGTACCGGCAGGAGTAACTATTACAGTAGGTGCTGATAATGTAGTTACCGTAAAAGGACCAAAAGGTGAACTGAAAGAAACCCTGGATAGGGATATGAAGATTGAAATTAACGACGGCATTGCAAATGTAGTTCGTCCAACCGATCAGATCCGTCACCGTGCCATGCATGGTTTATACCGTTCATTGGTTTCCAATATGGTAAAAGGTGTAACTGAAGGGTATACAAAAAAATTAGAACTGGTGGGTGTAGGTTATAAAGCTGCTGCTCAGGGAAATTTATTGGATATGGCTCTGGGATATTCTCACAATATTGTTTTTGAAATTCCTAAAGAGTTAAAAGTAACCACTTCTCAGGAAAAAGGACAAAACCCAATGATTACTTTCGAGAGTATCGACAAGCAATTGATCGGACAGGTTTGTGCAAAGATCAGAAGCTTACGTAAGCCTGAACCATACAAGGGTAAGGGTGTTAAATTTGCCGGCGAAGTGTTAAGGAGAAAAGCTGGTAAATCTGCTGGTAAATAATAAAACATTTAAACAAATATTCCTGGCAGAATCAGGAAGCTAAAAATAAAAGATCATGAATTCAAAAGGTAGCGCAAGAATAAAAATCAAATACCGCATCCGTAAAAAGATAAGTGGTGTTGCAGCAAAACCAAGATTAAGTGTTTTCAGAAGCAATAGCGATATCTATGCTCAGTTAATTGATGACAACAATGGTGTAACATTAGCATCAGCTTCATCAAGACAAAAAGATATCCAGGCACAGAAAGCGCCAAAGATTGAAAAAAGCAAATTGGTTGGAGCAGCTATTGCAACTAAAGCAAAAGAACTGGGTATTGATACCGTAGTTTTCGATCGTGGTGGTTATATCTATCATGGCCGTGTGAAAGCTGTTGCTGAAGGTGCAAGAGAGGGTGGTCTGGTTTTTTAATTTTAAAATTTCTAATAAAGAAAAATAGATGTCAAATTTAATAACAAACAAAATAAAAGCTGGTGATCTTGAACTGAAAGACAAGGTGGTTGCCATTAACCGTGTTGTAAAAACAACCAAGGGCGGACGTGCCTTTAGTTTCTCTGCCCTTGTGGTAGTTGGTAACGAAGCTGGTATTGTTGGTCACGGAATGGGCAAGGCTAAAGAAGTACAGGAAGCAATTACTAAAGGGATTGAAGATGCAAAGAAGAATTTAATTAAAATTCCTTTGATGCATGGTACAATACCACACGAGCAATTATCAAAGGAAGGTGCTGCAAAAGTATTTATTAAACCTGCTGCACATGGTACTGGTGTAATTGCCGGAGGCAGTATGAGAGCGGTTTTGGAAGCAGCCGGAATCACTGACGTGTTAGCAAAGAACTTAGGTTCGGCTAACCCAACCAACGTGGTAAAAGCAACATTTAAAGCATTAGCTACATTACGTGAGCCTATTGCAGTTGCAAAAACACGTGGTATTTCTTTAAAAAAAGTATTTAACGGATAACAAAAACAAGTCAGTGAGTCAGTAAGTCATTGAAAGAAGCGATTGGTTCGCTACCGCAAATGACCCAATGACAAATGACCAAATGATTATAATATGGCAAAGATTAAAGTAACACAGGTTAAAAGTGTAATAGACCGTTCGGAGCGCCAGAAAAGAACAATGGTAGCTTTGGGTTTAAAGAAAATGAATGCTTCTGTTGAAGTGGAAGCTACTCCACAAATTTTAGGTATGGTTAATAAAGTTAATCACCTGATTAAGGTTGAGCAATTAGGCTAAACGCTTTTGATTTTTGACTTTTGAATTTTTAATTCGAAGTCAAAAGTTAAAATTCAAAATTAAAAAACAAGCGAGGGGTGATACCCCGTAAGTACAAAATCAAATTAAAATGAAACTACACACACTAAAACCTGCAAAAGGTTCTACACACAAAGAAAAAAGAATTGGCCGTGGTGAGGCAAGTGGTAAAGGTGGTACATCTACCAAAGGTAACAAAGGTGGACAAAGTCGTGCCGGTTACAAAAGCAAGAAAGCCCACGAAGGTGGACAGATGCCCATCCAGCGCCGTATTCCTAAGCGTGGATTTAAAAACAACAACCGTATTGAGTTTAAGGTATTGAACCTTGGCCAGATTGATATGCTGTCAGAAAAATACAGTATAACAGAATTCAGCCTGCAGAATTTATACATCAATGGTTTAATAAGCCAGTTTGATAGTGTAAAAGTTTTGGGTAACGGAGAGTTGAAAGGCAAGTTTACTTTTAAAGTAAATGCTGCCAGTGAAAAAGCGAAAGCAGCTATTGAAGCAGCCGGAGGAACAATCGAGATAATAAAATAATTTCACCGATATTTGCCTGATGCATTTTTAATGCATCATTTTTAATTTAGCGCAAAACATTTAAATCGTTTAAATTCTGTGAAGAAATTCATTACAACACTTAAGAATATCTGGAGCATAGAGGAGCTGCGTAATAAGATCATGTTCACACTGATACTGATCTTTATCTATCGTGTAGGTTCATTTATTGTTTTACCCGGTATCGATCCAAATAAACTGGTAGCACTTGCATCCAGTACACAATCCGGTATGCTGGGTCTGTTGGATACATTTGTAGGAGGTGCTTTTTCCAAGGCATCTATTTTTGCTTTGGGTATCATGCCTTATATCTCGGCATCTATCTTTATGCAGTTGATGACCATCCTGGTTCCACAAATGGCAAAGATTCAAAAGGAAGGTGAGAGTGGAAGAAAGAAGATCAACCAGTGGACACGTTACCTTACTGTTATTGTAACTGCATTTCAGGCAGCAGCATATATCGGGTATTTAAAAAGCCCGGGTAATGCCGAAGCTATCATTCCTGCATTCAGCGCTTATTTCTGGGTATCAACAGTTATTATTCTTACCGTAGGTACATTGTTTGTAATGTGGCTTGGTGAAAAAATTACTGATAAAGGTTTAGGTAATGGTACTTCTATCATCATCATGATTGGTATCCTTGCACGTTTACCGGAATCGTTTGAACAGGAGTGGGCCGCAAGAATAACAGGAGGAGCAGGTGGTATCCTGATCATCTTAATAGAAATATTATTGTTGATTGCAGTTATACTGGGTGTTATTCTTTTGGTACAGGGTACCAGAAAAGTACCTGTTAACTATGCAAAACAAATTGTAGGTAACCGCCAGTTTGGTGGAGCAAGAAATTTCCTTCCATTAAAAGTGAATGCATCCGGTGTAATGCCGATCATCTTTGCACAGGCAATATTGTTCTTACCAACATTATTTTCATTTGGAGGTACTGCTTCCTGGACTAAATATTTTACTGACCATACCAATGGTGGATATATGATTGTATATTCAGTTGCGGTAATTGCATTTACATTCTTATACACGGCGCTTATCTTTAATCCAAAGCAGATGGCCGATGAATTAAAACGTAATAACGGTTTTATACCGGGAGTTAAACCGGGGCAACCAACTGCTGATTATATTGGTACTATCATGGACAGGATAACTTTACCAGGTGCAGTATTATTGGCCTTTGTAGGTATTCTGCCGGGTATCATTCAATTGCTGTTTGGAATGCAACAGGGCTTTGCAACATTCTTTGGTGGTACTTCACTATTAATTAATGTAGCTGTAATTTTAGATACATTACAACAGATAGAGACCCAGTTGTTAATGCGTCAGTACGATGGATTGATGAGCAGCGGAAGAATACAAGGAAGACAACAAGGCGTTGGTGCCAGTTTATAAATAGACTATCCCTTTACGGGGACTTAAAAAATAATTACTTAAGCCCCGACTGAATAGTCGGGGTTTGTTTTAAAAGCAGTTTTATAATGATACATTACAAAAGCAAGGCGGAAATTGAACTGATGAGAGAAAGTAGTTTGCTGGTTAGCGAAACGCTTGCTTTAGTGGCTGCATCAATTAAACCAGGCGTTACAACTTTACAGCTTGATAAAATTGCGGAAGAATTTATAAGAGATAATAAAGCAACAGCATCTTTTAAAGGCTATCATGGATTTCCCTTTACCTGTTGCATTTCAGTGAATGATGCAGTGGTACATGGTTTCCCTACAAATGATGAACTGGTTAGTGGTGATGTTGTCTCGGTTGATGTAGGTGTTTTTAAAAATGGATTCCATGGCGACAGTGCATACACTTTTGGTGTTGGTGAAGTATCAGACGAGATTAAACAACTGATGAGTGTAACCAAAGAATCATTATATAAAGGAATTGAAAAAGCCATACATGGAAACCGTGTAGGCGATATCGCTTTTGCCATACAGGATTATACAGAAAAACAACATGGTTATGGAGTTGTTAGAGATTTAGTTGGACACGGCCTTGGCCGCAGCCTGCACGAAGAACCACAGGTACCAAACTTTGGTAAAAGAGGCACAGGCGCCAAATTAAGAGAAGGCCTAACTATTGCCATTGAACCCATGATAAACCTCGGAACAAAAGATGTGTTTCATGATAAGGATGGCTGGACAATACGTACTGCTGATGGAAAACCCTCAGCTCATTACGAGCATGATGTTTGTATTCAAAAAGGGAAGGCAGATATTTTATCTTCTTTTTCTGCAATTGAAGCTGCTGAAAAAGCAAATGCAAACCTTTGTTCGGATTATAACTTAAAGAATCCTGTATTTTAATTCCACCCTTTCATCATTCCAGATATTATCGGGACTGATATAAGTATCACTGTATCGAAAGATAATACCTGCCTTTACAAAAATATCCCTTACCAGTTCGCTGCATATATAAGCCCGGTTCTTTTCTCTTTTACTTACATGAAAAAGGATACGCATCATAATCCTTACAATTTCATAATTATCATAAGGCCTTGTCAATTCATCAAGGCCAAAACTTATTCCCCTGTCTAATTGGTCTTTTTCAAGATGAACATTTAATTGTGCAATAGCCACCTGCCCTTTATATGGCCGTTTGCTTCCTTTGTAATCACGTAAATATTTCGACAGCGGAATTAAACGGATACCATACCGGGGCTCTGCTTCCAGAACCAATACTCTGCCCAACGTTTCATCTTTGTAAATAACGGCAACATGGCTCCAGGTACTTTTAGTAAGCTTTTGTATAATGCCTGAGAAAAGATAACTGCCGCTGCAAAAAACTATCTGACCGGTTTTTAAATAATCCCTGATCTTTTCATACCTGTAATCAGGTAATTCTTTGAGCGATTTTTTGGTTATCGGCCTTGCCATGTTGTAAATTTTGTACAGGGGTAAATTGCTTATTTTTGAAGATACGAAATAAAGAAGATGCATAAAAAACGATTGATTGTGATTGGTGGAGGAGCTGCAGGTTTTTTTTGTGCCGTAAATGCTGCCCGATTAAATCCGGCATTGGAAGTAATCATTCTTGAAAAATCGGGAAAACTGTTAAGCAAAGTTAAAGTAAGCGGCGGTGGCCGTTGCAATGTAACCCATGCCTGTTACAGCATTGCAGAGATGATAAAAAAATACCCTAGGGGCTCATCGTTTCTCAAAAAAGCATTTCATCATTTTTTTACAAACGATACCATTGCCTGGTTTGAAGAACGTGGAGTGAAACTGAAAACAGAAGCTGATGGCAGAATGTTTCCGGTAACGAACAGTTCACAGACAATTATTGATTGTTTAATGAAGGAAGCAAATAAATATGCTGTTGATATCAGGATGAATAAAGAAGTTAAAGGAATATATACTGACGCAGGAAAATGGAGCCTTATCATGAAAGACGATGGGATAATGCCTGCAGATTTTATTTGCATAGCAAGCGGTGGCTATCCAAAATTATTACAATACGATTGGTTAAAAAAAGCTGAACATACAATTGAAGAACCTGTTCCGTCTTTATTTACATTTAACATGCCCGGTAATAATATTACTTCGCTAATGGGCGTGACAGTTGAAAATGCACAGGTGAAGATCGTTGGTTCAAAACTTACTGAATCAGGTCCGCTGTTAATCACACATTGGGGTATGAGTGGCCCTGCAGTTTTAAAGCTGTCAGCCTGGGGAGCAAGGGAACTGGCTTCGGCAAATTATCATTTTAAAATACTGGTGAACTGGATTCCTGAGTTTAATGAAAACAGTCTGCGTGAACAATTTCAAAAACTTCGTTTCAATCTGGCCACACAAAAGATTGTAAACCGTAATCCATTTGCATTGCCAAATCGTTTGTGGGAGTACCTGTTGATTCAATCCGGTATCAATATAGAATTAAGATGGGCCGATCTTCCGGCCAAAGAACAAAATAAGCTCATCAAAAATTTATGTGCAAATGAATATGAGGTAAAAGGCAAGACTACCTTCAAAGAAGAGTTTGTTACGGCAGGCGGTATTCAGTTAAATGAAATTGATTTTAATACCATGCAAAGTAAAAAACATGGGGGTCTGTTTTTTGCCGGAGAGATTATTGATGTGGATGGAATTACCGGCGGCTTTAATTTTCAAAATGCATGGACAACAGGATGGATTGCAGCTAGGGCGATCAGCTCTCTCTAAACCCAAAACCTGCATTCAATCTTCACAAATTCTTCACTTCTGTATTTCTTTACCCAGTTCATTTCAGTTACTTTTGCCACTACATCAGCGTATGAAAATAATAGACCGCTACATACTGTCAAAATACCTCACTACTTTTTTCTTTTGTCTGATATTGTTTACGGCTATAGTTGTGGTAGTGGATATCAGCGAAAAGACAAACGATTTTGCTAAATCAAATTTATCGGCTTACCGCATCATTATGGATTACTATATAGGGTTTATTCCACGTATTGATGCCATGCTGTTCCCGCTGTTTGTTTTTATCTCTGTAATTTTCTTTACATCAAAAATGGCAGGCCGGTCCGAAATTGTTGCCATTCTCAGCAGTGGTGTAAGCTTTCGCAGATTTTTACTGCCTTATATTGTTGGCGGTATTTTTTTATCTGCGCTGTTATGGATGGGGTACCAGTATATTGTTCCAAAGGCAAATCTTAAATGGGCCAATTTTGAAGCAAAATATATAGATGGCCCAGTGGCGCCCGAAAGCAATAAAAGCAACTATAAACAGAAATTGTATTTTAAGATTGACTCTAATACTTATGTAGGTATCAGGGGTTACGATACTATTTTAAAATCGGGAAATGGTTTTTTTGTTCAGCGGTTTCAAAATAATAAGCTGCTCTATAATCTTCGGTCCGACCAGTTTAACTGGGACACAGCCACGGGAAAATGGAAACTTTTTAATGCCGTAGAACGCAGACTGGATAGCATTTCTGAAAGGGTTACCAAAACTGCTGAACTGGTTGTCAGTTATCCTTTTAAACCACGTGACCTTCGAAAAGATGAATTCCTGAAAGATCAGTTACCCACACCCGAACTTGATGAATTTATAAAACTCGAAAGATCAAGGGGCTCAGAGATGCTCAACATGTTGTTGGTTGAGCGGTACAACAGGGATGCTATTCCGGTTTCGGTACTTATACTCACTATTATTGGCGCTGTGCTGGCATCCCGTAAGATACGGGGAGGCAGTGGTTTGCATCTTGCAATTGGAGTAATTATCAGTGTTCTTTATATATTATTCAGCCGTTTCTCCATTGTTTTTGCAACTAAAGGGAGTTTCACGCCTTTTATTGCATCATGGACACCTAATATCATTTTTGGATTGCTGGCATTCTACCTTTATAAAAAGGCACCTAAGTAAAAAGCCGGGTCTGTATACATATAAACTTTCTTTTAAAACTTTTGTTTTAAAGGCATCTGCATCGTAATTTTAAGCGTCCTGATAAATCAATTGCTATTTGGCTGATTTGAGTACTTTTTATGCATGCTGTCAGGCCTTTTCACTAAGTAAATAATCATTAATTTATAATAAAAAGTTTTATGGGTATCATTAAAGACAGGTTCAAAGAAAAAGCAGATGTAATAGCATCGGACATTAAAAGTTTATTAAAAGAGCATGGCGATAAAGTAATTGGCGAAGTAACATTAAGCCAGATATATGCCGGTATGCGTGGCATTACTGCTCTTGTATCTGAAACATCGCTGCTTGATGCACAGGATGGAATACGCTTCAGGGGATATTCAATTCCGGAACTAAGGGAAAAACTACCTAAAGCACCGGGAGGAACTGAGCCATTACCTGAAGGGTTGTTTTACCTGATGTTGGTTGGCTCATTACCTACAGAAGAAGAAGCTCAGCATTTGAGCAGCACCTGGCAACGCCGCAGCCATGTACCCAATTATGTTTTTTCAACTATTGAGGCCCTGCCTTTGAGTACTCATCCTATGACACAGTTTGTTGTTGCCATCATGGCACTGCAGACAGAAAGCAATTTTGCAAAAAAATATGCAAAGGGCATGAGTAAAGCAGATTATTGGGAAGCTGTTTTTGATGATTCGATGGATCTGATTGCTCGCCTTCCCCGTATTGCTGCATATATCTATCGTCGTAAATATAAATTTGGCGAACATATTCAGCCAAATGGATTACTAGACTGGGCCGGAAATTTTGCCCACATGATGGGCTATGAAGATGAAGGATTTCAGGAACTGATGCGTTTGTATATGACCATTCATGCTGATCATGAAGGCGGTAATGTTTCGGCACATACCACACATCTTGTAGGCTCTGCATTAGCCGATCCGTATCTGAGTTTCGCTGCCGGTATGAATGGACTGGCTGGTCCATTGCATGGACTTGCAAACCAGGAAGTGATCAAGTGGATCTACGAAATGAGAGAAAGTATCGGAACTGATACGCCATCTAAAGAACAGATTGAGGAATACGTAAAGAAAACTTTAAGCGAAGGAAAAGTGGTGCCTGGTTATGGCCATGCGGTATTGCGTGAAACTGATCCACGCTTTATTGCTCAAATGGAATTTGGTAAAAAACATATGCCCGATGATCCATTAGTGCAAACTGTTTGGAATATTTATGAAGCAGTGCCACCGGTATTAGGATCTATTGCAAAAATTAAAAATCCATGGCCAAATGTTGATGCACACAGTGGAGCATTACTGGTTCATTACGGTATGGTTGAGTATGAATTTTACACAGTATTATTTGGTGTGTCCAGATCATTAGGTGTACTGGCAAGTCTTTGCTGGGACAGGGCGCTGGGCTTCCCGCTGGAGAGACCAAAATCAGTAAGTACAAGGCTTGTAAAGGCATGGCTGGATGGAAAAGAAGAAATATGGGGTGATTAATATACTATCTGATAATAATAGTGAAACCGGAATTCAGTTCCGGTTTTTTTAATTAATTTGAGTATTCAAAAAAGTAAGAAATGAAGAAAATTATCTTTGCAGCGCTGCTCGGTTTTTTATGCAGCAATGTTTATGCACAGGGTACAAAATCTCCAACTGCTGCAGCATCAAATAATCCACATATAAAAGTATTTAAACAGGCAATTATGAGTGGAGATATTGCTACCGGTATCACCGCATTAAGCTACTATGTAACCGACCAGGGATCAAATTCGGTTTATGAAGATACCCTGGCCATGCTTTATATGCAGCAAGGATCTTATATGCAATGCTATTATTGGGCCGATAAAAGATTAAAGGTAAAACCAGATGACCTGGTTTTATTGGAATTGAAAGGTATAAGTCTTGATAAGCTGAATCAGCCAAAAGAAGCAATAACTATTTTTGAAAAACTATATACAAAAACGCAAAGCCCTTACCACGCATATACATTAATGGAACTGCAATACAGTATTAAGCGGCTGGCAGAATGCCTGGCAACAGCCACCAGTGCGGAAAAGCTGGTTTTTAAACCGGAGTACACAATGACTTACAATGTTGGAGAACAAATGGGCAGAACATATTTACAGGCCGGAATATTTAATATACATGGTTTAACCCTGTATGATCTTGATAAAAAGGCAGAAGCAAAATTGTATTTTGAAAAAGCATTGGCGGTGGATAGTAATTTTGTATTAGCCCGGCAGAACCTGGATGCAATAAAATCTATTGAATCGGGTGCAAATAATGTAAATGAAAACAATAACAGCGGTGGTGCTTCTCCTGCTAATAAGCAAGACTAAAAATTCATTTTGAATCAATGGTTAGTGCAAGTATATTTGCAATCCATTTTGGGGGGTTAGCTCAGTTGGCTAGAGCGCTTGCATGGCATGCAAGAGGTCGTCGGTTCGACCCCGATACTCTCCACTAAAGGCTCACATTTGTGAGCCCTTTTCATTTTATGCCATTTACTGTTTATATAATCTATTCAAAAAAACTGGATAAATATTACATTGGTTATTCAGATGATTTTGTAGTACGTCTGATCCAACATAATGAAGGTGTTTCTACTTTTACCTCAAAAGCTAAAGACTGGATTTTAAAATACACTGAAGATTTTCCCAGCCGTGAAGCTGCACATAAACGTGAACTGGAAATTAAAAATAAGAAAAGTCGTAAGTATATTGAAAGGCTGATTGATTCCAAATAAAATTATATTTAGAATGGGCGCTTGCTTGTCCCGATATACATCGGGAAAGAGGTCGTCGGTTCGACCCCGATACTCTCCACTAAAGGCTCACACATGTGAGCCTTTTTTTTATTTTTAGAAAAATTATGCTTTAAAACACGGGGCATCTTACAGCCTCTCTTGTGCTGTTGTCTCTGTTATTAAAATTCTGGTAGCTTAAAGCAAATTCAAAACCGCCTCTACCATAACTGGCGTTTCTTAATTGAGAAATATTAGCGTCATAGCTTACAGAAACGGCAATATGGCTTATATCGATTTTAGCAACTGGTATCAATGCATCCTGCAGGCGTACCATACTACCCACATGTAATACATACCTGGGATCTTCCGGATCACCAAGCCTGTAGCTGTAAATCAAGCCTGCAAGCGTTTCCTGGTAAGTGCCCTGTTTGCTGTAATCTCCATACAAGGTGCAATAAGATTCCTCACTAACATTCATTCTTATTCCTAAAGAACCTACCCATTTGGGGATCATTTCAAGATCAATATTTCCGTAGAAAGATGTCTTTTTTGATTTATTAAAATGATGGTATGCCAGTCCCAGGTAAACATTGTTGTTTACATTTTGGCCAAGTTGTGTATTAAAACTCATGCCTACCCCGGCATCTAAATAAGAATAAGAGGTGGCTGAAAAATTTTCTCCGTTATTTAACGTAGGGTCGTAGTAACTTCCATTATACTGGCTGTTGGTTGTTATTTTACTTTGATCAATCCGTCGTTGTACAAGCCCGCCCATAAAACCCAGCGATAAATACATATTTCTTTCGGTACTCAATGATTTTTGATAATTGAGTACAGGTAAAATATGTGTTGATGTAAGTGCAATGGTTCCGGCTTTATCGTATAATATCTGCCCGCCAACGGTTAAAAAATCATCACCCCTGCCGATTGACTTTTTATATTCAATATTAAAAGAACCGGTACGGTACGCATCTGTTACATTATTCCACTGAGTACGGTAAACCATTTGAGCCCTGATGTCGCCTTTAAAAATTCCTGCAAGCGAAGGGTTTCTCAGTAATGGTGTTTCAAAAAATTGTGAAAAATGTATATCCTGCGCTTTTGATATTGTTGTGATCAACAGCATCAAAACGGGAAGATAAATAATATATGGTATAAATTTTTTCATCCTGAATCAGTTACTTTTTTACTTATATGCTTTGCATCCCCTTTACCTGAGCAAAGCAATATTTCCATTTACAATAAGTGATGTATTGTTTTCGCAAAGCAACTCTGCCGTATAAACATATACATCGCTTGGTACCTTTTGTCCTTTCACAGTGCCATCCCAACCTGCTGTTGCATCATTTGGCGAAAAATTCACTTTTTCAAAAACCACTTCGCCCCAGCGGTTGAAAATGCGCAACAGTTTTATTTTAAAGAGCCCTGAGCCTCTGGGATAAAAAATATCATTTGTGCCACTGCCGTTTGGCGAAAATGTGTTCGGTATAAAAACATTGGCACCATCGCAAAGCACAAATACTGTTATCCTGTCTGTTGATCTGCAACCACCGTCATTCCTTACTTCTACAACATATTCGGTTGTTTCTTTTGGTTTTACTGTTATTGATGGTGAACTTGAAGAAATGATACCCGGTGCATTTAACCAATGTACCCAGCTTACATCAGATGAAATGGTTGGCGTAATTGTTATTGGCTGTGCGCCGTTTTTCATAGTTATATCTGTTCCGGCATCCACCTTAGGAATGGGATAAACGTTTACAGTTGTATAACCTGTGTCTTTAAAACAACCATAAGCATCACTGCCAACAACCATATAAGTTGTAGTTGTTGGAGGAGATGCTAAAGGTATTGATGAAGTTGTATTGCTTAATCCTGCCGAAGGCGACCACAGATAACTGTTGGCACCTGATGCAAATAATCTGACAGATTTGCCAACGCATACTGTATCATCATTTTTATTGTTTATTGTAAAAGGCTGAATAACTGTTATGTCAATTGAGTCAATATTATGGCATCCATAAATTGAAGAGCCGGTTACAAAATATTTCTGATCAGAATCAGGAGCAGCCATCGGGTTGTCACAATTGGTACAACTCAGGCCTGTAGCAGGACTCCACACATAAGTTGCCCCTCCATTTGCAGTAAGCTGTTTTGGTGTCCCCCTGCATATCAAAATATCGGGCCCTGCATTGATAACTGGTATAGGGTAAACTTCAAAACTTTTTACCACAGTGTCTTTACAGCCTGTACTGTTGGTAGCTATTAACTCTACATTATAAACCTGTGCGGTTGTGTATGTTTGTTGCGGAGGGTTTTGAAGAATGGATACAATTCCATTTCCTAAATCCCAACTCCATCCAATGGCTGATGTATCAGGAACATTCAGGAATGCGCTGAAGTTTGCAGAAACGGGTGTACAACCACTTGTTGCATTCGTAAAATCTGCATCAGGCGATGCAACTATTTGTACAGGCAATGGTAAATTTATTGTATCGCTGCAACCTCTGCCGGTTAACACAATTAATTGCGGAGTATACTGGCCCGGTGCCACATAAAAATGTGCAGGGTTTTGTAAGGTTGATGTACCGCCATCTCCAAAATTCCAGTTATAATATGCTGCTGTATCATTTATAATTGATGAATCTGTAAACTGGATAATACCCAGATCACATTTTGGCATACCATCATATCCAAAGTTTGCCTTAACACCATATACATTGATGGTATCTATTCCTTCAATAGGTACCTGGCATCCACCAGGATCAACCATAATCATTTTTGGAAGATAAGAGCCGGGTAAGATATAAGTATAGGAGATTACAGAATCGTTTGTAATTACTGTTGTGCCATCATTAAAGTCCCAGATAAATGATGGGCTGTCAATAGTGGTGCCTGTAAAATTTACTGTATGCGGACTGCATCCTGTTAGCGGATCGTAACTGAATGTACCGATGGGGCCTCTTACAATAATCTGTTGAACTACTGTGTCGGAACAATTATTACCGGGGCCGGTAACAAATAATCTTGCATAATAGGTGCCAGGTGTATTGTAAATATGAACAGGGTTAGCCGCACTTGATGAACTACCATCTCCAAAATCCCAGGTAACATCATAACCGTTTACTGATGTGTTGGTAAAAGTTGCAATTAACGGCGGACAGGTACTTAATGTATCTGAAACTGTAAAGCTGGCATGTGGTGGTGCAATATGAATAGTATGATCAGCTGAATCACGGCAACCATATTGATCAATAATTACCAGGCTTACAATATAGACTCCTTCGGTTGTATAACTATGAACCGGATTGGCAACAGCGCTGCTGTTACCGTCACCAAAATCCCATACATAACTGAGGTTTGGCCCGGTTGATGTACTGGTAAAGTTGATATTTATAAATGGACATGCAATCGTGTCGGATTGTGTAAAACCTGCTGCAGGATTAGATATAACTATAGTCTGCGTATTAGTAGTACTGTCGGTACAACCAACAGCATCAATCGTTTTCAAAGTAACAACATAAGAACCTGCCGCTGCATAAAAATGTGTAAATGGAGGAGCCGACAATGTATCTGCCGAGCCATCCCCATAATTCCATATCCATGTTGTTATGGGATTAATTCCGTCGTCTGTTGAATTATCTATAAAAGTTACAGTACTGTTTAAACAGCTTCCTCCATTAGGAATTGTAAATACTGCTGTTGGCCCATTGATACGTATATATGAATTTTTGGTAAGTGTGTCTCTGCATCCCGAAATATCTGTAATGATGAGCCGCACCGTATATAAACCTGCATTGGTATAAATATGTGCTATGGTTGCACCGTTACCTGTCTGTCCGTCGCCAAAATCCCAATCATAATTTGAAATGGTGCCTGCTGTATTTCCAATGGCATTAAATGTGGTTGAAGTGTTTTTGCAGATGATAGTATCTGTGGCATTAAAATCGGCCACTTCATCTACAATCCGTATCGTTTGTATTTGCTGATGCGAACAACCTGATGCATGATTTATAACCACAAGTGATACAACATAAGTACCTGTATCTGCATAAGTGTGTATATTATTTTGTAAGATTGATGTTGTGCCATCGCCAAAATCCCATTGCCATTCATCCGGACCGATTGAACCATCTGTAAAAGTTATGGTATAAGGATCCGCACAATCAAATGAAGGAGAGAATAATGCAATTGGGGGATTAATATGAATATAGTTTGTAAAAACTATAGTATCCGGGCAATTGCCATTCCATACAATCAAGCTGATGTCAAAAAAACCGGTATCCTGATATTGATGTATTGGATTTTGTTGTGTTGATGTGCTGCCATCACCAAAATCCCAATGCCAGCGTGTAACATTTCCAACCGACAGATCGGTAAAAAATACATCAACAAAGGCACACACATCTCTTGGTGAGGCCGATAAATTGGCTGTTGGTTTATCATCAGCAACAATTCCGGCAGGAAAAAACACAGTATCCCTGCAACCGCCAGCTGTGGTAACAATTAAAGTGATATCATACGAACCGGTGTTGTATATGTTTGTTGGATTTTGTAAGGTTGATGTTGTTCCGTCACCAAGATCCCAGAAATAGCTTACAACCGGATCAGGAGAATTTATGGTTGAAGAAAAAGTCCATGTAAGTGGAGAGCAGCCGCTTTGTGGCAGATTATTGATATTGGCTTGCGGCGCTGCAATGCGGACATAATCATTCAACAGAAGCGAATCGCTGCAGCCAACTGAATTTGTTACAACAAGTTTTACATGAAAAGAGCCATAGCTTGTATAAGTATGCGATGGATTTAATAAAGTTGAAGTTCCGCCATCACCAAAATCCCAGGCATAGCTGGCTCCGGGAGTACTTGTATTTACAAAGTTTACCGTTAATGGCGGCCTGCATGCATTTCTGTTTACTGCAGAAAATGCGGCTGTTGGTTTAGGTAATACGGTGATGAAAGCTGTTGTTGAATCGGAACAGGCCCCCAGGTATGATACCAGTTTAACTATGTAAATACCTGTTGCCGTATATGTTTTTGTTGGATTAATTGCAGTTGAATTTGTACCATCACCAAAATCCCAGAATACAGAACTGGGAACCGGGGATGTGGTATTTGTAAAACTTACAGCATCATTAACACAAACACTTGACGGGCCTGTAAAAGATGCAGTGAGTATATCAATCACAATCGTATTGGCCCTTATTATAGTGTTGGTACATCCTGTACTGCTGGTAACAGTTAATGTAACTGTGTAGCTGCCGCCTGCTGTATAGGCGTGTGAAGGATGCTGAGCGGTGGATGTTCCGCCATCGCCAAAATCCCAGGCATAAGATAATGTTCCTGTGCCGGTAGATGTATTTGTAAAATTTATTGTAATGGGCAAACTGCAACCAGTTGCTGAAGAGTTTGTAAAATTAGCAGTAACTCCATTGCCTGCCTGTATAAAATTATTTTTGGTTAATGTTTTTGAACATCCGGATGTGGTAGTAGTTCTTAATGTAACATTATAATTCCCGGGTGCTGAATAAATATGCGAAGGGTTTTGACCGGTGCCGGTAGTACCATCACCAAAATCCCAAAGCCATTCATTTATAACTGAACTGCCTGCATTGCTCTGATCAGTAAACTGTACTGTTAACGGAGCACAGCCTGAAGTTGGTGTTGCAGAAAAATTTACAACCGGAATGGCGAAAATATTAATGTATTGTGTTCTGGTAATAGAATCACTGCTGCCGTTGATGTCTTTTATTACCAGTTTTATGCTGTATTGTCCTGCAGTAAAATATGTTGCCGAAGGGTTTTGTAAAAATGAAGTTGTTCCGTTGCCAAGATCCCATCTCCATTCAATTGGATTACCGGTAGAAAGATCGGTAAAGTTTACAATTTGTGGTGAACAGCCTGAAGTTGGTGTGGCCGAAAAATTTGCACTAAGCTGCCCTTTGCTGCTAAAATTCAGGGCAATTAAGGTAATAAATAAAAAAGTACACTGTTTCAGTATAGCATTGGTAAGCTTTTGCATGTCTGAATTATGGATTAACGGATAAAAAAACTGCATTTCTGCAGTTGTATTATAAACATCATTTATACCGTTAAAATTGTGTAAGCAGTCAGGTTTTTATGTGGTTTATACGAAAATGGTTTCATTATCCGTTATAAACCTACTAAATACTGCAAACATGTACAAGGGGTTTATACTCGTTTTTATGTTGATTTCCGTAGGAATTATATCAACTAAGGCACAAAATAAAGCTGACCGCAAACGTGGAATGCTGTCATTTAATGTTAATCTGTCTGATTATGGATTTATAAAATCCGCAAAAGACTCATCATTTAGCGCAGCATTTAAACGAAAAGCTGTACTAAAATCAGGTAATACCTCTTTTGGCTTAGGTGTAAGTTATTGGAGAGGGCTTAATTCGCATATCGATTTTTCTGGCAATCTTACAGGCTCTTTTTCTAATTTTCCGGCATTTTTTGTAAAAAACGATAGTATTGGGCAGGCTGCTTTCAGCACAACTGCAGATGCGCTGCTGCATTTCAGGGCGCTAAAAGAAAATTCGGTAATAAATCCGTTTTTAACCGGAGGAATTGGTGCAGGTTATTTTGCAGATCAGTTAGCTGTGTATGCACCGGTAGGAACAGGCTTACAATTCCGTTTTAAAACAGGAGGATATGTAATTGTGCAGGCACAGTGGAGAATGGCATTAACAACAGGTATCAATAACGATTATGTATTTTACTCGGTTGGATTTGCTCAACAGGGTAAGCTAAGCAGTAAAGAAAAAAAACAAAAAACTAAAAAGGAAATTCCTGCAAAAGAAAAAACAGCTGTTGTTACAGATAAGGATAGTGATGGTGACGGGATAATGGATTCAAAAGATAATTGCCCTGTAGAAAAAGGAACGGTAAACGGATGCCCTGATACCGACAGTGATGGCATTGCAGACAAAGATGATAAGTGTAAAGATATTGCAGGCGTTTTGCGTTATGGAGGATGCCCCGTGCCTGATAGTGATGGTGACGGTATAAATGATGAGACAGACAAATGCATTACCGAAAAAGGAACAAAAGAAAATCATGGTTGCCCGGTAGCAGATAAAGATGGAGATGGCATTGCAGATACAGAAGATAAATGTCCGGAAATAAAAGGAACCAATGAAAATAATGGTTGCCCTTTACCTTTCGTTGAAGGAGCCGAATTATTAAACATGTCGGCAGATTCAATGAGCTACAGGATTAATTTTGATTTTGACAGATCAATTTTATTGCCCGATGCTTTTGCAGTTTTAAAACAAATTGTAGAAATTTTAAAATCTGATAATTCTTTACGCATCAATATAACCGGTCATGCTGATAATTTGGGAACGAATACTGCCAACATACAGGTATCGGCCGAACGTGCTAAAATAGCCAGGGATTATTTTTTAAGTTATAATATTAAAGCCGATAGAATAAAGTCTTCTTATTGCGGATCGGCACGGCCGGTTGATATAACGCAGCAATGGCGCAACAGACGGGTGGAAATTACAATAATTAAAAAATAAGTATAAACTGATTTATAATAATGAGCCGGCATTTAAATGCCGGCTCATTTTATTTTATAAAACAGGCTGCTAATTATTTCGATTCAAAATATTTCTTTGCTGATGAATTTTCGTCGTCAAAATAAATAATATTTTAAAGCAGTGTTAATTCATGAAATGATAAATAAACCTGAAACCCTTTATGGATAAGACTTTCGGGCTTAATAATTTTATGGCATGAATGTTGTTTTATTGAGGGTATAAAATTTTTAATTATGAAAAAGATAAAATTCATGATCACTGCTGTGATCATAGCAAGCGGGTTTACTGCCTGTAACAACTCAGAATCTGCCATGGCAAAACAGGATGCAGAAAACCTGACACAGTATGTGGATTCTGTTGAAAATGCACCAAAGGTTTATACAGAAGCCAACTGGACAGAGATTGACAATGGTTACCAGGCAAGGGTATCAAAAACAGATCAGTCGGATGATAAACTTTCTTCAGAAGAAAAGGCCAATGCAGAAATAAGCAAGGCAAAATTTGCAGCTATGAAAGCCGAGTATGAAGCTAAGCTTAAAGAAAAGGATGATGCCGCAAAACTTGCAGCAGCATCTGATTACAGGATGGTATTAAGGAACAGTTTATTTGGCGAAGGAAAAATTGGTACCGATATGACATTTGCATTTGTAAATGCAGACAATATCCTGGATGTGTACAAACGTTTTGTAAATACCGTGGACGAGAACAAAAATAAATATACAAGAGAAGATTGGGATGAGGTAAAAGTTTTGTACGAGGCACTGGATACCCGGAAAAATGTAGTAGAAAAGGAAGGACTTAAGTCGGCTGATAATTTAAACATTGCTAAGCAAAAAGTAAGATACTCAGCTATAAAATCAACACATAGAGGTGTTTCAAAAATTGCTGAGAATACAGAAGCTAAACAGGAATAATACAACCACCTGAAAATAAAAAAGCGTTCCGTTAATTATGGAACGCTTTTGTTTTACAATAATTTGTTTTACAGATCAGTTTTTATTTTTCTGTTTTTTTTTCTGGTTCTCCGCCTTCTTTTTCTTTATCTGCACCTTTTAAATAAGTTGGTAAATTCAGTCCTGCCATGTTAAACAGATCATTTAATGGAGGTACCGTTCTCATCATACCCGAAACAAAATTGGCAGTGGTAGTATTTCCATTCTCAGCATTACCATTTGCCGAATCCCAAACGGTGATCTTATCAATCTTGATATTCTTAACGGCTTCCACCTGTGTTTTAACAAGCTCCGGTAATTTCTCAATTAATAATAACTGGAATGCTTTGGTAGGATCGCCACCGGCAGCAGCAACCACTTGTTTATATCCTTCGGCCTGTTTGGTTAATATCTCATACAAACCTCTTGCTTCGGCATCCATCTTGGCAAATATTGCATCGGCCTCACCCTTTGCATTTTCCCTGATGCTTTCGGCAACGGCCTGCGCTTCAATGATAGCACGCTGTTTGGCAATTTCTGCAGGGACTACAATATTGGCAATCTGTGTACTTCTTTCTCTTTCCGAACGGGCAGTCTCTGCTTTTTGTTCAGCCACATAAGATTCTTCCAAAGCCTTTGCCTGCTGCACTTTTTCGGCGCTGATTGCAATGCGTAAAGCTTCGGCTTCCTTCTCTCTTCGTAGGGCATCTGAATTGGCGATCTCAATTTTTGCCGTGTTCTCTCCTTTAACAGCTACTGCATTTGCTTCCGATGTTTTCACACGGGTATCTCTGTCAGCTTCTGCCTTACCAATGGATTCATCTTTTCCGGCCATGGCAATACTTACTTCCCTGTCTTTTTCAGTTACGGCAATTTTCACATCACGGTCACGATGCGTTTCTGCAATCTGCACATCTTTTTCCCTGTCGGCCAAAGCCTTTCCGGTTTCACCAATTTTTTCCTGCTCGGCCACACTAACTTTTGCTTCGTTGATGGCTTTGGCTGCGGCTTCCTTACCCAATGCCTCAATATAACCCGACTCATCTTTAATATCTGTTACGTTTACGTTGATGAGTTTTAAACCTATTTTCCTTAATTCACTGTCAACATTTTTAGAAATATTGTCTAAAAATTTATCTCTGTCGCTGTTGATCTCCTCAATCATCATGGTGGCAATTACCAGACGTAACTGGCCAAACAAAATATCTTTTGATAGTTCCTGTATCTGCTCCGGACTCAAACCCAGCAAACGTTCAGCAGCCGTGTTCATACTCTCCGGTTCGGTTGAAATGGCAATGGTAAAACGGCAGGGTACATCCACCCGGATATTCTGACGGCTCAGCGCATTGGTTAGATTGGCTTCAATTGAAAGAGGCTTCAGATCAAGGAAAGCATAGTCCTGTATCACAGGCCAGATAAAAGCTCCGCCGCCGTGCACACATTTGGCCGATGTGCCGCCGGTGCGGCCGTAGATCACTAAAATCTTATCTGAAGGGCATCGCTTGTAGCGTGATACCAGTGCCAGGATAGTTACAAAAAGTACAATTGCGCCAACGGCGATTAATAAGATCGGGTTCATGTTGTTTTGGTTAAATGGGTTCTACGATTAAAATATTTTCGTTGATGATCTTTACAACTTTTACAACAGCGCCTGTCGGTATCTCTTCGTTTTCCGTCATGGCCTGCAGTTCGTGAAAAGCGCCTTTTACACTAATCATCACTTTTCCCTTGCCGGCTTTATGACCGGGGATGGTGAGGTAAACTTCAGCAGATTTATTGATGGTATTGGTTAACTGAAAAGAATTATCCTCGGCCAGTTTTTGTACCTGTTTGATGATAAGAAAAAACACCAGTACAAATACTAGCCCCATAAACAGCGCCAGGCCTATCAGCAGCGCCTGTGATGAAATGCTTGTGTAAAAAGAAATTCCTGTCCAGCTGAAACCTAACAAAAAATTGATGAGGTTGCGTAAAGAGAAAAGCTGGAATGGTGCATCGGTTCCATGCAGGTTACTGTCAAAATCGGCATCCACTCCATCGCTGGCATCGGCGCCAACAAAAGTCATGATGGTTTGAATGATAAAGATGAGACTGGTTGGTATGGCTATGTACCAAAAGGTTCTCAGCAGCGGTGACATAGTTTCGAAAAATTCCATCATGGCAGTATATTTTGATCTCTGAGTTAGGGTTAAATAAGAGCCTTAAAGGTAAATAGAATTGGATGGACGGGGGAAATATTTTTGGAGAAGGGAAATTGATAAAAACGGGTAAGATTTATTTAGGGTTTTACAGAAATTATTTTGTCTGAAGTTTTAATTTGTAGGAATTTGTTGTGTCCAGCAATGAATCCCACCGCCAACAAGGTTGGTGCCCCAGGTGTCAATCTGAATAATTTTCTTGTCAGGGAAATAAACAGAAAATATTTTTCGTACATCCTCGTCTTTTCGTTTGCAGCTTTCAGAAAAACCCGGCCGCCAATATTTTGGAATGAGAACGAGTTGGTTAAAAACGATAAAATTCAGATAGCTTACTGCTGGCATAAAGCGGATGGTATCACCTTGTTTCCATGAAGGAAAGTCACTTTTCAAAGCTGTTACAGGAAATTGTAAATTTGCAGTATCTACAACATGTAATTCCGGGATAACATCAGGAACAGGGATATAAACAATTTTAAAAGGTTTTCCATCCTGGTCGGTTGACTTATTTAAAATTTCCGCATTTACTTTCATTCTATCAAAAGTAATTTTCTTAATAGCGTCAGTGTCTGCTTCCTTTGAAGATGGCATTGCAAGAAAAATTGTATTGGCATTAACAAAACGGGCAAATTCATCAACGTGACCACCAACGCCGTAGCCATATATATTGTCAACAATCTTTGCTTTGGTTCCTGCACCCGGATCTTCAGCAACACCTTCACGTAACCAGATTGATTTTTTTATTCCTAAGCTGAGGTTCAATAAGCTGTCTTGCTGTTTTCTGCTTAAATACGGATTCCTGGGAAGATTAAAAGAATCTACCAATAAAGCGGTGCCCTTACCATTTAATTCAACTTCACCTCCCTCTAGCGTAAGAGGTACCGATTTTACTTCCATTTCCAAAAGCTTACTTATCTGCATGAAATACTTATCCCTTATCAATTCCCTTTTTTTTGCCCATACTGTATCCGGATTTATAAAATCAGCGCCAACGTAATCCCAATTAAATCGAATGATTTTATTTTTACCATCTTTATCTTTTACTATAATTGGGCCATAGTCCCTTGGGACTCCCATACTGAATAATCTATAAACAGGAAGCAGGATGACGTTCTTAGTCTGGATTCCATCAGCTGCAAATAATTGTTGAAGTGAATCCTGTTTATATTCTTCATTAATTAAAACGTACAACTTTGTAACTGCAGATAGTTCCCGGATAATATCCCTGCAAACACTATGAACTTTTTCTGAAATCACCGCATCATTTGAATTGCCTGAATAATTGACAAATACTGCTTGCTGCTTTTCCCACTCTGCCGGCATACGTAATGCCTCAATCTGGCCTTTGCTTTTAAATGCAGTAGTAATAAACAAAAGAGATAAAAAATATTTGCAGAGAGTCATAATTGAAGTTTTGAAATTTACAGCCAAGTTAATAAAATACCCAACTCTTGTTCCCTAACGATATGATTAAGAATTAAAAAAGGGACAAACGATTTATGCGGCCATATTGTTGTTTTTAATCCGATACTAAAAATAATGATTAATAGCAATCGGAAAAAATATTCTGAACTATTGCTTCGAGGTAAAAAACCTTCCCCTAAATTCGCAATAAAAAAACATGGATATTAAATCTCTATTCGAAAAAGCAATTACCGACAGTAAATCACTCAGCCAAAAACCAGACAATGATGTTTTGCTGCAGTTATATTCTTTATATAAACAATCAACCGAAGGCGATGTAAGCGGCGAAGCGCCATCTAATCCTTTTGATTTTGTAAACAAAGCCAAGTACGATGCATGGGCTGCATTAAAAGGAAAATCATCTGAAGAGAGTATGCAGCAATATGTTGATCTTGTAAATAAGTTAAAGGGATAATCAAAACCTTTCCATGTGCAGCACTTTTGGATCTGTGGTTCCCCAGGGAGCCAGTTCCATGATGGGCAATGCTTTTTTAGTGAAGCGCCATTCCCGGTTTAAGAAAACAAATTCGGCTGGTGTTGATGGGAACGTGATCACCAGTTTGCTGTAATCATCATTGCTGCTCCAGGTGCCGTTGTAGGTAGTCCCGTTTTTTACAGCCGTCATTGGCCCGTTATAATAAGTTGATTTTAATAAAACATAGGTATAGCCACTGTATTGGCTGGTAAGGTCGGTTCCATTATCGGAAGCTAAATACACCCGGAAATTTTTGTTGAGGATATTGTCTTCAAACTGCTGCTGCAGGTAAGATGCCTGTGCTTGTTCAACAGCTTTTTTAGCGCAGCCGCCAAACACAAATAATACCATTAATGCTGTAAAAAAAATAACTGCCGGACTAAAGATGAATTTTTTCATGGCATTCATTTTATGCTCTGTAAATATCCGAATATTTTTTGTTTGCGTAATCCATAAAATATTTACTGTTCAGGGTTTCTCCGGTTGCATTTTTACACAGCTCTTCCGATGTATAATAACGCCCGTGACAGTGTATTTGTTGCCTGAGCCATTGCAGGAAACTGCTGTTATTTCCAGCGGTCAATTCAATATCTAATGATGGATTTTGTTTTTTATAAGCTGCATAGAACTGGGCCGCATATAAACTACCCAGGCTGTAAGTTGCAAAGTACCCAAAACTGCCGTGACTCCAGTGTACATCCTGAAGACAACCTCTTATATCGTCGGGGACTTTTATGCCCAGGTATTTTTCGTAATGCTCATTCCAATATGCTGGAATGTCCTTGGTTTTGATGCTGCCTTCAATCAGCATCTTCTCAATCTCATACCTCATCATCACATGAAAATGATACGTGAGTTCATCGGCTTCGGTGCGGATTAATGAGGGCTGTACTTTGTTGATGGCTTTATAGAATTGTTCAATCGTTATATTGCTAAATTGTTGGGGGAAGTGTTTTTTTGCAAGCGGCATATTGTATTGCCAGAAGGGTAATCCTCTACCTACATTATTTTCCCAAAGCCTGCTCTGGCTTTCATGAATACTCAGGCTGGCATATTCACTAAGCGGTAAACCGTATTCTTCTGTTGGCAAACCTTGTTCGTAAAGTGCGTGACCGCCTTCGTGTATGCAGCTCCAGGCCATGTTGCCAAAATCATTTTCATCAATTCGGGTAGTTATCCTTACATCATTATTATTAAAGTTGATGGTGAAGGGATGCTCACTGATATCCTGCCGGCCTGCTTCAAAATCAAAATGCATCTGAGTTAATATCTCCATGCCAAATTTCCACTGGCTGTCTTTATCAAAATGTTGATGTAAAAATGAATTGTCGACCTGTGTTTTGTTTTTGATATTATCCAAAAGTGTAGATAATTGTGGTTGAAGATCAGCAAAAACTTTGTCAACAATAGCAACGGTAAGTCCTTTATCATAATCATTCATCAATGCATTGTAGGGATGTTGTTGATAGCCGAGCAGATCTGCTTCCTGTTTTTTTAATTGTATCAGATCATCAAGCGGCTGCTGAAAAACTGAAAAGGAGTTATCCTTTCTTGCCTGTATCCATGCATGAAAACTTTTGGTCACTGTTTCACTTAGCAGCCTTACAAAAGCACTGCTCAGTTTTTTGCTTTTGGTATAATCTTCCAGGCTGAGTTGAACATTTTTTTTCTCTTTATTGTCCAGATCATTCTTTGTAATAAGTTCATTCAGCAGGTCTCCGGTCGATTCCTCAGTAAATTGCCGGTGAGCCATTTCGCTGAGTGTTGCAATCTGCTGGCCACGTATGGTATTGCCTTTTGGTGGCAGATAGGTTTCCTGGTCCCATTGTAAAACTGCTGTTGCATATTTAACATCGGCAATCTTCTGCAACTTTGTTTTATATTGGTTGTATAGTTCTTTCGAATTCATGTTTTAACTTAGTGAAATGAAGATACAGGAAATTACAGCCTTTTTAGAGTCGGTGGCTCCGCCAGCATTCCAGGAATCTTATGATAATGCCGGCCTGCTTACCGGGAATGCACAATGGGATTGTACAGGTGTTATCACAACATTGGATGCAACCGAAGAGGTAGTGTTGGAGGCGATTGAAAAAAAATGCAATCTTATTGTGGCCCATCATCCCATCATTTTTGGCGGGCTGAGAAAGATTACTGGAAAAAATTATGTGGAGAGAACTATCATCTCTGCCATAAAAAATGATATCGCCATCTATGCAATTCATACCAATCTGGATAATGTGCTGAACGGCGTTAATGCAGCTATTGCTGATAAACTTCGTTTGATCAATCGTAAAATTCTTCAGCCAAAAAATGATACGCTGAAAAAACTCTACACTTTTGTTCCGGTTGACCATGCTGAGAAACTGAGGTCAGCGATTTTTGAAGCAGGCGCCGGTCATATCAGCAATTACAGTGAATGCAGTTTTAATATTGCGGGGCAAGGCACTTTTAAACCAGGTGACGACAGCAATCCATTCGTGGGCAAACAGGGAATCAGGCATACCGAAGATGAAATAAAAATGGAGATGATATTCCCAACCTGGAAAGAAGCTGGAATTTTAACTGCACTTATTGCAAATCATCCTTATGAAGAAGTAGCATATGACATAATCGTACTGGATAACCAAAATCAGCAGGTTGGTAGTGGCCTTGTTGGCGAATTGCCCGAAAAACTCAGCGAAACAGCCTTTTTAAGTCTTTTAAAAGAAAAATTTAATCTTTCAGTAATACGACATACTCCATTATTGGGTAAGTGGGTATCAAAAATTGCCCTTTGCGGTGGTGCCGGAAGTTTTCTGATAGGCGCTGCAACTGCCTCTGGGGCTGATTTCTATATAACAGGCGATATTAAATACCATGAGTTTTTTGATGCCAACAACAGGCTGGTAGTAGCAGATATTGGCCATTACGAGAGCGAACAGTACACAATCGACCTGTTATTTGCTTTTTTGAGCCGGAAATTCCCTACCTTTGCCGTCCTTAAAACAGGTGTAAAAACCAATCCGGTACATTACTTCCTGTAATTTTAACTATCAAATTTCAAAAATAAAATGGCCGCAGTTAAAGAATTCTCAATTGAAGAAAAATTAAGCGCACTGGTACTTTTGCAAAAAGTAGATTGTAAGCTGGATGAAATTCAGATCCTGAAGGGTGAATTACCAATGGAGGTAAAAGATCTGGAAGATGAAATTGAAGGCTTGCATGCAAGGCAAACCCGTGTTGAAGAAGAAATAAACGGAATACAGGAATTTATTGCCCAGAAGAAAGAAGGCATTAAAGAAGCTGATGCACTGGTAAAAAAATACGAAAAGCAAAGCGACAACGTAAAAAACAACCGTGAGTTTGAAGCCATCAACAAAGAAATTGAAATGCAGACTTTAGAAATAAAGCTTTGCGAAAAACATATTAAGGATGCTACCGAAGAGATTGCTGAAAAAGCAAGACAACTGGAGATTGCAAAAAAAGCAGTAGCCAATAAAGAAGGTCACCTGGTAGGTAAAAAAGGCGAGTTGGAGAAGATCATCAGCGAAACTGAGAAAGAAGAAAAGCATTATAACAAAGAAGGCGAAAAGGCCCGTAGTCATGCTGATGAGCGGTTGCTGACCAGCTACGACCGTATCCGTAAGAACTACCGCAATGGCCTTGCTGTTGTTGCAGTTGAAAGAGATAGCTGTGGTGGTTGTTTTCACGCCATTCCTCCACAAAAGCAAAGTGAGATCAAATTGCGTAAGAAAATTATGGTTTGCGAAAACTGCGGACGTATTTTAGTTGATGCTGATTTGAACGATACAGTAGTTGTAAAATAAAATACAGAAAATAATTAAGCAAAGAGCCCATAATTTATGGGCTCTTTTTATTTGTATAAAATAATTGGCTAAGCTGTGGCATATTTGCTAATTTGCCAACCAGACAGAACCTATGCTTCAGAAATTAAACATACAGAACTACGCCATCATCAACGAACTGGAAATTGACTTTTCCGGCAAGCTGAATATCATCACCGGTGAAACAGGTGCCGGTAAAAGTATTTTGATGGGAGCATTAAGTTTGATATTAGGCGAAAGGGCTGACAGTTCTGTATTACAGCAGAAAGAAAAAAAAGCAGTAGTAGAAGGTTCTTTTAATGCCATGAATAAAAAAGCCATTAAGGATTTTTTAAAAGAGAACGACCTGGATGCGGAAGAGTTGCTGATGATAAGAAGAGAGATAGCAGCAAATGGTAAATCACGGGCGTTTATAAATGACACTCCGGTAAATCTTAATCAGTTAAAAACACTTGGTTCGCTGTTGGTAGACCTGCACCAGCAGTTTGATACACTAGAACTCAGTTCGTCCGATTTTCAACAGGAAGTTTTAGATGCCTTGGCCGGTAATGGCGAATTATTGGCAACTTATCAGCAAAATTTTCAGCAATATAAACTGGCAAAAAAAGAACTGACTGCATTGCAGGAAGAGCAGTCTGCTGCCAATGCAGCACTGGATTATAACCAATTTTTATTTGATGAATTGGAAGAAGCAGGCTTTAAAGAAAACGAACTGGAAGAACTGGATGCGGAGTTAAAATTGCTGAGCAACGCTGAAAATGTAAAGCAGGAATTATCAGGAATCAGTTATGAGTTAAACGAAAGTGAACAGCCGGTTGTTCAACAATTAAAAGCACTCTATGGTAAATTACATGTATTGGATCAGTACCATACGGGCATTGCTGAACTGGCAAAACGTTTGCAAAGCACACAACTGGAACTGACGGATATTGCAGATGAAATAGACAGCATTAACCAAAGTGTAAATTACAGTGCAGAGCGTATTCAGATTGTGAACGACCGGATTTCGTTGGGATATAAATTGCAGAAGAAACATGGTGTTACTTCAACGAACGAGTTGTTGGCGTTGCAGGAAGAGTTGCAGGGCAAACTGAATGAAATTCTAAATATCAGCGAAGCCATTCAGCAAAAAGAAAAGCAAACGAATGATTTGCTTAAGCAATGTGAGCAGTTAGCTAAAACAATTTCAGATAACCGGAAAAAAGCTATTAAACCTTTTACCCTAAATGTAAATGAATTGTTGGCCCGTGTAGGTATGCCCAATGCAAAATTCACTGCAGAAGCCCAGCCACTTGATGTTTTAGGCGATTTTGGAATTGATAAGATTGAATTTTTGTTTGATGCTAATAAAAGTGGTCGCTTTGAACCCTTGCGTAAAGTAGCCAGTGGGGGAGAGTTGAGCAGGCTGATGCTTTGTATTAAATCGTTGGTTGCAAAAAAACTGCAGTTGCCAACATTGATCTTTGATGAGATAGATTCGGGTATCAGCGGCGAAGCGGCTAAACAGGTGGGTAATATCATGAAAGAACTCTCTGGATCTCACCAGTTAATTTCCATAACCCATCAGCCGCAAATTGCTGCTAAAGCAGATGCTCATTATTTTGTTTACAAAGCAATTGATAAAGACAAGATTGTTACTTCTGTAAGGTTATTAAATAATGATGAGCGTATTACCAGTATTGCCCAGATGCTCAGCGGAGAAAAGCCTACTGCGGCTGCTTTACAGAATGCCAGAGAAATGGTTGGCAATTGAAGTGCTTGAAATAAAAACTAAAATTTGTTTAACCCTAAAGTCTTATTGCTGATAATTGTAACTACGATTCTGGCTTATTGCACTCATATTTTAATAAAGAAGAAAATTGATCCCAGGCATTCGGTTGGCTATTTTGTGCTTTATATCAGCTTGCATCTTATAAGTGTTTTGTTTTGGGTATTTATTTTTGGCCTGATAATAAACTCATATAAAGAGTTTTTCTTTAAACGATAAGATGCTATTTTTACCACTTCAATCATAAAACAGTTTTACTTATGTCGTACAATCTGCTTAAAGGAAAAAAAGGAATCATTTTTGGCGCACTGGACGAAAGGTCAATTGCCTGGAGAACAGCTTTACGCTGCCACGAAGAAGGCGCAGAAATTGTTTTAACTAATGCCCCTGTTGCCATGCGTATGGGTGAAATAAATAAACTGGCAGAAGCTATCAAAGCACCAGTTATTCCCTGCGATATCAGCAGCAACGATGATGTTACCAATCTCATTACTAAATCTATGGAGCATTTTGGTGGGGGTGTTGATTTTATTTTACATTCTGTAGGTATGAGTATCAACGTACGTAAAGGGAAACACTATACCGAAATTGATTATGGATTTAATGCAAAATCATTGGATATATCTGCCATGAGCCTGCACCGGGTTTTGGCAACTGCTATGAAAATGGATGCCATTAACGAATGGGGTAGTGTGGTTGCATTATCTTATATCGCTGCCCAGCGTGTATTTCCCGATTATAACGAAATGGCCGATGCAAAGGCTTTATTGGAAAGTGTTGGCCGTAGTTTTGGCTATCACTACGGAGTAAAAAAACATGTACGTGTTAATACTATCTCACAATCGCCGGTGGCTACAACTGCAGGCAGCGGTGTTAAAGGTTTCGACGGGTTTATGTCCTATGCCGAACAAATGAGTCCGCTTGGTAACGCCAGCTCCGATGATTGCGCAAATTACATTGTAATGATGTTTAGCGATATGAGCAGGATGGTAACCATGCAGAACTTATTTCATGATGGAGGGTTCTCATTTACTGGAGTGACTGAAGCGGTGATAAATAAGATGTAAGCCCCCTCCGCCCCCTGAAGGGGGAACCTGGAGAATGAAAATTTCAACAGCATCAAATAATATAAAAGTGAGAGCCTCTCAAATTTTGAGAGGCTCTTTAATATCGTAGAGTCCAAAGTTCCCCCTTCAGGGGGCGGAGGGGGTATTAATATTCATCTTCATTAAAAAAGAAATCTTCCTGACTGGGATAATCCGGCCAGATATCATCCAGGCCTTCATATATCTCACCTTCGTCTTCCAGCTCCTGTAAATTCTCAACTACCTCAATAGGCGCACCACTACGGATAGAGTAATCAATCAATTCATCTTTAGTAGCAGGCCATGGTGCATCTTCCAAATGTGATGCTAATTCTAGTGTCCAAAACATCTTTGTATAGGGTTTATTTTTTGCAAATGTATAAGTTCATACGGAATAACCAAAAGTGTTTTTTAAACGCCCGAAACCGGGATTTATTTTATGCTGTTGGAAAAACGGGGTTAACAGCAGTTTTTAAACCTGAAACTTGCAATTATTACCTATTTTCGAAGCATGTTAACCGCAAAAGAAATTTATAAGAATTATGATCATCTGGCTGTACTCAAAGGGGTAGATGTAAATATCAGCAAAGGAGAGATTGTAAGTATTGTTGGTTCATCAGGAGCCGGTAAAAGTACGCTGCTGCACATTTTGGGCACTTTAGATAAAGCAGATAAAGGGCAGATTGTCTTAAATGGAGAGCATCTGGAAAAGCTCAGCGGCCGAAAATTATCTGCATTCAGAAACAAGCATATCGGCTTTGTTTTTCAATTTCATCATCTTTTACCCGAATTTACAGCACTTGAAAATGTTTGTATTCCGGGATGGATTGCAGGTGAAAAAAAGAAAGAAGTGGTTATAAAAGCCACAGAATTGTTGAAAACTTTAGGGCTTGGCGACCGGCTTGAGAACAAACCGCAGCAACTTTCGGGTGGTGAGCAGCAAAGAGTAGCAGTTGCCAGGGCATTAATAAATAGTCCTTCTATAGTTATGGCTGATGAGCCAACCGGCAACCTGGATAGTTCAAATGCAAGGGAATTGCATCAATTGTTTATTGATTTGCGTAATAAGTTTGAGCAAACATTTTTAATTGTTACCCATAATGAAGAGCTGGCTAAAATGAGCGACAGGATACTGATGATGAAAGACGGGAAGATGATTTGAAAATTAAACTCTCGGCTTCCAGGGAATATCTTCCACACCAAGTAAATGGCCTGCATATCTTGCTAAAACAAAAAAATAATCACTTAAACGGTTCAGGTATTTTATAACAAGCGGGTCAACAAATAAATTATTCTCCTGCATATTTACACAAAGCCTTTCTGCACGTCGGCATACACAACGGGTAATATGAGCTGTAGAAATGGTAACATGGCCTCCGGGAAGAATAAAAGATTTCATCTCCGGCAGCCCTTTATTCATTTTATCAATTTCATTTTCCAGCAGTTGTATATCTGTTTCTTTCAGATCGGGTATTTTTAATTTAGGTTCTTTATCAGGATCGCAGGCAAGTGATGAGCCAATGGTAAACAAACGATCCTGTATTTCTTTTAAAATTGTTTTTGACTGCTGATGGTTAAGCTGGTCAGCCATTAAGCCAACGTACGAATTCAGTTCATCAATGGTGCCATAAGTTTCTATCCTGATATTACTTTTAGGAACTTTAGTACCGCCAATCAAACTTGTTTTACCGAGGTCGCCGGTTTTAGTATATATTTTAAATGCCATGATGATGATTGTTTGTTATGTAAAACAACAAAAATTTCCCGGATTAGTTGAATGAAACAGTTTAGTGCGCCGCAACTGTTGCTGTTGCCGGATTTGCATTTATATTATCCGTTTCAACCACACCATCTCTTAACCTTATAACGCGGTGGGCATAAAGAGAAATGTCTTCTTCATGTGTTACGAGGATAACAGTGTTTCCGTCAGCATGAATTTTTCCTATGATCTCCATGATCTCATACGATGTCCTGCTATCGAGGTTTCCGGTTGGCTCATCAGCCAGAATTATAGAAGGATTATTTATTAAAGCCCGGGCAATTGCCACCCGTTGTGCCTGTCCGCCACTCAGTTCATTTGGTTTATGATGGCTTCGGTCATCCAGTTTAACTTTGGTTAATACGTCCATTGCCCTTTCGTGCCTTTCTTTTTTCCCGATACCGCTGTACACCAATGGTAATGCCACATTTTCGGCAGCAGTTAAACGGGGTAGTAAATTAAATTGCTGGAATACAAATCCAATTTCTTTGTTTCTCACTTCGGCAAGATCATTATCAGGCATACGGCTAACATCTTTTCCATTCAGAATATATTTACCACCTGATGGTGTATCCAGGCAACCCAGTAAATTCATTAATGTAGATTTGCCTGAGCCACTGGGCCCCATTAAAGCCACATATTCATTTTTGAAAATGTCTAATGAAATTCCCTTTAAAACCTGAAGTTCGTTTTTACCGAGGTAATAACTTTTACGGATATTTTCAAGATGTATGATTCCGGCCATATTGTATGTTTTGTATTATGCGTTTGGGGTTAAAGCAGATGAATGGAATTTTGGAGTCCCTGACTCAAAACTCAAAACCCAAAACTCTTTTTATCTTTTAATCACTTTAGGTACTTTAAAAAAATGTTCATCATGCACTGCAGCATTTTGAAGCCCCTCTTTACGTGATATACTTCCTTTTACTTCATCTGCTCTTAAAATATTTATATTATCGCTCATGTGCAAAAGCGGTTCAACACCCGATGTGTCAAGTTCGTTTAGCTTTTCAACAAACTGAATCATCTTTTGCAGGTCAACTTTGATGGCATTTTTTTCAGTTGCATCAAACTTTAACCGGGCCAGGTTGGCTAATTTATCAACTAAGGCATCATTCACTTCCATGGTACAAATATAACCGATAGTTACCAGTTTGCAGTTTGCTCTTGGCAGCCGGTTGATTATAATTATAAATGGAAAACTGGTAATTATCAACTACCAAGTTTTCCTATCTTCGCCACCTGATGGAAAAGAAAAAAGAAATAGTAATGAGCGGCATACGCCCAACGGGATTTTTACATTTGGGTAATTATTTTGGCGCTATCCGTAATTATGTAAAAATGCAGGAGGAGTTTGATTGCTTTTTTATGGTGGCAGATCTGCATTCCCTTACCACACACCCCGATACCAAAGAGTTGAAGGATAATGTGCATAGGGTTTTAGCGGAAAACATCGCCTGCGGACTTGACCCGGACAAAGTGGCTTTGTATTGCCAGAGCCATGTGCATGAAACAGCAGAGCTCTATCTTTATTTGAATATGATGGCTTATAAAGGTGAATTGGAAAAGACAACTACTTTTAAGGATAAAGTACGTTTAAATCCGGAAAACGTTAATGCAGGGTTGCTGACTTATCCTGTTTTACAAACTGCAGATATTATTTTGCATAGGGCTAAGTATGTACCTGTAGGTAAAGATCAGGAGCAGCACCTGGAAATGGCCCGCACTTTTGCCAATCGTTTTAATCACCGTTATGGCGATGTATTTCCCGAACCGCAGGCATTTAATTATAACCAAAGCCTCGTAAAAGTGCCTAGCCTGGATGGAGCTGGAAAAATGAGTAAAAGCGAAAACCAGATGGCAACCTTATACCTGGCCGACAGTGATGATATGATCAGAAAAAAAGTGATGAAAGCCAAAACAGACAGTGGCCCTTCAGAAAAAAATGCTCCCAAACCTGATTATATTGAAAATATTTTTTTACTCATGAATCTTGTTTGTACTACAGATACTGTTAAGCGGTTTGAAGATGATTATAATAACTGTAACATTCGTTATGGTGATCTGAAAAAACAACTGGCAGAGGATATGGTTAGTTTTATTGCTCCAATCCGTAATAAGGTAGATGCTATTTTGCAGGATGAAGAAGGCCTTAAACAAATAATGCTGAAAGGAGCCGAAAAAGCAAATAAAAGTGCAGGAGAAACCATGAAAGCAGTGCGAAAGGCTATCGGATTAAATTATTTTTGATTTCGGACTTTTGATTTCAGATTTATGTTTACTTTAGATGCTCCGCTGTCTTTTTAAGATGTACCGGCAATCGTAAATTCACAAAAGAATTATGGCAAAGATTAAAAAACCAAAACACATAGCTGTAGCAGGAAATATTGGTGCAGGAAAAACAACCTTAACTGAAATGCTTAGCAAGCATTATAAATGGATACCCCAGTTTGAAGATGTAGATCATAACCCTTACCTGAATGATTTTTACGAAGATATGCCCCGTTGGAGCTTTAACCTGCAGATTTACTTTTTAAACAGCAGGCTTAATCAATTGCTGGAGATTCATCATGGCACCGAAACTGTGATACAGGACCGGACCATTTACGAAGATGCCAATATTTTTGCACCAAACCTGCATGATATGGGTTTGATGACCAAACGTGATTTTGATAACTATTATAAGTTTTTCGAAACGCTGAAAAGCATGGTGCAGCCACCCGATCTGATCATTTACCTGAAGGCATCGGTACCTACGCTGGTAGCACAAATTCAAAAAAGGGGCAGGGAGTATGAAGAAAACATACGCCTGGACTATTTGAAAAAATTGAATGAGTTTTACAATAACTGGATAGATAATTATAAGGAAGGTCCTTTACTGATTATTGATGCAGATAATAATAAATTTGCTGAGAATGAAGAAGACCTGGGAAAGATAATCACCAGTATTGATAGTAAATTATTCGGATTGTTTTAAAACCAGCCTAATCTATCAGCGAATTTTTCATGGCATAAAAAACCAGTCCCACCGAGTTTTTAACGCCGAAGCGTTCCATCAGTCTGTCTTTAATGGCTTCCACAGTTCTGGCACTGATATCCATTTTACCTGCTATTTCTGCAGCTGTAAATTCCATACAAACCAGAGTAAGTACTTCTTTTTCCCTTTCACTTAACACTACTTCAGAAGTTAATGTTGGGTTGAATTTTTGTTTTGAGTAGTTTTTCTTGATCAGAACCTTGTTTACAAAGGGATTCAGGTAAAACCCTGTACGCATTACGTCCATAATAGCCTTCTTAATTTCTGAAGGGTCGGTACTTTTTAAAAGATAGCCTGCTGCTCCGCAATCCATCAGGTGACCAACAAAACGTTCATCTTCATACATCGTCAATATAATAACACGGATGTTGGGAAAGTTCTTTGTGATGAGTTTGGTTGTATCAATACCGTCCTTTATAGGCATCTTTAAATCGCACAAAATTACATCAGGTTGAAATTCGGGGATTTTTTCAAGAAGGTCTTCGCCATTATCTGCTTCCATTACAAAATTGATGTTTGTGTAACTCCGCATGGAAAGTATTACACCTTTCCTGAAAATTTTGTGATCATCTGCAATGGCAACTTTAATTTCATTCATAAGCTTAACTCAACAGTAAATTTACGTAAAAGAAAATTCATTTTATTAATGAATATTTATTTGCGAAGCAGAAAAAGAGCAAAAATCAATCCGAAAAACAAAACACAGTTTAAATTGCCGGCTCTCTCGGAATTTCAATGGTTACTTTATAATAAGTTTTACTGGGATCAATTTCAAAGAAAATCCTTCCGGTAAGTACCTTAATACGGCTGGCAATATTTTTCAAACCAAGGCCCAGTGTACTGTGATTAAGTTTTTCAAAGTCGGCCTGTACTATACCCGTACCATCATGATGAATCCGGAAATACATTTTGTTAGCACTTATGTTTTGAGTAAGATGAATAAAACCTGGATTACTGTGCTTAAGAATATTGTTTACTAATTCCTGTATGATACGGAAAACAAGCAATTCCTGTTCAACTTTTAATCTTGTGCGGTAATCATGAAAACGTGCACTGGCATTTAAGCTTCCACTGGCACCTATTTTCTGAAACAGGTCAGTAGCCGCACTTTCCAATCCAAAGTTTTTAAGTGTAGGGGGCATCAGGCTATGGCTTATGTTTCGGATCAGTAAGATAGCATCATCCAGAATTTGTTTGGCGCTGAATATGCTTTGTAGTTGCTGGGCTTTTTCCTGGTTCACCAGGTTTTCGTTAAGGTAAAGCCGTGCGGTTGCCAGTAATGGTCCGGCATCATCATGCAGATCGGCGGCTATTCGGTTGCGTTCTTCCTCCTGAAAACGAATAGATGCATTCAGTAAGATCTGTTGCTTTTCCTCTTCCAGCTTTTTTAACTGGTTGTTATACCGGATTACCTTGCGTTGGTGAAAAATAACAAAACCAACAATAGCAATAGCAAGCGTAAGCATGCCCAATGTTCCTAAAAACATAGCTGATGTTACTCCTGAAGTATTGGTGTTTGCCTGTAAAAAAAACATAGGGAAACTTTGCAGTTAGTTAGTTTTGGTTCTTAATGGGGTTAAACGAATCTAAATCAATATCAAAAGATTCATTTAACGATGAATTTTTTGGACTCTCCTTAATCAGAATAGAAATACACAATAATAAATTTTTAATGACCGTAACAGTGGTGTATATAATGGTGTATTGTTTTTTAAATATTTCGTCGTTAAAGCTGTTTTTTGAGTAAAGAAACAAAAAGAAATTACCGGCAGAATTAATAATAAAAGCTACACATATCCAGAATATAGCACTTTGATATATTGGTTCTACAACAGATTCCTGCATTACTTCAAAGAAGTAGTAGATAATAATTAACAACAATGAAATGTGAGCTATGTTTACAGGTACAAATGGTATTCCAGGTACTTTTTCACTATAGTAATCATAAATACAGTACAGAAAAAAACCGATAAGAACAATTAAGAAAATCTTTTTAGCAGCCCTATTTCTAACATATAATGAAAAAAAATAAACAAGAACTGTGAAGTGTATTAATATGTATATTCTGGTAACCCTAAAGTAGTACTCCGGGAGCTTAAAATAATAAAGCAGGCTGACTCCTACACTTACTAAGATTGCAATAAGTATCGTGTATAAAAAAAATACCTTCTTTTCTTTTGTCTTAATTTTTTTGAAATATAAAAGACAAAACAAAAAAGGCAATAATTCTGAGATATAAGTTATATTTTTTAGATATTGTATAATAAAAAAATGGTTATTTAATCAAAAATAACCATTGAATCTTAAAATCAGAAATCTAAATTGAGTTTGCTATTTAGCAAAAGCACTCAACGATGAAATCGTAAATTCCGCTTAACATAATAAATTAGTTTTTAAGGTTTCTAAAAGTAATGTGAGGTGTAAACTTCCAACAAAAGCTAAACCCCGGCAACCCCCTAAATTCTGATTCAAAACTGTAAAATGCCCGAAATCCAGTATCATAAAGGATTCTGGATAAAATGTGCGTAAAATAACGTTTTAAATTAGGGTAAATATACGGGAATATGTTAGTAAAATTACTATGGAGAATTATAGTAGCTTTACCCTCGTAGTTCTACGTAATGAATGATATTGGAGAAGTCTTTTTACTTATTACCCTGATTTTATATGTAAAACCAGGGTAATAAGAGTTATTGTTAAGGCTGAATCATATTAACAATCTTTATTTAGTAAGATTGTATATGGAAAAAATTGATATTGGATTTGTAAGCGGGATTTTTTAAAATGTTGATCAACACTGGCAAAACAAGCACAAACAGGTCTTTCTTAGATAATTGGAATTTTCTTTTACGTTTCTATTGGATATTTGGATATATGGATATTCATTTAACCAATGTCAATCAACAGGTACAAATGTATACCAGGGATAAACTTTGTACAAGCGCATTTATGCCCGATTTTAACTATACAGTAAATACCTTTTGTAGCGTATTAGTGCAAATGGCATACGTGTTTTAACATATTGTTTTTATAGTAAAACTACTAAGTGATTTTGCTTAATCAATTGAGTCTCAAAAGGGAAAAATTCGTTTTTAATCCAAAGAATAGGTAAAATGAATAGATGTAAAATGAAATTTGTAACTTCAACCGCTTTTTGAACTAACCCCAATTATCAAATACTATGCAAAACGATCATTTAATTAAGATTGCGATTGCCGACGACCACAAGATTTTCAGAGATGGTATAAAAATGGCACTATCAGGAAAGGCAAACCTTAAAATGTTATGGGAAGCCGAAGATGGTAAGGATATGATGCACAAGATTGCCATTAAAAAACCTGAAGTACTGCTTATGGACATCAGGATGCCCGAAATTGACGGGATTAATGCAATACAGCTAATCCGTAAAGAATACGAAGACATTAAAATAATTGTACTTACCATGTACGATGATCAGCAAATGATCAGTAAAATGATGGAGATGGGTGCCAATGCCTATTTAACCAAAACTACCGACCCCGAAGAAATTTACGAAGCCATACTTACCTGTATGAACGATGATTTTTACTTTAACGAGTTGGTAAATAAAGCGGTAATGGGTAAGTTGATGCAGAAAAAAAATGTGCGTCAACATTATGGGAGCAATACGCCGATAAACTTTAATGAAAAAGAATTAAAGATTTTACAATTGCTTTCTGAAGATAAAACCACCGAAGAAATATCTAAAATAATCTTTCTAAGCCCCCGTACTATAGAAACTATTCGACAAAACATGAAAACAAAAGTAGACGCTAAGACCATCGGTGGGCTTATCATGTATGGTATGCGTAACAAGTTAATCGAGTAATAAACGAATACATTATTATTATTTTGAAGAGGTTATTATGCGAATAAGTCCTGAACTTATGCGTAAAAACCCCATGTGTAACAAAGGGTAATTACACGCTTTATTCTTTTTGAATATAATTTGAACTTGCAGCCATCGTTATAATAATGTTAATCCAAATCCATAAAAACCCAAAACCTGATAAAATATGACGTCGAATGAAAATATGGCAGAGCCGATAAAAGTAATTATCGCCGATGACCATGTACTGTACAGAGCCGGTGTTAAAACAGCATTAAGCGCTAAGAAAGATGTAAAAGTTATAGCAGAAGCTGATAATGGAATGCATCTTTTAAATATGTTGAAAATGATTCCGGTTGATGTGATTCTGCTGGATATTCAAATGCCGATTATGGATGGTATAACTGCTTTGCCTGAAATAAAAAAGCTTTATCCAAAAGTAAGAATCATTATGCTTACCATGATGGATGACCACAGTATGATTACCAAACTAATGGAAATAGGGGCTAACAGCTATCTTACAAAAACCAGCGACAGCGAAATAATATATGAAGCCATTAAAACATGCTTTGAACAGGAGTATTATTTTAATTCTTTAACTAATAAGGCCTTGCTTACCAACCTGAAACAACGCAATGATGTAACTCCGCAACGATTAATGCAGCAGGAAGCAAATTTGAATGAAAAGGAAATGCTTATCCTTAAATTAATGTGTGAGGAGAAAAGTACCAAGGAAATTGCAGACCTGGTTGATCTTAGTCCCCGTACCGTTGAAGCTATCCGTGATAAATTAAAAGTGAAAACCGGTGCTAAAAGTACAGCAGGGTTAATACTGTATGCTGTAAAACATAATATTTTAAACGAAGAGCTTTAATGTCAATTCGTTTTAACTCTGGTCTCTAAAACTGTAATGAAAATTTGTCCCCCGATTAGTCGGGGGACATTATTTTATATACCCTCCTGTTTTATAAGCATAGGTTAATGGTATATTTGAATAATGCAATTCTTTAATTATAACGGTAAACTGTACAAAGAGGATGAGTGCGTTATTTCAGTAAACAGCCGCGGATTACGCTTTGGCGATGGCTTGTATGAAACCATGAAAAGCAAGGATGCTAAGCTTTTCTTTCCCGAGGACCATTTTAACAGATTAGTAAATGGGATGGAAGTACTGGGGTTTAAAATTCCTGCACATTTTTCAGCAGATAAATTAGAGCAACAGGTTTATAATCTTTTAAAAAAGAATAACCATCAAAAGATAGCAAGAATAAGATTTACCGTTTTAAGAGGTGATGGAGGTTTGTATGATGACATAAACAATATACCAAACTATCTTATACAATCCTGGTCATTAGCCGATGATATCGGGCAATTGAACAGTAATGGCCTTGTTTTAGGTATTTACAAGGAGGTGAAAAAAAGTTGCGATATACTCAGTAAGCTAAAACACAATAATTTTCTTCCCTATGTAATGGCTGCCGGTTTTGCTAAGCAGGAAAAGTGGAACGATGCTATAGTTTTAAATACATCGGATAGAATCTGCGATACAACTATCACCAATATATTTATAGTAAAAGATGAAATTGTTTATACTCCATCGCTGGCTCAGGGTTGTATTGCGGGTATCATGCGTAAGCATATTTTACAACAACTGACTGTTAATAATATTGAGGTAATAGAAAATGAAATGTCTATACCCGATTTAATGGACGCAGATGAAGTTTTTTTATCTAACTCGATATATAATATACGCTGGGTGCAAAATATAGGCGAAAAAAAATATGGCAATAGCTTTACTCAGAAAATTTATTCCATCCTGGCTCCAACTATTTTGTAATCTTTTTGTTTAAACTATTGATTACATCATATGCAAACTGTAAATATTTTCTGGTTCAGGCGTGATTTAAGATTGAATGATAATGCCGGACTGTATCATGCGCTGAAAGCAGGCCTGCCGGTACTGCCCATATTTATTTTCGACAAAAATATTCTGAATAAACTTGAAGATAAGGCTGACAGGCGTGTGGAATTTATTCATACTGCGCTGGTTGAAATGCAGACTGCTTTAGTAAAGACAGGTTCTTCATTACTAATCTTTCATGCAACACCTGAAGAAGCTTTTAATAATCTTTTCGAAAAGTATAAGGTAGATAAAGTGTTTACTAATCATGATTACGACCCTTATGCCATTCAAAGAGACAGGGCAGTAGCTGATTTTTTAAGTTCAACAGGATCTGCTCTGCAAAGTTTTAAAGATCAGGTGATATTTGAAAAAGATGAAGTTTTAAAGGATGATGGGAAACCTTATACAGTTTTTACTCCTTATAGCAGAAAATGGAAAACAACATTAAAGCATTTCGATCTGAAGTTATATCCAACGGAAAAATATTTTCATAATTTCTTTAAGTTGCCTGAAACACGAATCCATTCACTTAATTCTATAGGCTTTAAAAGCAATGACAAAATGTATCCTCCGAAAGAATTAAATGAAGAGCTTGTTTTAAAATATCAGGATGAAAGAAATTTTCCTGCAAAACCCGGTACATCAAAACTTGGCGTTCACCTCCGGTTTGGTACGGTAAGTATCAGGCAAGTTGCACAGCAATGTATAGGCTTAAGTGAAACATTTCTTAATGAACTGATATGGCGTGATTTTTATCAAATGATTCTCTGGCATTTTCCACATGTGGGAAACGGTAAGGCATTTAAACCTGCTTACGATAATATTGAATGGCGAAAAGATGAAGGCGAATTTGAAAAATGGTGCAACGGGCAAACCGGGTACCCGATTGTTGATGCAGGTATGAGAGAATTAAACGCAACTGGTTTTATGCATAACAGGGTTCGTATGATCGTTGCTTCTTTTCTTACCAAACATCTTTTACTAGATTGGCGGTTGGGCGAAGCTTATTTTGCAGAAAAACTGCTGGACTTTGACCTGGCAGCAAATAACGGGGGCTGGCAATGGGCTGCAGGCAGCGGCTGTGATGCTGCTCCTTATTTCAGGATATTTAATCCTTACCTGCAAACAAAAAAATTCGATCCTGATCTTGAGTACATAAATAAATGGGTGCCGGAGCTAAATGAATTGAACTATCCCAAACCTATTGTGGAACATGAGTTTGCCAGAAAACGTTGCCTGAAAGTTTATGCTGAAGCTTTAAAGAAAAATTGAAGGATTTATTTAATAAATATTTCTTTATCGCTTAATCCACTCTTCGGATTTAACGCTTTATATACTTCCAGTAATTTTAATACTGCGGTTTTCCCTGTCTGTGTTAAATCAATTGAAAAATCATTCACATAAAGGTCAATATGCTTTCGCATAACATCTTCACTCATTTCCTGCGAATGTTTTTTTACATAAGCGGTCATCTCTTTATAATGAAGAGCATAAGCATATTCAATACTTTTTTTTATCAGTTTATCAACCTGCAAACTTATTGAAGTCTCCATTGTACGTTTGATAACAATGCCGCCAAGGGGAATCGGGTTGTTTGTTTCTTTTTCCCAGTAATCACCCAGATCGGTAATCTTATACAGGCCTTTTTCAGCATAGGTAAAACGGTTTTCATGAATGATCACACCCAATCCTTTACCTTCCAGTACAAAATTTTCAATTTCATCATACCGGAGAAATATTTTATTTTTTGCATTTGGATAAGCCAGCGAAAAAAGCAAATGGGCAGTAGTGTTTTCTCCAGGGATTGCAATTGTGTTTTCATCAACGTCACTTATTCCTTGTTCCTTATTTGATATTAATAACGGTCCAACTCCTCTCCCCAAAGCACTGCCGCTATTTAATACAATATATTCATCCAGCACTAAAGGTAAAACTCCATAACTGAGTTTAGTGATATCCTGTTTTCCTTGCATCGCCCATTGGTTAAGGGTTTGAACATCTTCCAAAACAACATCAAATGATAAACCTCCTGTATCAATTTTATTATTTACCAGTGCATCAAATATAAATGTATCGTTGGGGCAAGGAGAAAAAGCTAAAGATAATTTCATAGTTTTCATTAATCGGTTAATTGATTAATTCGTTTATCAGGTTTTGTAATTCAATATGTAAATTTTCAATGGCCTCTTGCATTTTCCAGCTGGTTTTGTCTCTTTCCCCAACATAATTTGATATTGATCTTATCTGTATGAAAGGTATGTTTTCCTGCAAACAAACATAATGCAAAGCGGCTCCTTCCATTGATTCTATATCAGCATTAAATTGTTTTATTAATTGTTGCTTTTGTAAAATACTGTCACTTACTTTATTTACAGTTACAGCTTTAACAGGCAACAAAGAAGACTGATTAAGAACTTCATTTGTATTTATCAACCATCCGTTTTCAAAAGGAAATTCATTACTGTCGGCAAAACCATTTTCGAAAAGCGAACTAAAATTTTCTTTTTCCTCAATGCCTAAATCACCAAAACAATCCTGTTTTACCAACACTGTCTGCCCTAATTCAATATCCTTATTGAATGTACCGGCAATACCGGCCTGAATCACCAGATCATAGCCAACCTGTAGCAACCGCTTTTGTAAATGATAGGTGGTGGCTGGCACGCCAACCCCGGTAATCAAAATATCAAAATCAGGATTTACAGTTCTAAAAGGTTCAATTTCCTTTGCCGTAGCAGCAATTAACAGGATTTGCATGCTGCAAATTTCGTATTTACTCTTCATATTTCAGGATTAAGAAGCTACCTTTGCCGAAATTTTGATTTTTCAATGGTTTACATCACCAGGATAGAACATTTTAACGCAGCTCATAAATTGTTTAACCCCGCATGGAGCAGGGAAAAAAATGAAGAGGTTTTTGGTAAATGCGCCAATGAAAACTGGCATGGGCATAACTTTGAGTTATTTGTTACACTCAAGGGCGACCCTAATCCTGATACCGGTTTTGTGTACGATGTTAAAAAACTAAGCATTATTGTAAAAGAGCATGTGATAGATAAACTTGATCATAAAAACCTGAATGTTGATGTGGATTTTATGAAGGATAAGATATGCTCTATTGAAAACCTGGTGATCGGCATTTGGAATGAACTTACTCCCCATCTGCCTGCTGAGGTACAACTACACTGCCTTAAATTATCTGAAACGCCACGCATATTTGTAGAATACTACGGTAATTAATTTCTGTTTCCGTTGAACAAATCTTAACTTTAATTCTATTTAACTTTCAATATTGACCTGTTTGAACAGCAGACTTCTGTTTTAACAATCGATAAAATTTATTCAGCCATTTTCAACAAACCTGAATATTAAATGTTATACCTGTTGTCATGAGTAATAGAGTAGCAGTTTACCGTAAAGAACATTTTAATGCCGCACACAGGTTGCATAATCCCGACTGGGATGAAGCTACCAACGACAAAGTATTTGGCAAATGTAATAATCCACATTTTCATGGCCATAATTACGAACTGGTTATTAAAGTTACCGGTGTACCTGATCCGGCAACAGGGTATGTTATGGATATGAAATTACTGAGTGATATTGTTCAGGAAAATGTTGTTGAACGTTTTGATCATAAAAATCTGAACGAAGATGTTGCTGAATTTAAACAGTTAAATCCAACAGCTGAAAACATCGCAATTGTCATCCACACGATATTAAGAGAAAAAATAGACACCAAATTTGACCTCCAGATCAGGTTGTATGAGACTGAAAGAAATTTTGTTGATTACCCGGCAAACTGATTCCTGGGTTTTATTGTATAGACTAAAAATAAAATGAATGGCTTATAAAAAAATTGAGCAGTACGATGAAAAAACAACATCGGGGCTTATGGAAAATTACCGCAAGACTTTGCAATTGATTGGCGAAGATCCCGATAGGGAAGGGTTAGAGAAAACCCCTGAGCGTGTTGCTAAAGCCATGCAGTTCCTTACCCAGGGATATGAACTTGATGCCAATGCCATCCTGGAATCGGCAAAATTTCATGAAGAAGTAAGTGAGATGATCATTGTTAAAGATATTGAACTGTACAGCATGTGTGAGCATCACATGCTCCCTTTTTATGGAAAAGCGCATGTAGCCTATATTCCAAACGGATATATTACCGGCCTTAGCAAAATAGCCCGGGTAGTGGATGTATACAGTCGCAGGCTTCAGGTGCAGGAAAGATTAACTCACCAGATATTAAATTCAATAAAGGAAACTCTGAATCCATTAGGTGTTGCTGTGGTTATTGAAGCATCGCATTTATGTATGATGATGAGGGGCGTGGAGAAACAAAACTCAGTTACAACAACATCAGCATTTTGGGGTGAGTTTGAAAAAAATGAAACAAGAAGTGAGTTTGTAAAATTGATATCGGCCAAACTGCATTAAGGCCAAAAATTTACTGGTTTATTTGTTTAATAGTTTATTTGTTGTTAGAGTTTGCTAACTTCAAATAATACTATTTTTATGCATACTTTGGACGACTTAGATGTGTATAATCTTTCTCAGGATTTTAGTGACAAAATTTGGTCGGAAGTAGAAAATTGGGATAGTTTTGTAAAATTTGGTTTTGGCAAACAATTTACAAATGCTGCAGATTCAATTTCATCAAATATAGCAGAAGGGTACGGTAGATATTTTATAAAAGAGAATATTAATTTTTGTTTTTACAGTAGAGGTTCTATATTGGAAACGAAAAACTGATTACGTAAAGCTTTTAACAGAAACTTGATGAGTAAGAAAAAGTATGATGAATTGTTTGATTCATTAGAGATCATCCACAAAAAACTAAACGGCTACATCAAAGTGTTAAAGGAAAATTTAAATAAACAGAAGAAAGCCTGATCTGGCACTAGTAAACAAATAAACGATTTAACCAATAAACATACTTATGAAACATGCATTTATTTTTCCGGGGCAGGGATCGCAGTTCAGCGGAATGGGAAAAAATTTATATGATACTAATTCTGTTTCAAAAGAAATGTTTGAACAGGCGAATGAAATATTGGGTTTTAGGATTTCTGATATCATGTTTGCCGGCAGTGATGAAGAGCTGAAACAAACCAATGTTACGCAACCTGCAGTTTTTCTCCACTCTGTAATTGCATTTAAAACTTTACCCGATACCAGGCCTGATATGGTTGCCGGACATTCATTGGGCGAATTCTCTGCTCTGGTTGCCAATAACGCTTTAAGTTTTGAAAATGCTTTGATGCTGGTTTCAATCCGAGCACAAGCCATGCAACGTGCCTGCGAAATGAATCCTTCAACCATGGCGGCTGTATTAGCACTGGCTGATGATAAAGTGGAGGAAATTTGTGAAGCTGTGACCAGAGAGACCGGAGAAGTAGTTGTTGCAGCAAATTATAATTGCCCGGGTCAACTGGTGATTAGTGGAACTGTTAAAGGTATTGAGGTAGCCTGCGAACGTATGAAAGCAGCTGGCGCAAAACGTGCGTTGGTGTTGCCTGTTGGTGGCGCATTTCATTCGCCTTTGATGATGCCTGCCAAAGAAGAGCTGGCTGCTGCAATTGATGCAACACATTTCAATGCACCTAACTGCCCGGTTTATCAAAACGTAGTGGCAAAAGCAGTTACCGACCCCGCTGCTATAAAAAGAAATTTAATTGATCAGTTAACAGGTGCTGTGCGCTGGACACAAAGTGTTGAGGCAATGATTGCAGATGGTGCAACTAATTTTACAGAAGCCGGTCCTGGAAAAGTTTTGCAGGGGCTTGTTATGAAAATTAATAAGGAGATGATTTGTGATGGAGTGAATTAGCTGAAAATATAAGTATAAAAAAAAGTCAGGTTGTACAACCTGACTTTTTTTATAAGAGCCAAAGTTTATAGATTATCCAGCGCACTGTTCATACTCCTCACAGCATCTGCACTTTTATTAAATGCAGCCTGCTCTTCGTCATTCAGTTTGTAGTCAATAATTTTTTCTATACCGTTGCGGCCAATTACAACCGGCACACCAATACAGATATCTTTCTGTCCGTATTCACCATCAAGGTAAACACAGCAAGGGAATAATTTTTTCTCATCCCTTACAATAGATTCAACCAAAGCAGCACCTGCAGCACCGGGTGCATACCATGCAGATGTACCCAGCAATCCTGTAAGTGTTGCACCGCCAACCATAGTATCTGCAACAACTTTTTTCAATGTATCGGCATCTAAATAATTAGCAACGGGTGTTCCCTGGTAAGTAGCTAATCTTGCCAATGGAATCATCGTAGTATCTCCATGACCGCCAATTACAACAGCCTGCAGATCGGTTGCTGTACAACCCATTGCAGTTGATAAAAAATATTTGAAACGGCTGCTGTCCAGTATGCCACCCATTCCAATGATCCTGTTCTTAGGTAATCCACTCGACTTCAATGCCAGGTAAGTCATGGTGTCCATCGGGTTGCTGATAACAACAATGATTGCATTGGGCGAATGTTTTAATATATTTTCGGTAACCGATTTTACAATACCGGCATTAATGCCAATCAGTTCTTCACGGGTCATGCCGGGCTTACGTGGGATGCCCGAAGTGATAACAGCGACATCGGTACCTGCTGTTTTTGAATAATCATTGGTGCTGCCAATTACATTAGTGTCAAAACCCAGCAGGGCAGCAGTTTGCATCAGGTCCATGGCTTTGCCTTCGGCAACGCCTTCCTTAATATCTACCAATACCAGTTCGTCACAAAGTTCTTTTCGGGCAATATTATCGGCACAGGTTGCTCCTACGGCTCCGGCACCTACTACAGTTACTTTCATGTATATATTTATTTAAAATGGAAAAATTACCTGCCTGCTGCAGGCAGGATTGCCCTGCAAAGGTAATTAATTACAGACTCAGGAAAAACGCCAATTTTTAGAATTAAATAGCAAGCTGAAACTTATTTTTAACTGTTTTGTATGAAGTTCCGGTTTGATTTTGGCTGTATTTCCGGAATAAGTCAGTCCCTATGTTTAAGATCCTTCACCTTGTAATGCTGTTATGTATATCGTACAGTAGTTTTTGTACAAATAAGATTCCTGAATTCACAGTAGTTTTTGATGGAAAAAAGAATGCGGTTATAATCAACTGGCAACATAAATCTCCCGATATAAAAACATATATAATACAACGCAGCCTCGATAACAGGACATGGGCCGATATTGCCATACAGGGTATTGCCCCGAATACAGCATCAAAGACTTTTAATTATGAAGATAAGAATGTAGAGACCGGTGAAAATTATTACCGTTTAAAGGCTGTTACTGTAAATGGTACCATTGAATACAGCCTTGGTATAATGGTCATAACCTATTCGCCTGTTTACAGGTGGCTGATGTACCCGGTACCCGTTAAAGATGTGCTTACCTTGGAATACAATGGCAGCCAGCAGATAAAAGGATCCATTAATGTTTTTATACTTAACAGTTCGGGAAAGATAATGACAAGGGTAAGAAATTCATCGCTTAGCAAAACCATACAGATACCAGTTAACCACCTGGCAAGGGGCATCTACGATATAAGAATCATTATAGAAGGCGAAATAGTATGGAATCAGCGTATTATTAAATAAACCGTGTTGCTATAAATATTCAGCAATCTGCCGAACTGGTATACTTCCGTCAAAAGCTTTTACAAAATTTCCTTTTTTATCGTAAACAAAAATGGCGGGGAAAGATTTTATCTTGTAAAAACTGCCAAAAAAATATCCCGGATCTCTGCCCATAATTATATTGGGGTAGTCGGCAATTTTATATTCGTCGTAAAATTTTTTAAGATGAATATGTTCTAATGGTGATGCCATGATGATCTGGGCTTTCTTAAATAGTTTGATATTTGCGGTCAGCGCTTTTGTTTCCTGCTGGCAATGGTCACAATCGGGACTGAAAATAAAAATGACAGTAGCCTTCCGTTTAGCCAGGTCATCCTTTGTGAATTTAGTGCTGTCAGATACTTTTGTAATGCTGAAAGGAGGAACTGTAGGGAATCTCAGGTAAATGGCTGAACTGTCTGTTTGGGCCAATCCAGTTTTCCCCAGTGCGATACAAAATATTAAAAAAAGGTATTTCTTCATCCGCTTAATTTTTGCTAAAACTAATTTCTTTGTTTGATAATGGTATGTTAAGTATAAAAATCCGTGATTGTAATCCTGAATTTCGGATTTAGCCTCAGTATTCCTACTTTTGCACCCTCCCGTTAAGTATCGGGATAAAAATAAATAATTATGGCAACAACAGCAGATGTGCGTTCAGGATTGATCATCAAAGTAGATGGAAGTCTTTACACAGTTATTGAATTCGGGCAAAATAAAACAGCCCGTGCGGCAGCAAAGGTTTGGGCAAAACTTAAAGGGGTTGATAACAGCCGTACCATTGAAATTACCTGGAACAGTGGTGAAACCATTTACCCGGTAAGGGTTGAAAAAAAGGCTTACCAGTATTTATATAAGGATGATACAGGCTATAGCTTTATGGATACCGAAACTTTTGAGCAGATCACCGTGGAAGAAGCGATGATTGATGCACCAAAGTTTTTAAAAGACGGGCAGGAAGTTTCTGTGCTGATAAACGGAGAAACAGATTTGCCGATGGGTGTTGAGTTACCCGACAAGATTGTTTTACTGGTTACTTACAGCGAGCCGGGTATGAAAGGCGATACTGCAACCCGTACATTAAAGCCTGCTACGGTTGAAACCGGTGCTACTGTTAACGTTCCTTTGTTTGTAAATGAAGGAGAACTTATCAGGGTTAATACAAAAAGCGGGGAGTATGTAGAAAGAGTAAAAGAATAATTAATCTACTAATAGTAAAACTGGATAATTGCTCATGCCGTTATCCAGTTTTTTATTTTCCGAAAATTCGGAATTTTGCCCAAAAAATGCTGATTTTCGGCAATTTTCGGGTAAAACAGGGCCGTTTTCAACTATTTTTTAAAATTTAGGTTGCAGTTATGATTATTCTTACCCTATCTTAGCAGCCAGTTTCAATATCAAATTAACTACTTAAACAATCCACATGGACATCAAGCAAATCCAGGAGCTTGTAAAGCTCATCAACAAGACCAATATAGGAGAAATTACCATTGAAGAAGAAGGTGTAAAAATTACAGTAAAACAGAAAAAAGAACCCGTACAACATATTATTGCAGGTGGTGGTGCCCCTGCATATGCTGCCCCTGCAGCTGCACCAGTTGCGGCTGCTCCCGTTGCAGCAAAACCAGCAGCAGAACCAAAAGCTGATAACCTGGTAACAATAAAAAGCCCCATGATAGGTACTTTTTACCGCCAGGCAGGCCCCGGCAAACCCATTTTTGCCAGCGTAGGTGATGAGGTTACACCGGGTAAAGTAGTTTGCATTATTGAAGCCATGAAGCTTTTCAATGAAATAGAAAGTGAGGTAAAAGGTAAAATTGTAAAAGTGCTGGTTGAAGATGCAAGTCCGGTGGAATATGATCAGCCTTTATTTCTTGTAGATCCTTCTTAAGTAAAAAGTAAAAATTCAAAAGGCAAAATACCTGTGCCATTTTGAATTTTCACTTTTGATTTTTTAATTTTTAATTCAACGATTGTGTTTAAAAAGATATTAATAGCAAACCGTGGAGAGATTGCATTACGTGTTATCCGTACCTGCCGTGAGATGGGTATTAAAACCGTTGCAGTTTATTCCACTGCAGATAAAGATAGTTTGCATGTAAAGTTTGCCGACGAAGCCGTTTGCATTGGTAAACCTGCAAGCGTAGACAGTTACCTGAACGTTGCTCATATTATGGCAGCTGCTGAAATTACCAATGCTGATGCTATTCATCCGGGGTATGGTTTTCTGGCAGAGAATGCAAAGTTTGCACAGATATGTGCCGACCATGATATTAAATTTATAGGACCCACTCCCGAGATGATCAATTCCATGGGAGATAAGATCACTGCAAAAAATACCATGATTGCTGCAGGTGTTCCGGTAGTGCCGGGTGTGGAAGGACTTTTAGAAAGTGTTGATCATGCAAAAAAATCTGCTATAGAAGTTGGCTACCCGGTTATTTTAAAAGCCACGGCCGGCGGAGGCGGTAAAGGCATGCGTGTGGTTTGGAAAGAAGAAGATATTGAAAAAGCTTTCGAAAATGCCAAGACCGAAGCTGCTGCATCATTTAAAAATGACGGTATCTATATGGAAAAATTTGTGGAAGAGCCACGCCATATAGAAATACAGATTGCCGGTGACCAATATGGTAATATTTGTCATTTAAGTGAAAGGGATTGTTCCATTCAGCGCCGTCACCAGAAGCTGGTTGAGGAATCACCATCGCCGTTTATGACCGATGAATTGAGGGAAAGAATGGGTACCGCTGCTATAAAAGCTGCACAGGCCATTAATTACGAAAGTGTGGGAACGGTTGAGTTTTTGGTTGATAAGCACCGCAACTTTTATTTTATGGAGATGAACACCCGTATACAGGTGGAACATTGCGTAACAGAAGAAGTTATTAATTACGACCTGATAAAAGAGCAGATTAAGATAGCGGCTGGTGAAAAGATCATAGGCAGAGCCTATTATCCGCAGATGCATGCCATTGAGTGCCGCATCAATGCCGAAGATCCATACAATGATTTTCGTCCTTCACCGGGAAAAATCACAGTGTTGCATCAACCGGGCGGCCATGGTGTAAGGGTCGACAGTCATGTATATTCCGGTTATGTTATTCCTCCTTATTACGACAGTATGATTGGAAAACTGATTGCCATTGCACAAACCCGTGAGGAGGCGATAGATACCATGAGCCGGGCACTGAGTGAATATGTAATTGAAGGCATTAAAACAACCATTCCGTTCCATCTGCAGTTAATGCAGGATGAAAATTTCAGGAAAGGAAATTTTACCACCAAGTTTATGGAGAGTTTTACATTGAAATAATTTTTAAAAAATATAATCAACACAGAAGCAACCTACGGGTTGCTTTTTTTGTCTTAACCACTTATCACTATTAAGTTTTACAGTTGTAAAAGTGTATTTACATTTAAATTCTAAATTAACTGATATGCCTTATAAAAAATTAATGCTGTCCATAACTGCTTTATTGTTTTGCTCAGCCTCATTTGCACAAATTCTTTTTTCAATCGCCGATGGCGGAAATAAAAAAGCATCGGTATCGGAACGTATTGGTATTACAGATGTATCCATACATTACGACCGCCCCGCTGTAAAAGGCCGTGAAGGAAAAATATGGGGCCAGTTGGTACATAAAGGATTCGTTGATCAGCAGTTTGGAACGAGCAAGGCTTCGCCCTGGCGTGCAGGAGCCAATGAAAATACAACCATCAGTTTCAGCACCGATGTAAAGGTGGAAGGACAATCATTAAAAGCTGGTACTTATGGTTTGTTTATGGCCATGGGTGATGGAGATGCAACGGTTATCTTCAATAATAATTCCACTTCCTGGGGTTCTTATTTTTACGATGCAAAAGAGGATGCACTGAGGGTGAATGTAAAAACAGTTGCATTGAACGAAAGCGTAGAACGGTTGAAATATGAGTTCATGGATGAAAACGAAAACAATGCAACTATTGCATTGACCTGGGAAAAACTGAAAATTCCTTTTAAAGTAGAAGTTGATTATGTAAAAACGCAATTAGAATCTTTCAGGCGTGAACTTAAGAATGAGAAAGGGTTCAAATGGGAAGCCTGGGTGGAAGCCATCAGTTTTTGTGTGCAGAAGGATACAAACCTGGATGAAGCCCTGCAATGGAGTGATTATGCCATTGGAGGAGTTTTTGTAGGGCAAAAGAATTTTACAACCCTGCGTACCAAAGCATCAGTCTTAAACAAACTTGGACGTGATGCAGAAGCGGATGCCGTGATGAAAGAAGCCCTGCCCCTGGCAACCATGCTGGAACTTCATAATTATGCCAGGCAATTAATAAGAGATAAAAAATCTGTACAGGCATTAGATGCATTTAAACTGAATGCACAAAAAAATCCAAACCAGTTTACAACCAATGCCGGATTGATGAGAGGTTATTCTGCCAACGGCGATTTTAAGAATGCTTTGAAGTATGCAAAAGCAGGTTTGGCACAGGCTCCGGATAAACCTAATAAAGATGCCATTGAAGGATTTATAAAAAAACTGGAAGAAGGGAAGGATATAAATTGATTAAGAAAAAAATATTTTTAAGTCAGTCAGCAATGACTGACTTTTTTATTTAAGCAGGTCTAAACATTTCGACAAACTATCTTTCCAGTCGGGAACAGCAACAGGAAATGTTGCTGCAATCTTTGCAGTATCTAAAACTGAATAGGCGGGGCGTTTTGCTGCAGTAGGGTATTCGGCAGTTGTAATTGGATTTACCTTGCAATTACTGTTACTCAGTTCTTTTATGGCAACAGCAAATGCATGCCAGTTGGTAACGCCGGCATTTGAAAAATTATAAATACCAGGGTTCTCTTTGCTCTTTCCCGATTTAATGATACGCATGATGGCCAGTGCCAGGTCGGCAGCATAAGTAGGGCAGCCCTGTTGATCACTCACCACATTGATGGACTCTTTCTCTTTCATCAACCGCAGCATGGTCTTTACAAAATTATTTTTAAAAGAAGAATATAACCAGGATGTACGTATGATAATTGTAGATGGGCAATATTGTACTGCAAGTTCCTCACCTTTTAATTTTGAAGAACCATAAACGCCAATGGGAGAGGTTTTATCTGTTTCCTTATACGGTTGTGTTGCCGTGCCGTCAAAAACATAGTCGGTGGAAACATGTATCAGTTGCGTATTGTTTGTATGACAAACTTTTGCAAGGGTTTCAATTGCACCGGCATTAACTGAAAAGGCAGATTCCTTTTCTGTTTCAGCTTTATCAACAGCGGTATAGGCAGCACAATTAATACAGTAATCAATGGAATGGCCGGCAAAATATTTTTTAAGGGAGCTGATATCCCCTATGTTTAATTCTTCTTTTGCAACAAATAAGAACTGGCAAAAAGGGAAATTGTGATCAAGTACCTTGAACTCATTACCCAGTTGCCCGTTTGCACCTGTTACTAATATTGTAAGTATCTTATCTGTCAAAGACAAAGTTATTTTTACAATTTATTATAGAAGGAAGAATAAGGTCCTTATCAGAAACAACCGCTTTATCTGCAGGAATCTTCCAGTCAATATTCAGTTCAGTATCATTAAATGCAATTCCTGCTTCTGACTCTTTATTATAAAACACATCGCATTTATACATCACTTCGGCTGTTTCGCTCAGCACCGAAAATCCATGAGCAAATCCTTTTGGTATGAGTAACTGTTTATTATTCTCGGCAGATAGTTCAATGGAAAAAGCTTTGCCATAAGTAGGAGAGCCTTGACGGATATCAACTGCAAGGTCAAGAATCTTACCACTTAACACCCTTACCAGTTTTGTTTGTGCATGCGGATTTAACTGGTAATGCAAACCACGTATCACGCCATAAGAAGATTTCGACTGGTTATCCTGTACAAACCTGATATCTATTCCTTCTGCCTTAAAATTATTTTCGTTGTAACTCTCAAAAAAATATCCCCTGCTGTCTTTAAATACAGTTGGTTCAATAATTATAAGCCCCGGAAATTCTGTTTTGATAAATGCCATTTTTATAAATGATAATTGATTAGTTGATAATGGATAATTCTTCAATGAAAAATCAGTATGCCAGATTGAATACTTTGTATTATTAAAACATTATCAATTGTCCATTATTAAATTATCCATTACTATAGATTTGTTTAAAAAATTCAATTGTCTCTTCCAGCCCGGCTTCAAATTTTTTGGTAGGCTGATAACCAAGCAGGTTTTTTGCCATTGAAATGTCGGCCAGAGAATCCCTGATATCACCTGCCCTCGGCTCACGGTATGTTGCAGCAAAATCACTTTTTAAATAAGTGGTGCAGGCTTCATACAGGTAATTCACCGAGAAATTTTCACCCACTGCAACATTGTAAACTTTATTTAATGCTTCGGTGTTATCAGTAAGCATTCCCTTAATATTAACCTGAACAGCATTATCAACAAAAGTAAAATCACGGGTCTGCCCGCCATCGCCATTAATAAAAACTTCTGTACGGTTCATGATGTTTTTTACAAACAATGGGATTACTGCAGCGTAGGCTCCGTCAGGGTCCTGCCTTGGTCCAAAAATATTAAAATATCTGAAACCCATCAGCTTTAAACCATACACATCGGCAAAAACCTGTGCATATAATTCATTAGTTTTTTTTGTGGCTGCATACGGAGATAAACATTTGCCGATCCTGTTTTCCTGTTTGGGTAGTGTTGGTTCATCTCCATAAACAGAAGAAGAAGATGCGTACACAAACTGCTTGATATTATTATCTACCGAAGCTTTTAACATGTTTGCAAAGCCGCCGATATTTACTTCGGTAAAATATGCAGGCTCTTTAATACTGCGTGGCACGGAACCTAATGCAGCCTGGTGGCTTACATAATCCATTCCGGCACATGCCTGCTGACAGGTATCAATATTGCGGATATCGCCTTCCATAAATTCAAAGGCTGGATATTTTCGCAAAATATCAAGATTCTTTTGAAAACCATTTACCAGGTTATCGAGCACCCTCACTTTTTTAGCGCCATGCTTCAATAAATATTCGGAAATATGGCCACCAATGAATCCAGCGCCTCCTGTTATTAAAAAGGAAGACTGGGATAAATCTTTTGTATGAAATGTTGTCATAAATTCTAAAATAGAAATTCTAAATTCTAAGCTTGTTTTAGAATTTAGAATTTATGATTTTTACAGACTCCAGTATTTTCTCGATGTTATTTTATTCCGGTAAATCCCCTTAAGGTCGGCAACAACTGCCTGCTTCTTTGTTATTGATGCAAAATATTTATCATCCAGTTTTTTATAATCTTCATGTGGCACTGTTACCAGAACTGCATCATAGTCATTACTTAACTCAGGCGTTAACTCAAATCCATATTCATGTTTCAGTTCAGCACTTTCGGCATGAGGATCAGTTACATGAACATTCAGTGAAAAAGCTTTCAGTTCCTTCACTACATCAGCCACTTTACTGTTCCTGATATCACTTACGTTCTCTTTAAAAGTAGCGCCCATCACCAGTACTTTAGCTTCTTTTATATTGCCATCGGTTTTAATGATGTGTTGCAGAATTTTCCTTGCAACATAACCTGCCATGGCATCATTAATAATACGCCCAGCTAAAATTACCTGCGAATTATAACCCAGTTTTTTTGATTTGTAAGTGAGGTAATAAGGATCAACGCCAATGCAATGACCACCTACTAAACCAGGTTGAAATTTTAAAAAATTCCATTTGGTTCCGGCAGCTTCCAGTACTTCATAAGTGTTGATATTCATTTTATCGAAGATGATGGAAAGTTCATTCATCAATGCAATATTCAGGTCACGTTGTGTGTTCTCGATAATTTTTGCAGCTTCGGCAACTTTTATAGATGATGCTTTATGTACGCCTGCTTTTACAACAAGTTCATAAACTTTTGCAATGGTTTCGAGGCTTTCTTCGCAGCAACCACTCACTACTTTTATAATGGTGCTGATGGTATGTTCCTTATCTCCCGGATTAATTCTTTCAGGTGAATAACCGATCTTATAATCTTCCACCATCTGTAAACCTGAAAGTTTTTCAATGATGGGCACACAATCTTCCTCGGTACAGCCAGGATATACAGTGCTTTCATAAACAACATAATCACCTTTCTTGATCACTTTGCCAATTGTTTCGCTGGCACGTTGTACCGGAACCAGGTCGGGTACATTGTGCTGGTCAACAGGAGTTGGTACAGCTACAATAAAAAAGTTTGCTTTACGCAAAACATCCAGGTCGTTGGTGAATTCAATATCGCAACCTTCAAAATCGGCAGCTTCAAGTTCCTGGCTGGGATCAATTTTATTACGCATCATTTCCACACGCTGGGCATTAATATCAAAACCAATGACTTTGATTTTTTTTGAAAATTCCAATGCAATGGGCAGGCCAACATAGCCAAGTCCGATTACAGCGAGTGTTTTTTTCTTATCTAATAAATCCTGGTACATCTTGATTAATGATTAATAATTAACTTTTGCTTTCAAACTCTTTTGGTAATTTATTCAGTTCTTCTTTTGGTAAACTTTTAAAATACTCATAAGTTATTTTCAACCCTTCGGCCCTTGATACTTTTGGTTCCCAACCCAATAAGGCTTTTGCTTTTGTTATATCGGGCTGACGTTGTTTGGGATCATCCGTAGGTAATTCTTTAAAAATTATTTTTTGTTTTGTACCGGTCAGGTTGATGATTTCATCAGCAAAATCCAGCAAAGAAATTTCATCGGGGTTACCGATATTTACCGGCTCTGTATAATCACTCATCAGTAAACGGTAAATACCCTCTACCAGATCATCAACAAAACAAAAACTGCGGGTTTGACTTCCATCACCAAAAACAGTAAGGTCTTCGCCACGTAAGGCCTGGCCAATAAAAGCCGGTAATGCCCTTCCATCGTTGAGGCGCATACGGGGACCATAAGTGTTGAAAATTCTTACGATCCTTGTTTCAACATTATGGAAAGTATGATAGGCCATGGTAATGGCTTCCATAAAGCGCTTGGCTTCATCATATACACCACGTGGGCCAACGGGATTTACATTTCCCCAATACTCTTCTGTTTGGGGATGAACCAACGGGTCGCCATATACTTCGCTGGTAGATGCAACCAGTATCCTGGCATTTTTAGCTTTAGCAAGGCCCATACAATTATGTGTGCCCAGTGAACTTACTTTTAAAGTCTGAATTGGAATTTTTAAATAATCAATCGGGCTGGCCGGCGATGCAAAATGTAAAATATAATCGAGGTTGCCGGTAACATGAATGAATTTTGAAACATCGTGATGATAAAATTCAAACTCCTTTAATTTAAAAAGATGCTCAATATTTTTCAGATCGCCGGTAATTAAATTATCCATGCCAATTACCTGATAACCTTCATTAATAAAACGGTCGCAAAGATGTGAGCCTAAAAATCCGGCTGCTCCGGTTATTAATACTTTTTTTGTTGCCACAGATAAAATTTAAAATGATTATTGTTTGATCGGCCTTCTGCCCACACTCTCATAATGGAAACCCAGTTCCTCCATCTTATTCAGGTCAAACAGGTTCCGGCCGTCGAAAATTACTTTATTTTTCATTAATGAGATCATGTTATCGAAATCCGGTGTTCTGAATTCGCTCCATTCGGTGGCAATCACCAATGCATCAGCATCGGCTAATGTATCGTACTGGCGTTCGGCAAAATTTATTTTATCACCAACCAGTTCTTTTACATTGTTCATGGCTTCGGGGTCGTAAGCAGTAATCACTGCACCTTCGTTCAGTAAAGCATCAATTATTATCAATGCCGGAGCTTCTCTTATGTCGTCTGTATTGGGCTTAAATGCAAGGCCCCAGATGGCGATCTTTTTGCCTTTTAAATCGTTATTGAAGTAAGCTTTTATTTTTGGTATCAGGTGCAGTTTTTGTTTCTCATTTATTTCCATAACCGCATCCAGTATCTTAAATTCATAGTTAACCTCCGCTGATGATTTCGCTAATGCCTGTACATCTTTAGGAAAGCAGCTTCCACCGTATCCGATACCGGGGAATAAAAATCTTTTGCCAATACGGGCATCGCTGCCAAGTCCTCTTCGAACCATATCCACATCGGCACCAAAACGTTCACAAAGTTGTGCAATCTCATTCATAAAAGTGATCTTGGTTGCCAGGAATGAATTAGCTGCATATTTGGTAAGCTCGGCGCTTTTTTCATCCATATAAATAAGCGGATTGCCCTGGCGTACGAAAGGCAGGTACAGATCATTAATTATTTTTTTAGCACGCTCAGATGTGGTGCCGATAACGACCCTGTCGGGTTTCATAAAATCTTCTACGGCTACACCTTCCCTTAAAAATTCGGGATTAGAAACCACATCAAAATCAACTTTTGCATTTTTAGCAAGGGCTGCATGAACTTTTTCAGCAGTGCCAACAGGTACAGTGCTTTTATCTATGATGACTACATATTCTGAAATTATTTTGCCCAGGTCGTCTGCCACACCAAGAATATATTTTAAATCTGCACTTCCATCTTCGCCCGGAGGAGTTGGTAATGCCAGCATGATGATCTTGGCATCGGCAATGCCCTCAATCAATGAAGTTGTAAAATGAAGACGGCCTTCTTTTTGGTTACGCAGAAATAATTTTTCGAGCCCCGGTTCGTAAATGGGGAGTTTACCAGAGTTTAGTTTATTGATCTTTGCTTCATTAATATCAACACAGGTAACTGTGTTTCCTGTTTCTGCAAAGCAGGTGCCCGATACCAATCCAACATACCCTGTTCCAATAACTGCAATTTTCATTTGTTATTTGTTTATGAATGCTAAAACTTTTGATACAATAAAACTCTGTTGTTCTTCATCCAGCTCAGTATGTATGGGTAACGAAATTACCCTTTCAGTTAACCAGTCTGTTACTTTCAGCTCATAGTTGCTGCCGCCAAAAGCATCAAACATTTTTTGTTTGTGTGCAGGTACCGGGTAATAGATCATATTTGGAACCCCATGTTCAGTTAAATATTGGTTCAATGCATCACGGTCAACATCGTTCAATACTAAAGTATATTGATGAAATACGTGTTTATTATTGCTTGCTCTAAACGGAATTGTAATGTGTTTATTATCTGCAAATGCCTTGTCGTAAAAATCAGCAGCTTTACGGCGGGCAATTATGTATTCATCCAGATGTTTTAGTTTGATATCTAAGATTGCCGCCTGCATGGCATCCAGCCTGCTGTTGCAGCCAACCACATCATGATAATAACGTTTGCTTTGGCCGTGAGATGATATCATCCTTAATTTAGCAGCCAATTCATCATCATCGGTAAACATGGCGCCACCATCACCAAAAGCGCCCAGGTTTTTTGACGGATAAAAAGAAGTGCAGCCAATATGGCCAATACTTCCGGTTTTTTTAACCGATCCGTCACTAAAAGTATAATCACAGCCAATGGCCTGAGCATTGTCTTCAATCACAAATAATTTGTGTTTTGCAGCAATGGCCATTATTTTTTCCATATCGGCTGCGTGGCCGTACAAATGAACGGGTATAATGGCTTTTGTTTTTGGAGTAATGGCTTTTTCTATGGCTTCGGGATCAATACAAAAGGTTTGCTTGTCAACCTCAACAAAAATGGGTTTAATGTTGAGCAATGCGGCTACTTCCACAGTTGCTATATAAGTAAATGAAGGTGTAATCACTTCATCTCCGGGTTGCAGGCCCAATGCCATCATGGCAATCTGTAAGGCATCGGTACCGTTGGCACAAGGGATGCAATGCTTGCTGCCGTGGTATTTCCCCAGGTTTTCTGCAAATTCATTTACCACTTTACCACCAATAAACATCGAACTTTCCATTACTGCTAAAACCGCGGCATCCACCTCAGGTTTTATCTTCTGGTATTGCGTTTTGGTATCAACCATTTGTAAGGGCCTCATATAACTTTTTTTTTGCGTCGCAAAGATAAGGATTGCCTGTATAATGATGAATTTGTAATATGTTGGGCATCAATTAAAAAAATGCGGTTAGTTTTGCTGCAATTTATATGCTGAGTAAGCTATTATATAATTTCTTCCTGGTCCTGTATTCTGCAGGAGTAAGATTTGCATCGGCCTGGAGCCCGAAGGCTAAAAAATGGGTAAATGGGCGCAAAAATATCTTTGTAACCATTAACTCAAAACCATTAACTCAAAACCTGCCTACCGGACAGGTAGGCTCAAAACCCATCTGGATGCATTGCGCCAGCCTTGGCGAATTTGAACAGGGCAGGCCATTGCTGGAAGAACTGAAGCTGAAGAACCCGGATAAAAAAATTGTACTTACTTTTTTTTCTCCTTCGGGATATGAAGTGATGAAGGATTATGCAGGCGCTGATCATATTTTTTATTTGCCGATGGATTCGTCTGTTAATGCAAAAAAATTTTTAGATGCAGTAAATCCATCGCTGGTGCTTTGGGTAAAATATGAATACTGGTTTTATTACCTGGACGAATTGAAACGGAGAAAAATTCCAACATTACTGGTGTCGGGTATCTTCAGGCGCAACCAACCTTTTTTTAAATGGTATGGAAATATCTGGCAGAAGATGTTGCAATCATTCACTCATTTTTTTGTGCAAAATGAAGAATCGGAAACATTGCTCGAATCACTTGGTTTTAAAGATAACATCAGTATTAACGGAGATACCCGTTTTGACCGGGTGCTTGAAATTGCACATCATTTTGTTCCTGTTCCTTTCATTGAAGAATTTTGCGGCAACAGCAAAGTAATTGTTGCAGGCAGCACATGGGAGGAAGATGAAATTGAGTTGCTGCATTTTGTAAATACAAATCCCGAAATAAAATTCATCATCGCCCCGCATGAAATAAATGAACAGAATTTAAGCGATGTAAAAGATGAATTTCCTAAATCAATATTTTATTCAGCATTGTCTGAAAACAAATCAACGGATAAAACAAGTGGAACTCAACATCCTGTCCCCAATGTTTTGATCATTGATAATGTAGGTATGCTCTCACGCCTGTACAAATATGCTACGATTGCTTATGTTGGCGGTGGCTTTGGGGGTGATGGTGTACACAATGTGCTGGAAGCTGCGGTGTATGGTAAGCCTGTTGTATTTGGGCCAGTATATGAAAAATTCGACGAAGCCCTTGGCCTGGTTGAAGCAGGCGGCGGAATAAGTATTGACGGGCCGGTAAGCCTTGAAGCAGCAATTAATAAGTTGCTTAATGATGAAAAAGAAATGTTTGCTAGGGGAGAGGCTGCAAAAAAATATGTAGAAGAACATGCAGGAGCATCAAAAAAAATAATTCAGTTCATTCAGGAAAAACGCCTTTTAACCAACTGATAAAACTGGCCAACCATTGCATTATCGTTATCCCAGCCGTTTTTTACTTTTAGTTCACGTTGTATCCAGTATTCAGCTTCGGCAAAAATAGAAAAGCTGTTGATGGTTTTTATACTTCTTTCATATGCTGCTTCATCGCCCCGGAACAATTCGTTGATAAAAAGAAAACGGTCATTTACGCCAATGGCTTTTCTAAGATCTCTGATGGGTACTTCAGTTAAGGTATCTCCCAGATCAATTTTTGATTGCTTAAGCTTTTCATTTAGCGATGCTCCGTTTCCGCTGACAGATTCATTAATTTCTTTTGCCGCAGGTTTTGTTTCTGGTTCTTTATAATATTGTGCCTGGTGCGATAAAGTAGGAATGTCTTCCTCTGTCTCAAAAATAATATGCGGTTTATTGTGTACACTTATTTTTTGCATGGTTTCTGCATTCCTTTTAATTTCTTCCAGCTCGGCTTCTATTTCGGCCTCATCAACCAGCAGTGTTTCTATAATTTTTTCTGTGCTCTCTTCAGCAATACTAATCTTTACAGGCATTTTTACCGGGGTGTTGATCTGCGATGCCGTTACAGCTGCCATATTAGTATTAACCACAGCCGTATTGCCTGCCTGCAGGTGCAGTAACTCTGCCTGTAACATTTGAACAGTAAGCAATAATTGCTCGGGTGCAACTTTAGCTTCAAACTGATCCTGTAATTTTTTCAGGAGTGTCTCCACTCTTTCCATGATATTATTATACTTTTGATGCCCGTGCAAAAGCCGGCGTGTTAAAAATACAGGGCTAACGCCCCTAAGTTACTAACTGATTCTTAAAAAAAATACTTAAATGTTTATAGAACCAAATTTAACAGGAGGAAGAAGAGGCTGGATAGAAGTGATTTGCGGCAGTATGTTCAGCGGAAAAACCGAAGAATTGATAAGAAGACTGAAAAGAGTGAAAATCGCCAATTTAAAAGTGGAGATATTTAAACCGGCCATTGATGTGCGTTATGATGAGGTGAAAATTGTTAGTCACGATACCAATGCCATTCTCTCCACACCGGTTGATAATTCGCAAACGATACTGTTACTGGCACAGGATGTAGATGTGGTGGGCATTGATGAGGCCCAGTTTTTCGACGACCAGATAAGCAATGTTTGCGAACAACTGGCACAAAAAGGCATCAGGGTTATTGTGGCCGGACTTGATATGGATTATTTGGGTAATCCGTTTGGGCAAATGCCCAACCTACTTGCCAAAGCCGATTATATTACCAAACTGCACGCCATTTGTGTTAAGTGTGGCAATATTGCCAATATCAGTTACCGCAAAGTTGCCGAAGGCCCGCAGGTATTATTGGGCGAAAAAGATATTTATGAGCCAAGGTGCAGGCATTGTGCTCAATTGAAGGGTTAATTTTTTAATAAGGTTACATGCATAAAAGGATCATTACACTTTTAAAAAAAGATATCCTGCTTGAGTTCAGGCAGAAACATACCTTTTATGGCATCCTGTTATATATTGCCTCCACCATATTTGTTCTGTACCTGTCAATAGATAAACCCGATGCCAATGTATGGAACGGTTTGTTTTGGGTAATTCAGTTATTTATATGTGTGAATGCCGTTGCAAAAAGCTTTTTGCAGGAGAGTCGTGGTCGTATGCTGTATTTTTATTCAGTTGCATCTCCGGTTGAATTCATTATAGCTAAAATGTGCTATAATTTAATGCTCATGATCTTAATGAGCCTGTTGAGTTTACTGCTTTTTACAATTTTTTTAGATAACCCTGTTGATAATGCCCTTTGGTTTACAGGAATCGTTGTTTTGGGTGGTGCCAGCATCAGTATTGTATTTACATTAATGAGTGCCATAGCTGCCAAAGCTCAGCAAAATGCAGCACTGATAGCCATTTTGGGTTTCCCTGTAATTCTTCCACAGCTTTTATTATTGATGCGGTTAAGCAAAGCCGCTTTTGCAGAAGTTTTCAGGGAAGGAGCAGTGATGCAACTGGCCGGATTGATTGCGGGTTTGGATGTATTGGTTATTGCAATGGCGATAATATTATTTCCGTACCTATGGAAAGATTAATGGTTAGGAGTTAGGGGTTATTTGTTTTGAGTATTATTGTTATTAAAACGATATGCGATGCCTACAGTAACTAAATTTGAGGACCTTGAAATATGGCAATTAGCCAGGAAAGTTGAGCAATTTACTTTTGAACTAACTAATAAAGAGCTTCTTTCCAGAGATTATAAGTTAAAAAACCAAATGAACGATTCTTCTTGCTCAATTATGTCGAACATTGCTGAAGGATTTGGAAGGGGAAGCCGGCTAGAGGTTATTAATTTTTTAAGTTTTTCCAAAGGATCGGCTGCTGAATTACAATCTCAATACTATAATTGTTTAGACAGAAAATATATTGAAGAGGGAGCTTTTAATGAAATATATCAAATGATAGAAATAGTCATTAAAAAGACCGCTGCTTTTATGACTTACCTTAATCAATCTGAAAAGAAAGGGCAGAAATTCCAAAACCAAAAAAATAACCAATAACTCCTAACTCTTAACTTCTAACTTCCCTATCTTTGTCGCTCAATTAATTCCTCTTTTGTTTGAAGAAAAATTGGTGGAAAATATTATCCTTTCTTTTGTTAGTCTACACAGTTGTAGGTGGTTTTTTGATGGATGTGCCCCGTTTATTTATCTTAAATGAAACAATCCGCAATCTTTATTTTCATGTGTGTATGTGGTTTGGGATGATGATACTGTTTGGTACCAGCTTTGTTTACAGCATCAAATACTTGCGGGGGTTCAGTTTACGTAACGATATTTTTGCTCATCAGTTTGCCGCTGTGGGTTCATTTTTTGGTATATTGGGCTATGCCACCGGAACCATCTGGGCAAATTATACCTGGGTATCCGATCAAAGCCAGTCGCTTGGCAGTATTTTAAAAGAACCAAAACTTATTGGTGCTGCTATTGCATTATTAATTTATGGTGCTTATTTTGTTTTACGGGGTTCATTTACCGATATGGATAAAAAAGCCAGGGTAAGTGCAGTGTATAATATTTTTGCTTTTGCCATGCTGTTTCCAAGTATCTGGATAATTCCCCGGTTAGTGGGAAGTTTGCATCCGGGGGCTCCGGGCAGCGAAAGCGGGAACCCGGCTTTAAATTTTAATGACATTGACAGCCGTTTACGAATGATCTTTTACCCTGCTGTAATTGGATGGACATTATTGGGTGTTTGGATTGCTACATTAAAAATAAGATTACAATTAATTAAAGATAAAACCCTGTTTCATGACTAAAATACTAAGTAAGTTGCTTATGTTATTTGGCTGTTTGCTATGCAGCACTGTTTTATCTGCACAGGATAATCAGCCCCAAATGGCCGACCTGATGAGGAGCAATGGAAAGATTTATGTGGTAGTTGCTGTTTGTCTTACAATACTGATCGGGTTGTTTGTTTATGTTTTTGTAATTGACAGAAAGATCAGCAGGCTGGAAAAAAATAAGGATTAGTTTTTAATATTGCTATATAGGTTTTCAATTAACGATTGTATAAAAATAAAAACAATTTTATGAGTGATCAACACGAATACACTTTCTTTCAGAACGTGGAAAGAAGTTTTGACAAAGCAGCCAGATTTACTAAATGGGACCTGGGGATACTTGAGCAGATAAAGGCCTGTAACAGTGTTTACCGTATGCGTTTTCCTATAAAAAGGGATGATGGAAGTATTGAAGTAATAGAAGCATACCGTGTACAGCACAGCCATCACAAAACTCCATGTAAAGGCGGTATCCGTTTCAGCGACGAAGTAAACCAGGATGAAGTAATGGCATTGGCAAGTTTGATGACTTATAAATGTGCTATTGTAAATGTACCTTTTGGCGGAGGTAAAGGTGGTATAAAAATCAATCCCCGTAAATACAGTGCTTACGAGCTGGAAAAAATTACCCGTCGTTATACATCTGAACTGGTTAAGAAAAATTTTATAGGCCCTGGTATTGATGTACCGGCACCTGATTATGGTACCGGCGAAAGGGAAATGGCCTGGATAGTAGATACCTACGCATCTTTAAAACCCGGAGAGATTGATGCAGCAGGTTGTGTAACCGGTAAGCCGGTAACACAAGGTGGTGTACGTGGCCGTAAAGAAGCAACCGGACTGGGTGTTTTTTATGGTATCCGTGAAGTGTGTAACATGCCCGATATTATGAAGAAACTGGACCTGGCAACAGGTATTGAAGGAAAGACTGTAGTAATTCAGGGTTTAGGTAATGTGGGTTATCATACTGCACAGTTTTTCAGACAGGCTGGCGCTAAAGTAATTGCTTTGGCAGAGTATGAAGGCGCTATTTTTAATGCAGATGGCCTGAATGAACTTGATGTATTTACGCACAGACAAAAAACAGGTTCAATTTTAAATTTTCCTGGTGCTACCAACCTGGTGAAAAATACAGATGCTTTGGAAATGCAGTGTGATATTTTAATACCGGCAGCATTGGAAAGTGTGATACATAAAGAGAATGCCGATAGGGTGAAAGCAAAAATTATTGGCGAAGCTGCAAACGGACCTTGTACTCCTGATGCAGATGAAATTTTTATTAAGAAAGGTATTTTATGTGTACCGGATATGTACCTGAATGCGGGTGGTGTTACGGTAAGTTATTTTGAGTGGTTAAAAAACCTGAGTCATGTGCGTTATGGCCGTATGGAAAAAAGATTTACCGAAAACCTGAATGGCAGAATTATAAACGAGATTGAAGGCCTTACCGGTAAAAAAATCGGGGAACAGGAAAAAGCACTTATTTTACATGGTGCAGATGAAGTGGACCTGGTGCATAGTGGGCTGGAAGAAACAATGAGTGCCGCCACGAGGGAGATCATGGATATCTGGCTTAATAATCCTGAAATACCTGATATGAGAACTGCTGCTTACATCAGTGCCATTAATAAAGTGGCCAACAGTTATGCCGAGTTAGGTATATTCCCATAAAAATAATAAGTAAAAATAAAAGAGGCTGCTCACTAACCGGAGCAGCCTCTTTTTATATAGGGGTTAATTATATTTTTATATTGTATAGTGATTATAGTTTTACTACGTCCATTTGCTGGGTAACCTGCTGCTGTCTGCTTACTTTGTAAATTGCTTTCTTACCTGATTTTCTGCCGGTTATTTCAAAATGCAAAACTGCGTCTCCCAGGTCATCAGTATTCAGTAAAAACTGTTTTGAAAAAACATCTCCTTTAACATCGTTGTTATACAATTCAATACCGGCATTATCAGTAATTACAATCCTGAATGCATTGTCTTCTGTTGATCCGGTGAAGTTCAGTTGTATCAAAGGTTGGTTTTTAAATGTACCTGCAAATTTTAATTCTACGGGTAAAGCTGTTGAGTTGTCAGTTGTGTCAGCAGCATTAACCTGCATAAAATTAAGTGCTGAAAAAATTGCAATAGCGATGATGATCTTAATCTGTTTCATAAAGTTTAATTTAATGGTTAATAAAAATTCAATACAATAAGCGATCATTAAACTTAACAGATAGCGAGAAATGTTAAAAGCGGCGAATCAGGTTCGCAGGGTTGCAAATACGGATTGTTTTTGCTTTGATGATGTAAAAGTAGAACGGATTTATTGTCAATACAAACCAACATGTATTTCAAATTGATTTATCCAACAGTTGCACGACAGGCTGAAATGCCTGTAAATAAAGGGTTTAAGGAAGTAAAACTTATGACAGCCAAAATCTTTTTGTGTGTACAATCTGGCTATTACTTAACGTTTTGTTTACACAGGATCAGTTGCAGGCTCTATCAGGTCCCATAAATTTCCATACAGATCTTCAAAAACAGCAACGGTACCATATGGTTCTTTTACAGGCGGCCTTACAAAATTTATTTTCTGCTCCAGCATATTATTATAGTCACGCCAAAAATTATCAGTATATAAAAATAAAAATACCCTGCCACCGGTTTGATTACCAATGCGGCTTTTTTGTTCTTCAGTTGCCGCCTGTGCCAGCAATAAGCAGCATTGCCCTTTACCTTTTGGGGCAACCATTACCCATCGCTTCGTTTCACTGAGTTTTGTGTCTTCAATAAGTGTGAAGTTTAATTTTTCGGTATAGAATTGTATGGCTTCGTCGTAATTATTTACAACCAATGCTATATGGGCTATATGTTGATTCATTAATTTATTATTAAAAGGCTATGACAGGCAAATCGTTTTTCTTTTTTTGCAGCAGGATTTTCAACAGCAGTTGATTTTCTTTTTTAATTGCCGAAATATTCAGTGTCTCCAGGTTTGAAACTGATTTTTTAAATGCATCGGGTAGATAGTTCAACAGGTTTTCAGGAATTCTGGAAACAAGCATATTTAAAAATAAAACAGCCTTAATGGATTTATCTGCCACTGTATCATTATAATTGGCAGATACAATGTTCAATTGTTTTTCATTTTTTTGTTTGCAGTACGATTTTACAAACGGCATAGGCAAAAAAAGACTGCCTGCGCCTGTAGCTTCAAGCTTTTCGTTTTGCTGTAAATAATTATAAAACGCTGAAGAGTTTTTACCAGTAATTAAAAAATTAAATGCAGGTTCCTGAATATTGTTAACTGTTACCTGTTCAACTTTATTAAATTCATCATCGTATGTGTAGGTAATGGCACTGTCGGCACGGGTCTTTATTTCAGTAAGATGTAAACTGTACCAGTTATTACCTGCTTGCAGCAGCGAATCAATATTGATGTTTATCAATTTGGAAATTTTTTCTTTGGATTGAGCATCTGCAAGGTCATAAACTGCTGCCGGTGGTTGAGTGAATCCTGCGGCACATAAAGCATTGGAAGAATAACTGAAACTGTTTTCTGTAAAATAGTACCCTGGTTTAGGGACAAGGTTTCCTGTTATCTCAATTTTTTGCTTATCAAAATTTGCAGCAATTATAGTTTCCTGTTGTAAGAATTCTGCAGGAGAGAGGTAAACAGCCAGATGACTTTTTGCCTGAATGGCTTTTTTTAATGAAGCTACTGGCATGAAAGTTTTTTTTGTAAAGAGTTCATCGGCCGTTGCCAGCACATGATCTTTATTTTCGGCAGTAGCCGTTGCTACCAGCACTTTATCATCCTTAACAAAAAGATACAGGCCATTGGCCTTGTTTACATATTCATTGGTATTTATCTTTTCAAACTGAAATTGCCGTAATCCTTTTTCAAAATCAGCTTTGTCTTTTATGCTGAGTAACACATTCCATACAGATGCAGGCTGGTTAAGGGTATGAAAGGCTAACACATAATCAGGCAGTTCCACCATATCATCCCAACTCACCTGTTCGGTTTTTTTAGATGAGAAACTTATCTTTTTCCATTGAGAGGGTGTGGTTATAAAATGCCACATCAGGGTATTGGTAATCCGTTTTACATCTATCGCAACAACACAGTCAGCATTTTGCGCCACAGCTTTTTCACTGTAAGTTTTATAAAAGAGTTTGTAATACCCAAAAATTAAAATGGCTGCCAGTACAAGCAAGGCCCATCTTTTTTTATTCATCTAATTTATCTTTTTTTGTTTTTCCAGTTTATCCTTTTCTATGATATTGTTTACGGCGTCGGCCATGTTAAAGAAAAACTCAAGACTGTTACTGTGTTTGCCTGCAATATTCATGGTGGTTGTACTTTGTATCATACCATCCTTAATGCTGCTTTCCATTTTTACATTACCAAGGTTTTGCAACAGGTAATCGCTTATTTTTTTATTTACATCGGTGCTGAACTGGGTTTGCAATTTCTCAATCAACCTTTTGGTATTCAGTTGCAGGGAATAATTATTGTTCAGTATGGAATTTTTTGTTTCAGCATCTGTTATAAATGCGGTGTTGTTTTTTGCCATATTAATTACTTGCAGGGAAGTAGTGATAAATGCTTTACCATCCTTTACCATAAAATACAGGTTACTGATGGGATATTTACCACTGTCGAAAGTATAAGCATAGTAACCGTCTTTTTCTTTGTAATCATAATGTTCCTTCTCAGCATATTTTAAAGGCAGGCGTGCCAGTTTTTCCATGAATCCTTCTTTTTTTGTTTCCAGAACAAAAGTAAAATCCGGCGATAGTTCTTTTCTTGTCTTCTTCACTTCTTTCCTGTTGTACTCTTCATCGTACTCATAGTCGGTGTAGTCAACCATTTGCGGCTTCATGTCGTGCATCACAAACATATAATTGCCGGGGAGTAACTCGGCAATTCCTTTTTCATCAATAACAATTTCCATCAGGTCAATATATACATCAACCAGGTCTGAATACTGGTTAAAATAACCTGCACCAGATAAATATTTTTTCAGAAAAGTATAATAATAATTGGCCATCGCCTCAGTATTAATACTCATGGATAAGTAACCGATATTGCCCGGGTTAACGTAATTCACAAGTGTAGAATTCTGTTTGCTATTCATCACACCCAGGGCAAGTTTATCTTCTTCGGGATTTGCAGAAAAAGTCTTTTGCTCCATCCGTAATTTGTCTTTTTCAAAATAAACATTCACCGAAGATTTAAAACCATCAGCTGGTTCCGTATATGCCCTGCTTATATTTTCAATTAAGCCATAGGATCCCCGGTTAAAATAATTCATGTACTGCTGCATAATACTCTCGGCATTAAGCCAGGCGCTGATATGGGCAGCAGGATCAATTATTTTTTTATAAGCTGCATCGGCTTCTATTGATTTAATATTGCCCGAAAAACTGTTGCTGATTATTTTCTCTGCAGCAACCTGTTGTTGTTTTTTAGCCATCATATCCTGCTGTTGCTCCCATAATTCCCATTTGTAATTATTAATACTGTCCTGTATGCGACTTTCTTCTTCTCTCAGCATTCTTTCTTCATCTTCCTTTTCTTTCAGTCGAAAATCTTCTTCTGTAATTTCAGATGAGTCGGGTTCTGCAGTAATAACCTCGGTATATACTACGGCAGAATCGAGTGCTTCCGGATTTGTTGAATCCGAATAATTATACTGATCATAATAACTCTTTCTGTTTTGATAGCTTGCATTCACAATAACAGCCATGCTGCTGTTCCAGCCTATATAGGTTTGGGGAGAAACAGATATGATGCTGAAACCATTATTCTTTATAATATCTGATGTTTGACTGTAATTGGCTTTTATGAGTTTTAAAAACTGAGCTTCGCTTTTTAACTGCAGCAGCGAAACAAAATTTATACAGGTATCTTCATTAATAACATACTGATACATGTCGGCCTCAAAATTTATACCCGTGTTTTGCAAAGACGAACGCTTATCCAGTTTCAGGGTTTTAAAAAAATCGTCTTTAATAAAACTGTAACTGTCCAGTTTTTTTATGGGTACATTTTTAGTAAAGTTTTCACCTGCGTATTTAATAATCACTGAAGCCGATGCCGGCACCAGTTTTAAATTAATCTGTGCATAGCTTGCGCTAAAAGCCAGGCAGCATAGGGCTGCAATGAATGTTTTCATAATTGTCAGTTGGTTAAGGTTATTTTATTTTCAATTGATTTTTTTTCTGTTGCAATATCCAGCGCATTCAGCTTAAGCATAGTTGCCTTTTTACTGGGCGCTATTTTGGTGTCTTTGTTTGATACTGCTGTTACACCGGCTTCAAACTTAAATATAGCAGTATAATTGGCTGTGGCAAATATTTCCTTATCGGCATTACTCAGTTTTGTGTATTCATGCTTAAAAGAAAAAAGGTTATGCCTGTTGAACGTTTTACTGCCTGCTGAATAGCCATAAATTTTTTCCGGTGGCTTTTCTTTACTGTTTTCCTTAGCGTACACATTTTTTACCACATCGTTCAGCCGGGTGACCTGCGTAAAATTACAACTGATGCTGGCTATATAATTATCAAAATCAACAGTTGTTTTTACATTGCTGATGCCGGGCGTTTTAGCGGCTGTTTTTTCAATATCGGTAATCTTGCTCCTTATTTCTTCTTTCGACGGAACCTCGTGCCCGTTAACCATTTTCATCTTACTGATAGAGTTAAGTTTTGTGCGGCTCTTGCTGAGGTTAAGCACCAGTTGAAAATTGCCAGAGCCATCGGTCTTCAAAAAAACAGTTTCAATAATTTCGAAACAGCTTTGTAAAAGAATAAGACAGGAAAATAAAACCAGGTATGCAATCGTTTTCATGGTTGTAATATTCGGACAAATCTACATTTTTATTTCTATGACGTGAAAGTTACGATACAGTTTTCAATTGGGGGGCTTACAGTATCAACAAGGCAACTGTAAAAGGGTATGATTTGTTTAAATTTTACACAGTTTTCATGTAGGCTGCTGTTTTATCCAACGTAACTCAATAAATATTCGCCATTCTCCTTAGCAGTTTTGAAAATCGATTTCAGATTTTGAAACTCAATTGTCATATCTTTTACGTTAAAAGCAATATTGTCTGCTGTCTCTTCATTCCAAATGTTGCTGGGATAAATACCTAGTCTATTTAATTCATGATGGTCAAAATTAGTTTAAAATTTCTCTAATGAAATTGTGTCTAACAAATTACAAATCTCAGAAACCTTAGTAGAGTCGTTATAATAAATTGGCTGTTTCTCCAAGTCTATGTCGTCTGGTAAATTGTCAAAGTCAATTTTAGAGAAGTCTATTTCTTCTCCAATGAATGTCGTTGGACTAAAAATTAATTCTATTAAATTCTTGCTTTCACTGTCAAGCACTTTTGCTAAAACAAATTGAAGTCCGTCAAAAAATTTATCAAATATTTCATAGCCTTTTGTTATTTTAAAAAGTCCAAAGTCGTTTGGATTGTCAACAATTTTTGAAAAGTCAGATTTGTCGATACGATAAAGTGTTGCACTTTGTCCCATAATTAATGAATGAAAGGTCGCTCAAAAATAGCAGCCAACGGGCGAGGCTTTGTGCTGGGCTGGACATTTTAATGTCCAGCCCGGTAACTACCGCCCAATAAAATTACCAATGTTGAAGGTAACAAACAAAAGCTGATTAGTGTTCCGTCGGGCCCCGAACTGAAGCTGAAATATTGCTGCTGCCGGGGCAGGACAACGTCCTGCCAGCCTTGCACAAAACCTGATGTTAGCCGCCGTCAATATACTTAGCTTCTTTATGAAACTTTGTAGGAGGCAAGTCAAATTTAACCTCCTTAAAATTTTTTCGATTAAATTCAATCAATTGAAAAAATTGTCTGACTTCATCTGTAACAATTGGAGTGAGTTGGCAAGCATAGAACCAATAGTACTTATTATTAGCAATCGTAAGGTAGAAAAAAACTTTTTTGAATTGCTCGGTTGAATCATTAGTATATCCAGAAACAAAATAACCCGTTGAATTCCCAATTGTAGTATCAATAGCTGTTAAGTCAAAGTGAGATAGGGACGAATCATTAAATTGATATGTGAGAAATGATTTTAGTGCTTCCTTGAAGTCATTTTGATTTTCAATGTAAAAGGATACAGAGTCATAAAAGTCTACACCATAAAGGCCAAGCGCACTTACGCCATAGGTGGATTTCATATCTTTTATGGTTTCAAAAAATGTGCTGTCTGGGATGCTTATATTTAACTCTTTGCTAATTATTTCTTGTTTCCAAGAAGAGTCAATTTTTATTGAATTAATTGAAGAAGGTTTTCTCTGATGATTAGAGCAACTTGTCAGTATAAGAAATATACTATAGAAAAAAAACTTCATACAGTAATAGGTTGTAATGGCGGCTAACGTCTCGGTATTGCCGCAGGTTGGGAATTGATGCTGTGTCCGCCCGTTGGGAATACCAATTAAAGAACGTAAACTTTATTGAAAACGCCAAACTGAGCCTGCGGCACTTTTTAGCGTAGCCCGCAGGCGATTTAAGATCAATGTCCAGCCAATAACCGATGATTGGTAATGAAAAGATGCTGAAAATTTGATGTCAAGCCCAACTTGCGGCAATACTCGTGTTGCCTGCTGTACATTGTCAAGCACTTGGCATATTTATGTCGTATAAGCTATAATTGCTGGTTAGGAGCTTTCAAAATTTTCTGATATGAATAGTTCCTTTGTAATAATACGGCAATTTTCTGCCAATTGATTTAATGTACAAGTGATAAAATTAAGATTTACAGGTAATCCTTTTTCGGTTTCTATAAAATCAAAATAAAGAATATTTTTTTCGCTAACATTATGGGAACCTTTTAACTGCTTGAATATATCCAAAGCACGATGGCGATTGTTTCCTATGAAAAATTTTGCAAAGCTTTCAAGCCCCTTATGTGTCTTTAATGTTATCGCTATATAAAATTGTGTTTCCATGTCATATGTAATAGGTTTAAATTACAAAAGTTGCTTTTAACAAAAAGCAACTTTTGTATAACAGAAATTTACACCCTTACAAAATCTCAATCAGCTTAGGCTGTTTTTGTTTTGCATGTTCCATTTTAGGAATCAAAAGGTGCAAAACTCCATCTTCATACTTCGCTTGAATTTTTTCTGTGTCCACTACATCTTTTTGCAGGGTGAAAGTTCTTGAAAAAGACTGGTAGCTGAACTCTTTGCTGGTGTACCTCACATCTTCATTTTGCTCCTTTTGAGTTTCTTTTTCTGAGCTAATTGTAAGGTTGTTCCCTTCAAGCACCACTTTAAAATCTTTTTTTGTCATTCCTGGTGCTGCTACTTCCACTTCATAGTTGTCGGATGTTTCTTTGACGTTAACCGCAGGGATTGTCGTGTTGGTGTCTGAAAAGTTTGACAAGCCCCAATTAAAAATGTCACGGTTCAGGAAATCATCAAAAAGTGTAGGGAAGTGGTTTTGTAAATTACCGTTTCTTTTTACGATTGTCATAATTACCTCCTTTTTAATTTGGTTAAAAAATGAATTATGAAAAGGAAGAAACAAAATAAATGCCATCGCAGATTTTAGCCTTTAGTCCTGAAAATTTTTCAGAAAAACTGAAAATTTTGCAATGTCGAAATGTCAAATTTTCAGTTTTTTATTCTGCTATGATTATAGGGGATGGTCGAATTGTATAGCAGGCAACGTTCAGGGCTTTGTGCAGGTGTGGAATTAGCATTCCGTCCGCCCGGAACCGCTGCCTGGCTTTTTGATAAAGTTAAATAGTTAGTACCAAAGCCGGGCTTTATTCGTCAAGCCCCGAACTGAAGTA
>Ga0138256_10000087_pt1 | contig 106662 bp, 94 predicted proteins | sample KNB2016incub_MG_FD_105486 | JGI IMG/M metagenome (GOLD analysis project Ga0138256, IMG submission 105486) | Active sludge microbial communities from wastewater in Klosterneuburg, Austria - KNB2014incub_MG | ecosystem: Engineered > WWTP > Activated sludge > Unclassified | place: Austria... | reverse complement strand
GTCGGGATGACAAGATTCGAACTTGCGACCCCACGCCCCCCAGACGTGTGCGCTACCGGGCTGCGCTACATCCCGAAATTGTAATCCGGTGGGCAAATGTAAAGGCAAATTTTAAGAATTCAAAAAACACAATATGTTATTGCGCTTGTATCAGAATTTAATAGGGAAGTATCTATATTTTTATTGAATGACGCTTTAATCTCTTCAATTTGCAGTTACAACTTTCATGATCACATAATTTTTCTTTTTAAGGTCTTTATGTGTTATGCCTTTTTCATTTTTTGTATCTAAAAGAATTACGTTATGGTTGTAACCTAAATCTACCATTATCCTGTCATCTATTATCCAGCCTCTTCCTTGTATTGTTGTGCCCTTCCCATTAAAACGGTTAAATACCTGCAGGTCATCTTCCAATACTAACGAAACCAGGTCGCCATCTTTGAATTTTTTATATTTTCCTGTTATTTTGCCTCCAACAAATTTTATTTTAGATGGGTCGATCCTGTTTTTTGGGTTTAATTTATTTACCAGGTTAACCGGATGTTCGCCATCGCTTTCATCAACTTTTACTGTCATGCCACCCAGGTTAAGAGAACTGTTACCAGTATTATCTTTAATTTTTTTTGATTTACCGGCTTTGGTATTAAATATATTGTATCCAAAATCCTGCATATATAATTCAGGATATTCAAATAATTCCTTAACAGCAATTATTTTATAAACATAAGCGGCTGTTTCGGCATTAAGTTGCATTTGAAAATAATTTGAGCCTTGCTTTTTTATAGCATTTTGAATATTGCCAATTCCATTATTGTAGGCTGCTGCCGTTAATACCCAGGATGAGATGCCGAAAGTTTTTCTGATATAGAGATAATACCCGGCTAACACTTTGCAGGCAGCAAAAGTAGATTTATTAAAATCATTCCTTTCATCAACAAGATCGTTTACAATTAAACCCAATTCCCTTGCTGTAGCAGGCATCAGTTGCCAAAAGCCTGCAGCACCGGCACTTGAAACCACATTTTTAAAACCACTTTCTACAATTGCCAGGTATTTAAAATCTTCTGGTAGCCTGGTTTCGTGCAGGTAATATTCAACCTGGCTCATGTACTGTTTTACACGCTGTCTTAATGATGGAACGTTTACATAATTTATCTGCTTTTTAATAATGCCCATCAATTTTTCCGACACAAACTTATCATCAACCGGTATTCGTTCACCACAAAAAACTATTTCATGTGTTGCCTTGCATTGTAGTGAAAGGAAGATGAAAAAACTGTACAGTGTACATTTTAATAATATTGATTTATATTTTCTCATGATTAGTATCTCCATTAAAATCTTTCTTCTTCCTCACCATATTTCTTACCGGGGATGTTAATTTCAATTTTTGTTTTATTCAATCTGTCATTCAACTCAAAAGTTAATTTTTCATTGTCGCTTATGTAGTAACTTTTACAAACATAAATAACCTGAGCCTGGTTGCCGGGAGTAATAATAGGAAGGAAAGCAGGATATAAATACATTGGATATAATTTTATCTTATTACCAGCTCTTTTAGTCCAGGTAAGCATCATAGCGCCGGTTAAAAAATCAGATTTGCTTTTATTTTCAATCAGGAATTTTAGATAAACTTCAGTTCCCTCAAAATTAATTGCCTGGCAGGTTAGTTTAACTTTATTATCACTGCCGGTAATGTTCAGTCGTGGACTTTCCAGTAATACATCATTAAAAATGGGGGCATTTTCCATTGTGTTTTTTGCGCCTTCATTAAAAGGTTGTTCAGGTGGCAGGTTTGTGAAATCAATTCCTGGGTATTTTTCTTTTAACTCGGCTGTGGTATAGGGTACAGGCACTGGTTTTAGCACTGTAGTTTCCGGTTGTTTCTTTTTAATTTCTTTTGAATCTTTCGATTCTTTTGTTTCTGAACTTACAGGTTCTTTTGATTCTGTCTTTTGTATATCGGGTTGTTTATTTTTTGCTAAGGTTTCTCTTTGCATTTGAAAATCGCAAACCTTTACCATGTGTTGAGCATATTCATCATCTGGTTTGTAAGTGAGTATATCTGAATATATTTTTTTAGCTGTTTCATATTTCTTTTCGGCAATAGCTTTTTTGCCATTTTTTAAAGCATCGATGTATTTTTGATCGAGTTCAACTTGTTTATTATATGCATCCAATGCAGCACGGGCCTCATTATCTTTTTTAGAATTTCTAATTTCGGCAGTTACATAATTTATTTGTGTATGCGGATAGTATTCATCTGGTTTTATTTCAAGTGCATTTTTATATGATGTTAATGCAGCATCATATAATTTTAATATCAACAAACTGTCGGCTTTGGAAATGGCGCTTTCATATTTAGCATTCACTGCATTTTCTTTTGCAACAGCCTCTAATTTCTCTTCAACCAGTTTTAATTGTTTTTTAGGTTCATCTTCTGAAGGCATTAAACTGGCAGCCTGTGTGTATGCATCTTTTGCATTATCATAATCTGAAGTAAGATAATAAGACTTAGCTTTTGACATTGTAAGTGTGTACTGTTTCTTTATTTCAGCTTCACGTGCAATCTTTTCCTTTTTTGCTTTTTCTGCAGCAGCAATATCATCAAGAGTAGTTTGTATTAGTTTTAATTTTTCTTTTGGAAGTTTTTCTGAAGGTTTTAACGAAGCTGCATCGTTGTATAGTTTACGGGCTTTTATATAATTGTTTTTGTTGAATTCAGCATCGGCATCTTTTACAGCATTATTATATGCTGCATCTGTTTCTGCTTCTTTTGCCTGTCTTTGTTTTTCTGCATTCTCTTTGGCTGTAAGTTCATCTAATATTTTATTGATATTGTTTACCTGGTCTTGTGGATACGACTTATCTGTTAAAAGCGATGCCTTCATATAACTTTCCTTGGCTGCCATGTAATCTTTCTTCTTATACAGTTTGTCAGCATCTTGTATGGTTGCCTTGTATTCCTTATCCCGTGCTTGTTTTTCCTGTTCTTCTTTCTTTTTTCTTTCTTTAATTTGTTTTTCCGATTCTGCTTTTGCTATTGCTTTTTTATTGTCTTCTTCTTGTTGTTTAAGTATTTTATTAATTTCTTTTATTTGATTAGCCGGCCATGATTGTTTATTAATACTTAAGGCGTTGTTGTATGCAATGGCTGCATTGTTATAATCTTTGGCCGCAAAGTATTTGTCGGCAGTTTTAATAGCATTGTTATAATCTGTTTCTTTTTTTGTATTAGCGGCAGCAATGCTGTTCTCTTTTATTCTTTTCTGTTCTTCTACTTTTTTCTCAGCAGCTAAATCACTTTGTAGTTTGTCAATCTTTTTTAATTGTTCTTGTGCATATTTGGTTTTAGAAAAACTTATTGCTTTTTCGTAAGCAAGTTTTGCTTCGCCAAAATCGCCTGCTTTAAACATCTTATCGGCATCCGATATGGCTGTGTTGTAATTTGATTCCTGTTTATTTTTTGCAGATTCCTCATTTTCTTTTGCAGTAATTGTCTTTAATTTTTCGGTTGCAGTTGCATCATCTTTTCTTGTAATTAATGCTTGTTCATAAGCGATACGTGCCGCAGCCAGGTCATTTTTCTTTAGGGCTTTTTCACCGCTGCTGATGTAATCCTTATACAACTTGTCTAATTTTTTCTCGTCATCTATTTTTGATTTAACCTCATCTAACCTAATTTTTGGTATCTGGTCATCAGGTCTTATTTTATGGGCTTTTTCAAAATTTAGTTTTGCTGCTGTATAATCTTTCTGCTTCATTTTCTTATCGCCTTCTTCTAGTAAGGCATAATAGCCTGTCGATGAATTTTCTTCTTCAGAAGATTTTTTAGATTTTTTGCCTTTTTTATCTTCAACTGTTGATTGCAGCATTTGTTTATTGCCATCAGATTCACGAATATGCTGTTCTATTTTTTTAACAGTGCTGTAATCGTAATCCATTTCTGCATCATTGTTGTAATCAATATTTTTTTTGAAAACAATCAGGAACTTATGTGTACGGCCACCTTCATTAACTACTAACGGTGCAGGTTTAGTTCTTTCGGCTTTTGCTATAATGGTAAAACCTGTACCTGCAGTTTTAAAATTATAGGGAGCGTTAGAAGGAGTGGTATTAAAGTAGGTGGGCATCGAAGGGAACCTTACCATCACTTCAGCTTCGGCATTAACATAAATGGTGTCGCCATTAATTTCCTGTGCCTGTACTTTACAAAATAAGGTTACAAAAAAAAGCAAGTTTAATAGTAGAAAAAATTTCTGGTATTTGCTCATTGCCTTGTAAAATTTGCTTGTGTTGAACTTGATAGTGGCAACAATTTAAGTGAATTTAAAAAGTAAAGCAAACAATAGGCGCTTAAATTATAGTAATAACAATATTTTATACCACTAAAATGACCTAAATATTTTGTATTGAAAGGTTATGCAGGTTAAAAATTTAAAACAAATAGATATTTACTTGAGATAAAATATACGCTTAATGATATTTCACTTCTATTATATTCACACAGCCATCTTTATCACGACGCATTTCGGCCATCTCTATTTTTATTTTTGTTTTTCCAATTATAAGCTTTCTTCTTTTTTTGCCACTAATTTCTTCACACATGGCATTAAAGGTCATCAACTCGCCATTTAAAATAACTTTGGTATCGCCTTTATAGCAAAGATAATTATCAAAATCAGCCGTCGTCATCTTCTTATCAATTACTTTACCAAGATAACCTTTAAAGATTTCGTCTGTAATTTTTATGTTCTTACTGTCTGATGGATTGGGTAATGGTTGTATGCTTTCGGGAATAAGCGGTTTCACTTCATCAGGTGCAATTGATGGCGCTGTTGGTGCAGCTTCTACATTAATTTCTTTTGTATATCTTTTGGTGCGGTCACCATCTAATGTTACCTGCACAAGGTATTTACCCGTTGTTGGAAATTGGAATTTTGCAGTTGAACCTTGCTGGTTCATTTTTGGATAATTTGAAATTGACCATTCATAAGATTTAGCACTAACCATGCAGGTAAACATTTCTTCTTTGCCTGTAATGGTGGATGCCGGGCCTACAATTTCTTGACCTGTTATTACATTATTATCGTTTTCTACTGCAACTACAGGTTCGGCTACTTGTATATTTTGTATGGTTTCGCAGCCTGTGCCGGTTGAAGCTGTTATTGTATACGCTCCTGCATTTTTATAAACATGCGTTACATATTGGCCTGTAATCTTGGTAGAATTATCACCAAAATCCCATGTTGTTTCATATTTATTTGATGAAGAGACGAAAGACAGCGTTTCCCCGGTAGTATAAACACTATCGGTATGCTGTATTATTGTTTTAATTAAAAAATTAACTGGTTGACATTTTTTCGAATCAATTAAACGGTAACTAAGCAAACCCAGCGATAATATGCAAATGATTAGCATAACACGCCAAACCCTGTAATCTAATCCCATTGATTGTTTAGTAAAAATTCTGTTAGCTGTCATAACTTAAAAAAGTTTACTGTTTATTTTGTTGCAATAAAAATATTTGCTGCTTTAAATTCAGATTTTCTATTTTAGCTGCATCCAAAGAACTGTTAAGTGTTTCTATTTGTTTTCTTAGCTCATCTGCGTTTAAATCTTTTCCAGTAATATCACGTAATTGTTTTTTTGCTGTTTGTATATCGGATAAAACAAAAACAACACTTCGGTATAAAGTTTTATCACTGGCAGAATCTGCATCAATTTTAAGGTTTAATTTTTTTATACTTTCTGTAATCCTTCCATCCAGCAGGTCGGGTTTGGTAGCTTTTGTATTGATGGTATCCAACATGCCGGCAATATCCGACATCTGTGTCATGAAATCAGTTGAAAATTCTCTTTCCTTTACATAAGAACGCATTTCTTTTAGTAGCCTGTCGTTTTGTTTAAAAGGAACCTGCAAGCTAAAAAAAATGGTTGTGGTTATTATGATGAGGCATACCAGAAAAAGAAGAAAAAAATTGGTGAATGCTTTTTTCCTGTCTGCTTTATTTATTGGATCCATAGTTTTATTTTAAAGTTTATTTATATAAATTTAAAAAAATTAACCGGTTTTAACAATTCGTTATTACTTGTTAATGATTATACGGAAAGGCATTACCGGTGATGCATCTTTTTGTAAGATATATTCAAGTTCATGGTAAAGATTTTCCATTTCGTTTTCCATTGTTTCATTTACCTGGTTGCTATATGTAAGTATCACATCTATAGTGCGTATAAAACCTTCACTGTTTTTATTGCTTACCTGTACACCTTTTTGTACTTCTGTTTTTAATAATTTATTGCCATATAACCGTGCACACAAAAGTTTAACATCTTCGGCGCTAATAATTTTGTCGCCAGACAAAAGTTGTTGACGTAGCATCACTTTTTTCTCTGTTTCAGATACAGCATTTTTTCCACCCGAAAAACCTGTAACCGTAAAACTTTTTTTTGAGTTTATTTGAGTGCTGTTTGCGGCAGTAATTTGTATTCCCGATTTTATATTATTGGCATCGGCTTCGTTTGTTGTCCAAAAATCTACAAATATCATTTCGCCTTTTTTATGTGGCCTAAGCATTAAGTATTGTAACTGTGTTTTTTTGTCGTTGGCAGTATTTATCGAATCTTCAAGGCTGGTAAGTATCTTACCAATTTCTTTAAGCTTACTTAGAACCACTTCGTTGCTTATTTGCCCAAAATAAGCGCTTTGTCCACGGATGGTTTCAGTAATGTTGCCAATCATTTCCCTTACATCCTGCGAACTTGTTTTGCCAACACCACTTGAACGCACTATTAATTCTCCGGCCAATAGATTGTTGGCACTGGCCATAGGCCTTATTTTGTATTGCTCGCCTTTTTCATTTTTCACATTTTCAAGGTCAAAATAAAATCCTTTATCAGGTATAGGAACTATATTAAGCCATTCATCGGTTTTGTAATTAAAGTTGTTTAACTTTTTATTTACGGCTGCAAAGGCATTAATATTACAGGCAATTGCATCAAACACTTCTTGCGAAAAATGCTTTTTAAAAACAAGTTTTATAAAAACTATATTTTCACTTTCTATTTTTTTTATAGTTTCCGGCGAAAAATTTTTATGCCAGTTAACAGGTATTACTGCACTGCTTATTTTTGCCCTATCTTTTACCTGTAAAAAATGGTGCTGATAAATGTGGCTTATTTTCCTGTTAAGCTTGTTTGTTTTTCCATTTGCAGAAAGCAATATTTCTCTTTGGCTTTGGCTTGTTTCATCCTTATTGTCGTTGCCGGTAATAACCTGTATAGGGTTTTCATTGATAAAGCAGGTAGCGTGGGATAATGCGTTGTAAAATATATTGGCTGCAGAATGACTTCGCAGGTCAAAATAAATATTTAATCCATCCAGATTTTCAGGTTGATTTTCTAATTTAAGCGCAAGTGTTATTTCATTGGCATGTGTTGCATTGTCGGCAGCGCTGATTAATTCTTTCCTGTTATTTTCATTTATATTGTATAGCTTATTACCCAATGCAATATAACCAAGTGTGGCTTTATATAACTTATAATTAGCCACAGGCGAAAAATGAATGACTACTGTTTCATTTGTATTGGTTGCGGTTCTGTAAATTTTTTGAGTAATGCTAAAATCTGTATAAGAATCTATAATTGTTGAATCTTCGGTTGGCATTGCCTGCAAGATACCCGATGCCGGTATGGCGCCTGATAAGGATTCGGGAAGCATAACTTCGGCGAGGTTATCCAACAGGCGAGTGTGAGATTCTGCAATGTTATGCCCTATCTTTTCTAATTCTGCAGCACAGGCTTCTATAAGCAGCATAGCTAATGGGTCGGCATTCTGTTCAATTTCATGCTCGTCAATACCCCATATCCTGGCTGCGGTATTCACCATTTGATCTTTTATCCTTTCTTTTTTTATGGCAGCCATATTTTTTATTGTTTTTTAATCAAATAACATCGGGCCTATATAGAAATTAGTTTGAAAACGGAAAGGTTCGTTGTTGCGTAAAAGATTGCCTTTAACAGTAATTTCAACTTTTCTTTTTAATTGCAGATTTTTTATAAGCCTGTATTCTTTTTGAACCACATTTACTTCCACTACAGGCCTGGTCAGTCTTTTTTCGTATTTAAGTAATTGTGTTTTTAAAGAATTTATTATCACATCACGCCTGATGGAATTGGTCATGTGTATATCATAATCATGATCCCAAAATTGAGATCCATAATTATCATCCTGTTTGTTTTCTTCCAGTTGTGTTGTTATAAGCAGGTGTATATTTCGGGCAATTGAATCAGTAAGGCTACACCTGTCTAACTTCTTTTTTTGAAAGAACTGTTCAAACTTTAAAGGAAGTTTTAGATAATCAGCCATAATATTTCAGATGCAGTTTAAAATAAGTTTAACCAAGGAAACGTCTTCTTGGTTTAGTTTGATTGTCGGGTTGCTGCACAGCTTCTTCTTTTACAAAAATGCCACTATCTCTACGTTTACCAATAAATTCAAGTTTACTTAATGTATCAAACAGGCGGGATGTTACTTTTACAAATTGAACAATTTTTTGAATGTTCTTATTCATATCATTTTGATCAAAACTAGTGTTAGCAAGGCTACTTAGCATGGTTTCCAGTTCTCCTTGTTTTAGTTCACACCATTCGCTCAGGTAGTTCATCAGTTCTTCTTTGCCCGATCCAATTCTCATATCAATACTGTTCTTCATTATCCTTGCCATTACCGATATGCTTTCAAACATAGTTGCCGGTGCCTGGTACATCATATTCCAGCGCATATTGGTGATGGCTTGTCCCAGGTATTGTATTACCCTGTCGCATAAAAACATAACCAAATCGGATATTTCGTTTTGCTGGCTCTTCCTAAATATTTTCTGTACAATTTCTGAGCAATGCAATTCTGCATCTGCCAGGTATTTATCAAGTTCGCTATGCAGCGATAAAAGATCGGGATGAGCATTAATAGAAAAACAGGGAGGTAAATAATCCTGGTCAATACGTACATCGTTATTTACCACCATTATTTTACCAATGGCAATGGCATACGGATGACTTGCATACTGCCTGTAATTGGTATCGCTAATTAACTGCAGGGTATAAGTAGGCAAAACATTTGGTAAGCGGGGAGGGGTTTCGGTAAGGTCGGGGCTACCTGCAGCCTGTTTTTCAAAAGGATGTACAAAAAGAAACACCCACCAGGTAGATTCGGCGCCGGAAATGGTGAGCGGAAATGTACTGGAAAGCATATTTCCTGTTTCGGCCTGGCCAATAGTTGAAAATGCAGGTAAAGAAATAAATGCACCACCGGAAGTTATTGCCTGGCAGGCAAGTACACTTACCCTGATGGTATTTTGATTATCATAAGAAATTTTTACGTTGAAAGTTTCTTCACCGGCTGCAGTTGCAGCAAGTATGCCATACCGTAAGGGAGTTGCAGATAAAGACGCATTTGCCTGTAACGAATCCAGCCATGCATTATCCTGGTCAATAAAATGATTTTTATTAATCTTCATCCCGTCAATCCAGTTTACTGCAAAATGTTTTTGTTTATCTCTCATGTTACTTATCTTGAATAATGATACGTTCGCAAATAATGATGTTGTTTTCTTTTATATTGTTTTCTTTAATGGTAATTGCAGGATCCAATATCCGGCTATTTTGATACCATTTGGTTTTTATCCTAAACCACCATTCATAAGAGATACCTTTTTTATCAGTATATTCTATTGGTGTTTCACTTTGTACCTCGTTATAATCATTTAAAAAATGATAATACAGGTCGCCAAGTGCCATTGTATCCGGCCCTTTTGCCCTAAAATTTGTTTTAATATTGTTGACGACAGTTTTCGAAATTTCAAATGCTATTACTAATAATTTTTCATTTGCTTTTTCATCGGGCAGCTCAATAGGATCATTTACCGGGTAAAACCAGGTGCTGTATTGCGGCAAGGGAATATTATATGCTGCTTCAAAAGTGTATAAGAAAACTATGGGTACAAAAAACCAAAGGCAGCTAAAGAGCATTGGAAAAAACATAAAATCCTTATCTCTTAAAAAATACTGTAGCGATGAAAATACAACAATGGTGAAAAAGATAAGTGATATGGTAAACATTATTTCGCCAATAATAACCCGGTTGCGGTTGTTTTTATTAGATGAAAAATACCGCTTGTGAAAAAATACAACATGAATAATACCAAAACACAGGTATATAAAAGCTAAAATCCAGTAAACAGTAAATAGATGATCGGTAATGTAAGTGGCAAAGTAAGCGCCGCCGGAAATACCGGCCGATGAAAGGCCTCCCCATAATACTGGCTTTTTTGATTTTGATGCAAAGCTGTCAACATAATTTTTTACCATAAAAATTAATGCCACCGAGCATGCAAAAAAGCTACCTATATATATCCAGAAAAATTTTAAGAGCATATCTTTTTTAGCTTTTAAGTAAATTACTTATATGGATAGGCTTAAACCAAGAATAGCTTCTGTATCAAAATTCCCGGTATCAGCTATGTTCCAATCAAATATAATATCAATTTGTAAAGGAATAAATATTTCCTCAAAGTGTTTTAATAATTTATAGTAATTGCCACCCGGCCTGTAATTTTCCATTTCGTGCATGTGTATGTTGCCAATAGTAAAAACCCAGCAAGGTGATGGTTCGCTAAACTGGCTGCCTGTTACAGCATCTATTCCCAGTTCAAAAAAATAATCTTTGTTTGTTGTTTGCGATGTTGTGTAAAGTTTTTTTTCTTTTTCTGTTACAGATACCGTTTTATCCAGCACAAATTCCAGTGCCCTGGCAGTTTGTTTATGATTGCCTTTTATCATCTTAGCCCAGGGCATAAGCTGTACAAGTTTTTTAACGGGTTCATCGGGCAAATCATGGGGGATGCCCCAAAAATTTAAAAGTTCTGTTTTAATATCGCCATTTAAAATACCAAAAGCAAGGTTAACTTCTTCCTGCTCTACAAATGTGGCGTATTTAAAAATTTCCTGATCAATGGGTTGAAAAAACTTACGGGCAGCTTTTTCTTCTTCTTTAAACCGCCTGTGCTCTTCCGCCATTTGGCCGGTTGAGGAAGTTTTACTGTTTCCTTTAGATTGGTGAAAAAGCCCTTCAGGTAGTCTGTCGTAAATGCCATCCTTATTAATACTAAGTACCAATTCATCCTTAAATGTACTTTCGTTAAACTCAAATTTTACATCATCAATCTCATTACGAAAGCTTTTTTTAAAATTACTGATGCAAAAAAGCCTTATATCATTAAAACTAATATCATGCTTTAGCATGGCCGCACAAAATACCTCTGCCTTTAAAAAAGTATGAGCTTTGGAATTATATGCCGCATTTTGTAGCATTACTGAATATGTTTGGCTGTTTTAAATTGTAAGTTTATGAAATTAGGAGTTGTCGAAATTAATTATAATTAACTTAAAAATGAAATTAAAGGATATAAGATAAAGGGCAATTTGCCAGTTAACAGGTTATGGTGGATAAGTGAATTAGAAATGGGTTTAATTATTGTATTTGAATATTAGCAGTAAAAAAAATATAAAATTTTACTTTTTTTTTATTAAATTGTTGTCTGTATTTTGAAGTGCTTGTTATTAAACTTCTTTTCACTTAGTAAAAATCCTAATCAGTAACACTAAAACGCTGTTATTGTATAAAATCAATTAACAGTGTTAAAGATTAATTCGTTTTTTCAACATTTAAATAAACATCAAAATTTAATTTTATGAGTTTCAAAGCCAAATTTAAAGCGGGTAGTATAGAGTTCAATGTACTGAATGTACATTATTCATTGGCACAGGATATTGATGCCACAGGCCGTCCATCTTCTATTACCCGTGGTGGTACCATTACTGTTACGGTTGAAGGGAATAACAGTACAGAACTGTTTGAGTGGATGTGTAATAGTTTTGAACAAAAGGATGGCAGTATAATTTTTATTAAACGGGATTCGGATGCCACACTTAAAGAAATGAAATTCAAATCGGGCTATCTTGTTGCCTTTGCCGAAAGTTTTAATTCCGAAGGTAAAGAACCTTTGTCGGTTACATTTACCATTTCGGCCAAAGAAATTTCGATGGGTAGTGGCACACATGCTAATGAATGGGTATAAAACCCATATATGCATGTTTACTGTCTTATTATTAGCTGCAATAAATTTGCCTGCCGGTAAATAATGTCTGCAATTTTTTAAATCAACAATGCAAATATGGCATTTGAGCTAACGCATACAAAAATTAAGGTGGGAGGTAATGACGATGATATTATTTTCCAAAACCTTACTATCAACCAGCACCTGGCCGATGTAAATTCCTTTCATTTTACCTGGCGACAACCAGAGGGTGAGGTTTCATTATCGGCACAGGTTTCTTTTTACAACAATAACCTTTGCAAAGAGGTAAACATAACCATTGGTGCTAATTTTACATTTAAAGGTATTATTTATGCCATTTCCTGTAATAATCAGGATAGTATCGGTGTATCGTACGAAATTAGCGGCAAAGGCTTGTTTGAAAAACTTAACCAGGTTCCGGAATGCAGATCGTTTTATAAAAAAAATATCACTGATATTTTTAATGCTGTAAATAACACTTCAGGTACTACTTTAGATCTTTCTCCCTCCAATAACAGCGAATTATTTTACACGGTACAATATAACCAAACTGCATTTTCGTTTTTAAGGATGATGGCAGTACGTTATGGAGAATGGCTGTATTACAACGGAACTGAAATGGTTTTGAAAACTCCATCCGACGATGCTGTAACTTTAAACCAGGGACAAGATGTAACCAACCTTGATATATCTGCAAAACTGGTTCGATCGCCAATAAATATAACTGCTTTTAACAGGCATAGCGGTGAAGAACTAACGCACCAGGTTCAAAATAATAATGCAGATGGTTATATTGGTGCAGCCCAACATGCTGGCGAAACAGCTTATGGGAGTAGCCAGTCTAATACAAACATAACGGCTGCAGCAACACAACAGTTACTTACCGATATGAGCGTACTTAGCCAAAAAGCAGCAGCGTCAAATGCAGTGGTAGTTAGGGCGCAAAGTAATAACTGCAATATAAAACTGGCCGGAAAAATAAAACTGATTGATGAAGCCGGAAACAGCAATGGCGAATATATTATTACTGAAATTCACCATAGCGTAAGTACAGATGATAATTACAGGAATCAGTTTGTTGCCTTGCCTGCCGAAGCAGAAGTACCGCCATACACAAATCCTTTTTCTGTTCCAATATGCCAATCGCAAATGGCCAAAGTTATAAATAATGAAGATGCTGATGGTTTAGACAGAATAAAAGTTCATTTTCCCTGGCAACAGTCTGGTGAAAGTACACCCTGGCTGAATGTGATTACACCACATGGTGGTAAAGACAGAGGTTTTAGATTTTTGCCCGAAATTAATGATGAAGTTTTGGTTGCTTTTTTAGATAACCATGCTGAAAGACCTTATGTATTGGGAGGAATGTTTACTGAGAACAATAAATCGGGCAATGCACATGAAGGTAACCATGTAAAAGTAATTGGTACAAAAACCGGCCGTAGAATTGAGATCAATGAAGATGAAGCTACCATGGGATTTATGGATAATTATAAAAATAAAAAAGATAAGAATATCATTGAGTTTAAGAAAAAAGATGATCCGGAAATGAAGATACAATCATTGAAAGGCGATAATGACGGATCAATGATAGCGTTTAAAAATTCAGAATCGCTTAAAATAGAATTAAAAGACGGAGGATCGCTAATTGCAGAAATTATTTTTGAAAAAAACGGTAAAAAACTAACCATCCACTCGGCCGATACAATTGAAATTAAAGCCGACCAGGCTTTGAAACTAAATGCTCAAAAAATTGAAATTAATGGAACACAGGAACTAAAAATGGAAGGCATGACTGTTGATATTGATGGTAAAACTAAATTACAGGCCAAAGGTTTAACAGCAACTTTTGAAGGTTCTACCACTGCAGAATTTAAAGGAGGCGCCATGGCTTCTTTAACAGGCGCCATAGTAAAGATCAATTAATACCAACCATGCAAAAAAAAGCACAAAATGATGTATATTCTTTACGATACTGCGTTAAATGGGTTATACACTTTAAACCAACTGCAAAAGGCATATACCATAAATCATTCTCTTTTTACTGGAACTAAAGACGAACATTTATTTGATGTGGCACCCTATTTATTTAGTGTAGATGAGCGTTTTTTTTATAATCTTACTGATGCAGATTTTTCACTTAAAGCAGTTGTTGCAATTGAATCGGATATAACAACAGCCAACTTGCTACTACATTTGCAGCATTTTATTTACCAGCAAAAAAACGGCCAGGAAAATTATTTCAGATTTTGGGATGCAAGAGTATTAGTTCGGTTTTTTAAAGGCAGTACATACGAACAACTCAACTTTTTTTTTGATGAAATAAAGAATTTTTATATACCCGATTTAGAAAAGATTTCAGCAATTCAATATTCATTAAAACGAGGAAAGTTGCAATCGGAAATTTTGTCTTTAGATAAAATATTTTTTTTGGGAAATGATCTGCAAGAGATACAAACAATTTCCGAAACGAAAGAACAGCAAAAAAAAGAAAGAACATTTTTTAAATAAACAACTATGGGTAAACCGGCCGCAAGATTAACAGATATGCATGTATGCCCGATGGTAACAGGTGTGGTGCCACATGTTGGTGGTCCGGTTATTGGGCCTGGTTGCCCAACTGTACTTATAGGTGGTATGCCTGCTGCAGTAATGGGCGATATGTGTACTTGCACAGGCCCGCCAGATACAATTATATTAGGCAGCACCGGCGTGTTAATAGGCGGCAAACCTGCTGCCCGTATGGGTGATATGACTTCGCATGGCGGCTCAATTATATTGGGTTGCTTTACTGTTTTAATTGGAGAAACTGGCGCCGGTGGGGGTGGGGGTGGAGGAGTGGCAGCGCCAAAAATTGATATTTCTAAAGTTAGCGCCAAAACTGCCGCCGCAATAGCCAATAAAGAAGCTTTGGAACAAGCAGCCAATGAAGATAACGATAATGCTGAAAGAACCGATCAAAATGATTTTAATGCCCAGTTTACTTTAGTTGATGAAGCTGAAAATGGTATAGCAGATGTTAATTATGAAATTGAAACAAATGATGGTGAAAGACATACAGGCAAAACAGACAGCAGCGGAAAAACAGCACAACTTTCGGGTTACACAACTGCCGATTGCAGGGTTAGTTTTTTAAATAAATAAAATAAATGGCAGGCGAGCAAACAGAAGAAACGCACAAACAAATTAATGCCAGGCAACTGGTGGTGATGGTGCGATTTAAACCTTCTGCCGGTTTAGATACCGGATCAGCATCCAGTCTTATAGGTGGCATTACCAACCCAATTGAAAGTGCGGTTAGTTCAATAGAAAGTGCAGCCGCTAGTATTCCCGGCCTCAATATGTTTTTAACCGAAGAAAAAAAAGAAACCAACTCAGAAAAAGAATACACTTATTATAACGATTATTCAAGCTGGGATACAATGCTGGATAAGATTAAAGATGGAATTCAACAAATGAATCCCGATAGCGATGTTGAAAAATTTGAGTTCAGTTCAACCGATGCAGATGGCAGAAAAAAAGATGCTAAAGAACTGAATGAAAAAATTAAAACTAAATTGAACGGATGGAAAAAATATACTTCATTCATTCATTTCATTGGCCTGGGGCATGGTGGTAATGTAGTAAATGAGTGTACCGATTTGTTAGCAAAAGATGCCACTTTTAAATCAGAAAAATGGGCTGTAAAAACAGTCGTGTACATGGCAGCGCCGCAGTTTAAAAATGTACATGTAATTAATAATAACAGTATGAAAAAACAGGGAGCAGTTTTTTCATTTGGCAACCAATACGACCTTACGCAAAATGCCATTGATTTTTTTGATGATAATGAAAAACTACTTTCTCTTATAAAAGATTCAAACAAAAATGTATTATCGCTGGCTGTAGGAAAAGTAAAAATGAGGCTGATAAAAATACTTGCCATTGTTTTAGGCGGCTTACACATTAGTGCAGGCCCCGATGCATTAAAAGACCTGGATAAGATTGATGAAGTAAAAGATGAAATAAAAGGGTTGATAGATGATATCCTCGGGTTCATAAAAAAACTTATTGATGTAGGCACTTCATTTATAAAACTTGATGAGATACCTGATTTTAAAAATATCAGTTCAGGTTACGATGCTATTCCCAATAAATGTGTTGATGAATTAAAAGCAACCATTGAAGAAATCAAGAATAAAGCTATAGATGGTGCAAAGCATACCAATCTCTCCCTGGGGCCATCCGACCTGGCAGGTATTTTAAATTGTCTTTGCCCTTTGTTTGATGCAATTGGCGGTTCATTGGGTGTTTTAAAACCAAATACAAAAGGCGGCGAAGATTTGGCTAAACAAATTATTGATGAAGCTGCTGTAAAAAAAGTTTTTGCACCGGGTGGCAATACTCCCACCTATCTGAATATTGATAAAGATTATATGGATAAAGCAGTTGAAGCTGCAAAAAATAATGAACCAGATTTGTCGGTTGTGCTTATTACTAAAGTAAATAGCCTGCTTATAAAAGCCACCGAAAAAACAAATGAAGTAAAAGACATGGATGCAGAGCATAAACAATACCTGGCCGATGCCATAGCTTGCCTTACTTTACCAATGCTCCCATCAAAAAAAGATTTTTATGCAAAATTGGTTAACCTCATTCCTTTCAATCTTCAAAAACTTACCGAAGATTATACTGGAGGTAACTTAATGGGTAAAGCCGGAAAGCCACTGGAAAAGATTGGAATAAAATTTCCTGATAAATTAAATACATCAGTTGCAAATACTGATGCAGAAATGAACCGTATTAAAGGATATTTTGATAAGAATAATTTTAAAATGGCCGATAAGATTGACAGCCTTTATCTCATTTACAATGCTCATAACCTGGCACTAAAAAATAGTTTTGGTCCCATACATCAATGTATTGACCAGCAAACCGGATTTTTGAATTATATGAAAGCAAAAGGTTATGATAATATATGTACCCTGGATGAGAATAAATACAACCAGGGAAGTAAAACTGAAAAAGAAAATGCAATGCCTACAACTGAAGTGAAGAAAGAAAAGGCAGCTTAAAAAAACAGTATGATACCAACCGGGCCGGGTGAAATAAGGATTGATCATCGCTCAAGCGCTGCCGATAATGTAGTGTGGGTGCATCTGGATAATTTTGATATTGACGGCGTAACACTTAAAGCAGAACATAGACATGCTTTAGACCGTTGGTTTAGCCATAATATGATTGAAAGCGGTGGTTTAGTGATACCAGTAGATAGGATTTGGGTTTTTTTACGTGGCTATGCAAGTCGTACTGGTGGCGCCGAACATAATATCGAACTGTCGCAGCAAAGAGTTAGCAATGTACGCACCCACCTCTCTACTTATGTTTCAGGTAGCCATATAACTGGAATGGAACATGTTGGCGATACCTGGTCTCGTGGCGAAATAGAAGAAGATAGTCAATTTAGATCGGTTGAAGTTATCATGCGAACAGTTAATCATCCACCCGAACCCACCAGGCCAGCATTTATATACGATCGTTTCCGCATGAGGGCAAAGCCAGCAGGGCCAGATGTTATTGGTGCATTATTAGATGAACTGGATGTACCTGGTGGAATAGGAAGTACAATATTAATGATTCAAATAGAAAACCGCTCAACACATGAAAGGAGAGATTATTTATTTGTATCGCTACAAACCACTGCTGGTCTTTCTGTTCCATTGCCAAGTGAAACTAGTGGACATAGAGAAACAGGCGATGTAAGTTCAGATTATGGCGATTGGGTTAATTTTAGAACCAGGAGCAATCATCATGTAGGGTTTTCTGAATTTGTAGGAGAAGCTTCTTTTGGAAGCATGGTTAGTGTACAAATTGGGCCATACAGCCCAGGTGAAAGTTTAGGCATGGGCGAAAATTATTTCCAGTTTACCTCAAACAGTTTACATGCTATAGAAAACTGGGTAACAGTATTGCCACGTACAATTGTACTGCCATTACCTCCTTCTTCTGGTATTGGGTTTTCCTTAATATCAATGAGTGCTTTTGGAAGATTAATGTTTTGGCCTTAAACAAAATCAATACGAAGAAAAATACAGGTTCGCATTTTTAATACTAATTGTTTATTTTTAATAGCTGCACTTTAATATTTATTTATGGCAACACTAACCAATTATACCTTTTCAGAACTATCCAAACAAGCCCTGCACATTGCATCGCAATTGGCAAAAGAAAATATGCATGAATCTTATGGCGCTGCACATTTATTAAAAGCACTTTTACACAAGGATTTCCCAATATTAAAATTTTTGGAAACCAATGGAACGGATGTTTATTACCTCGAAGAATGGGCAGAAATTAGAATTGAACAATACCCACGCTCAGTAAAACCAGCAGGCGAACCTGGTCCGGATGAAAGTTGCGAAGCTTTATTCAACGAGGCCGATCACCTGCATTTAAAAATGCAATATCATTCAATTGAACCTGAATGTCTGTTAATTGCAATTTCCACACCAGGTGTTTCATTTGCTTATGAACAATTAAAAACATACCCGGTTACATCTGCTCAGTTATTACAATGGTATCAAAATACATCAGCAAAAAAAAGTAATGCAACCGGTAATTCAAACGGATCATTCAATAAGCCCTCGCCCAATGCATCTTTTGAAGCGCTTGGTAAATATTGCATAGATAAACTTGCACAGGCAAAGGAAGGAGAACTTTATGAAGTGATAGGAAGAGATAAAGAGATAAGACAGATTTGTGAAATCATCAGCCGTAAATCAAAATCAAATGTAATTATCACCGGCGACCCCGGTGTGGGAAAAACAGCCCTGCTAAATGGATTTGCAATGGCTGTACTCAATGAAGCGGTACCAAAACATTTACAAAATATTTCTATTTACGAAATTGATAACGGAGCATTAATGGCAGGCGCCACTTATAAAGGCGAAATAGAAGATCGGTTGCGTAAAATAATAAAAGACCTGTCAAATTTTGAAAAGCCCGTTTTATTTATAGATGAAATACATACTTATATTGATAAAAACAATCCAAATGGCGGAGCAACCAGTATTTTAAAAGCCGAATTAAGTAAAGGTATTTTAACAGTTATAGGAACCACCACTTTAGATGAATATCGTAAAAGCATTGAAAAAGATGAAACCTTTAGCCGCCGGTTTGAAGTGGTGAAACTTACCGAGCCAGATGCATCCATTGCTGAAAAAATGCTGCGAAACCAGGCAGAACACTATGAAAAACATCATAACCTGGGTATTGATGATACAGTTTTTGCCGAAGCAATAAAACTGGCCAAACGATTTATTAAAGACCGCAAATTGCCAGATTCAGCCATAGATCTTTTAGACAGAACATTGGCGGTTAGCCGTATGATGACAGATACGGCTTTACAGGACGTAACAAAATTTTCGGGTAAATTAAATGAAATAAAAAATGATGCCGGTGAAGAACAATTACGATGGTTATATCATGAAGCACAAACAGGCTTTAGCCCCGTTTTACTGGCACGCCACAACGAAGAAAAAGAATTTAATAAAATAATAGACAAAACCGAAATGCTTGGCTATTTAACTTCCATGTTTAATAGCCTTACAACAATTGCATCAACCGAAAAAACACAAATAGATACAACAGATTTAAGCGCTGTAGTTGCCAATATTACAGGCATACCATTGGGTAAAATTCAAACAAAGGAACAACAGCGACTGGTTAATATGGAAAACCATTTGCGCCAGCGTGTAATTGGCCAGGATCATGCATTAAAAACAGTTTCAGATGCAATACTTGAATCCCGTTCGGGATTAAATAAAGCAGGACAACCTATTGCATCTTTCTTTTTTCTTGGGCCTACGGGTACCGGAAAAACAGAACTGGCAAAATCACTTGCCGAATTTTTATTCCAGGATGAAAATTCTATAATCCGTTTCGATATGTCGGAATTTAAAGAAGAACACTCTGCAGCTTTATTATATGGTGCACCCCCCGGATATGTTGGTTACGAAGAAGGAGGTATGCTGGTAAATAAAATACGTCAGCAACCGTATGCAATAGTTTTATTTGATGAAATTGAAAAAGCACATCCATCGGTGTTTGATATTTTTCTACAAATTTTAGATGAAGGAAAAATGCATGACAGGCTTGGTAAGGAAGGAGATTTTTCAAATGCTGTCATCTTGTTTACATCAAACATAGGTTCGGAACACATAATTGAAACCTTCAACAAAGGAGAAATACCTAAACCGGAAGATATGCTTGATATTATGAGCAGATATTTTCGCCCCGAGTTTTTAGCCAGGGTAACTGAAATCATTCCTTTTGCACCTGTAAGTATCGAAAATGTAGTTCGCATCTTTAATATTCATTTAAAACCTTTGATTAAACAATTAGAACAACAAGGAATCACCCTAACCGTAACTAAAGAAGCTGCGGAACACCTGGCACATCTTGGTTTTACACCCAAGTATGGAGTACGGCCATTAAAAGGTGTTATTCGAACTTCGTTGCGTAAACCATTAAGCCGAATGATCATCAACAGCGAAATAAAAAAAGGCTCAGTGATAACGGCACAGTTAAATGAAAAAAAAGAATTAACTTGGAAAATTGAATAAAAAAAACAGTACTTTTAATTTACTAAAACTTATTGTATGGCAGATAATTATGGTATTGGCGGTAACGAAGTAAAAACAGATGCCAGCGAGGCATTTGCAGATATACCGCAGAACAGAACCCTGATGGCAGAAAAACTTACAAAGGATGCCCCTGTAAAACCAGAAATTGTGCATGGGTTACAAACTGTAGAACAGGTTTTTGAAAATTATAAACCCGAAGTTTCCATAGATTTTGAAGATGCTGAAGGCATTACAAAAAAAGAAACACTCCATTTTTCTAACCTGGGCGATTTTGGTGTTAAAGGCATAACCGAACAGAGTGAATTTTTAAAAGATAATGCTTCGCAAAAGGAAGAATATTTTAGGATAATTAAACAGCTTAAATCAAACAAGATATTAAAATCGGCATTAGCAGATCCGGAAGCAAAAAAAGCATTGCTTGATACCATTCAGGGAATGGTTGCCGAACTTAACAACAACAAGTGATTGTAACAAGTAATAGAGTTTTAGTTTTTAGAAAAATAAACTAAGAATAATGTCATTTCTTGCTAAATTATATGTGGGAGAATCTGAATTTACAGTATTAAGTGCCGAATTTTCTTTTACACGTCCGGTTGATGCACAAAATTTACCCAATGGCCGACTTAGGGGAGGCATCATAGATATTAGTTTAGAATCTGGCAGAGAAGATCATGCATTAATAAGCTGGATTGTATCAAATGGCCACAGAGATGGCAGGTTAGAATTTTCAAGAAGAGATGCAGCAGGCAGCGCTCAAAAAACGGTTACTTTTTCTCATGCATTTTGTGTTTATATGAAACAGTTCTTTATGTCTGATGGGGCGATACCTATGATTTTAAAAATTTCTATTTCATCACATGTAATTGATATAGATTCCACTTCAATTGAAAATAGATGGGCTGGAATTGAATCTGAATCAGGGTCAGGATCATCGGGAAGCAGTTCATCTGATAGCGATCGTTCTGCAACCACCAATTCTGTTTCATTTGATTAAAATATCATTAATAAATTAAAAGATTAAAACAATACATATATGGCCGATAACATGGAGCAACAATCATCACAGCAACCGGAAATGCAACAGGAAAGAAAGGAAATTAAAAATCCACTGGAATTTTTAAAAACAAGTAGCGAAAAGTTGGCAAAATTTGGTGGGTTCGATCTTATTGAATCTACCATAGAAGGTACGCAAAACCTTAATCCCGAAAGAAAGGCAAGAAGAAACATTTTTCTTACGGAGCAACAAAAAAAAGGCGAGAGAGATTCACTTAAAAAAGCCTTACTTGTTTGGGCAAATGTGTTGGAAAACAATAACGAAATCTCTGACATGGTAAACATGTGCGAAGAGAAAGCTGCCAGCAGCCAAAAAGTACTGGAACAAAACCTGGCCAAAGCTGTGGAAGAAACAAAAGACCTGGAACGCTCTTACCGCAATGTGGCTTTGTTTTTTAAAAATACCGAATCGGATAAGCTAAAGAATGTTTCTTTTATCAATTGCGAGCTTGACCAGATGAAGGATTTGGACAATACCCGTTTTATTGATGCCGTAAATGAAGAATTGAAAATGAATTTCGACAGGCTTGACCTGCGTAACAACTATAGCATTATGGTGTTGCCGGGTTACCTGGGCTCTAATAAAGTAGTTGAAAAGTGGGCTAAGATAGCACACGAGCACAAAGTGATGCTTGTTACCGATTTTGAACATTTAGATGCACCGGATGATGTGATGGAAATGTTTGAAATGGCTAACCTTACGGCAGGCGATAAGTTTAAATCGAATGTAATGATGACCTGCAACTGGCTGGTAGGCCGTGGTAAATTTGCAGAACTGGGCGAAGAAGATGACCTGTATGTGCCGCCATCAGGCGCTTTGGCTGGTAAAGTATATCGCACTTTAATGAGCCAGGTTACTGCCGGTAAAAAATTTGGCAGCATGAATGAAGTTGACGGCGTTAAATTTCAATTGAAAAAAAGTGAAATTGCCAATATTGAAAAAATGGGATTGGTTCCCATGGTTAATGAATATGGAAAAGTAATGGCCTTTTCTGCAAAAACTTTATTTAATGGCGATAACCTGGGATTACAAACTTATTCTGTGGTTCGGGTGTTTGATTATGTAACCAAAGTAATGATGGATTTTTTAAACCGCCGGGCTTTTGAAAATTTTAATGCCAATACACGTAAAGATTTAATGAGCCAAATCGTTAAATTCCTGGATAGTATTACCGGCCCCGATAAATTGATTGAAGATTTTACCATTAAGCGTTTTGAACAGGATCCTGTGCAAAAAGACAAGATTCATCTTGATATACACATGAAACCATATTTCCCGGCCAAAAACTTTATGATTAAAATGGAAGGACAAAAAGGCGATGATGGCACTGCCTGGGATACAGATTACGATCAGCAATAAGATTTTTAATTATAATAATACCGTTTTATGCCTCAACAAACTTTGTTGAGGCATTTTATTTTGCAAATACAAATGTTTGAATGTGCTTATTATTGCTAATAAACTCTAATCTTATCAGGGTATTTTTAACACAGTTTAAAAACAGTAAATTTGAATTTTAATATTTTTTTTGCTGAAATCTGTTTTATACATACAGTTTACTTTTTTATACCTGCTACTTTCATGCAGCAATATTTGTATTGCTCAGCTTTATCATAAAAGTAAAAACATAACCATAGAAGTTGGGCTTTCAAACAACAGGATTACCTGTTTTTATAAAGACAAAACAGGGTTTCTTTGGATAGGTACAAAAAACGGTTTGAACAGGTATGATGGACATTCATTTAAAATTTTCAGGCCCCAAAAAGGGAATTCCATATCAAACGAAACCATCAATGATATTGCAGGCGATAAATTTGGCCGTATTTGGGTGGCTACCATGGATGGACTCAATTGTTATAATCCGGCAACGGATCAATGGGAAGTACTGTTACCTGGTACTAAAAAATCAAAAAATGTAATCCCCAATATTTTAGTTTGGAAATTGTGGTTTGATGAAACAGGATTGCTATGGATTGCATCTGATGTGTTTGAGTTTACCAGTTACGATATCAACAAAAAGAAGTTTACTTATTACAATTGGCCACAGTATGCAAGACAAAACCTAAATGCCATTAATAAAGGCAAATACAACAGTATTCATCGGTTTGTAAAAAAAAGTCAAACTGAATTTTGGCTGGGCACTACAAAAGGATTGGTTATCCTGGACATAAAAACAAATGAATTTAATTTTATTGGCGCCGGATATTATGGCGATGTAAATGATTTATTTTATGATAGTGCTGATAAAAAAGTTTATCTCTCAGCACAAGGCGGACGTCTTTTTTGTTACGATGAAAAAAGCAAATTGTATAAGCAAATAAAACCTTTGCCCGAACATTATCCATCTGTTGAATTTGTAAATGAACCTTCAAATGAAATTTGGATGGCTTCAGAAAAGGGGTTACTTAAAATAAATCCACATACAGATCAGGCTGCATTCCCGGTTTCAATACCGTTAACAGGAACACTTTTAACCGGTGGTGCAACGGCCATCTATAAAGATAATACAGGTATAAGATGGATAGGTACGCCTAATGGCATCAGCAGTATAGATCAGGTAAATTTAAACTCAACATTTTTACCACTTGTTCCCGGTGGAGATATGGATGGGCAAAATAATGTTTCTGGTGTTTACTTTGACAGTATCTCTAATTGTTATTTTGTTTGTTTTATTGCTCCTGCTGCGGTTTATATTATCAACAAAACAACTGGTAAAATTGATAAGGTAACAAAAGATAAGGCAGGAAACCAGCTTATGGGTTGTAATATGGTTACAGAAGATGGTTCAAAAAATTTATGGCTGCTTACCCGTAATAATGTTTACCGCTACGACCGTGCCAATAAGTTATTCACCAAATTTAAAATGCCAAATAATGATAGCGATGTAGTGTATAGAGATATGGCGCAAGACGCTGAAGGTAATTATTGGTTTGCATCTTTTCACAATGGCATTTACTACTACATTACTGCAACGGGCCAATTTAAAAAATTAAAAGACAGCATTGCATTTTTATTAGAAACATCTGCAAGTAGTTTGTATGCCGATAATATACATAAGGAAGTTTGGATAGGCACTTTTGGTAACAGCTTGTTTAAATATAATCTTTCAGAAAAAAAACTGGAAACATTTATAGAAACTGAAAAAACAAAAGACTATGCCTCATTACTGTTGATAGATGATATATGTGCAGATGAGAAAAATAATATTTGGGTGGCAACCAATTCCGGAGGGCTAATGCGTTATAACAGGGGACAGCCTTTTGAAAAGGCCTTTTCAAAGTTTGATATGCGAATGGGTATGGTTACCAATAACATCATTTCTGTTGCAACCGGCGCCGATTCTATAATTTGGTATTTATCGGGCAGTGGAATACTGGCTATGCATACAAACGGCACAGCTTTAAGAAATATACAAGATAATAGGCTATTTAAATTTTCCACTTATGTAAATGATTTTAGCATACCCCATAATATTTATTACGCTGCATCAAATCATGAACTTTTAATAGGAGTTGGTGGCGGACTGCTGATTTATTATCCACAAAAAAAAGTGCCCGTTCAACCATTTCCATTAATTTTTACAGAAATAAAAATTGACGGGAAATCAATATTTACTGTACCAGAAAAAAAATACGAAAATTTAAATCTTTCTTATGGAACTAATTCGGTAACAATACAATTTGCTGCATTATATTATGGCGGGTTTGATGAACTTGAATTTGAATATATGCTTAACGGCTACGATAAGCAATGGCAACCAGCTGGGAAAAAATACGAAATCACTTATCAAAACCTGCCCGAAGGAAATTATTCTTTTAAAGTAAGAGCTGTTACTAATGGTAATAAAGTTGTAGCTAACCTTACTGGTTTATCATTTAAAATACCACCTCGTTTCTGGCAAACCTGGTGGTTTGTATCACTTTTTTTTATATTGGTTATAGGTGTGGTATATTGGATTGTACATTCGTTGTTAGTGAAATTAAAGGAAGAAGAACAATTAAATGCATTTGCTACTTCGCTATATGGACAGTCAACCATAGATGATATCTTTTGGGATACAGCACAAAATTGTATTTCATTGCTTGGGTTTAAAGACTGTGTGATTTATCAAAAAGAAGAACATAGGGATGTATTAACACAGCGTGCTGCTGCCGGCCCCAAAACACCTGGCAACGATAAAAGGCAAATAATAAACCTGTTAGAAATTCCCATTGATAAAGGTGTTGTAGGGTATGTTTGCCGTACCGGAAAGCCTTTACTTATACCCGATACAAGTAAAGACCCACGATATATCATTGATGATGAAAATAGATTTTCTGAAATAACTGTACCTGTTTTTATTGATGGAAAAGTATTTGCAGTAATAGATTCGGAACATCCTCAAAAAAGATTTTTCACAAAGAGGCATCTACGTGTAATAAAAAAAATTGCAGGTATATGTGCCGAAAGAATTTCTAAATACCTCTCCGAAGAAAGATTACGTACTAAGATAGCAAGAGACCTGCATGATGAAATGGGATCGACACTTACCAGTATAAACGTACTAAGTAAAGTAGCTATGCAATCAGGTACATTAAATGATGATGTGATTCGTTATTTACAAAAAATAAAAGATAATTCGGGAATAATGATGGAAAGTATGAGTGATATAGTATGGGCAATAAACCCTGTGAACGATAGTATTGAAAAAGTACTCATCCGTATGAAAGAATTTACAGCAGAAATGCTGGAACCAACCAAAATAAATTATTTTTTTAAAGTAGAAGGCAATCTCGATAAATCGCTGCTTAACCTGGAAGAGCGAAAGGATTTATATATGATCTTTAAAGAATCTATTAATAATGCAATAAAATATAGTAATGCTACCGAAATAAACATTGCACTTAGTTTACATAACAATCAGCTTCAGTTACAAATTACTGATAATGGTATTGGCTTTAACAGCAGTAAAAGCTTTACCGGTAATGGCTTACGAAATATGAATAGCAGGGCTATGGCCATGAAAGCAACACTTACCATACATTCAATTGTAAATACAGGTACTACTATTTTGCTTCAAAAAAGCATCACATGAATAGGGTATGTAATTTTAAGATAAACTTTATTAAGTTGCAGCCCATCAAGCATTATTGAGACAAAATGCCAGTAAACATAATTATTTACGATGATAACCAGAATTTAAGGGAAAGCCTTTCAAACCTGCTTGCCCTTACCGGTGAATTTCATATCAAAGGGAGTTTTCCTAATTGCGAAAATGTACAGGAACAAGTTTTAAAAATACAACCCGATGTAATATTGATGGATATTGACATGCCTGTTATTAATGGAATTGAAGCGGTTAAAAAAATACGTGAGTTTAACCAGAATGTTCAAATTATTATGCTTACTGTATTTGATGATAACACTCATGTATTTGAAGCATTGTATGCCGGGGCTAACGGGTATCTGCTAAAAAAATATGTATCGGATAAGCTTATTCATGCCATTCAGGATGTATTAAGTGGTGGCGCACCCATGAGCCCTTCTATAGCAAGGATGGTAATAAATAATATGCAGCAACCAATACAACCTTCTGCTACAAAAGCCGATTATCAATTAACATCCAGAGAAAAAGAAATATTGCAATTACTTGCACAAGGAAACAGTTTTAAAATGATAGCAGCCGATTTGCTTATCAGTATAGATACAGTACGTACGCATATTAAACACATCTACGATAAACTGCATGTTCGTTCACAAATTGAAGCAGTAAGTAAAGCCATCAATGAAAAATTGGTATAAAATTTCAGATTAAGTAAGTGTTACAAAAAAAATGCTGAATATATTTTCATTGAATTAATTATATACCACAAACAGGTATCACATCATAAGGGTATTGTACAGATGTTTTCTTTTCGTCATTTTTATTTTGTATGTGAAGAAGAAAAATAACTTATACGTTCATATCGCACTTTTTATAATCCTTCTTTATCTTTTTGCATGATAACTGTACGGGTAGGGAAGGGGAGATTGATGCCCTCTTTGTTATAACGCTCATGCAATCTTTTTATAAATTCACTTTTAACAGCAAATTGCGATGAATAATCTTTTACCCTTAAGAATGCTTTTAGTTTGATGCTACTTTCATCGAAACTGTAAAAGCGGATAGTAGGTTCTGTTCCTTTTACTCCTTCTTCCATGGCAGCAAGCGTTTCTTGTATCACTTCTTTAGTAATCATTTCTACGTGCTGCAGGTTGCTTTTATAATCTACACCAATTTCTACATTAAATGTAACTTCCTGAAAAGGCAAATAATAATTATTAACAATCATATCGGCCAGTTTCGAATTGGGCACAATGATGATATGATCCGATGCTGCCCGTAAGCTTGTACTTCGCCAGCTAATATCTTCTACAAATCCATCTTCGCCTGTTGAAAGTTTTACATAATCTCCATGGTTAATTTTACCAGATGCTATTATTTGTAAGCCGGCAAATAAATTAGACAAAGTGTTTTGTAAAGCTAAGGCAACTGCTAAACCTCCCACACCTAAAGCAGTAAGCATTGGTGTTATTGAAATACCCTGGCTTTGTAAAATGATAAGCAAGCCAATGCAATAAATTATTACACGTACAATATTACCAATGATAGATGATGAAGGTAATATGGTATCGGTGCCAGATGCTCTTATGTGCATCAAGCCAGATATAATGCGGGCAATAATTAATGTTGTGCTGGCAATATAAAAAATCAGCAATCCGTTTTCGAGCCAGTAACTAAACCGGCTGTCAAGATCTAAGCGCTTAAGCCCTAAAAAAATACCCAGGGCCAAAAACCACGGAATTACCCATTTGCGAATTGTTTTAATTATAAGGTCGTCCGATTTGAAGGTTGTTTTTGAAGCAAGCTTGCCAAAAAAAGGCATCACTAATTTATGAATGAGCAAGCCAACTACAAAACCCGAAACAGTATAAATAATCAATTGTAATATATCGTTATTGCTCATGTAAAGTTTATTTAATTTTCTATTGGCAAATCTACTTTAATAAACATCAATACTTAAAAATTAATTAAAAACTTTAGTGTAAAAATGGAAACTAAATAAAGAAACTGTTAGCAGTGTTGTAAGATATGATTAAAAGCATGCTTAAAGTTAAAAGCACTGTATTTTAAATTTAACTCAATAGGATATTTTAAGTTGATTTTTTACTGATTTATTTCTTGGTATAACTGAAGATTTCTAACTATCATTTACAATTTTTCTTAAATGATTTAACTGTTATTTGTAGCCAATGAATCTATAACTGCCGGAATTTTTTCAAACTCGTGGTATTTATCAAAAAAATAGCTGGCTCCAAGATTCATACATTGCTTTTGTATTTCTTTTTCGATATGGATGGAGAGTACGATAATCTTCATTTTTATATACTTGCTATGAATCATCTTAATTAACTCGTATGCTAAGGTTTGTTGCAGGTTAAGGTCAAGTATTACAACATCAGGCATACCCTCGGCAACAACTTTTACAGCATCGGCATAGTTGGTGGCATATTCTATACTTTTAACATAAGTTGATTCTAAAACAAGTTCTTTTAAGCGTTCTATAATTTCTAACGAACTATCGAATATAGCTACTGTCATAAAAATTTAGCGGTTGCATGTTTCTTAAGTTCTATCAATATGCAAAGAAAAAAGTAGAAAGAAGATAGAAGCTGTGATGGTTAAAAGATAGAAGTAGTTCTATAAGAATAAAGCATCAACTTTAAACTCAATAATCAATATCAGATATGATATGGTTGGCAATGGCGTAGCGTGTTAACTCCGAATTGTTTGACAAACCAAGTTTTGATAAAATATGGTTACGGTGTGTGCTTACGGTGGTTAGCGCAAGAGATAGGCTTTCGGCAATTTGAGTGCTTGTTTTGCCCGATGCCAGCAGGTGAAAGATTTCAAACTCACGATTGCTAAGTGTTTCGTGAGGTTTTTTCTCAGTATTAAATTGGTGTAGTAGTTTTTCTGCTACTTCGGGAGTAATGTATTTACGGCCCAATTGTATTCTTTGTATAGCTGAAATTAATTCATAAGGAGCCGAGTTTTTATTAAGGTACCCGGCAGCGCCAGCTTTTAAAACCCTTACGGCATATATTTCATCGGCATAAATGCTAAGTATAAGCACGGGCAGGTTAGGTTTTATCTGTTTAATTTGTTCAAGCGCTTCCAGTCCGTTGCGGCCTGGCATGTCCAGGTCTGATATCACAAGATCAAAATCATGCTGATACACTTCTTTTACCAGGCTATCGCCATCGCCGGTTTCTGTTATTTCAATACCTGGATACTCATCTTTTAATATCTGTATAAGTCCAAGCCTGATGAAACCATGATCATCTGCAATAATTATCTTTTTCATCTTTATACAGGTTATTAATTATTGTTAGTTGGTAAACTAATTTTTACCAAAGTTCCTAAACCAATAATTGATTTAATTATAAAATATCCATTCAATGCTTTTACTCTTTCCTGTATGCCCATCAGGCCAAAAGAATCTTTGCCTTCCAAAATTGCAGTATCAAATCCAGTTCCGTCGTCTTCAATGATAGCCGATACTTTTTTATTTCCATTTTTGATTGTAACATTTACATTTTTAGCTTTTGCATATTTTGTAATATTAGTGAGCGACTCCTGGGTAAACCTAAAAATACAGGTGATGGTTTCTTCAGAAAGGCTGGCCACTTTTTTGTTTATCAAAATCTTAATAGGAATGCCTGTATTGGCAGTAAATTGATGGCCCAATAATTCAAGGGCATCATGCAGTCCATATTCATCCAATATGCTTGGTTTCAACTCATGCAAAATGCGCCTTACAGATGAATTGCTTCCATCAAGCAATGAAATTATATTTTTAATCTTTTGTTTTAATAAAATTGCTTCTTCCGGTATTTTTTTATCTATCCAGGCAATATCCATCTTTATTGCTGTAAGCTGCTGGCCAAGGTCATCATGTATTTCCCTGCCAATGCGGCGCCGCTCTTCTTCTCTTACTGATTGCAGGTGATTGGTTAACTGGCTTAACTTTTTATTATAATTTTCAATTTGCTGTTGTGCTTTTTTCTTTTGGGTAATATCAATCACAAATAAGGCTGTAAGCGGCCCGTCAATACCAGGCATGATGGACTCCCTCACTTCAAGATCTATTATATCTTTATTTTTCTTGCGATGCCTTGTTTCATACCTTATTTGTTTATTATTGATGGTCTTATGTTTTTTTTCTTCATTTATTTCAATATCATGTATATTTTTTTTAAAAAGTTCGGCTTTGTTATAACCGGTAATTTTTAAGTAGGCAGGGTTTACCTGCAATATTTTTCCTTTAGCATCTGTTAAGATAAAACCTGCAAAAATTGTATTCATGGTTTGCTCGTAACGATGTAATAATGCTTGTTTTTCGGCAGTTACTTTTTTTTGTTCTGTTATATCAATAGCTGTTGTAAAACAATTTAGCGGTTTACCTTTTGCATTTTTAACTAACGCTGTTTTAAATAAAACATTACGAATATTACCAGATGGCTGTATAATCCTGAATTCTATTTCAACCTTACCGGAAGTTTGTAAAGTGTAAATGGCCGTTTTTATTATTTTATTATCACCGGGATGAATTAATTTTCTTAAACCTTCAATAGTATGAGAAAAAATTTTGGCCTTTACACCCAATATCCTGTACAAACCTTCCGATATGTTCATAGTTTGGTTTTCCAGGTTGTAAAAACCATGTCCCAGGTTTCCCATCTTTTCGGCTCTAATCAATCTTTTTTCATTTTCCAATAACTGTTGACGGCTTTTTTTACTTTCAGTAATATCTTTTAAAAAAACAATCATATTTCCTGTTGATAAAAATTTAGCGGTTAATTCCACATCTAACAATTTGCCATTTTTTAGTTTCATCACCCGTTCCAATACAATTGTTTTTCCCTTGCCGGGGCTAATAATATTTAACCGCTTTTTGGAGCCACTTTCGTTTAATATAAAATCATTATACCCCTTTTTTAATAAATCATCATTTGTAAACCCCGTTAATTTTTTCATGCCGTTATTTACAACTAACAGTTTACCCAAAGGGTTTGCAATAAAAATGGCATTGGGAGATTCAGATAAAAGTTTACGGAAATTTATTTCGGCTGTTTTGCCGGTACCAGGCTTAGTTGAGTTTGATGGCTTACCCTGTCCTGTAATCAAATATTTATTTTGGACAAACATGTGCCGAATATGTAATTAAATATTAGGAAAACAATGCCAAATTATTTTAGCACCAGTAAAAAGCAATATATTTTTACTATCCGAAATTAAATTACGCTTTTTTATCAACTTAAAATATTTCTTTACTGTAATCTTTTAAAATTTACTTTTATTTGATAAAATATTTTTAAGCCAAAATTCCAGTCATGGTAAAAAAAGCATTCAGCCTGTTATGGTTAGCCAGTTTAGTATTTTTTACAGCCAGTTCGCAATCAATACCCACACCAAAATCTTATTTTGGATTTTCTATTGGTGATGATTACCAGCTTGCTAGTTTTACACAAACCGAAGGATATTTTAAGCAATTGGCAGCCAATTCTAACAGAGCAAAATATACTGTTATTGGTAAAACAGAAGAAGGCCGGAACCAGTGTATGCTAATCATTACATCGCCTGCCAATCAAAAAAAACTTTTGTATTATAAAGAGATTTCGCAAAAAATGGGCAATGCCGAAATAGGTTTGGAAGAAGCAAAACAATTAGCCAAAGAAGGAAAGGCCGTTGTATGGATTGATGGTGGATTACATGCAACAGAAACGGTAGGTATTCATCAACTGATAGAAACTGCCTACCAGTTGGTAAGCCGTACTGATGATGAAACTTTGCGGATATTGGATGATGTGATAATACTATTGACACATGCAAACCCCGATGGACAGGAACTTGTAAGCAACTGGTACATGAGGGAGCCTACACCCGAAAAAAGATCATTGGCAAACCTGCCAACGCTTTATGAAAAATATGCCGGCCATGATAATAACCGTGATTTTTTTATGCTGAATCTGAAAGAAACACAAAACATGGGTAGGATTTTATTTGTTGATTGGATTCCGCAAATTATGTACAACCATCACCAAAGCGGGCCAGCCGGATCGGTGGTTGCCGGTGCCCCATACAGAGATCCATTTAATTATGTTTTTGATCCATTAATAATTACCGGACTTGATGCTATGGGTGCAGCCATGCAAAACCGATTAAATGCAGAAGGCAAGCCGGGTTACACAAGTAAAGCCGGTTCTGTTTTTTCTACCTGGTATAATGGTGGCCTGCGTACTACAACTTATTTTCACAACATGATAGGATTGCTTACTGAAATCATTGGCAGTCCCAACCCTTCAAATGTACCGTTGGTTACATCCAGGTTAATTCCTAATGCAGCCACACCAAACCCTGTAACACCGCAAAAATGGAATTTCAGAAAATCTATTGAGTATTCGGTTTCTTTAAATTATGCCGTATTAAATTATGCATCCCGAAACAGGGATGAACTACTGATGAATATTTATCGCATGGGCAGAAACTCAATTGACAAAGGAAATAAAGATACCTGGAGTTTAACGCCTTCAAAAATTGAAGCCATCCATACTCTTTACAATGACTCGATTAAAAAAACAAACAGCAACGCTGCCAATAACCGTAACAATAATATTCCGGTAAAATTTTACGACAGTGTAATGCATAACCCTTTGTACAAAGATGCATGGGGTTATATCATTCCGTCAAACCAGCCAGATTTTGCAACTGCCATTGAATTTTTAAATGCACTTATAAAAACCGGTGTCTCTGTACAAAAAGCAACTGCTGATTTTACCGTTGCCGGAAAAAAATATCCTGCTCATTCGTATATCGTTAAAACAAACCAGGCCTTTAGGCCGCACATACTCGATATGTTTGAACCGCAAGATCATCCAAATGATTTTCAATATCCCGGCGGCCCACCGGTACCGCCTTATGATGCAGCAGGTTGGACTTTAGCTTACCAGATGGGAGTTCAGTTTGACCGTGTTATGCAAAATTTTGATGGGCCATTTATAAAAAATCCGCTTGGCCAAATTATAAAACCAGGCGGAACAACAGTTAATACATCAGCCGCCGGTTATGTATTAGATGCCAGGGCTAATCTTTCTTTTAAGGCTGTAAATAACCTGGTGAACAGCGGAGTAACAGTTTACCGCATTAAAAATGTAAACAATAATGCTGCATACAGTAACGGTTCTTTTTACATTCCTGCAAATGCAAAACCTGTTATTGATAAGATTGCAGCAAGCAGCCAGGTTGAATTTATTTCGCTAACGCAAAAACCTGCTTCGTTAATAAAAATAAGCAAGGCAAGCGTTGCATTGTGGGATAGGTATGGAGGTTCAATGGCATCTGGTTGGGTGCGTTGGATATTAGAGCAGTTTGATTATTCTTTTGATATTATTTATGCAAAAGATATTGATACCGGAAACCTTAAATCTAAATACGATGTAATCATTTTTGTTGATGGCGCCATACCATCGGTAAGCGCAAGTAATAACAGGCCATTCAACCAGTCGGCTAATAATGTACCGGATGAATTTAAAAAGATGATTGGCAATATCACTGCCGAAAAATCAATTCCATCATTAAAAAAGTTTTTAGAACAGGGCGGCCATATAATTACAATTGGCAGTAGCACTAACCTGGCTTATCAACTTAATTTACCTGTAAGCAATGCAATGGTTGAAATTGTAAATGACCAAATAAAATCATTACCCAGGGAAAAATATTACACACCCGGAAGCATTGTACAGGCCAATGTAAATACTGATGCTATGGCATTATCGGGTGTAAATGCTAAAACAGATTTTTATTTTAATAACAGCCCGGTATTTAAATTAAACCCCGATGCCGTTTTTGCCGGTAAGATAAAACCGCTTGCCTGGTTTGGTACCGATAAAATTTTACGCAGTGGATGGAGTTGGGGAGAAGCATATTTGCAAAATGGTATCATTGCTTTTGAAGCAACCGTTGGAAAAGGAAAATTGTTTGCCTTTGGCCCCGAAATAACTTTTCGTGCACAATCCTGGGGAACTTTTAAAATGTTGTTCAACCAGCTTTACAACCAATAATTTTTTAAAAATTTACATCGCACAAAAAAATCAATTCAAAAACCATTATCAATTTTATAAGAGATGGTTGTTAACTTAAAATAATGATTTGATTTCAATTGCTAAATATTTAAATTTGGTAACAATTTATTTTTACTAATTTAAATATAGATAAGATGTCGAAGATTATTGTTTTAAGCGGTCATGGTTCATGGGAAATGAAAGATGGCTATACAACTTTACCTGCCAGGTGCAGCATAAAGTTTTATACTTGTAATATGAAAACATTAAGCGATGGATTAGGAGGCGATATTGACAGGGGAATGGTAGCTGGATTAGACCCCGACCAGGAAGCAGGCCCTTTTCAGAGTGTACCCAATATGCGGCTTTACCCGCCAACAGGTTTAAATATAAGGATGCCGGCAGGGCATAATTGGAACATCATTGAATTACCTGCTGCAGTTCCTAACAACAGAAATAACCTGCAAATTAAAATTGCCAATACTTACGGCGCCGGTGGCGATTTAAAAACAATTTTAAAATTATTACAACCAGCCATACTTGGCCAGGATGTTACATTATTGTGGGCTGCATGCAGAGCCATTGGTTTAAAAAGTACGGGCAAAGATATTGGTGTTAATGCTATGCAGCGTTAATAACCATTACTGTTTTTTTCGCCTCCGTAGGTGTTCTCTCGTTTTTTCAGCAACGTCTCTCCTTGGTTTTGTGTGTATGCCGAGGACGTTGCGTAGTTTAAGAAGAAGATCCTCCTTTTGTAAACAACACATCTTCCATCTTCGTTTTTCAGTAACGTCTCTCCCTGGTTTTGTGTGTTAGCCGAGGACGTTGCGTTATTTAAGTAAAAGATCTACTGCCATTATTGGTCGCCTGACCAACAATTATGTTAATTCATTCGTTAATGTTTCTCCTACTTGCGCAGATATGCAGTTTGTTGTGCCGCTTGTCGGAGACAAGGCGGCGGCGCTCACGAGGTAAGTATTGTTTTTTCAGCAACGTCTCTCCCTGGTTTTGTGTGATGGCCGAGGACGTTGCGTCGTTTAAGAAAAAGATCCTCCTTTTGTAAACTGCACATCTTCCATCTGCATAAAATTGGTAACCGGGTAAACTCCCTGCTCTCCAGCAATATAAAATTTTGCTGAGCTATGTAAATATTCAACAGGATTGTTGCAAAGGTTCCATTTATTTGAACAGGGATTGTCATGGATATAATCCAGTTTTTGATTAATATACTCCCAACTCCTGCATTCTTTCCAGTCAAAAGACAACTCCCATACTTCATGCTGTTTTTTATTAGCCTTTCGTGCTGCTTCAACATGGTTACTGAGTTGTTCCAGCAACCCCGTTTCCCGATTTTGATGTAATCGTTTTATAATTTCATACGCCATAAATCTTTTGCCATTACCGATTATGTTATTAATAATTTGATCAGTTTCAATAAAACTTATTATTACATGTACATGATTGTGCATTATTACATAACCATTGATATAATGTCCATTATTTTTCAAATGGTTGAACCAGTTATAAATAATATCGTAGCCTTTTACTTTATCTATCAGCGGTAGCCATTGATGGCAAGTGAATGTTATAAAGAAGGTGCCAAAAGAATATGGTATAGTTTGTTTAACTGGCATTAATTAAAATTAATAATTTTTAAATAACGCAACGTCCTGGCTATCACACAAAACCAGGGAGAGACATTGCTAAGAAATAGTTTGTTTAACTGGCATTAATTAAAATTAATAATTTTTAAATAACGCAACGTCCTCGGCCATCACACAAAACCAGGGAGAGACGTTGCTAAGAAATAGTTTGTTTAACTGGCATTAATTAAAATTAATATTTTTTAAATAACGCAACGTCCTCGGCCAACACACAAAACCAGGAAGAGACGTTGCTAAGAAATAAGAGACTTTGCTAAGAAATAGACTGGCATTAATTAAAATTAATAATTTTTAAATAACGCAACGTCCTCGGCCATCACACAAAACTAGGGAGAGACGTTGCTACGAAATAAAACTGGCATTAATTAAAATTAATAATTTTTAAATAACGCAACGTCCTCGGCCATCACACAAACCCAGGGAGAGACGTTGCTAAGAAAGAAAAGAAAGAAACACAGGCAGAGGTAAAAAATTCCTGATACTTTAAAAAATCAATTGGCTAAATAAATCACGCTGTTCATTCAGGTGTTGATGGCTTATTTTTTTTACTTTTAAACGTTGTAGTATCAAATCTATATCCGAACGCTGCTTTAATTCTATACCAACCACGGCCGGGCCATCTTCCCGGTTATTTTTTTTGTTGTATTGAAAATAAGTGATGTCATCATCTTTTCCTAAAACCTCATTTACAAATTCTTTTAATGCACCGGGCCGTTGCGAAAAGTTTACCAGGAAATAATGTTTCAATCTTTCATACAACAAGGATCGTTCTTTTATTTCTTCGGTACGGGTTATATCATTGTTGCTTCCGCTTATGATGCAAACCACATTTTTCCCGGCAATCTCTTCTTTATAAAAATCCAATGCTGCAATGCTTAAAGCGCCTGCCGGCTCCACTACTATCGCTTCTTCGTTATATAGTTGTAAAATGGTAGTGCATATTTTACCTTCGGGTACCAGTTGCATATCATCCAATACATCTTTGCAAATAGAGAAAGTAATATTGCCTACACTTTTTACGGCAGCGCCATCAACAAAACGTTCTATGTTTTCAAGTGTAACCGGGTGGCCGGCCTGTAATGCTGCTGTCATGGAAGGGGCGCCTTCAGGCTCCAGGCCTATTATTTTTGTTTTTGGCGAATAGGTTTTAAAGTACGACCCAACGCCTGCACATAATCCTCCACCGCCAACAGGTACAAAAAGGTAATCAATATCCGAATTGTCTTCCAGTATTTCTTTTGCCACTGTTCCCTGCCCTTCAATAATCCTAAGGTCATCAAAAGGTGGAATGAAAGTCATTTTGTTTTCTTCCGTAAATTGTTTGGCGGCAATGGCGCAATCATCGTAGGTATCACCCACCAGTTTTATTTCAACAAAATTTTCGCCAAACATTTCTGTCTGGTTTATTTTTTGTTTGGGTGTGGTAATGGGCATAAATACCACACCTTTTACTTTTAATTTATTACAACTGTAAGCAAATCCTTGCGCATGATTACCAGCGCTTGCACAAACCACGCCTTTATTCAATACTTCGGCTGGCAGTAAGCTCATCATATTATAAGCGCCCCTCAATTTATAAGATCTTACTACCTGCAAGTCTTCCCGTTTCAAAAAAATATTGCATCCATATCTTTTTGAAAGCGCCAGGTTAAAAGTTAGAGATGTTCTGTTAATCACTTTCTTCAATCGTTCTGCCGCTTTATGAAATGATAATTGATAGGTGGTGCCGGTTGCCGTGTTCATACTTTTATTTTTAACTTATGCTTACTTTATTTTCAGCAAAACTTTTTAAAAGGCTTGTGCTGTTTTCATTTTTTGTTACTTCATCCTGGTTGGTTTTTTGGTTTTCGGGCCTAAGGCTTCTTACCGTTTTACCAGCTTGCCACAACTCACTTTCACGAAGTTCTTTTAATTCATCTTCCAGTTTTTCACGGTAATCAGGTTTGCTGTTGCTGTCAATAGATCGTTGCGATTCTTTGCCGCTGGCAACACTTTCATAGAGTTCGGTAAAAACGGGCCTGGTAACATCTCTAAATTTTTTCCACCAATCCAAAGCGCCACGTTGTGCAGTGGTAGAGCAGTTGGCATACATCCAATCCATTCCGTTTTCTGCAACTAACGGCATTAGTGATTGCGTTAATTCTTCCACTGTTTCATTAAATGCTTCAGAAGGCGAATGTCCTTTTGCACGCAGTTCTTCATATTGTGCTGCAAAAATTCCCTGTATGGCGCCCATCAATGTTCCTCTTTCGCCGGTAAGGTCGCTGTACACTTCTTTTTTAAAATTAGTTTCAAATAAATAACCACTACCTATGGCAATGCCTAATGCAATAACCCTATCAAATGCTTTACCAGTTGCATCCTGGAAAATGGCGTAAGAGCTATTTAAACCACGGCCTTGTAAAAACATTCTTCTTAATGATGTGCCGCTTCCTTTGGGCGCTACTAAAAACACATCCACATCTTTTGGTGGAACAATGCCCGTTTGTTCATTAAATGTTATCCCAAAACCATGCGAAAAATATAAAGCTTTGCCGGGTGTGAGATGCTTTTGCACAGTAGGCCACAAAGCTATTTGCGCTGCATCACTAAGCAGGTAGCAAATGATGGTTCCTCTTTGCAGTGCTTCTTCAATTTCAAATAATGTTTCGCCGGGCACAAATCCATCTTTAATGGCTTTATCCCAAGTTTTTGAATTTTTACGTTGGCCAACAATTACGTTAATGCCATTGTCTTTTTGGTTTAATGCCTGGCCGGGGCCTTGCACACCATAGCCAATTACTGCTACTGTTTCGTTCTTAAGCACTTCCTGTGCTTTGCTTAAAGGAAATTCTTCCCTGGTTACAACGTTTTCTTCAACGCCACCAAAATTTAATTTTGCCATTATTGTTTATTTTAAATTGTGATTTAGATTATTTTGTAATTTTTTTGTTTCCGGCTTTTGTTTTTCATGGCAACATTGGTTGTGTCACTCACTTCAACTTTTTATTCACTGCTCATCATTTTTTACCATATAATTTAAAAAGATCGCTCCTTCTAAAAACATACGTATCACATGGCAAATACTTCTTCCTGCTTATCTAAAAATTCATTCTCTGTTACTTCTTCGCCGGGTTCATTGTTTTCAAACTCTTTTAACCGTTCATGAAAATTGTTGCTTCCTTTTATGATGGCCACCCTGGCGCTTCTTACAAATTCAATCAAGCCATAAGGTTCCAGCACTTTTAAAAGCCCATCTGTTTCTTCTCTTTGTCCTGTTGTTTCAAAAACGGTGTAATCTTTCCTAATGGCAACCACTCTTGCGCCATGCTCCCTTAGTAATCGTTCTACTTTAACTTTTTCGGCAATGGCATCTGTGCTTACTTTATATAGAGCCAGCTCCTGCCATACAATTTCATCTGCATTATTATAATAAGCTTTTAAAACTTCTACCTGCTTTTCTATTTGGCGACAAAGTTTTTTTATCACTTCTTCTATTTCATTAATGACAATGGTAAACCGGTGTACGCTTTCCACTTCGGTAGGCGATGTGTTCAAACTTTCTACATTTATTTTTCTCCTCGAAAAAATAATTGCTATCCGGTTGAGCAACCCAATCTGGTTTTCTGTAAATACAGTTATTGTAAATTCTTTCTTATCCATTTTGTTTTCGTTTTAATAATTAACTATACCAGGTTTATTACAATGCTTCTTTACTCAATACAATTTCTGATACTCCCTTACCTTGCGGCACCATCGGAAACACATTGTTTTCTTTACCCACCATCACTTCCAGCAAATAAGAGCCTTTATGAAGCAACATTGTTTCCAGCGATTGTTTTAGCGCTTCTCTTTTGCAAACAGTTTTGGCTTCTATACGATATGCTTTTGCCAGTTGTACAAAATCAGGACTGGTGATATCGGTGAAAGCATAACGTTTTTCATGAAACAATTCCTGCCACTGCCGTACCATTCCTAAAAACTCATTGTTTAGAATTAAAATTTTTATATCCACTTCAAATTGCATCACTGTGCCTAATTCCTGCAAAGTCATTTGAAAACCACCATCACCTATTACTGCTACCACCGTTCTTTCTGGTGCGCCATACTTTGCTCCAATGGCAGCAGGCAAAGCAAATCCCATGGTTCCCAAACCACCACTGGTAACATTACTTTTCGATTGATTGTATTTTGCATAGCGGCAAGTAACCATTTGATGTTGCCCTACATCGCTAACAACAATAGCGTTGCCTTTTGTTAATTCATTTACTAACTCAATAACTTCTCCCATTGATAAAATATCTGAAGTTGGGTTCAGTTCATTTTTAATTACTTTCTCCTGTTCTTTTGCTGCATAATCAGCAAATTTTTGTAACCATTGCGCATGAGTTTTATTTTCTACAAGTCTGGTAAGCATTGGTAAGGTTACTTTGCAATCGCCCCACACCGGTACTGTTGTTTTCACATTTTTATCAATCTCTGCAGGGTCAATATCTAAATGAATAACTTTTGCCTGCTTTGCATATTTATCTAAACGGCCAGTAACCCGGTCATCAAAACGCATACCAACAGCAATAAGCACATCACATTCATTGGTCAATACATTTGGGCCGTAGTTTCCATGCATACCCAGCATACCCACTGCCAGCGGGTGATTGGTTGGGATAGCGCTCATTCCCATAATCGTCCAGGCGGCAGGGATGCCGGCTTTTTCAATAAAGGTTTTAAATTCTTTTTCGGCTTTGCCAAGAATAACACCCTGCCCAAAAATTACAAAGGGCCGCTCAGCTTCATTAATAAGTTTTGCTGCTGCTTCTAAATATTCTTTACGGATAATGGGAGCAGGGCGATAGCTTCTGATATGTGTACATTTTTTATAGCCTTCATAATCGAACAATTGCAATTGGGCATTTTTGGTGATGTCAATTAATACAGGGCCGGGCCTTCCACTTCTTGCTATGTAAAATGCTTTTGCAAGGATGGCGGGAATTTCGGCAGGTTCTGTAACCTGGTAATTCCATTTGGTAACAGGCGTAGTAATATTTATGATGTCAGTTTCCTGGAACGCATCTGTACCTAACAGTTGTGCATACACTTGACCTGTTATACACACTAACGGAGTTGAATCAATCATTGCATCTGCCAAACCAGTTACGAGATTTGTGGCACCCGGCCCACTGGTTGCAAACACAACTCCCACATCGCCACTTGTTCTTGCATAACCTTGTGCTGCATGTATGGCGCCTTGTTCATGCCTTACTAAAATATGTTTTAGCTTATCATCATAATCATACAAAGCATCGTAAATGGGCATGATAGCGCCGCCGGGATAACCAAAAATAGTTGTTACGCTTTCAGCCGTCAATGCATTGAGTACGGCCATGCTACCTCTTATTGACCTTGTCTTTACTGTTGTTTGTTTATTCTTTGGTACTGTTACTGTTTCCATTTTAATAAATTTATTTTTCATCGGTTACACAACCCTGGTCGGCTGATTTAACCAGTTGAGCATATTTGTATAAAACTCCTTTTGTTACTTTTAATTCGGGCTGCTTCCAGTTTTTTCTTCTCTCAGCAATTTCTTCTTCCGAAATTTTTAATGTCAGTTTATTTTTAATTGCATCTATTTCAATGATGTCATCATCTTTAATCAATGCAATTAATCCACCGTCATAAGCCTCTGGAGTAATATGGCCTACCACAAATCCGTGTGTGCCGCCACTGAAACGTCCGTCAGTAATCAATGCAACCGATTTTCCTAAGCCGGCGCCGATAATAGCAGATGTTGGTTTCAACATTTCAGGCATGCCCGGCGCACCTTTGGGGCCTATGTAACGGATAACTACTACATCGCCTGCTTTTACTTTTCCGGATGCAATACCTGTAATAAGATCTTTTTCTCCATTAAAAACCCTTGCAGTGCCTTCAAATTTTTCGCCTTCTTTTCCGGTTATCTTTGCCACACTTCCTTTTTCGGCCAGGTTCCCATACAGTATTTGCAAATGCCCTGTTGCTTTCAAAGGGGTTTCTAATGGCATAATAATTTTCTGTTTTTCAAAATCCAGGGAAGGGGCGCCAGCAAGATTTTCCTCCACAGTTTTTCCTGTTACTGTTAAACAATCACCGTGTAACAAACCTTTGCTTAATAAATATTTCATTACAGCAGGTACGCCACCATGTTCATGCAAATCCTGCATTAAATATTTTCCACTCGGCTTAAAGTCAGCCAATAATGGTACCCTGTTACTGATTGTTTGAAAATCATCTTGCGCCAAATCAACATTTACACTTTTTGCAATAGCTATCAGGTGCAATACTGCATTGGTACTTCCTCCTAAGGCCATCACAACGGTGACTGCATTTTCAAATGCTTTACGGGTCATGATGTCGGATGGCTTTATATCTTTTTCTAATAAAACCTTTATTGCTTTTCCGGCTAGTTCACATTCTTTTTGTTTCTCTTTACTCAATGCAGGGTTAGAAGATGAGTTGGGCAAGCTCATTCCTAATGCTTCTATAGCGCTGGCCATTGTATTGGCAGTGTACATGCCGCCACAAGCGCCGGCACCCGGACAGGAATGTTGTACGATGCCTTTGAAATCAGTTTCGCTTAAATTGCCAGCGATCTTTTGTCCCAACGCTTCAAAAGCTGAAACGATATTTAAATCTTCGCCTTTGTAATGACCGGGTGCAATGGTTCCGCCATATAACATAATAGAAGGACGATTCAATCTTCCCATGGCCATAACTGAGCCCGGCATATTTTTATCACAACCGGGTATGGTAATCAATGCATCATAATATTGTGCGCCGGCATTTGTTTCTATACTGTCGGCAATTATATCTCGGCTCACCAGGCTATACCTCATGCCATCCGTTCCCATACTGATTCCATCGCTTACACCAATCGTGTAAAAACGTAAACCCAACAATCCATCTGTTGCATTAATGCTTTTTTTTACAGCCGTTGCTAAATCATTCAGGTGCATGTTGCAGGGGTTGCCATCCCATCCCATACTTACAATGCCAACTTGTGCTTTAGTAAAATCTTCTTCTTTAAAACCAATTGCAAAATACATAGCCTGTGCTGCAGGTTGTGTTGCATCTTGTGTTAATGTTTTACTGTATCTGTTTAAAACAGTTTTACTCTCCGTAAGCGAATTCAATAAAGAGCTATTATTATTTGTATCAGTATTCATCTTTATTATGTTATTGTAAAACAACTTTTCTCTCTTGCAATAAAGTTTTTGAAATTGGCGCTTTAGAATTTACGGATGCTGTTACTTTACGTTTATAAGCATCCTGTATTTGTTTGCTGATGCTTTTGTTCCAATCTTTTTTAAATTTTATTCCATCCAGGCTTTCAAAGCCGATTACTTCAGCAGCGGTGCCGCAGAAGAAAGCAGTATCAGCATTTAATAATTCTTCTGTTGTAATTTGTTTTTCTTCAACATATACGCCAAGCTCTTTGCATATCTCAATAACGGTGGCCCTTGTTATACCCGGAAGAATATTACCAACTGATGGAGTGAACAAGCTTCCGTTTTTTTCATAAAACAAATTGGCGCCGGGAGCCTCTGCCAAAAAACCATTTATATCGGATAACAATGCTTCATCAAAGCCTTTTGATTTTGCTTCCTGGCTGGCGAGAATAGAATTTACATAATGGCCACTTACTTTAGCTGTAATTTTAAAGCCTTTGGGGTTTGGCCGCTGAAAAGATGAACTCATTACTTTTAATAATTGCTCACCTAAAAAAGGTTGCATTTCCCAGGCTTCTATCACAAGAAACGATTGACTGTTTTGCACAAAACTCATATTGGCAGGGGCATACACGAGAGGGCGGATATAAGCATCCTGTAAATTATTTCTTTTTAAAACTTCGTAAGTAGCCGCTATTAATTCATCAACATTCCATTTGTATGGCAGATTTACTGCTTCGGCAGATTGTTGCAGTCTTTTGAAATGCTCAACAGCTTTAAAAATTTTAGTTTCATCATCATCTGTTTTATACGAACGGATACCTTCAAATACGGCATAGCCATAGTGTAACGACTGGCCATACAAATCGGTTTTTGCATCTGCAGCTTTTAAAAACTCACCATCCAGGTAAAGGATTGTGTTATTGTTGTAATAGTTTGTCATAATTTTTAATTGTTTGTTCTGATTATTGATTTTTAAAACATAAAAAAACCCGCCTTTTTGGAGGCGGGTTTGTATATTTTGATTTTTATTTTAAAACAGTACACCACCTCCTGAAGAAACAGATATAATAATAATGGCCACAATAATAATTGCGACAGGAAGTTGATTGATATTATATGTGTTTTGCTTCTTCATTAGATGAATGAATCGCAAATATACATCCGCCATTTTAAAAAAGAACTTCACAAGCAATATTTTTTAAAAAAAAGTAAATAGTCGTTAATAACTTACTTAAATAATGGTTGATTTTCTCAACTCAATATTTTCTTTTTGTACCGATCCGGGAATAATTCCATAAATAAAATCAGTAATCAATTCACCCAACGTGGTAGTGAAATAGAAATTAACCGGGTCAATGTCTTTTGTAACAAAGCCATTAGTTAATGTCCATTCAACCGCTTTTCTTACTACATCTGCTTCTTCTTTCATTCCCAGGTATTCCAGCATCATGGCAGCAGAAAGTATGGAGCCAATTGGGTTGGCAATATCTTTTCCGGCCGCCTGCGGATAGGAGCCATGTATCGGCTCAAACAAAGCCAATCCACCCGTTCCAATTGAAGCAGAAGGAAGCAGGCCCAGCGAACCGCTGATAACACTGGCTTCATCGCTGATGATGTCGCCAAACATATTTTCAGTGAGTACAATGTCAAACTGTTTCGGATTTAAAATAATCTGCATCGCTGCATTATCCACAAACATATATTCAACTGCAACATCGGGGTATTGTGTTGCAATCTCCTGTACAACCTTTCTCCATAACCTTGAGGTTTCCAGCACATTTGCTTTATCTACCAGCGTTACTTTTTTTCTCCTGTTTTCTTTTTGGGCAAAATGAAAAGCAAGATGTGCCACCCGTTCAATTTCTTCACGGTTATACACACAATCATCAGAGGCCTGTGTACCTTCTGCATTTAATTCTTTTTTACCGAAATAGATACCACCGGTTAATTCACGAAAAATTATGAAATCAACGCCTTCAATATTCCTGATCTTTAACGGCGATAAATGATGAAGAGAAGGATAGGTATTGATGGGGCGGATATTGGCATATAGTTGTAATGTTTTGCGAAGCTTTAGTAAACCTTGTTCGGGTCTTATTTTTGCATCGGGGTTGTTGTCGTATTTTGGATGGCCAATGGCGCCAAACAAAATAGCATCACTATCCAGGCAAATTTCTATTGTTTCATCGGGTAAAGGATTACCCGTTTTATCAATGGCCACGGCACCCATCAATCCATATTTATAAGTGAATTGATGGCCAAATGTTTCGGCAATGGCATTTAATACGTTGATTGATTGTTTGGTTACTTCGGGGCCAATGCCATCTCCTTCAATAACTGCAATTTTCTTTTTCATATAGTGTTAGGTTGTCAGGGTTTCGAATTGTTGTATATCTTCTTTTATGCTTAATAAATAATCAATATCATCATACCCGTTTAGCAAGCAGGTTTTTTTATAACTATTAATTTCAAAATTCTCTTTTTCATTTGTGCTGCTTATTGTGATTGACTGATTTTCCAGGTCAACAGTTAACTCCGTATTATTATCCTGCTGAAATATTTTTTGTAGAAATTCATCACTTACCTGAACGGGTAATACCCCATTATTCAGTGCATTATTTTTGAAAATATCTGCAAAGAAACTTGAAACGACCACCCTGAACCCTGCATCGAGTATTGACCAGGCTGCATGTTCCCTGGAAGAACCACAACCGAAATTCTTTCCGGCAACTAATATTTCACCAGCATATTGCGGTTGGTTTAATGGAAAATTTTTCTTTGGTTTTGTTTCGTCATCATTTTCATATCGCCAGTCACGAAAAAAATTTTTCCCAAATCCATCTTTTGTGGTTGCTTTTAAAAACCGGGCAGGAATGATCTGGTCCGTATCAATATTTTCAATATTGATGGGAACGAATTTGCTTGTTATTGATGTTAATGCTTTCATGTTAGTTCATTAATTCCCTTACATCTGTTACAACACCGGTTATGGCGGCAGCGGCAGCGGTTAACGGGCTAGCCAATAAAGTTCTGGCACCGGCGCCCTGCCTGCCTTCAAAATTTCTGTTGCTGGTGCTGATGCAATACTTGCCGGCAGGTATCTTATCTTCATTCATACCGAGGCAGGCAGAGCAACCTGGTTGCCGTAAAATAAATCCTGCTTCTTCAAATACTTTGTCAATTCCTTCAGCTATTGCCTGGGCTTCTACCTGCTTGCTGCCCGGAACAACCCAAACTTCTACATCGTTTGCTTTCTTTTTCCCTTTTACAAAGGATGCCACCATTCTCAGGTCTTCTATTCTTGAATTGGTGCAACTGCCGATAAATACATAATCAATTTTTTGCCCTTTGATATGGAGGCCTTGTTCGAGGCCCATATAATTTAATGATTTTGATAAACCCGATTTATCATTTTCATTAATGGTATCCGTTGTTGGGATTTTTTCTGAAACAGCAATGCCCATGCCGGGGTTGGTGCCATAGGTTATCATTGGCCCTATATCTGCTGCTTTAAAATGATATTCTTTATCAAAAACTGCATCTTCATCACTATACAGAGATTTCCAATTATTTAATGATTTTTCCCACACTGTATCTTTTGGCGCAAATTCTTTTCCTTTGATATAATTAAAAGTGGTTTCATCAGGTGCAATCAATCCGCAACGGCCACCCATTTCAATACTCATGTTGCAAATGGTCATCCTGGCTTCCATACTTAATGAGCGGATTGCTGAACCGGCAAACTCTACCGCATAACCCGTAGCGCCGCTTGCTGTAATTTTTGATAAGATATACAATACAATATCTTTTGAAACAACCCCTTTATTTAATACACCATCTACATTAATACGCATCAACTTTGGTTTGCTTTGCAATAAACATTGAGTAGCTAAAACCATTTCAACTTCGCTGGTGCCGATACCGAAAGCAATGGAACCAAAAGCCCCGTGGGTGGAAGTATGGCTGTCGCCACAAACAATGGTCATACCGGGCTGGGTAATGCCAAGTTCAGGCCCTATTACATGCACAATGCCCTGGAACGGATGCCCCAGGCCATAAAGTTCAATCCCATGTTCAGCACAATTTTTCTTTAATGCTTCCACCTGTAACCTGCTTAGCTCTTCTTTAATGGGCAAATGCTGGTTTAATGTGGGTACATTATGATCTGCTGTGGCAATGGTTTGGGCCGGGCGAAAAACTTTAATGCCCCTTTTGTTTAAACCGGTAAAAGCCTGTGGGCTGGTTACTTCATGTATAAAATGACGGTCAATATATAAAACAGAAGGGCCATCATCAATTGTTTTGACGATATGTTTTTCCCAGATCTTTTCAAATAATGTTTTACTCATTTTATACAAGGGCTACGTTAGTTGTATATTTTTTAGCAATGAAAGAAAGGTCTGCATCACCTACTTCTTTTTTAGTATCAGCTACTTTTAAAAATTCATTGTACAGCACATCTACGTCGTTCCTGTTAAACTGGAACCCTAAATTTTGAAAACGATAAGCCAATGCACTTCTTCCGCTTCTTGCAGTTAACACAATTTTAGAACTATCGGCTCCAACTTCTTCCGGGGTGATTATTTCATAAGTCTGTGCATTTTTTAAAAACCCGTCTTGATGTATGCCGGATGAATGTGAAAATGCATTGCTGCCAACAATTGCTTTATTAGGTTGAACCGGCATCCGCATGGTATCTGAAACCTGGCGGCTTAGCGGGTTTAATTGCTCTGTCTTAATATTTGTATGCAGGCCTAAATGTTTGTGTTGTTTAATAATCATTACTACTTCTTCTAAAGAAGTGTTGCCGGCCCTTTCTCCCAAACCATTAATAGTGCATTCAATTTGCCTGGCGCCGGAAATAATACCGGCAATAGAATTTGCAGTTGCCAGCCCCAGGTCATTATGGCAATGACAGGATATAACGGCTTTATCAATGTTAGGAACATTGTTTACGAGGTAAGCAATTTTTTCTCCGTATTGATAGGGGAGACAATAACCGGTGGTATCAGGAATATTAACCACAGTAGCGCCGGCTTTAATAACGGCTTCAATTACCCGTGCCAGGTATTCATTATCAGTTCTGCCGGCATCTTCTGCATAAAACTCCACATCATCCGTAAAGTTCCTGGCCCATTTTACACATTGAATAGCCCTTTGTAAAATCTCTTCCCTGGTTGAGTTGAACTTGGATTTAATATGCAGATCAGATGTACCGATACCTGTATGTATCCTTGGCCTTGCGGCATATTTTAGTGATTGTGCTGCTACTTCAATATCTTTTTGTACGGCACGGGTTAAGCCGCATACTGTAGCATTTTTCACTGCTTTTGAAATTTGTTCTACGGAATCAAAATCGCCGGGCGAAGAAATAGGAAAACCGGCTTCAATAATATCAACACCCAGGGCTTCCAGTTGAAGTGCAAGATTAAGTTTTTCGCTGCTGTTCAATTTACAACCGGGCACTTGCTCACCGTCTCTAAGGGTTGTATCAAAAATAAAAACTTTTCCTGCTGCCATAATAAAATGATAAAGTAGTGAGATAAAAAATGAACTGCTTATTTTTGTAATGCTGGTAATAAATTACCAGTACAGTACAAAAGTACCCTGGGTTGAAAGGGTATAAAAATTAAAGTAATGACTGTTTTACACTTTTTAATTGGCTTTAAATTTGCTGAAAACCTTTACAGTAAAGATTATTGAAAAATATGAACTACAATGTCCAACCGATCCACAGATGCACTTTTTCAATTGATAAAGTCGCTTGAAAAAAGCGAAAAGCGCAATTTTAAACTCTATGCCCAACGCAATACGGCTACCGAAAACCTAAAAACCGTTCTGCTTTTTGCTGCATTGGATAAAATGAACGAGTATGATGAGAAGCATTTATTAAAAAAGGCAAGCGGCATAAAGAAACAACAACTTTCAAACATAAAAGCCGCATTATACAAACAGATACTCTCCAGCCTGCGTTTAATAAAAGAAGAAGATAATATTGATATCAGTCTACATGAACAAATGGATCATGCCCGGATATTGTTTAATAAAGGGCTATACCTGCAAAGTCTTAAAATGCTGGATCGGTTAAAAGATATGGCAACAGAATATCAGCAATTAACTTATTTACAACAGGCTTTGTTCTTCGAAAAAAAAATTGAGGGATTGTATATTACCAGGAGTATGCAGGATAGGGCAGAAAAACTTTCTGATGAATCAACAAAAGTGAGTAGTAAGCTTTCACTTGTCAACCAACTATCAAATCTTTCATTACAATTATATGGCTGGTATATTAAAAATGGGCATGCCCGTAATGAAAAGGATTTAAAAAATGTCCGGTCTTTCTTCGAAAAAAATATACCTGTAAATGCCGGGACAGCAAAAGGTTTCTATGAACAGCTATATCTTTTTCAAAGTTATGTGTGGTATGCTTTTATTCGCCAGGATTTTTTGCATTATTACCGGTATTCTCAGAAATGGGTGGATTTATTTTTGCAAAACCCTGTTATGATAAAAGTGGAAACCGGTATTTATTTAAAAGGGATTCACAACCTAATGGGCGCCCACTTTAGTTTGATTAATACCGGGAAACTGGCACAAACTATAAAACAGTTTGAACAATTTACCAGGCAAAAACATTTGCAACAAAATGAAAATAACCGGATACTTGCTTATCAATATTTATATACTGCAAGAATAAACTTATATTTTTTACAAGGCAATTTTACCAAAGGGTTAAAGCTTGTTCCTTTCCTTGAAGCAATGCTGAAAGAATATGGTTTGTATCTTGATACACACCGGGTGCTGGTATTTTATTATAAAATTGCCTGCCTGTATTTTGGTAGCGGCGATAATGAGAAAGCGATTGATTATTTAAACCGGATTATTAACCAGCGTGGCGATTTAAGAACCGATTTGCAATGTTATTCCCGGCTGTTACACCTGATTGCCCATTATGAATTGGGGAATTTTGAATTGTTGGAATACCTGATTAAATCGGTGTATCGTTATATGGCTAAAATGGAGAGCCTGAGCAAAGTAGAAGAAGAGATGTTTGTTTTCCTGCGGCATTCGTTTAGGGTTGGCGCTCATGCTTTAAAACCAGCGTTTGAAAAACTTTTAACTAAATTGAAAAAGTATGAAGGCAATCCATTGGAGAGCCGTGCTTTTGTATATCTCGATGTAATATCCTGGCTGCAAAGCAAAATAAGCGGTGTTCATGTACAGGATATTATTAAGGAAAAGTATTTGGCATTAAAAAGAGCCAAATGATTTTCTTAAATACCTCCAATTATTTTAACCATTGATATCTTAACATTTGGTAAGGTAAATGATAAACCAAAACCAAAATGAAAAATAGATTTCTTTAATATCGTGTTACCAAGATTGTAGTGAATATTACTAACTGAAGCCTACAAACGCATTTTGCCTAACACTTTTAAAATTTACCAATGGTTCAATTTCATTTTTTTAACTTTTTTAGTTTTAAAAAATGCACAACCATCATGCTTGATCCAATGCCACAAAGAATTCCGTTAACGAAATAGTGCCCTTTATTGTCAACTTTCAAAGAAAAATCAAAAAGTGCAATAACTATTAATAACAGGCCAATGCCAATAAATAAATAATTTTTTTTCATCTAATTAAGATTTACAGCGTTATTGTTTTTTAAAATTGAAAAATGATACCCAAAGATGGTAGTGGATGCCCTGTTTTGTTGGTGAGAATGACGGGTATAGCATTACTTCCGTCCATCTTAACAGGCTGGCCATCGGTGGTTTCAAATCCGGTATTATCAGCATTGCGTTTGAAAGTATAATCCGGGTTTGATTCATTTTTTTGAACCAGCAAATTTTGAACATCCAGGTAAATATCCAGTGATGTTTTTCTAAAATTTATTTTTTTGTCCACACGAAAATCAAGCTGGTTAAAATTTTTCAATCGTTGTTGATTCAGCAAAGGCACATCGGGAATGCCTTGCCCCAGCATTAAATAATTTTGTTGCGATGCTGTCATATCAAAGGCAGTGTAAGGATTTCCACCGGCAAAGCGGTATTTTAATCCAAGCTCCCAATTTTTCTTCAGCTTATAACCCATAGTGGCAGAAAACAAATTTCTGTTATCCCAGGAAGAAGATTTTAATTTACCGTCCAATCCCGAAAACTTACTAACTACATAAGAATAACTCACTACATAAAAGAGATTTTTTGTCATCTTTTGTTGTACAAATGCTTCAAATCCGTATGCTTCTCCTTTGCCGTTGGTGCGTATGTGTTCACTGCCTATTGATCCATATTGTGCTCCCTGGTTGGCTAATGAAACACCGGTTGCAGCCGATACTGGATAGTTGCTATATCTTTTGTAAAATCCTTCTAATGTAAACCGCAAAGAATTCTTTGGCATATACTCTGTACCCAACACATAATGGGTAGATTGGGTATATGCCATGTCTTTGTTGATGAAATTACCCATATCATCTTTATAACCTAATGCTGTGTAAATGGGTGTTTTAAAGTAAGTTCCTGCAGAAGCATTAAGGTTCCATTTATCGGTCAAACGATAGGATGCAGATAATCGTGGAGAAAGAGTTTTCAAAGGATTGTTTCCTGTCTCTGTCATGCTGTTCATATCAGTGCGTATTCCTCCAGAAAGAAGTAACCTTTCGTTAAAAAAACGTTTGGCAGCTTGTGCAAAAAGACCGTATTTCCAAAAATTAATTTTACTGTAAAACTGTATTGTTTTTTTCGGTGCAATTATAATTCCGCTGCTGTCTTTAATTTCGTTGGAAATTTTGTTAAACACATCACCTGTGTAACCAACATATTGCACATCTAATCCGGCAGAAAATTTCCATCCCTTCAAAAATTTATTATAATTGAAGCGAAATTTATTTTCTACTTCATCAGAATTTACAAGCAATGTTCGGTTCTGTTCTATCTTATTTTCATCTTCAAATTTGTCAAGCTTTGTATGAAACATATTTCTGCTCAGGGTAAAGTTCATAAAACCGTTTTTTATTTTACGGTTGAGCGCAAATCCCATGGTATATGTCCATTGGTTTACATAAGGTGTAGAACGCAGCACATAGATGTTTTCGGGAGTAGATTTTTTGGTTGGTGCAAAACTAAAGTTGTCGATGGCACCAATGCCAATTGCTGTTAATGTTGTTTTATTGTTGAACTTGTGATTGATTTTATATTGGAAGTCATAAAAATCGGGGCGAATAGGAAGGTCAACTGCCTTAAACATCATTCCTAAATAAGATTTACGAGCTGAGCTTAAAAAAGTAGTTTTGGGTGATAGCGGGCCTTCCAGTGTTAATGCAGTTTCTGTAAGGCTTGCCCTTAAGTTTCCGGTAAGCCGGTTAGGATTTCCGTTTCTTTGATTAATTACAAATGTAGATGACAGTGCATCATTGTATTTGGCATCAAATGCAGAAGTGGTCAGTTTCAGGCTTTCAATAAATGAAACATTCAAAATACCTTGGGCGCCGCCAGCGCTTCCCTGTGTTTGAAAATGATTTAATACAGGTATTTCAATGCCGTCTAAATAATAAACATTTTCGTTTGGCGCACCACCTCTTATAATAATGTCGTTACGTTCGCCCACACCATTGCTTAATCCAACGCCTGGTAAGGTTTGAATAACTTTCGATACATCGAAATTACCTCCCGGGTTCGATTTTATTTCCTGTGAAGTCAGTCGTTGTACCGACAAAGGGGTAATCATATCTGTGGCAATAGCCGAAGCATTTCGGTTATACCTGATAGTTACTCCGTCAAGTGTACCGGTTTGGGGTTGCATCTCATAATGCACAACCTGATCATTACCGGTTGTTATTTCAACATTATACTGCCTAAAAGTTTTATAACCAATATAAGTAGCAGTAACAGTATAAGTACCTATAGGTAAGTTTAATGAAAAATTTCCGGCGCTATCTGTTACCGTACCAAAAGAAGTGTTTTCAGCTCCAATGGTTACAGCAGTCAGCTTCTCATGTGTATTTATATCTTCAACAGTTCCAATAATATTGCCTGTTTTTTGTGAAAGTGTATTTGTACTTATTAATAATAAACCTGCACCTAAGTATGTCTTCAACTTCTTCATCATATAAAATTTGTATTTTAATTTAATAGCAAAATTGATTTTTAAATTACACGATAAGAAATTTGATATACAAACTGGTTGCTTTTTACCTTGAATATGTTGTTTTAGACTATGAATGTGAAGATATGCGTTCATAGAGCAGATTAAGCTGTTCAATATTAAAATAAAGAGGTTCGTCTATAAAATTGGATATGTTTGATATTAACCTGAAGTTTGTGTTATGAATGTAAGGAGCGAAAGATATAGAATCAGCATGATGATGGTAGGCATTACTTTTTTAGCCATCCTTCTTTTTTTAATGATTCCACTTTCTTATAGAATTTCGTTACCTGTGGTGTATTGGGTACACCAGGCATTGCTATTTATTTTATTAGTAACACTTACATTTGTTAATACCAAATGGTTAGCGCATAAATATCTTTTTCAAAGAAAGTTTGTATTATATTATTCCATCTTGTTTGTGGCGTGCATTTTAATTGTTCTCATACTTCGCCAAACAGAAATATGGCTAAAAATTCCTGAAGCCATTGAAAAGCTTTCGGGCTCAGGTGGTAGCAATCAAAAACATGTTGAGAAAGGACATCCAGTTTCGTTTTATATCTTTTTGATTGAAGTGTTGGTTTTAGGCGTTAATATCTCTGCCATTATTATTAAGAAATGGGAAGAAGAAAAAGAAAAACGACTGGAAGCAGAAAAAGACAAAGTGGAAATGGAGCTCTCTTTTTTAAAATCTCAAATAAATCCTCATTTTTTTTTCAATAGTTTAAACACTATCAATGCACTAACTTATACAGATGTTGGCCAATCCAGGAATGCATTAAAAAAATTAAGTGTAATTATGCGTAATGTATTGTACAATACATCTAATAAGCGTACTTCGCTGGCTGAAGAAATTGAGTTCATTGAAAATTATCTGGAGTTGATGAAAATGAGGTCGTCTCAACGGGTTTCAATAGAATTTTCTACAGATGTTTCACATCGGAATTTAATAATAGCACCGATGTTATTTCTGCCATTCATAGAAAATTGTTTTAAACACGGAGTTAGTGGCCAGGCAGCAAGTCCAATAATTATCAGCATCACTGAAGACAAAAAACTTATTGTTTTCGCTGCTAAAAATAAATTATTTGATAGACCAGTTCAAACTGAAATAGTGCAGGGATATGGAATTGGCATACAAAATACCATGAGAAGGTTGGAATTGCTTTATCCAAATAAATATACTTTAAACATTAGCAAACATGATGGATTTGAAGTGTTATTAAAATTAAATTTGAATGAAGATTAATTGTATAACGGTTGATGATGAGCCATTGGCATTGGATATGATTAATGCTTTTGTAAAGCAAACACCATATTTAATTCTTGAAAAAGCATTTGATAATGCTATTGATGCATTGAACCATATTCAAACTCATGCTGTTCAGCTTCTTTTTTTAGATATTCAAATGGTTGATTTTACAGGAATGGAATTGGCTCGGGTACTTGCAGGCAGTGGCATTAAAAACAAACCTTACATCATTTTTACAACAGCATACAGTGAATTTGCACTTGAAGGTTATAGGGTAGATGCCGTTGACTATATTTTGAAGCCCTATGACTATGAAGATTTTATTAAAGCGGTTACAAAGGTTAGAAACCGTATGGAACAACAACAGACTGAGCAGGTATTTATTACAGCGCCTGTTGATAACAAGAATTTTATTTTTATAAAAATTGATTCGCAATTTGTTAGGATAGAATTGAATGATATCCTTTATATTGAAGGTTTTAAGGATTATATCAAGATTTATTTGAGTAGTATTTCCGAACCCTTATTATCCCTGATGAGTTTGAAAAAATTGGAAGAAAAACTCAATAATAAAGATTTTTTCAGGATACACCGTTCCTTTATAGTTTCTTTTGCAAAGGTAGATGCACTTTTAAAAACAGGTGTACGTATTGGTGAAAAAATAATTCCGGTTGGCGCTACTTATAAAGATGAATATGACCGGTTTGTTAATCAGTGGATAAAATAAGGAAAGGGTTCTTGTGAAATTAATATTAGACACAAAATTTTTAATTGCAGTGTAAATTTCAAGTTCATTAGTAGTTTGCTGAAATCGTCTTAGTAATGTAAATAGGACTTATTATAATACTCTTATTTATGCACTTCTTAAAATCTTTTCCATTTTTTTGCCCTTTGCCAGCTCATCCACCAATTTATCAAGGTATCGTGCTTTTTTAGTAAGAGAAAATTCAATTTCTTCAATCCGGTAACCGCATATAACTCCGGTTATGAGTTTTGCATTTAAATTTAGTTTTGCTTCTTTGAAAAATGTTTCAAAATTTATTTTACGATCTATCAGTTCTTTTAGTTTCTTTTCATCAAATCCGGTAAGCCATTCTATTGCCTGGTGAAGTTCCTTTTTAGTCCTTCCCTTACTTTCCACTTTTGTAACATAGTGGGGATAAACAGATGCAAATGTCATTTTTGCAATACGGTCGTTATGTTCGGGAGTTACTTTCATAAATTTCTAAAGTGAACAATATCAAAGCTACAATTCATATTTCGTAATATCCTATTGATTTTAATTTAATCATGTACCGGCTCAGGTAAATTTAAAAATGTGCTTCGGGTACGGTTTAAAGTGGCAATAAGGGCTTCAAAATTTTGAGTTGTTGGTTTTAGGTTAATGAATTTGTCAACGATATTTCTTTGTTTATAAACGATAAAAGTGTTTTCAACCTCCGGATTTATTTTGTTGAGATAAATTTCCGATTTTTTATCATCCCAGGATGGAACAAAGGTTAAAGCTGTGTGCCGAATGTTTAACTCTTTACCAAGGTTCTCAAGTGTAGTTTGTTGTTCGTTTTTGTTGAACGAATTTTCACCACCATATACAAAATATACTTTCAGGTATTTTCCATTTTTGATGCTTTGCTCTTCTAAAAACTGTAACCAGGTTTTTATTTCACTCCAGTTGGGCTTGTTGCCTGCAAAATAAATAATGCCCTGGTATCGGCCATATTTACAAACTGGACAAGCAGTAGATCCTTTATCAGGCCCATAAGCATGAAAAGGGCTAAAGGAAGGTTGATCTTCACCAATATTAAGTCCGGATGAAATTTTGCTCTCATTCTTTTTTGGGTAGTTGGGAATATTTAATCCCAAAATAATATTGTGTTCTGCTATTTGAATACTATCATTCAATAATACTCGTAAAGTGCCGCTGCCACATCGGGGATTTTTTTCGGGATGTGTTTTACGATAAGGAAGCAGACGGGGATCATCATCAAATACCAAATCATCAATCCAATATTCATTTGCAATATCCAGTTCTTTAATGATAAGATGAATATGTTCGGGGTCTTCAACACCAGGATATGCGCCGGGGCGAATGGTATAGATGTTGTAACGGCCATCAGTATCCGTTTTCACCCAACCCCTGATGTGTCCATGTCTTGTATTGTTATGCGCTGTGCCATCGCCTGGCGAATAGTAGCCATTGTTATCGGTATGATGAAAATAAACAATGGCATTGGCTGCCGGAGTTTTGCCATCCAAATGGTAAACGGTACCGGTAACCAATAGTTTTCTTCCGGTTTCGAACCAGCCGGCACTGGTATCTACATTATTAATCTCTTTTGGTAGTCCAAAATAAATTAGTTCGCAATAACCGGCTTCGCAATCACCGCCTACTTTGCCTGTAGTGGTGGCGGTTGGGTTTGTGGTTGAAGAAGGGCTGTTTTTCGATTGGCCATTACAACTGTATAGTATCTGCATGAGCAGGATTGAAAATATTATAACAAGTGGGTTCATCTTTTTTATTACAAAATTCATAATATAAAAAATTGTTTAGCAAATGAAATATACTAACCTGATGAATTTATAATGCAACCTGATGAGTGAATTTAATCCTTTCACGAAAAACAACAGTATAATTTCGGCTAAGTCTTAGAACCATGCCATTATTAAGAGTAATGTCATAATCGCCATTTTGCCGGGAGCTGCAGGAAGCAATCTTATTAATATTTACCATGCAGGATTTATGAATTCTTACAAACTGTTTGTCATCTAAAAGCTGCGAAATAGATTTGAGTGATTGGTTGTGCAGATACTTTTTTTGATGTAAATGAATTTGGATGTAAGGCGAACTGGCAGAGATATAAAAAATATCCGCAGTTTGAATTTGTATTTTCTTTTTGCCATCATTTACCCAAATTGATGTAATGGTATTGTAGTAAGCAGGAGCCAGTAGCCGGGCATGGGTGTTTGCCGTTGCCTGTTTTTTTTGATTCATTATTTTGAAAAAAATAAAGGGCAGCGTATAGGCAAATAATAAAATGAACGCATAAGCCTGTAGTTCAAAATGGAATGTTTGCCCATACGCAAAGCTATGATAGTAAAATGCAGTGGAAAGCGCCCAAACTAATGCTGGATAGGCGAACAGGTGCAATAAAACAGGTAAAGCAATTAGTAAAATATTGGCAACAGTAGATTTGAATATATTGGCTAACCGAAATTGCAGCAACAACCCTGGCAAAAATAGCCACCAAAAAGAACTGAACATAAACGACTCGGAAAAATAAAAAGAAGATTGGTTGACGGAGGCTGTCAGCCAGTCTAAACCACAGGTGCCAAATATGCAAAAGGACAGAAAGCTAAAAATCAACAAACCAATGCGAAGGTTAAAAGGAAAAACGTCTTTTGAAATACGATTTACCATTACTCTTTATTTGTTTCTGTTTATAATTTTTATTTTTGGTGTTCAGTTTCCTTTTTTAATGCTTTAGCCATTTGAATAGAATGTTTCAGTGAATGGATATTATTCCAATCGCTGTGCGAAATAATAATATACTTTGGATGAGGGCACTTCTTCTGAACATTCTTTAAGGTTGAATAGTAGGCTGTTTTGTTGGCATCGCCCAAGTATCCCAGGTTTTCAGCGTCGGCACCTTTTATAAGGCAACCACCATATAATATTTTTTCATTTTTAAACCATATAATAATATTGTCGCTTGTATGCCCTTCTCCGGGGTAATAGGTTTCAAAAGTATATGCACCAATATTAAAACTACTGTCCTTCGTCATTAAATATTCGGCTCTTTTTTTATTATTCTTTTTACTCAATTCATCTGTTAGCAATGTGGTGTAAGTCTTAATTCCTTTTTGTTTGTAGTATTCAAGACCTTCAGTTCTGTCGCTATGCCAATGTGTGGCAATACAAATTTTTACTTCTTTATTGTGTTTAAGTTTTATACTGTCAAGTAGTGGTTGAAACTGAGTGGTATCCCATGGTGTATCAAAAAGTACTACACCCTCATTTGTAACCAGGTACATTCCATTGGCAGGCACAGGGCTGCCTTCATAAATGCTGTAAGTGGTATAAATATAAAAATCGCCGGTTAAATGAGATATCTTGAGTTTAGCGTTTTCTGATTGACCATAACTGTTAGTGAGTGAAAAATTAAGTAGGAATGTAAATAGTAATGTCCGCATTTTTGTTTGTTGCTTTTTTAATAATCAGCTAAGTTCAAAAATTAATTTGAATTTTTAGAAATATATCTAGTTAATGTTTTCTTTATTCAGGACTGACGATTGTGCCGTTGGGCTAATATAATTTCTTGATTTTAGATAGCGTTGACTTATAGAAATTAATGATTGCAGGCAAATACTAAAAAATATTTTTGCATGATTCTATTTTTTTAATTTTCTATCTATTGAATATTAGAAAAGTTACCTGCCGAACAATTTATCTACTTCGTTTTTACTAAGCACAATACTATTTTTTGAAGTTGCTAAAACAATAGCTTTTGAAGTAATTTTTTGAAAATGCCGCACCAATACCATTTCGTCTCCCAGTCTGAACCTTTTTTCATATTGTTTATTCTTTTTGTTTTGCTGGTCAAAAAAAGAGATCAGCAAATCATAAAGTTTGCCCATTGTATTGTCCACCCCGCTAAACCGGATGCTGAAGTACTGATAAACGGTCATATCATTATTGTTTTTCAATTTTACTATGTCCTGCAGGTAAAGCAGGCAGGTAGTATCATTTCCATTCACAAAATATTTTAAACTGGCCTTGATATTGGACATCCATTTTAGTTCGCCAACCGTAACCCAATTGGGTTTGGATGCTTCTATTTCCTGCAGTTGAGCAAAGGAAGATTTATAACAAATGATAACCAGTATCAATACTAGAAAATTCCGGGTAAATATACTTTTGCGTTTCATGGTTTAAAATAAATTTTTTGATCACCTATCATTTCATCAATTTTTATGCATGCATATATTACAAATGCAACTAGCACAAGCAGAAATAGTAAAATCCATATTTGGTACTTGCTTCCGGGCGCAGCATACTTTTCCGGTTGCTGAGGCAAATAGTAAACATCAATGTTATTGCCACTGCGGTATTTGCCTGCAGTGCTAATGAACTCACCAACCTGGTATTGACGGACCCCATCGGGCCGATACCAAAAAATGACCCTGTCGTAATTGCCACCCTTATAAACCCTTCTTCTCAGTACCTGTTTCACCTCGGCGATAGTCTTCACGCCTTCTCTGATAATTTTACGATAGCGGGTACCCTTAATAAAAAAAATGCTAAGTGGTAAAAAGCTTAACCCAATAATAATTATATAGATGACGATCATGCTTGATTAGTTAATTATTTAATGCAGATGATGAAGTAATCTTAATATCAGCATATTGCCAGGCTTCATCAAATGTCGTTTTAATTTTTTGGGCTTCCGCTTCTTTTTTCTGAGCTTGTAAAGAATGATATAGACCGATGAGTGCCCATCCATTTTTCTTCCAGGTTTGTAAATCTTTTTGGTACACTTTTTCGGCTTCGGCATGGTGGCCGGCTTTAAGGAGTATGGCGCCCAAATGGTGCCTAACCGAAAAAAACCAATCGGGCGGCTCGTTATAGTTCAATTGGTCTTCTATGGCTACGGCATCCTGCAATAAAGGAATGGCCGAAGCTAATTGATTTTTGGCTGCATCAATTTCTGCCTGCAAAACATTTGTAGCAATTTGTACAAGGTCTGCAGTAGTGTTGATATTCCATATAGTAATTTGTTTTAGTACGGTATCGGCAACCAATGTTTTTAATTGTAACCATTCTTTTTGTGCCAGGGCAATATCTTTTTTACCCAGGTAAGCCATACCTTTTGCATAATGCCAGATGGCCTGTGGATATACCAAATTTTTAGGTGGTTGGGGAAGAGAAAGGATGGTATCCCACATGCCAAATTTTACAGCAATATAAAATGGAATGGAGTAATAATGTTGCAAAGTACCCCAGGCCGGATCCTGCATCAAATCTTTAGCGGTATGTTCCTGAAGTTTTATTGCAGCCCACCAGGCCAATTTTGAATTGCCTTCTAAAGCTGCAGTGGCAGTGAGAAAATGAATATTGTGTGGATAATAAGCCAATGGATAAACACCTTGTGCATGGCAGGCAGTACTGTATACGCTATCCACCTCAATTGCCCTGAGGTTGGAAAGTGTACCAAGGTGATATTGGCCGCTATTGATATAAATATGTGATGGCATATGCATCAAATGGCCGGCGCCGCTAACCAATGTATCTAGCAAATAGGCGCTGGGTAAGGCTTTTTCAGGAGTAGCAGAAGCTTCCAGGGCATGAATATAAAAATGATGAGCGCCGGGATGCATGGGGTTTGTTTTCATCAAATATTCCAGCACGGCCAGCAGTTCGGGGGTCCAGGCTTTGGCCTTTTTACTTTGCTTATCATACAAATCCCAGGGATGCAAATTCATAAGCGATTCGGCATACAGTGCTCCAACATCGGGGTTGGACGAAAATTGGACATATACTTTTTTCATAGCTGCTGCATAGGCTTTGTCCAGCGAACTTCTATCTTCCGGTGGGGTTTTTATATATCTTCTCTGTAGGGCTGCAATCAATTCTTTTTCAACCGGAGTGCAGTTGGCAGCAAGTGTATTTGCTTTTATCATAGCATTGTAGGCCCGTTCATAATGATCGGGTTCCATGCCTCCATTATAATTTGGCCCCAGCACATAGGCATAGCCCCACCAGGCCATAGCGCAATTGGAGTCTAAACGGGAAGTTTCAAAAAATGATCTTGCTGCTTCGGCATGATTGAAGCCATAAGTCAGCATCATGCCCTGGTTAAAATATTGCTGCGCTTCATTATTGCTGGTAGATATTTTGAAATCAACCCCCTCCAGGCCTTCGAACCTGGGCGCCTTTTTGCCAGAGGTATACCATGCTTTGTCGTTGATGGTAGAAGGGTTACAACCAATAGCCTGATCTATTTTATCCTTTGTTTTATTTTGTTTGTTATTGCATGATGTAATAAGTATGGAAACAAAAATGACTAAAAAGAATTTATTCATGTGCCTGATTTTTTTTATAAAAAATAAAATTTTATTGCAAAAATTAAGAATAGAAATTCATTCAATATTCAACTTTAAAAAAATTGGCCTTACCAAAAACGATGGTTGTACACCGGCAAAATGAATTTTAAAGAAAAAATAATTTTACATTTTTCAGGCAGAAATTAATTTTAAGTGAACCATAAAATATCAGCTTCTCATTTGTTTTATCTTTTTCATATTACCAACCAGCCATACAATATCATTTTTTTCAAAAATGGTATTAGAGTCGGGGTTGAGCATTCGGTTACCATTACGCTCAATACCTACCACAAGGCCTCTTGCTTTTTCTCTGATACCAGATTCACGAATTGTTTTTCCTTTTAGTAGATGCTGTTCATCAACTACAAAATGATGAATACCTATATCATCTATTTTTATGTCTTCTGTTTCTGCAATTTCCTGCCTGTCGAATAATGTTTTGAAAATGGCAATCTGTTCATCAGTGGCAATTACACCCACTTCATCAAACGGAAGTAGTATGCTGTTTCTTCCGGGTAAATAAATAATCTTATCTCCTCTACGAATGTACACAATATTGATTCCATAATTTTCCCGCCAGGCAAGATGTTGTAATTCCATACCAATGAATGAAGCATCTGGCGAAACTTCCAATTGTATGATGTGTGCATCATAAGGAACCAGGTAATTCTCAATTTCAGCTTTTTTCCTGCTAACACTTGCCGATGTTGAGTTATATGCTACATTTTCTCTTTCGGTAAGATTAGTGATGAACCTTCCTTCAATACGCTGGTAAAATGTATTGAGCCTTTTTCTAAACTTATTAAATACAATAAGTGTAACCGGCACAATAACCAACAATGCAATATATGTTTGAAAGAAAAATAATCCCCACAATGTAATTAATGCGATGCCGATAATTATTCTACTCATTTCAATTGCCAGTAATGGGCCTCGGTTATACACTTTCTTTTTCAGCCAAAACTCCTTATAAATTGGGTTATCAGGTTTACGTGTCATGATGGCAAAAATAAACGGAGCTCCTGCAGCCAGTGCAATTATAGAGCATACGATGTTGCTCAGATTTTTGTCTTCTATTGTTTTGCTTAAAAATGGTATGATGAAATTTACTAAAAGCAAACCTATTGAAAGCAGGATAAATCCATTGATAAAAATAATTTTTAAGTATGATATCAATAATGATCTCCACTTGGTTTCTGCCTGAATATTTTGTGCTCCCGACGAAAACCTGTTTAAACTAATTACAAGTTTTTGTGGTAATTTATTTTCAATAAATTTATAGATAGGTTCGGAATATTTTATAAGGTAGGGTGTAGTGAAAGTTGTAATGGCCGATGCACCAACTGCAATAGGGAAGAGGAAATCGGATGTTACTTTAAGTGAAACACCCAAGGCGGCAACGATAAAAGCAAATTCACCAATTTGAGCCATACTTAAACCAACCCTAACAGATTGTTTTAGGGGTTGGCCCGAAATGATAGCTCCCAATGTTGTACTAAATATTTTTCCAAAAAAGGTTAACAAAGTTACGGCTAACACGGCCCATTTGTGTTCTATAATTGCCTGTGGATCTATTAACATACCAACCGAAACAAAAAATACTGCACCAAATAAGTCTTTAATTGGTTTGATTAGATGTTCTACTTTTTCGGCCGATGTTGTTTCTGCAATGATACTACCCATAATGAATGCGCCCAACTCTGCAGAAAATCCAACCTGTACAGCAAGTACCACCATCCCCAGGCAAAGGCCAATGGATAGTAGCAGGAGATTTTCATCATCCAACCATTTTTTTGCTTTTTTAAGCAGGGTAGGGAGTAAAAAAATACCCATTATAAACCAAAGCGCCAGAAAGAAAACCAGTTTTAGTACGGTAAAAACAATTTCGCCGCCCTGTATCTGTTGTGTAACTGCAATGGTAGAAAGCAATACCATCAGCAAGATGACTACTATATCTTCCACTATCAATACACCAAATACTACATTGGCAAATTGCTTGGATTTTACGCCTAATTCATCAAATGCTCTTATGATGATGGTTGTAGATGAACTGGCCAGCATACCACCCAAAAACAAACTGTCGATAGTGGACCATCCTAAACCTTTACCCAATAAGAAACCAGTTATAGTAATAAAAAATATTTCTACAAAAGCTGTTATAGAAGCAGAACCACCTACACGCATTAATTTTTTAAAACTAAATTCGAGACCTAAACCAAATAAAAGGAAAATAACACCCAATTCAGACATTACCTCAATACTGCCCAGATCGGCTACTGTAGGAAAAAGTTTGAAATAAGGCCCTACCAGGTATCCTGCAATAATATAACCTAATACCAAAGGTTGTTTTATCCGTTTAAACAAAAGCAATACCACCGAACCGGTCATAAGCACTAGCGCCAAATCCAAAATTAAATCAGGTAGGTGTCCCATTGTGTTTTTAAATTTTAAAACGTTTTATTGTGTGTACCTTTTGCTACTAAGATAATATTTAAACTCAAAAACAGTGCAGTAACGATAAATTAGGTTCTTAAATATAAATGTGTACCCAATTGTAACAAACATATTGGGTTTAACCAGCGCAGATAAAATTGATGGTACGCATGAAGTTGCTAATAGTGTTTTAATACAATAATTTAAAGTAGAATGATTTTTTAGAAAAGGTATTTTAAATTCGCTTACTCATTTTTACCTACCCAATCTACAATGATTTTTGCTGCTTCAATAATGGAAAAGCAATAGGTGTCTGCAAAATTATTGGGTAGGGAATTAAATAAAGGTATTGAATAACTAGCAGCTAAGGCTTTGCTACCATCAAAATCAACATACGCTAACCTCGCCGTAATGTGTTCTTATTGCCGTGCAGGATGCGGATTTAATTGTAGCCTAATTTCATGCACTACCTTTTTTAATTCATCTTATGATATTACAACCAGCATTACCCGAAACTTTAGTAACCTTACCTGGCAAAAAAAACAGTTTGGCATTACCGGTATTACCTGTTGTACCGTTTAATTCAGAAAGTATCCATTGACTGTTATAAAGCATTTTGCTGTTATTATTACTATTGCTGTTAGTTGATTTTGAAGTACTGCATCCCGAGATGAAAATAATAACCATTAAGGTTAATGTGTTTAAAATTAAGTTTTTCATATTTATTTGCTTTTTGAGTGCATGATGCGATTCTTTATTTTGTTACATAATAGAAAAAAGTGTAGCGGCTTTCTTAACATTAATTTACAGGATGATTGGTTTAAGAGACTGTTTTTATTTGAAATTAAGCATTGTAGAGTAGGGGTAACAAAAATGACAATTAGCAGTATGATGGTATGGATTTTAAATAAATAAATTGCCAGAAGCGCTTTTTAAGTTACAGAAATATACAATTATAATTATAGCCAATTTAAATTTGAAACCGGTTACCAATTTTGTTCATGTACTTCATTTGTTCTTTCCAGCGTTGTGTTGGGAGGATTGGTTCGCCAGTTTTTATCATACCTTACAAAGAATGAAAGCCATCCCGTTCTGGCTAAACGCATCAGGTATGGTTGCAAAACAATTAATAATACAGCATTAAAACCAAGCCAATAAAATAACCTGTTATCATTCAACGAAAAACCAATAATAAGCCACCACGCAATAAATGATACGGCACTTATAACTATTGTAATAGCATAACTTACATAACTTGATCCGTAATAAAAACCAACTTCAATATTTAAAGGCTGTTTACAAACAGGGCATTCTTTGTGCATCTTCATAGTATTTTTTAAATGCCAGGGATTACTATCTGTAAACATATTTCCTATTCTGCACCTGGGGCATTTACAAGTTAAAAGATTAAATACACTGGGTTTACGTTCACTGGTAGCCATGGTTTTATTATTTTTAAAAGAAGTAGTTGTTGTTTCCATAGTTGTTAGTCTCAGCAAATTATTTTTAAATGAATCCGTTTTAAATTATTAAAATTATTTTGTAGTGGATCACTTCTAAGTAAAATTAAATTAATTGTGCAATTTACGAAACACAGTGTAGACTACAAACTGCAACAATTGCAAGCCACGATTATTTTAAAAAGAGCATTGTGTGGTGTGGGGAAAAGATTCGATGCAACATTTAATTGCAGAAATTTGAGATGTAGAATTCCATCTTGAGTTATTCTGATGAAATTTTAGTCTTTGCCGTTGGTATTATTATCCTTCATAAACCAGCACTAACCTTGTAAATGGCTGTTACTTAGTAAGCCGTTTCGTTGAATTTCGGAACGATAAAGTTCTCCATAAAATTATCATTTTACAAATTCACTACCTGCATGCTTTTGCTGCTGTTGTAATTATTAAAAAATCGTTTCTTTCTATTGCAATGCCATGCTGCTACATTTACCCATGGTCAAAACAGTAATTGGAATAGTCTTTTTTCAAAGAAGCAATCTGTTTTCTTTAAAATGTCGTAAATGTTTGAAATAAAAATTTCATTTTTAAAAAAACAAACAATTATGAAACAAATTAAAAAATTTTGGATTGTTGGTGTAGCTATGTTAATTGTAAATGCATCATTTGGCCAAATGGAACAAACTAAGATGGTGGGTGGCGCCGCCATGTATCCAACCAAAAACATTGTAGAAAATGCTATGAACAGTAAAGACCACACAACACTTGTAGCAGCCGTGAAAGCAGCAGGCTTAGTGGAAACTTTGCAAGGACCAGGGCCTTTCACAGTTTTTGCTCCCACGAATATGGCATTTGATATGTTGCCTGCCGGGACGGTTGAAAATTTATTAAAACCAGAAAACAAAGCCATGCTCACTGGTATATTAACCTATCATGTGGTTGCAGGTAAATGGAACAGTGAAGACATAGCCATGCTAATCAAAAAAGGAAACGGAACTGCAGAAGTAAAAACAGTAGAAGGTGGTAAAATCTGGCTGATGATGAAAGGTAAAGACATACTGATTAAAGATGAAAAGGGTACAATAGCCAAAGTAACTATTAGAGATGTCAACCAAAGTAATGGTGTAATCCAAGTGATAGATCATGTGTTGATGCCTAAAATGTAATGGAGTGGAACACAATCAAGAATTAGCAACCTCCTGAAATGGTTTTTGCTAATTTTTTTTATAAAATGGTAAGTGCTGAAAATATTTGTGTTATTGACAATGCTATAAAACGGCACAAACAAAGATTTAACAAACGGAGTATTATTAAAAAAGTTGACAAACACTCAATCTTCAACATTGAAAAAGGCGGGATTATAATTTACTTCTGAATGTAACGTATTTTTAAATCTCAACGCTATGGGGCTATGTTTCACTACGGCTACGCCCCATAGCATTGATAAATGTAACATGAACAAAATTGTAAACTTTTAACTGTACTAAAAATGGGGAGCCTACACTGTGTCTGTAATGGTGTCAGCGGCAATAATGCTCAAGACAAGAAAAAAACAATGGTAACAAAAATAAAAATAGATTTTTCCAACTTCATAATTAGAACTTCAAAATTTGGATTTCAATAAAATTATTAATCCACTTTCTTATAAATAAAAACTGAATCGGGGCTAACCTGCAAATAAAGTTTGCCGGGTTTAATTTGGTAGGGGACGGTTTTATTATCTAATTTTTGAAGATACTTTGATTCAAAATCCATATTCTTACAAGCCATTCGTGTGGTTGCAAGCCTGCCAAATTGAATTTTGTTTCCCATTACTTCTATTGTTCCGTTTATATTATTACAACCGGTATTGCCGTAAAGTTTCTTTTCTGTCAGGTTAAATTCTAACAGAGGTTGCCCCTTCATAAAATCAGCCTGTTTCATTTTCTGATTATTGATACTATCCAGCACCCAAATATCGTGTAACCTATAATCAGCAAGGTATCGGCCACAGCCTTTATAGGTGGCGTAGTCTTTATCTGTATTATTTTTTGTGTCAACGGTTATCGTATAATCCAGTTTTTCACCCGACATATCATTAATACATTCCAGCTTTTGAATCTGAACAGTAAGTGTACCTTTTTCTGTTTTAGCATGATAGCGAATTACATTTGCATCCATTGCTTTCACTCCTTCTACGGCAGGTGTTGTTATTTCTAATCCGTCTGCCGTTTTAAAGTGCATCACTTTTTCAAAATCAATTTCAAGGCTCCAGAAAGGTTCATTTCCAGATGCCATGAAATCAATTCCCTGTTCAAATTGCTTTCTGAATCTATCAGGTGAAGGTGCAGTATCCGAAACAATGGTTGCGGAATTGTTGATTACGGCGCTGTCATTGGGGATTGATTTATTTACCTTTTTAGCGGACTGGGTACAACCAAGGAATAAGAATATTACTATAAGGGCTCCTGTTGTATGTTTCATAGAAATAAATTTATACTCAAAAAATAAATCAGCCCTGGCCGGTTGCTTTTCTTGTAAAACGCATTACTGCCACATCATCTATCAGGAAGGTAAGTGTGTTGTCATTTACAGAAAATTTGTTTACTTTCTTCAGCATATTTAAGAATGTTTCTTCGCCGCCACCGTTGCAAAATATCATGGTCTTGGCAAAAGGCTCAGCAATGGTTATTTTATTTCCATCAATCTTTATTTTGCTGCTAAAGCCATTGCAACTGGTATTACCTCCTAACTCGTTAACATCTAACTTAAAACTTATCTCCGGTTTTTTATCAGGATACAATCCATTGAATGTAATACGGGGACCTGAAATATAATTTAACTCCCAGGTGCCATGCAGTTTTGCAGATTCAGGAGTAATTGCATTCAGTTTTACCAAAAGAATTTTACCATTGCTCAGTAAAAGTTGATTATTGATAATGCTCCAATTATTTACTTTGCCCAATGCTTCTAAAAACTTCGACTCAACGTTTTCGCCGATGCATGCCATCCTGGTAGTAGCCAGTGGCGAAAACTTAATAAAGTTTACACCTGTTAATTCAAAAGATCCGGTTATCTTATTACAACCGGTGCTGCCGGACACTTTATTTAACTGTCCTGGAGAAAATAATAAGTAAGGCTGATTGTCGGATGGAATTGATATTTTCTTTCCCTGAATTTCAATTACGTCCCATTGGTATTGATAGAGTGCTTCACTGCCAACTGAAGGGCTACTGCTAACAGGTTTGGTACTATGGCAACCCGTCATCAAGAAGAACATTAGTAAAGAGGTAATTGAGGTTATTCCTTTTTTCATAATTAATATTTAAGAATAAGGTTAAACAAATTTTTCAATGATTGGCATTCTAAATTTGCAAAAAAGGAATCGCATATCCAGTTTGCCGGTGTATGGTATCAAACCTTTATGCTAATATTCTCCACATTCCACTTTCTTGAAAATAATTCCTTTTTCAAAAGAAACCTTTTTCAAATCTTTAATTATCATCTTCCCCTCTTTTTCTTCTAATTCTCCGAACCCTTCTATAGCTATGCTATCTTTTAATAAGAAGATAACCTGCCTTGTAGAGAGTTTCCCTTCAGATGTAAATTTATAATCTGCCAGCAGGGTATCGCCATGAAGCATACCATTAAATGTACCATTGTTACTGTCTTTTTCATTAAAATCATACATTAATTTTCCGGTTACTACATTAGGAAACACTTCTACTTTTAATTTAAAAGTGTCTTTGCCTTTCATTGAAGAATAGCAGGCAGATGTGGGAATCATTATCTTGTTTTCCACAGGTTTTAAAGTATCCTTAGTAGTGGTATCATCATTAGTTTTCTTTGACTCATTGTTGCATGAGGTTAATATCACAAAACCAGTGAATACAAAGAGGGAAAAGCATTTCATTTTCATAATTATTATTTTTTAGAATTTAAAACAGTATATAAATTCAGATTATCGTCAGATAAATTCAGTTTGTCATACTTTTCCTGGCGTATAAACTTTTAAGTAGAAAAGCGTCGTGAAATATTAAAGTGATTAATGTTTTCTTCATCAGGATAAATTTATAGATAAAATACATTGATTTTGGAAATGTTACCGGCTTTTAAGTTACTCAATCTTTTTTAATGTACTCATAAGTAATTTGAAGATGATGATAGCTGGGTTTTATAAATCCTAACCTGGGATTGTTTAAATCGCTGATAACTGCCATAGTTAAAGTAATCATCACAAAATAAATAACTGGTATTAAGAAATGAATCTTCGTCTTTATTCCATTCATAAACCCTACTAAAAAGCCAATCAATAAAGACACAATTACCAAAAGAAACATAACAAGTGGTGGAGTACGTTCATAATATGAATAAGCGTTGAGCGAAACTGTAGCTTGAATCTGGTCAAAGCATTCAGATATTTTATTAACCTGATCAGCGTAAGTAAAGTCATTCCCTTTCTTCTTGTATTCTCTCAACTTAGCCCAATAGGAATCGCTTATCACTTTTGCGTTGTAAAAGAATTTTTTATCATTGGATTCTTCGTAAGTAAGTTGATTCTTCAGAAAGCTGATTAATTCATTTTGTGTGTACCTATAAAAAGAATCAGGCATTTCTTTACTATACCGGTAAAGCATATCAATATAGTTTGCTTCCCTGTGGATAGTTGCTGACCTGTCACGGTGGGCATTACCTGCCTGTAAAAAAGTAAAAGATATGATGAGGGCAAATATTCCAACAATAGAATTTTCTATACCGGAACTTTCCCATTTATTTTTTTTCTTGTATCGAACGGCACAATAAATACCCATGCCAATAAAACATAGCAATAAGAAGCTAAAAAGCAAAATAAAGAATGAAGAATCCAGAATAGCTTGCCACATGCATGTGTATTTAAGTTAAAGATATTTCAGTTTCGAAATTTATTATTTGACAGTTTATTTGCCAAGACTTAAAGTTATTGAGAAATTCGAGAATTTGTTCATTATCCTGATATTTTTCCTGTTGTATTTGGCTGACGATAGAAACTAATGAATAAGGCTTTATACAGTTTGAGAATTGGAGTTCACTTTGCCCATAACCGCTGTTGATTGAACCTGCCTATAGGTAGAAATATTTTGTTGAAGTTAATTACAAAACTGATAGAAGTAATTCTTCTTAATAAGCTAAAGCTGTGATTTTACATTAGTTTATGTTTCATAGCCTAACCAAACATGTAGCAAAACAAACATAGCCTGTTGACGTTTCTTAATTTTTCAATGCTTATTTAAGTGTGGTATATTTATTTAAGGCTAAAAAAGTACAAACAAGTCCTGTTAGCCAGATGAAAGTTCTAATCCAGTTCATATTTCCCCATTCCCTTGCAACACGTTTGAGTGTTTCGGTATCAGGTAACTGTTTGGAAAGAAACATTATTTCATTACGGGGATAGAAGTATGCAAATGTCAAAATCATTGACGATACATAACAAACTATGGCAATGCCCAGGTATAACCGGATTGTTGTAGATGTTTTCCATAACAGAACCAATGCCAGCAAGATTAAAATCAAATTGGTAGGATCTATCAACTTAAAAAATGTGCCGGGATTAGCCACTACAAAAAATTCTTTAGTTGCGGTTATGGATTGTGGCACATTGCTTTCCCAATTGGCGGCATTTACAATGGAATTATAAATGTTGGTAAAAAACAAACCACTTGAAAAGGCTATGGATGCATAAAGGATTATTTTTTTCATATTTCTGCCTGTTTATTTCTGCAAAAATATCTGTTAGTATAAATTCGGGATAGTAAAAAAACGCCAAATTAAATTCTGTCCCAATCAAGTTGAAACCGCATCTGTCCTTTGGTTAATTCTTTCTGTACTGATGTAGGAGTGAGCTTTGCAAACTCTTTGAAGTCTTTTATAAAGTGCATCTGGTCGTAGTATCCTGCACCATAGGCGAGGGCTGCCCAAGAGGCATTTTGTTGGTTTTCCAATATTTTGTAAGCTTTATGAAATCGGGCAATTCGTGCAAACGTCTTGGCAGGCATACCTAATCTTTCTTTTGTTTTCCGCTCAAAACTCCTGATGCTCATACAAGCCATGGAGGCGATTTGCCCTATATCAGCATTATAATTCACCAATAGGTATTGCAGTGCTAAATCTATCGGCAATTGTTCTTTTAAGGAAAATAATTTTGAAAGGAAATAGCCTTGCACCAGGTTTTCAAGCTCATTCGAAGAATTTGTGTGATGGCATTGCTCAATGAGTTCATTTATTTCTTTGCCTATTACTTCCGTACCGCAAAAACCGTTGTCAAATATTTCTGTCATAGGAAAACCCAACAGACGGTTCAAGCCGCCAGGCTGAAAAATAAAGGTTATCGCTTTATGGCTTTCCTGTACCAATAACTTAAACGGTGTAATCTGCGGACCGATGATAGTACAGGAAGTTCGGGTATTAAAATTTGCTTCGTCATTTTTTTTTGCTTTAAACTTCGTGAAAAGATTGATGAATATGGCTTGATCGGGAGATGGCATAAAATTACCGACCATATTTACAGGAACATTTCCAAAGTCTGCATCAATAATAACAATATGCCGTATTAACGAACCTAATGCCGGGTGCAGCTTACAGGGCTTTACCTTTATATTTGGGGTTAGTTCGTGCATCTGAAAATCTATTTTATTTATCGTCCATTTGTAGCATTACTGTATTGGCAAAACCATGTTAGTGGTTCTTTTTTTTATCTGTCGTTATGGGGTGTTCTGTTGTTATTATGTTTTCCTCACTTTTGCATAAATGTCTAAACTAATAAACTTTCCATTTTTAATTTCACAATCTATCATAGTTCCTTCTTGTTGAAAGTCAAGTTTAGCCATTGCGTTTTTACAATTTTTGTTTTCTGATTCAACGAGGCCTTCAATTCTGTGTAGTTCTAAATTGTCAAAACCATAGTTGCAAATTATCGGCATTATTCCCGTCATTATTCCTTTACCCCAAAATTCTGGTAATAACCAAAATCCTATTTCAGCTTTTTTGTGTTCTTTACTTAAATTATTTAATCCGCCAGCGCCATAAAATGTCTTGTTGTCCAATGAACAAATTGCCCACCAAATTCCTGTTTCATTTGTTTCTAGGTCGGCAAAAAATTTCATTTGTTCTTTTGTAGCTTCCAAAGTGTGATAACTAACACCATAGTATTTGATAATTTCCGGGTGCGAAAGTCCTTTAAAAACATTTTCCAGGTCGCTGTCAACAAATTGCCGAAGCACATATTTTTCAGTTTTTATAACAGGAAATTTTGTTGTCATTATAAATTATTTTGTCAATTGTTGGTTGGTTATTATAGGGTTACAGCCAATAATTCTGTTATTGCCGAAGACGGAACATTTCAGCGCAACTGTTGATTTGTTTGTAAATATAACCCCGATTAAAATTATTGTTATCTATTTTATGTTGACTTTCCCACTTTTTTGAGTTAAAATAATACTGGACTATACACTTAATTCAGAAAATAATATTTTTGTACAAAAATTCCAATCTTACTTTTTTTGCAGCCACAATATTGCGTTTTTTACGACTGTGTCTTTTGCAATGTCAATAAACGATTCGTTGCCCTTAACAAAAAAGTTCGGTTCTACAAATTCTGGTAAGGCTTGCTTTTTGTTGTTTCCTATACGTGCTGTAGATATCAAAAAGTATGATTGGTTGTAGTTGAAAACGAAGCCATTTGTAGCATTTGCTAAGCCTGCAGAATAATCACCAAAAAGTTTTGTTTTTTTACGTTGCTTGAAAACTACCGCCACGCCCTCACCAGAACTTGCAGTACCAGGACCAATAAGAACTGCTACCTTTTTGGAATTTAAACTTGATAATTTGTTTGTTACAGTTGCCTGCTTTACACCATCAATCATAAAGTCACCATTTTTGAAGGATGCTTCGTCTGTTGCTTTGCCGTCTTTGTCAATATAATAGCTGACGATACCGTTTTTGAAAAACACTGCAAGCCCGGCTAACATTGGCCTGATGTTTCCTCCACTATTTAATCGCAGGTCAATAATCCAGCCTTTCGGATTTTTTTTGGACAATCCAATAATTGCATCGTTTATCCAATTAGCAAATTTATCTATATCCACCTGCTTACCAACTCCAATATATGGGATACTGATGTATGCAATGTCATCTACAATTTTAGAAGATATGCCAATCCTTTTAGTCCATGCAGTTTTTATAGAATCAGTATATCTTGCAATAAGTTCAGGATTTTCCAATTTATATTGGTCGTCATATTGGTAATAAGAAGCGTGCTTATCGCCTAAAGCATCAAAAGCAATTTTAAGGGCAGAAAATGTTTCAGCTTTGTTAGTTGCTGCCCTGGCAGAATCATAAACCTTTTTTGTAATTTCTGTCCAATCTACATTATTTGCATACAACGAATTATTCCTAAGAATTATTAAACTGCTGTCAAGATAGGCTTTAATTGAGTCTGAGATTTGCCCACAAACATTTACAGAAAAAAACAAGGATAAAATAAGAGAGATAATAGAAGTTTTTGTTTTCATAAATAATTATTTTTGCTTAATGACAATTTTATAAAAATTTGCCGTTTCTAACGAATAAATAATTGTACAACGAGAGATTTGATGCTAAATCAACCGGTGCTGATGTAAATTAAGAAACAGATTCTATTTTAAGCAAAATATCAATATTTAAAAAGTAAAATCAATTTGTGGTAAACAATTTTATAAAAATAATTTTTGAAGATGCTTTTAATGTCCAATTGGAATGAAATGTAGAAAATCGATAATCTCAGGGTATAATGTTCTAATACCACATTGCTGTTAATTACTAATGATTGTTAATAGGGTAGTTAGCTTTAAAAAAATTTCTGGAAAAAAAATTATTACCTCTAAGCCTGATGTACACCAAACCGTAGAAAAGAATAGTTTTAAATCAAACCCAACTTGGTTGCCTTGCCGATAAGGATCGCAGTATTTTTGGCATCAAATTTTTCAAGCAAACTTTTGCGGTGGGTGTTTACAGTGGGGATACTGATAAAAAGTTTTTCTGCAATTTCTGCATTGGTAAAACCTTCCGCTACCAGCTGTAGTACTTCTTTTTCCCGCCGTGTGATTGGCGGCATTTTATTGTCGGCCTCTCTCAGTAAAAGGCTTGTTTCGTGGCTCAGGTATGTTTTGCCCAGCATTACGGTGGCAATGGCCTCCAACAATTCTTCTTTTGTTGCATTTTTTAAAACATAGCCCGATGCACCGTTTCCAGTCATGTTTCGGATAATGGGTTGTTGGTTAAATGTGCTGAGGCCCAATACATATATGGAAGGGTATTGTTTTGTTACAAGTTTGCATAAATCAATGCCACTCATATCTGGCAGGTTTACATCCATCAATATAACATCGGGCATCTGCTGTTTTAGAAAGCTAAGGCATGAGGCGGCATTGGTTGCATGCCCCATCCATTCGATGCCTTTTTCATTTTGTAGTAATGAGCGGATACCTTCTATTACCATATAATGGTCATCAACTATAAATACGCTTGCTTTCATTTTATTTAGACACAAATTATTTTAGTTGCCAAAGATGCAATTTGAAAGCCACAGATGCACAGATAAAAAGTTAAAAGATGACAAATAGTTATTTCTCATAAAAGTATTCCAAATTCCATCTGTGCATCAGTGGCAATATCTCAAATACTTATTTCAATCAACACCGAAGTGCCTCTGCCTTCTCCGGATTGCAAATCTATTTTTCCTTTCAAAAAATCAACCCGGTTTTGAATATTGCTCCAGCCAATGCCATTTGCATTTTTTAATATGGCAATATCAAATCCTTTACCATCATCTTCAACTGTTACTGATAAAAGTTTTTCAGTTTTTGAATATTGTGTTTGCACCAATACATTGGTTGCCGCTGCATGTTTTATGCTATTATTTACCAACTCTTGTACAATGCGGTAAATGGTTACAGCAGTGGTTTGTTCAATTTCAGTTTCATTCAAACCCATGGAATGATAGCTGGTGTGTATGACACCACTTCTGTCTATTTCATTACAATACTCTTTTAGAGCGGTGTCCAATCCATATTTCACCAATACCTCGGGCATCATATTATGTGCCACCCGGCGCATTTCCTTGATGGAACTGTCCAGCATATCAATGCTGCGTTCAAAAGCCTGAGCATTGTCAGGCGTCATAATTAAATTGCCTTTCATATTGCTTAATGAATATTTGATGCCACTCAGCATTCCTCCCAATCCATCGTGAAGGTCTTTGGCCAGGCGGGTACGTTCCTGCTCTTCACCTTTGAGCACTGCTTCTGTGGCGGTTAAATGTTTCTCTGTTTCTAATTCGTTGATGCGTTGTTGTTGCAGCTTTTGTTTATGGCGGTAATTGCGGTAAACCAATAAAGAAATAACCAGCAATGCAGCAGCCCCGCCAATAAGAAAATAATTAAGGGTTGATTTTTGTTTAAGCTGCGCCTGTTGTAGTTTTATTTGTGCTTCTTTCTTTTCTGTTTCAAATTTCTTTTCAATGGTCAATGTCATTTTGTTAACATCATCACCGGCAATTTTATCTTCTATCCTGCCGGCGCTGTCCAGCATTTGTTCTGCATTTACCACATCATGCAATGCATATAAAACACTTGAATAAGCTTTTAGATTTTCAAGATGTTCTTTTTGCAAATCCAAACTATCAGAAATTGCCAAAGCCTTGCTGATGTTGGTTTTTGCAGCATCAAAATCTTTTGTCAATAAATAATAAAAGCATAATCCCCTCAAAGCTGTTGACTCACTTTCAGGTTCTCCCAGCTCCTGGCTCAGTTGCAATGCTGCTTCGTAATTTGGTTTTATGTTTGCCGCATCATAACGGTGAAAGTAGATATCGCCCATATTGATTCTGTTAGTCATCTCCAATCTGGTAAAATGGATTCGCCGGGATATTTCTATACTTTCTTTAAAACAATTTAATGCAGCTTCATCATCCGTTTTGGAAAAATTGCTCCCGAGGTTACTTATCGCTATTCCCAAAGACATACTATCGGCAGTGGTTCTTAGTACAGCCACAGATTCTTTGCTTAATGCCAGCGCTTTTTCTTTTTGATTCAGTTCACGATAAGTATTTGAAAGCAAATCGCACATACGGGCAAGGAATATTTTTTCATTGGCCTGTTCAAAATATTTTTTGGCAGTTTCATAGTAGTACACGGCGCTATCGTAAGCATTAGTGTATTGGAAAACATTGCCCGTATTAGCAAATACTTTACCCAACATTACCTTATCATTCAATGATCTTGCCAGTTTTATGGATTCTTTATTCAGCAGTAATGAACTATCAAAGGCGGCACGCTGATTAAGCATCGCACTATAATTGGAGATGTATTTAATAATAAATTTCTTATTGTTCAATTTTCGGGCTAGAATGCCGGCCAGTGCATAATAATGTTCTGCAACTTGTGGATTATCTGATTCATATTCGTTACCAATATCTATATACAATTGCACTTTTGCAGTATCGGGTTTTGCAGCAGGCAATAGATTCAGCAAACTGTCTATATTATTTGTTGCCTCTTGTGCCATGCTGCAGCAAACAGAAAATACTGTAAGGAATATCAATACTGATTTTTTCATCGTTCTAAAATACATTTTTTCGGCTATTGCAAAGAAAAGTTTACACAGGTTTATTTACCATCATCTTTTTTAATGATTTTTTCTTTTTACACAGATGTTTATTTGCCACAGATGCACAGATGAGGAATGTTAGATAATACATTTGTTTCAAAAACTATCTGTGCATCTGTGGCTATTTTCTTCTTAAGCAATCATCTAGTGCAGGGTGCATTCCAAATTGTCGCATTGCCGAACTGCTTGGCTATTGCAAAGAAAAGTTTAAACAGGTTTATTTACCATCATCTTTTTTAATGATTTTTTCTTTTTACACAGATGTTTATTTGCCACAGATGCACAGATGAGGAATATTAGATAATACATTTGTTTCAAAAACTATCTGTGCATCTGTGGCTATTTTCTTCCTAAGCAATCATCTGTGCATCTGTGGCATTCTAATTCAAAAATCATCTTTTTTAATGATACCCTAATTCTCACCCGGCTACTACTTTTACCTCACAAAGTTTTAGTATGAAAAAATCTATTGTATTTGTTTGTTTACTGGTTTTCTGCTTCCCGGGTTTTGCCCGGCAAAAAAAATCCACTAGCAATAAAGAAATTCAAGACAAGATAAAAGAAACACAACGCCAATTAGACCAACTGTAAAAATTAAAAAACAACTAAATTAATAATTTTGAAACAGATACTTATACTTATTTCATGTTCGTTTTTAGCATTATACGGCCATGCACAATCCAACAATGACAGCCTGTTGTTATACATACCGTTTAACGGAAATGCAAATGATGAAAGCGGAAATAACAATAACGGCACTATACATAACAATGTAACGTTTACTACGGATAAAAATGGGAATGTAAATTCCGCCGGCAATTTTGATGGCATCAATTCTTACATTGAAATTCCGGCAAGCCCTTCACTGAGTAAAATTTATACCTCTAACGAGATCACTATTTCAGCGTGGATCAAAATCAGGAATTGGTATCAGGGCTGGAATGTATTTCCCATATTTGAGCAATACGACCCCGTAACAGATTTTGGAGCAATCGGTTTTGAAGCAAACTGGGCTGCAGGTGGAATTTTATTTTTATCGGGATATAATGCAAACTATATAGGCTGCGATTATTCCTGGGACTTTAATGTCTGGCATCATGTGGCCGTAACGTATAGCGCACCCCTTGGCATAGCCAATTTTTATGTAGATGGGGTTTTAACCTGCACCAAATCTTACACACAAAGTTTTACACCTGATACCATTCATTCATTTACCGTCGGACGGAGCTTGTCTGGGCCAGACGAATATAGTGACGGCGCAATTGATGAGTTGAGGGTTTATAATAGAATTTTAACGAATACTGAAATCACTGTATTGCCGTTGAGGATGATTTCTTTTAGCGGGGAAAATAAAAATGGTAGTACATTTTTACATTGGCAAACCAACAGCGAAATTAATGTCAGTCATTTTGAAATTGAAAGAAGCAGTGATGGAAATATTTTTGAAAAAATAGGGATTGTGTCAAGCAATAACGGAAGCAATTATTCCTTTAATGATATTCATGTTGAGGAAAGCGTTTCTTTTTACAGACTTAAAATAGTGGATATGGATGGCAAGTACAGCTATAGCAATACCATTAAGATAAAGTCAAAAAATTTGAACACTCTTAGTGTTTTCCCCAATCCCTCAAAAGGGCAACTAACTATTAATGGTGTGCAGGATAATGGAATAATTAAACTATTCAGTATTGATGGAAAATTGGTGAAAGCACTAACTACTACCACTAATATGAAAATTGATATTAGTAACATTGAAAAGGGAGCATACTTAATTCAATACATCAATAAGAATGAAGTACAATCGAAGCTGCTGATAAAGCAATAACAACAAACGTTTGAACAATTAGAGAAAATAGATAAGCAAATCCATAAAGATTTTAAACTTACCGAAGGCAATTGGGAAAATGTATTTTCTCTAAAAATCATATTTTTTAATGATACCAATTCCTTGATGCCCTCTTTATTTTTACTACACAAAGTTTGTAACATGAAAAAAATATATTTCACTTTTGTAATGGCGCTGGCTTTTATTGTTATTGCCCATGCACAAAAAGGCAATTTCGGAAATGTCAATTATACTATTCCGCCGGGGTATGAGTTGATTAAGAATGACAATGTTCTTTCCTATTATAAAATGGATGCTGCAAGTGGCGCTTATTGCCGCCTTATGATTTATGCCGTACTTCCAGGGCAAGGTACTCCACTACAAAATTTTGATTTCTTTTGGAACAATATGCTGAAGAAATCAATGAATGTAACCGGCACGCCTACTATGCAACCTGCTGCAACTTTAAAAGGTTGGCAACTGTCAATGGGAACTTCGCTTTATAAAGATAACGGAGCAAATACGATGGCCATACTTTCTACTTTTAGCGGAGAAAACAAGATGCAAAATGTTTGCATACTAACCAATGCTGAAAGTTACCAATCAGACATTGAAAGTTTTATAGCATCGGTAGATGTAAAGAAAGATATTTCCGGTACATCCACTTCTCAAAACAGCAGTACCAATAATGCTGCTGTGCAAAACGCTTCCAAATCGTCTTACAATTTGTGGATGGCTTATAAACTTTCTCTCGGCGGCAATCTTGCAGATATGTCTTTTCAATATGTCGTACTATCATCCGACAATCGTTGCCTTTTTTATTTTCCCGAAAAAGGTTTGAATAATCTTGAACAGGATTTTCCTGCATCCAGCAGTAGTTGGGGAAAAGTGACCGACCAAGGCAGTAAACTTGTTTTAAATAATGATAAATATGGCAAAATGGAATTGTATAAAAAAGCAGCAACTGCCATGAGCCGATATGCCGATTCAAAACCCGGGAGTTATTATAAAAAATGCAAACCGGTAAATGGTATCCGCATTGAAGGCGCTTACTCACCCGATGTATCGTTATACAAAAACCAATCAACCATAGTGGATAAAATAATGGACAACCCCAACAAACGTCCCATAATCTTTTTCAAGAAAGATGGCACCTACATCAATGAGGGCCTTTCGTTCAGCAACCTAACCTTTGGCGATGATTTTGCCATTGGCAATGGCACGTATGAGTTAAAAGATTTTTCGCTGATACTAACTACAAGCAGTGGACAAAAATTGCAAATGAATTTTGCCGGTATTTTAGATGCAAATCCTTCGGCAGGTGCCGACGGGTATATTATCAACAACAAGCTGTTTTACAAACTGAATAAAAGTTATCAAGCTCATTAATGAAAAGTGCCACAGATGTTTTGGTAACTGCATTTTATCTGTGCTAATAAAATTAAAAATATAAAAAATGAAAAAAATACCTCTGTTACTTTTATGCATTTTTACAATAGTTACAGCTTTTGCACAAAGGCCATCTAAAGAACAAATGGAAAAAGATAAGAAGGCCTATGCAGAAGCGCAAAGAGAGTTGAAGGAAACACTTTCTAAAATGAACCCGGAAGCAAGAAGGCAGTACGATAGTTTGACGAATGCTTTGGGAGCAGGTGCCAAAATGAATGAGGCCAATCAAAAGATAAATGCTACTGCTGCTACGTCTCAAAAAATAAATGCTTCAGTAGGATTGGTGCCACAAAAAAACATAAAAGCCATTGCCGGTATTGCAAACACGCCATCCAATGCAGGCATGGGCGCATTTGTAGAAACCTCCGGCAATAGTATTTTTGGTGCTGCTATTCCGGCTGCAAAAAATAAAGCGAATGAAATATACAAAGTATTAAAAGAAAAAGGAGCCAATGCGGATGAAAAAGGCAATGCCGCTATAGCCTTGTGGATGATGGGCCGCACTCAAATTGCTTTATGTGTGATGGAGCATGCTTGCAGCGATGACGCTAACAATACGGATAACCTTGGCAATTATGCATCTATGCTAACCATGATGGGTGCGCCGGAAATGGCCATACCAATCCTCAATAATCTGAATGCAAGATTTAAAAAAAATACTACCATCCTTAACAATCTTGGCCAGGCATGGTTTGCTCTGGGTGATATGGACAAGTCGGCAAAATATTTAGACAGCACTTTAGCAATTGCTCCATTTCATTCGCAAGCCAACGAAACAAGATGTTTGATTGATGAGAGCAAAGGAAATAAGAAGGCTGCCGTTGCACATGCCAAAGCAGCATTTAAGCAGAGCAATACATCTGCAAGAAAAGACAAATTGAAGCAATTGGGTTATCTGGTTGGTGGCGATGACTATAATAATAATTTTCCACCCGCCAACAAAAGCGATGATTTACTCAATCTTGGAAACTTTATACCTATTGAATTTCCAAAATCTTATGCCGCACAAAAAATTTATCTAGAACAACGGAAACAGTTTGCTGCAGAAATTGATTCCCGGCAGAAATTATTGAAAAAAATAACTGATGAATCTAAAAAACAAACCACCAAGCGGATGGAAGAGCAAGGGAAGCAGATGATGAAAATGAGGGATAAAATTCTTGCCAATCCGGGCTCTGTAAATGCTGGTGAGGCTATGCAGGTAATGGATGGGCCAATGTTTTCTGAAAAAATGAATGCAAGAGAAAATTTAATATTGGAAAATCTTCAAAAAAGGAAAGCATCTATTCAGCAAAAAATGGCAGATTTTATTAAGGGCGAAGGTGCCGATTACAAAAAAAACTATGATGCCACCATGAGTAAAATTAATGACAGATGGAAGGATGCGAGAGAAGGCGGAACTGAAAATAACGAAGTTCTTTGTGTAGAGTCTGTGAAAGCTGTGGATGCATATTTGAGTGCATTCAATACAAGATATGAGGAATTGTATAAACAATATTTAATTGCAGAGAAGCAATGGATGAATGAATTTTCTTATTCATCACTCTACAATACTTATCCTGAACTAATGCCCGGGATCAATGCAGGATTGCAATCTCAATGGTTAACCGACTTGTCATTTAAAGCAGCTACTATTGATGTAAGTTATGGATGCACCAGCGATGGAAAAATAAAGGAAGGAAAACTGACCACCTTTAAAGATCCTAATTGCAATATCAATAGTGAGTTTAATGTGGGCATCGGTAGTTTTGGTGGCTCTATAAAACTTGATTGCAATGGCATGACCACTACATTTAATGCAGGAGCAGCCGGTTTTACCTTAAATCAGGATTTAGATCATGCAGGTTTTGGCGATTCGTTTAAGAATTGTACAGTAAGCATTGGCCCTAAAGTGAGTGCCGGTGGTAAAGTGGGGCCATTAGAAGCAAATTTAAGTGCCGGTGTAGGTGCCGATATTGAAATTGACCGGAATGGAATTTCTGATGTTGTAGTAAAGGGCGGTGTTGAAGCCGAGACAGGTATTGGCCCTGTCAGTACCGGTGCCGGTGTAGAAGGGCGTATGAGCTTAAATACCGGTGTAGGTTCTGTACAGGGTACAGGGATGTTTAAATAAATCAATTTGACTAAAAAAAATAAAATGAAACAACTATTAGCAACACTATCTCTTACGCTTGCGGTTTCCATAACTTGTTTTTCGCAATTTAAAAAAATAACCGATCCATTAACACCCTGTAATGGAACTGCAGATGCGGTGGCAGGGATTTATACCGATCATACCAACCCAAAATACGGGCCAACCAATTTAAAAGGCACGGCAGCCGAAAAGGCGGCCATGACGAAAAACCTTATTGCCATTGAAAAATTGGAAGAAGCAAGCCGAAAAGATTTTAAATTAACAGGTTGCGCTGCAAGAGTAAGTTTTGCAAGGTGGAGCAGCAATGGATATGTAAAAAATGCTTATGCAAATTACGCCTATGAATTGGCCGCATATAGATACGTTTGCCATGTTACGGAGCATGTCACCAAAATAGTAGGTGAATACCTTTCAGTATTTCGGATAGGAATCAACCCAGCCGTAGTTATTGGCGGATCGCAATTAAGACCCGGTACCGGACATATTTTTTTTAAACAAACAGCCACATCTCTTGCGTGGAGTTACGATTTTCCGGCAGATGCTTTACTGGGGCCCAATTATGAAAAAAATAAGGTAAGTAACCCCAGCAAGGTTTCAAAGTATATTTCTGAAAGCAACTTACTGGCAAGCAGGTCTTCTGCGTACAAAAACTACCATGAAGATTTTATAAAATTAAATAATGGCAATGGCTTTGTTGAAAATTATATGAATTCAAGCCAATATGATAAAGTTACAGAAAACAGCTACCGATTTATTGACAGGCATTACCTCATTACAAAGCCCGGTATTCCATTATTGATACCGGTTTCCCGTAAACAATATTTGCAGGATATGCTTGAATATTTTGAAATTGAAAAAGCAAATTTCAATTTTACCATAGAAGAGTTGCTAAAAAAATCAGCTACTAATAATAGCGATTATGGCAAAAAGCAAAAACAAACCTGGCAAGCGCATCAGGCTGCTTACAACCAACAATACGAGATAAAAAAGGCCAAAGTAAAAGAGTTATTGGCAAACAAAAAAGAAGACTGGCTAAAATCACAGGCTGTGGTAGCAGGTGGTAATGCAACAACTGAAGCAGCAGATCGCCTTTCGCAAACCGGCATATTCTACGACATGGAAAATGCGGATAAAAACATTTTTGCCCTTTACGTATTAAACCCAGCTTATTTTAATGATGCACCCGGCCCAACTACAAAACCGGTTTTAATGGAAATTTCGTACCGCTATGAGTTGGGCAAAGAGCGTGGGTACTCAGAAAGGCTATTTAATAATTTTTTGAAAAATTTTGATATTGAAGCATTGAGAAAAATGCTGGACTAATTGAATTAGAAATATTTGCCAACTACTCCACTTTTAATGAGAACTAACACAATTTTATTTTGATGAAAAAAGGAATGTTATTCATAACAATATTTGCTGTCTGCATTTCTTACAGCTACGCACAACGCAGCGATGGAGAATTAAACAGAGATTCAGTTGTAGGCTGGAAGTATATCAGTAACCCCATCAATCCCAAAGCAGTTTATAAACCAATAAAAAGTAAGTAAGTGACAAATTGATTTTTGGAAAGTAAAAATTATGCAGTTGTTAGTCTTTAATCAAATACAAACAATACTACTGATAACAATACCCTTTTATCTATAAGTTTTGAAATACTTCTTCTATTCAGGATTAGTTGCTATATAAAACAGATATCTATTCAAAAAAAATTACTCAATCGCTTCGATATAATAGCTCTTGTTGTTAACGATTGCGGTGTCTTTCGTTTTTAATCCCATTAGCTGTTTTCCCAAAGGAGATTGAGGCGACAATGCCATAAATGTTACATCTTCTACGATGGCTTTGCCTAAAGCAACACTTATAAAAAAATAGCCTTTATCAGTTTTAATCAGGCTACCGGTTATAACTATAGTTGCGATTATAGCCGGGTTGATTTTTTCTATCACTATTTTTTGTTCTATTACCAGGTTTAATTGTTCCCGTTTATTTGCCTGTTCAATTTGCAGCATGGCTAAAGCCGTTTCGTGTTTATCACCAACAGTACTTTTGGTTTCATTGGCGCCGCTTTCTTTTAAGTCTGATAACACCTGCTGCAGCGAACTTATTTTATCATTCAGTATTTGAAAATAGCGCTCATGTACTTTTTGTTTTAAAGTCATGCTGAAATATAATCATTTGCTGATATTATACTGTGTTTAAGTTTTAACTGGCGTACAGTATAATGATTAATTTCCGGCTAACCCGGTGAAAGTCCTGCACTCCTTTGACAGGCTGAAGAGAGAGGAAAAGAGGTGTGACATCCGAGGCCTATCGGATTCTGACTAACATTTTTATTATGTTCTGAAAATAAATGATTTAAATTTTCAAAAAATCATTGATATTCTTCTTATTTGTTCGCCGGTTAGCCAAAAAAATTAATTCTGTTTGAGAAATAGGGGAGAATGACTTCTATCAATTGGATTTTATATTGTACTGGTATTTCTTAATTCGTCCGGCCAGCAAAGGAGGGAACCCTTGTTGCCGGTATTTCTTTCTCGTCGAAAGATTAATATTGTAAGAAGCGAATTATAATTATACTTAATCCTAACAAAATTTCAAGTATCATCATTGAGTCATAATATGACCCTGGCGAACCAACTTTTATTCTTGAATAAAACCTTCCAAGTCCTGAAAAGAGCACAGTAATGCCAATAAAATAAAGTAAGTTTCCTACTTGATCTGAATGTATAGTAACCCATAACATTAAAAAACCTAATCCCAAATATATACCACTTAAAAATCGAAAGAGATTGTCCAATCTCGGTTGAAGTGGTAATGTGTCAGGTAAAAAAGCCTTTGTGCCTTTTGTCATTAAGTTGATGCCGCCTAAAAAGCAAATAGTTGTAACTGCACTTAATATAATTTTTAATACTAATTCCATATAATAAATCATTTAATGTTACTTACTGATTTGTTGTGTAAACAAATGGGAATACATAATTACGCATAGCTCCTTTTCTTCAGGATGAACGACGGTCTTGAATGTATGCTGCAAAAGAAACAATTGCAGCTCCAAAGCACATGCCTGTGCCGATTAGACGAACAATATCTACCCCTCGAATGTTCGCCCAAGTGGGGCTACTTAGCATGTGTAAAAGGTTCATGGCTCCAAAGAAAATAAGTACGAAGAAAATGCGAAAAAATTTGCGTTTTTTGTTCATTGATTGTTTTTTTAATTGTTTATATGATTTGAAATTATCATGACTATAGCTTTGCTTGCACCTGACGGTTTTCGTATTAACAATGGGTGAGGCACTATAATACTAAAGTTCACTCGAAGCCGTTCAGTATCGCTTTTTGGTAATGCCTTATTAGCGGTTTGTTGTTTTATTTCTTCACTCAATATCCTTAATTTATTTCAAATAATTTATTTATCAAATCAAGGTCGGCTGAATGGTCATTTTTAATTGTCAAAAAATATTTTATCTGCCAAATTTTAGTTTTCTCTGCTTGTTTATTTGTCGTACTTTCCCAAGGTGGATAAACTCTAATTCCTCGTTTTCCCTTTTTACCATTTTTTGTAATTATTCCTTTGTTAGCCAACACAGATTTTGGAAAAATAAACTGCCCGAAGTTATCGCCACTTTTTGATGTAATAATTATAAAATCTAAGTCGTCTGAAATATCGAATGGCTCAGTAATTCCGTTTTTGTTTCTTTTCCAAATTGTTACAAACTGCCCCGTTTTTGTCGGTGTAATTTTAGAAACCCGATGTTGAATTGTTTTGCCGTTAAGTTCAAATGAACAAGCTCCATATTCTGCACTTTCGGAGTTTAACTTTGGGTCTGTCAAGGTAAAATCACATTTGTCATAAATTAATTCTTTCGCAATTTTCAGGTTGCTATGAAATGAATTTATAATTGTCAACATGCTTTCTGTTGTCATATTATATTGGTTTAATTCTTTTCTTTTGTTTGTATCACCCGTCCATTTCTAATTACGTTCGCCAGCTTTTCGGCAAACCTTTTGTTGTAAGCTTTTGCTTCTTCGTCAATTTAAGTTATAAGAAATGCCGATAACTAAACCAGCATTCCAAAGTTTTTCTTTAACCGGTGCATCTTTAGTTTTACTTAGTCCAAATCTAAATGTAGGCTCAGCTGATAAATGTATTTTGTCAGTTAATTTGTAGTCAATACCAATACTTACCATTGGTGAAATATCAATTTTATTATAACCCGATGTAGAAGATTGATTTTTTTTCTCTTTTTTTCCATCTGAGTATTTATAATTAATAGACTGTTTTGCACCAATTAAAAAATTTGTGATGAAGCCAGCACTGGAAATAAAACGAGTTTTGTTTTTACCAAAAGTAAACTTTGCTTTTAAAGGAATGCCAATATATTGATATGAATAGCTTGTCGTTGCCTTATAAGGTGAACTTGGATTAGGAGGAAAGTAAGTTAAATCTTGCTCTTTCGTCTTATATCCTTTATTCGAATACTGAACACCTGTTTCAAAGCTAAGTAAGTTAGAAAAATGAAAAGTTATATTGAAACCTGTAGTGAATCCAAACTTTGCTTTTTCAATGTCGTTTCTGACTTTTATTACCAAGTCAGTAGAACTGTTTCCATCGCCATTTTTTAGTGTCCTGAAATTGTAGTCTGGAGAAAAATTGTAGCCAATAGAAATTTTGTTTCCCTGTTTTGATTTTTGTCCAAACGTAATTACTACCAAAAATGTTAAGGGTAACATAAGTAATTGTTTCATAGAAGCGTATTTTGAATATGATTAATTTTAAATGTAATGCTCGTTTAGCAATGTCTAGAACGGGCAGGGTTTTCTGCTATGCTGGTGTTTTATAATGTCCAGCCCGGGCCGTAGCCGATTGAAAAACTCCTGCCTGTCGGCAGGGAAGATGAAGATAACAAAAAATGCTGTATAGAATTACATCGGCTGACTATGAACTGATAGAGATATAAAGTTGAGAACATAATCGTTAACCAATATAGCAGCAAATCATATTTAATGTGTTTTACTTCTTCGCTGCCATAATAAACGACGATTTTTAGTTTATTGACAAATTACCGAAGCATGTCTTGCAATTAGTTGCCATTTTCCATTTTTCTTCATCCAAATATTTGTGAAACGTCTTTTATAAACCTGTCCTGCTTTTGCTGCTCGGGAATCGTTTTTTGATACAATAGTCTCATGTCCCATTGTGATTACAATGTTTTTTTGAAATTGCATTCTTTCAATAACTTTTTCATAAGTACTGTAGTCTATCATACCCGCCTTTTGGATAAGCAAAATGGAATCACGGGTTCCGGTAATTTCATTTCGTGGAGTATTAACCAAAAACTCTGGTGCCCAAATTTGTTTGAGAGTATTTGTGTCCCCTTTTAAAATTGCTTTTACCCCTGTCTGTTCTAAGACTCGTATTTCTGATTCAATTTTAGAGTTGACTTGTGCATCTATAGAAAATGTAGAAATAAAAAATGCAATTAGAAAAATATACCTCTTCATACTGGTTCGTTTTTAATTTAACAAGGTACTCTAAAAAATCAAGTAATGTTCAGTAGTTTTTGTCGATTTTATAATAATTGTCAAACCTAATTGATAAAAAACACTTTACTGTCGCCCCATAGTTGGTATAACTGTCGGGCAGTATGGTCAGCCTTGTGCGTCTGCCCAAAGTGTTTGTAATAGCCCCGGCTGAAGTTTATGCAAGGTCAAGTACAAAATCCAGGGCGATGTTTTGTCCATCTGTAGTTTTAAAATCTGGTCGGCTTCTTTTATCAGGTTCTTTAAGTTAGCTCTAACTTTCGCTTTTTGTGCTGCTGCATTGCGAGGGTAGGGCACTTTTGCCTTATAATTATTTATTGTTGAGTGAATTGAAATATTCATTGTTTGAATTGTAATATCTATTGAACAAAAAAATATTTTTTGAATCAAGTGAAATATTAATTGAATTACTTGAAGTATGAATTGAACGAAAAAAATTACCATTTGAGTAGGGATGAATTTTTATTGAATGAGTTAACTTGGCAATTTATTGCTGATTATCAATGAGGAACTTAATTATTCATCTGAAATGGTTGTAGATTGAGAAGGTACTCAAAAGTTAAAGCAATGTAGGCTTCCGAAAATAACTAGTTCCATAGAATAGTTTTAATTTGTTTTCTTATTGCTTTCTCTGACTGCTTACCATATATTGTATAATGATGTAACCTTTCAAATTTAATTCATTCTAAATATTCTATACCTTTAAAAAATACCTTTATAAAATATTAAAAAGTATAAATTATTTTTGACAGTGCAATTATTGTACAGTTAAAAACGATTGAACAATTTACCCGGATTTTTCAAACTGATGCTGTAGTGGGGAACTGTTGCAAACCTTATAGCATGCAATGTTAGCGGTTCGTTGTTTCGATGCGCTTTGTTTTTGAATGTGTTGTTATAAAGTGAAGCATTAACTTGTCAAGAAGTTTTATTAGTAATCTTGGATAAGATAAGAATTATATGAAACTCACTTAGGCTTTCTTGTTTGTTGTTTTTTTTAAGATAGTGGCTAACTAATGTCATACTATCTTTTAATTAGCGTAGTCTTGAGAAACCATCATTACTCCATTCTTCGCTGCCCACACCATGATGCACAAAAAAGAGACCATCGGGGTCATACATCTTTTTTACCTTGGCTAATCTATCATAATTGGATCCCCAGAAAGATCTTTGCCAGTTGGGTTCAAAATAATTGCTTTCAGATACATAAGACCCGGCATTGGGCGCCGCTTTCAATAATTCATTTATTGCAGCATCAATATTTTTTGCATTGTCTCTTGCATCAGCTAAATCCGGTTCGTGTCCTTGCATGCCTACAAATGCCGGTTCGCTTGCACCAGCGATGATGGCAAGCGCAAATGCATTGAGCACATCCGGATTGGTGGCGGTATCTCTTGCTTCGGCTATTCTTTCGTCTGGGGCGCCGGCCAATCCTTTACCGCAGTGCAGTGAAACGGTCCAAAAACGACTGGCGTTATACAACGCATCTATTAATTTGTTTTGTTGATCTTTTTTCAAAAGAGAAGCCGGAAGCCATGCGGAATGATAAGCATACAGATATTGCCCAGTTTCTTCCCTTTGACTCTTCCAAAAAATATTGTCTTCGGAAGCATTCGGTCTATCATCTTTAGCAATAAAATCTGGAACATTCTTTTTAAGAAAATCAATATCCCAAATTTTTTGCGCCGGCAGTGCCAGCGCCGCAAAAGGAGATGTCCATTCGGTTTCTTCTTTGTTCAATGAATCTATAAAAGGCTTCCAGGTTTGTTCTGCTTCTTGCTGGGTGAGTCCCTGAAAAACCATTTGTAAATGAACTGTGTTGTCATCATAAAACCTTACTTGTTCGCTCCAATGAGGATTAAAAAGCTTATCGGCATAAAAGTTCATTGTTTGAGTAATAAGATGTCGAAATGCTTTATCAGATTTTGCTTTGATGGTTCCGAATACGCCACCAAAGAAGTTTGGCAACTCGTATGTTTTTAATGTGAGGCGTGTTACTACACCAAAGCTGCCACCACCCCCGCCTTTGATCGCCCAAAACAGATCAGCGTTGGTGCAGGCATTTGCAATCCTGATTTTTCCATCAGCAGTAACTACTTCGGCTTCCAGCAAACTTGCTGCAGCCAATCCATAATTTTTTGAATGGCTGCCAAAACCTCCGCTTTGAATAAGCCCGGCAACGCCTACCGTTCCGCAACCTCCTCCCTGTACATATCGCCCTGCTTTTGCCATTATCTTATCATATACATGCACCCATATTGCGCCTGAACCAACTGATACGGCCTGTTGCGGTTTTTGTATGCCGGAACAATCCTGAGCTACAAAATCATCATGTATAATAATTTCGTTCATCGCCCGGGTCCATATCAATAAAGAATCTTTTGAGCAAGAAGTACCCTGGTAACTATGCCCGCCACCTTTTATTACAAGACGTAAATTATTTTCTCTTGCGAAATTCACTGCGATTGCAACTTCAGCACTATTTTTAGCCGCAACGGCATATTCACTTGGTGCAGATTTCCATGCACTAAGCCAGCCGGATGTTTGGGTGAGTGCAGGATTATCGCCAATGAAATATGGATTTTTTAAGTTTTTAAAAAGCGTCTCACATTCCGCATTCGTTTGTGAAGTTTTGCAGGCAATAAATGGTGATTCAATTTTTATGAAGTTGCCATTTACGGCTTTAGCTAATTCTTCCCATTTTGCAGGCGAAGGCCAAAGCGGATCGCCGGGCCGAACACGTTTGAACGTAGTTGGACCTTCAAAAAAATTTGAAGCCGATCCCTTTATCGAGGATGAAATACCGTGTAATAATATTGCGCCTTTTAAAAATTTTCTTCTGTTTAATGACATTTGAATAATTTTTTTGTGAATAAACAGTTTTATATTTAGTTGAGTTCACCAAATGCATTTACAATTCTGACTAACTTCAAATTTATATATTGATTTTTAAAAACTTATAAATTTGAAAGTTAGCAGGAGAAATTATTTTCGTCCTGGAAAAATGAGGAATGACCACTAACGTTTTGGCAAAACCTTGTTAGTAGCTGCTATTCTTTCTTCCATTATAGTTTAAATCTCTCAAATGTTTTTCCGTTAAATATATATGCTCCGTTTTCGTGTGTTCCAAGCCATAAGTGTCCTGCGTTGTCTTTGTAAATAGTGAACAGCGTAATTTCTTTAGCGTTGTCTTTTACAATATAGTGTGTAATGTTTTTTCCGTCATAACGATAAACTCCTGTTTTATAGGTGGCAATCCACAATTCATTGTTGTTGTCTTTTGCAATAGATAAATACTCATTTAATTTTCCTTCAGGCTTACCATCCAAGCTGCCTATACTTTTTTCTCGACTGTAAAATGTGCTGTCTAAATTGTTTCTTATAGTTTCTTCGTTGTCATAAACCTTATAACGAAACATTGAATTGAACCAAAAATAACCGTCTCTGTCTTCAACAATTGACCGCACTCCATTAGAACCTTCTGAAGGGTCATTAAAAATTTCTACAACGTCTTTTTCTAAAATCCAGTCAAATGATTTTCCATTGTATCGTAATGCACCTAATGCTCCTGTGCCAAACCAAATATTTCCTTTAATGTCCTTAAATATACTATACACTGTATAAGGATTTGGGTTGTTTTGGTTTTTTAAAATATAATCTTCTCCAAGTTTTGTCTTTGGAAGCTGTAATTTGTATAAGAGATTTCCATCGCATCTAAAAACATATCCTGAATTCCAACCATCTTTAAACCACAAATCATTTGGTTCTAATTTCCAATGATTGTCCAAATCAGATACTTTTAATAAATGGAATTTATCGCCATCAGATTTAATAATGCCACTGCTTGTATTAAAGTAAATATTTCCTGAATTGTCTTCTTTAATTTCATCAATTCTGTTGTTGGGAAAGCCATTTTTAGTTGTAAAATGCAGCATTGATTTACCGTCATACTTATATAAACCGTCTTCCCAACTTCCAAACCAATAATTGTTTTTTTTGTCTTGATATACAAGCATTATATTCTTTCCAAGTTTCCTAACAGTCTCAACTTTTGTAATGTCAATTATGCTGGCATTCACATTTCTGTTAGTGTCTTGCGAAGTGTTCTGTCCATTACACGAGGTCAAAGAAGTTAGTATGGCTAAAAATAAAAGTATGTTTAATTTCATTGTCCGTCTGTTTAATGTTTGTCGGGTCTCTTAGAGTTGCTGCTAACAGTCACAGCTTTGCTTTCGGCAGAGCATATGAAAAACGTCAAGCCCCGAACTGCTGCTGACCGAAGATACAAAAGATGAGTATTTATTCGTTGTCCCTGCTGACTCAAAACTGCCTGTTATACGTTCGCCCTTTACTATGTCCGTTTGTTGAATATTGTATTTTAACTGTGCCAACCTAAGGACTGTTACCCAAGCCGAGCAAGAAGTCAAACTCTTTGGCAGGTTGGCTTCTGTGCTGTGGGTTTTGTGTGCCTGTAAATGTGCTTGCATTGCGGCATTGGCTATTTGAGTTTTGGCCCTTGCCCTATTTAGATTGTGCAATTTATTTTTACACTCATGCTGCATTCTCAACCCACTTTATACTAATTCTGCAAGGTCTTTGCTAACAATTTGAATTTAAATAGGACTGTCAAGTAGAAACGAATTATTTTTTAATGAATAACCTGTTGTTAATTTTTTCATCCGCCATCCAACTTAGAATATAAGTACCTACTGGCAGCATACGAACATTTTTTGTTGTACTATTATTGCCTGAAGATACAACCCACTGCATAACCATTTTTCCAGACGCATCATAAATACTGTAGGTTATGTTTTTACTAACTGGTTTTGCCCATGAAATAGTAATACTTTCTGCTGCAGGATTAGGATAAAGAATCACTTCATTTGCCGCCTGCTTTTTAACACTTGCAACATTGGAGTATTTAGAACTACCATCTATATCAATCATTTTAAGGCGATAAAATGTTGTACCAGAAGCAACCTGGTTATCCTGCTCGTTGTAGTTAAGCACTACAGAACTGTTACCAGCAGCAGCTACTGTTTTTAAATAAGCAAAATGATTTCCGCTGCGTGATTTCTCAATTTCAAACCTGCTGGTATTTATTTCAGTAGCCGTACTCCATTTAATATCCGTATTGCCAGCACTATTTAATTGTGCAGTGAAAGACAGTAGCGTAACCGGCAAAGCACCGGCACCCTGTGTAGCTCTCCATACGCTGTTACTAAAATTGGTTCCCGATACTACCAATATATTATTACTTGTCTGAACCGTACCTGCTGCCATTACCCACTGTGTACCATTCCAGGCATGGGGCGTTAGCAAATTCTCTGTAATGTTGTTGGCAGAACCATTGCTATTATCCCATTCGCTTTCAAGATAACTGAGGTTTAAATTGGCTATAGGCTTACTGTTGTAGTTACCAGTTTCAATTATCCAAAAGCGGTCAGTAATTTTTGAAGCGGCTTCTTGTCCAGAAATATTATTCATATTGGTAACACCTGCCGGGAAAGGCCTGTTGTTAGGTGTTTGTGCTGCATCTGTTGGGTAAATAGCTGCACGGATGTATCCATTTGTACCAGTACCAGCCTGTTGTATTGTTGCTGTTAATGGCAGGTAAGTATTTGCAATACTACTTCCAAAAGGGAAAATATAATTGCCTGTATTGTTTTTAATATTCCATTGCAGGTAACCATATCCATTTTGCGAATTGGTTTCAGATTCAACAAATCCATTAGCAATTCGCTGAACAGCATCAGATGAGGCAGAAAGTATCGTAAGCTGTTTGCTGTTTAATTGTAATACCTGGTTATTTAACAGAAGAACATTATCAGTTACTGTTAAAGTATTACCAACAAAAATATTCTGCTCCAATGTCTTTTTTCCAGTACCGCTAATATCAAGCACCGGCAAGTAAATTGGAAAACTTCCACTGATATTTTGTTGAGCTCCGTTGAATAACACTTTGCCATCTGCAGGGAGAAAAGTATTGGCAGCATCATTAATTAAGTTGCCGACGATTTGCAATTCACCGTTTACAGAAATTGTTGCAGTTCCTTCTGTTTTAATATCATTTGTTTTTAAGAGGGCGCCATTACTTATTACTATGTTTATATCCTTTACATATAAAACCTGAGCCATCGCAATTATTGACATTGTAGTGGCCATGAGGAATAAAATTAATCGCTTCATACATCCTTTTTTTAATTGATGCAGTAAAGAAACAAAATCCATGCTTCCTGAAACTAAACTAACCAGTAGATGGTAAATATTGATTTGTGAATGGTGTTGTAGCTGATAATGCTAAAGCGTTATTTGTTAATATGCCGAAGCCAGCGAAATTATTTATAACCTACTATGTTCCTTCACATTTATTTTGTACGGCCATTCACTCACCGCATTCATCCATTTACTAACCAGTTCTAATCTTTGTTTTTACAGGGTAATATTTTTGCTGTCGTAATAAAATAATCTAAAATGAAAATAGATTTAAGAAACAAAGTGAAATTCTTTTTCTCATTAGCTGGCATCTTATTTTGTATCAATTTGTTTGGGCAACAAAAATCAGACACTGTTGTTATAGATGCTTCCAAAGTAAATACCAGTTATTTAAAAGCCGGCACCAATCGCTACCTGGTTTATTTTAAAATGGGCAAAGATTCAGCAAGGTCAATGCCACAATTTTGGACCAGGAGTATTGCTTTTAAGGATTACAACGGAAAAGAAGCAATCGTTGTAACACAGGAATGGGAAGCTAAAGACACAATTATACATACTGTACAGTCTATTTGCGATAAAAAAACATTTGCGCCGCTATATCAGCAAAGTTGGTCAAAACAAAGTGGCAATTGTGAATTTGATTTTGTAAATAAAACTGCTATACTCAATGGCATTCCTCTCACCAATGCTGATACAGCCCGAAACAGAAAAGGCCCCTGGCTCGCTTTTCAGAAAGCATTAAATCAGTATGTATTAAACTGGCACCTTGATCTTGAAGTCTTTACCATCCTACCATATAGGAAAGGGATAACATTTATGATTCCATTTTATGATCCTGGGTTCCCAGCTCCAAGAAATGAACCATATACAATAATAGGATCCGCAAAATTAGAAGGGTACAATAATCAAAAGATTGATTGTTGGTTACTATCACATGAATCAAGAGGCTTTAAGGAAGTTTTTTGGATAAGTAAAAAAACACACGAAGTTCTAAAACTGGAAAATGAAAATGGAAAAGATAGGTGGCGATATAAAATTAAACTGGCGTTTAGTTTATAAGATAGCAATTTAGTAACATTTAAAAAGATTGCTCAGATAAATGATTGCTTTATGTTGGTTTTCGCAATAGCAATACCCAAAAAAACATCAAAGGACTATCTATAAGCATACAATAAAAAGTGAAATGAAAACAGTTATTTATATAAACCTCTGTGGCAGAATAATCCAAACAACGGATGTTGCCTGGAAAAACTACAAGGCATATATTGAAGCCCTGCATGTATATTTTTTAAAAGAGCAAGACCATTTTGAAATAGTTAATGATATTGAAAGCAGGATAGCTGAACTTTTTCAGGAGGAACTAAACAGAAAATGCAGCTTTATTGATGAACAGGATGTACAGAGTGTTGTAATGAGAATGGGTACTGTGGCGGCTTTTGACGAATGGGACAATGATGAATGGGAAATGCCTGTTTTTGCATCTAAACAACATAACACAGCCAATAAAATAAATGCTGCTAAACCTGTTTTCTTTTTAACTGAAACAAACGTACAGTCTTAAAGAAACAAACTGTATAGGAGTTAAGTAAATTATAGCAAGTCGTATATTTTATTTTATTCAATCCCTCATTACATTTTAATTATCCCCTTTCCAGCACTTCCCACCATTCTCTCACCCCAATTATCCATTTACTCATCCGTTCTTTTAATGCCTTTTGCCCTGTTATACTTTAGCACTACATTAAAAAAAATAGAGAAATGAAAAAGTTAAACCTACTATTAATTACCATAATCATTGCAGCTAATACAAATGCACAAGGCGTTGGCATTGGAACCAACACACCTAAAGCCGCATTTAATGTAGCCGAAAATAAAACGGTATTATTTGGTGCTGATACCAGCGGTGCAGGAAGCAAAATGATGTGGATACCTTCTAAGAGTGCCTTCCGGGCAGGAGCAATTGGCGCAATACAGGGACAGCCAAATGAAAATCCGGATATCTGGAATTACGACAGTATTGGAATATACTCTTTTGCTGCAGGGCGACAGAATTTGGCAAAGCAATACGGCTCAGTAGCAATGGGTGTAAATAATAAAGTGAATGGCCAAAACGCAATAGCGCTTGGCTTGAGTAATGATATTCGTGGAAGTAACAGTTTTGGAGCCGGCCATAATAATTATACTACCGGTAACAATGATGTTGCTATTGGCTTTGGAAACCGTGTAAATAATTATTCTTCAGCAGCACTGGGAGATCAAAATACGGTAAATGGAAGTGTTGCCGTTTCAATTGGACATGGTAACGTAAGCAGCGAATCCTTTACAAATACATTCGGGGTTAACAATACAGCTGCTGCTCAAAGTTCTACAGCAATTGGCCAGAGTAATGAAGCAAGGGCAACGGGGAGCATCGTTATGGGACTTTCAAATATTTCCAACAGCTACCTTTCTACAACAGTGGGTGTTTTAAATGATACGATTGCAGGAAGTAATAGGGATGTATGGGTTTCTACTGACCCTTTATTTTCAATTGGAGGCGGGCAAAGTTTAAGTAGTAGAAAAAATGTGTTGATGATTTTAAAAAATGGCAAAACGGGGTTGGGCACTAACGCACCTGAAGGTTTATTACATGTCAAACAAAACAGTCAGCCAACAAACCCACAGCTAATGCTGGAAGAAACGCAGAATGATTATAGCCGCATAAGTTTTAAAAATGCAAATCCCGGCTACTGGAATGTAGAAGCATATAGTAAACCGCTATTGGGAAACAATGGCCTTGCAGAATTTAATTTCTTTTATTCGGCAAACGGATACATATTTTCTTTAAGAGGCGATGGTAATGCAGTATTAACAGGAACACTGCTTCAAAATTCAGATGAACGTTTAAAGAAAAATATTGTACCGCTGAAAAATTCGTTAAATAAACTGATGCAGTTGAATGGATATACTTATCAATGGAAGGATACTGCAAGGGGCAAAGATGAACAGATTGGATTAATAGCTCAGGAAGTTGAAAAACAATTTCCACAATTAGTGATGACAGATGAAACTGGAAAAAAATCAGTGGCTTATAGCAACATGGTACCTGTATTATTGCAGGCGATAAAAGAGCAGCAGCAGCAAATAGATGAATTGAAGAAACTGGTGGAAGCAAAATTGAAATAAGAATAATCCAACTGTATGCCCGTTAAAATACTTAAATTTAAGCCTCAATTTATCAATGCTGAAGCTTCACAAACAAAAGCTATGAACTGGAGATATATTCCATTTGCCGGATTCTTTCTTTTTACAGTTGTTGTAAGTGTTATCAGGTATATCTTAGTGCCGGAATTGTCCTTTGCTGCACATGCTTTGTGGTTTATAGCCCAATACGGGCTGTTGCTTATTTTTTGGTTTACCATCAGGACAATTGCAAGATATTTAGATAAAAGGCTTCCCTATTTCAAAAGTTTTTCAAGAAGGGTTTTTTTTCAAATTGTAATATCCTTAGTGGTTTTAGTACCGCCGGTATTGGTAGTCTATGCATTTGTAAAACCATACCTGCCCTCATTCTTCTCCCAGCAATTTATAGCCTTAACATGGATATTGCTTTTTGTGGTCATTGTTTTAATGAACACAGGGTTAGCAGCAGGAATCTTCTTTGCCAATTGGCAAAAAACAGTAAAGGAGAAAGCAAAGGCCGAAGAAGCAAAAAAAGATACAGAACTGGAATTGATACAAACAAAACAAAAGCAGGCTGAAATAGAAATGAAGGCTTTGAGGGCACAGATGAATCCGCATTTTATTTTTAATTCGCTCAACTCCATCAATAAGTATATCCTTAAAAGCGACCATGTAAATGCTTCAAGGTATTTAACCAGGTTTGCCAAATTGATACGGCTGATATTGGATAATTCAAATAGTAAAGAAGTAGCATTGTCTGATGAACTGGAAGCACTGAAACTGTATATTGAAATGGAATCGCTGCGGTTTACTAACAAGTTTACTTACGAAATTATAGTAGATGAAAACGTAAGTACTGATACCTTGCAAGTGCCGCCGCTAATCATTCAACCTTATGTGGAGAATGCCATCTGGCATGGGCTGCTACACCAGGAAACAGACGGCCGGCTTATTGTGGCAGTGAAAAAGACAAATGACAATATGCTGCAATGCACTATTGAAGATAATGGCATTGGCCGCTCAAAAGCTATGGAAATGAAAAGCAAATCTGCCAATGCAAATAAATCATTGGGCATGAAGCTGACAGAAGAACGTATCAGTATGCTTAATCAGTATGCATCGCTTAATGCAAGCATAGAAATACTTGACCTCACAAATAGCAATGGTGAAGGAACAGGAACAAAAGTGATTTTAAAAATTCCCATCTAAAATTAAAACTTACAATTATGATACGCTGTGTATTGGTAGATGACGAGGCTGACAGCCTTGAAGTAATGGAAATGTTGCTGAAAACATATTGCCCGCAGGTAAAAGTAGAGGCTGTTTGCAATACCGCTGAAAAAGGGATTGCTGCTATCAACCAGTTTCGTCCGGATGTGGTTTTTTTGGATATTGAAATGCCCAACATGAATGGCTTTGATATGCTGGAAAAATTTGATGAACTTTTTTTTGATGTGGTATTTATTACAGCCTATCACCAGTTTGCCATTAAAGCATTTCGGTATAGTGCTTTAAATTATTTATTAAAGCCTGTTGACCCTGATGACCTGGTGGAAACAATTCAGCGCATAGAAAAAAAGAAATCATCTCCGCTAAAAGAACAAATGGAATTGCTCATGCAAACTGTACGCAGTGGCGGAAACCAAACCATTCCCCGTATTGCACTTACCACTTCCGAAGGTTTGTTATTTGTAAACACTGCTGATATTATATTTTGTGAATCGGACAGTAACTATACCAAAGTAGTTTTAAAGGACAAAAAGAAAATCCTGGTTTCAAAACCATTAAAAGAAATTGATGATACACTTTCCGGCAATGATTTCTATCGTATCCATAATTCTTTTTTGATTAACCTCAACCACATCAATAAATATGTTCGTGGCGATGGTGGCTATGTAGTAATGGATGATGGCACACCGGTAAGTATTTCCCGAACAAGGAAGCAGGAATTTGTAGAGTTGTTTTCAAAATTTTAAATCACCAATATTTTGCCCGGTAGTCTTCGGATCCTTTTTGTCATTTACTCGCCGATTTTACTGTTTGCTCATTAGTGTTATAGCACAAGCAACTAAGATAATACTTTCGTTTATTGTATTCATTCAACCACAATGAAACCTCTATTAGAGGCACATTGCAATAATTGACTAAAATGAAAAAGAAAGTAATAGTGATAGGAGCAGGTTTTGCAGGTATTCAGCTTGTTAAAAAATTAGACGGTAAATTGTTTGACATTCTGCTTATTGATAAACTTAATCACCACCAGTTTCAGCCTTTGCTTTACCAGGTAGCTACTTCTCAACTTGAACCTTCAAGCATCTCGTTTCCCATCCGCAATATATTTAGTAACAAAAATAATGTACAAATAAGACTTGCAGAGGTTGTGAGTGTTGATACAGCAGGGAACAAAATCAATACCAGCATCGGTGAGTTTGCCTATGATTATTTGGTTGTAGCAACGGGCTGTAAAACAAATTTCTTTGGCAACACTGAAATGATTAAAAATTGCTTTACTTTAAAATCAACTTATGATGCCATAACAATCCGTAACCATATTCTGCAAACATTTGAAAATATTATATCAGCAAAAGAAAACGAAAAAGACGGTTTGTTAAATTTGGTAATTGCAGGTGCTGGCCCAACAGGGGTTGAATTAGCCGGAGCCTTTGCCGAAATAAAAAAACACATTCTGCCCAAAGATTATCCGGGTATTGATTGGTCGCAATTCAAAATAATTTTAATTGAGGGAAGTAGTAATACTCTGAACAATATGAGTGAAAATGCAAAATCTTCTTCTCAAAAATATTTACAGGAAATGGGTGTAAATATTATTACCGGAACATTTGTAAAAAAATACGACGGGCATCTTTTAGAGTTAAGTAATAATGAATTTATAAGAACTAAAACTGTAATATGGGCAGCAGGTGTTACCGGCAACCCCATACCAGGCCTGCCAACCGGCAGTATCACTTTTGGAAACAGATTTAAAGTAAACAGAATTAATAAAATTGAGGGTAGCGACAATGTTTATGCAATTGGCGACATATGCTATATGGAAACACCGCAATATACCAAGGGGCATCCTCAAGTAGCTAATGTTGCAATGAGCCAGGCAAAAAGGCTTGCCTCTAATCTCAGCAAAATAGAAAAAGGGAAACAAACTACTGACTTTGAGTACAAAGATTTAGGCACAATGGCAACAATTGGAAGAAATAAAGCGGTGGTTGATTTTAAATATATAAATCTGAAAGGCTTTTCTGCTTGGATTATTTGGATGGGGCTTCACCTTATGCTTATTTTGAATGTAAAAAACAGGCTGCTCATATTTATTAACTGGGCTTGGGCATATATTACAAAGGACACTTCACTTCGCCTGATACTTACACAAAAACGGGATTGCCTAAATAGAGAATAAGGCTATCTAATATCTACGGATTATATTTTATAGTAAACCAAATAAAGGATAACACCTAAAGATATTGTGATTTTTACTTTCCATTTGCTCAGTCATTTTACTGTTTACTCAATGGTGTTGAAGTATAACCTCTGACGGTAATAGTTTTACAGTATGATTAAACAGGAATACACGGTAAGAAATGCATTGCCACGGGAATTTGAAAAAATCGGGAAGTTAATGGTGGATGTTTATTCGCAATTGGATGGATTCCCAAAAGAATCAGAGCAGCCGAATTATTACAAAATGCTTGCCAACATCGGAGAACTGACAAACAAACCCGGAGTTGAACTCTTAGTCGCTGTTTCTCCTGATAGCAAATTGGCTGGTGCTGTAGTCTATTTCAGAGATATGAAGTATTACGGTTCAGGCGGAACTGCAACGCAGGAGCATAATGCATCCGGTTTTAGATTATTGGCAGTTGATACAGCCGTCCGTGGGCAGGGTATTGGTAAACTTTTGACAAAGGAATGTATTAGTAAAGCAAAAACTCAAAAGTTTCCTCAAATGATAATTCATACAACAAAAGTGATGCAAACAGCCTGGAAGATGTATGAACATCTCGGTTTCAGGAGGTCAGAAGATTTGGATTTTATACAAGGAGAGCTTGTGGTGTACGGATTTCGGTTATCACTTTAGAATATAATATTAAAGCAAGACTGTTATTTACAGATAAAAAAACAAAAATGTTACTCAACTATAAATTAAACAAACCTGCAGACCTGATTTTTGATTGCCTTACTAACATGACAAGGTTTGTAGCATTACACCCGGTTATTGAAAAAGTAAATTATCTGGGGAATGATAAATTTAAAATTTTTGAAACCTTAAAGCTGGGTTTTATCCCTATCTCCTTCACCTATCCGGCAGTAATTGAAGGCGATTATGAAAGCAAGCAAGTTGTGATGAAAGCAGTAGTAATGAAGATTGCTTTTATAGAAATGGTTTTTACGATTAACGAAAAAAACGGTTACTCAATAGTGAGAGAAGAAATAAAATTTAAAAGTGCATTGCCAATAAAATCAATAATGCAGCAGGTCTTCATAAAACAACATGCCCTGCTTTTTAAAAATATAGAAAATACAATTGAATAAACTAATACAATGGAAGCAATACGAAAATACCTTTTAAGGGTGCATGGCACATCACTGATGCTGGTGGGTATTGCTGCCGGTATAAATGCAACACTGGGAGCATGGTACGGCAAGGGTTCCTACAGTTTTCTACAAACAGATAAGGTCGGCTACATTGGATTGTTGCAGGCTTACTTACTGGCTATGTTAACTGGTATTGTTTTGTGGACTGGCTCATATATTGAAAACAGGAAAAAATGGAACCGTATTGGCTGCCTGTTTCATTTTTTTCTGCTTATTGTTTACGCACTTCATTGGAATTTCTTTACCACACTGCCCGGTGGTGAAACTACCAGGAATATTGGGTTTACATTTCACATCGTCTTTTTTACTTTGGAACTTTGGGCAGGGGTTCTTACAAAAACTATTAAACCATGATAGAAAAATATTTATGGATAGCGGGGTCCTTGCCTTTTATTATTCTCGGCGTCATCCATTTGCTGTACACTTTTTTTACCAATAAATTCTCTTCCAGAAATAAGCTGGTAGATGATGAAATGAAAACTTCCTATCCAATTCTTACAAAAGAAACAACGATGTGGAAAGCATGGATTGGTTTTAATGCCAGCCATAGTTCCGGGGCTATTTACATTGGGCTTATTAATTTATTCCTATCCATTCAATACTTTGCTATTGTAACCAATCCGGTATTTCTTACTATAAATATTGTTACTGTACTGTTTTATTTATGGCTGGCAAAAAAATATTGGTTCAGCACCCCGTTTAAAGGTATGCTCATTGCTGCATGCTGTTTTGTAGCGGCGGCTGTTATTATTCTCTTGAAATATTTATAATTCCTGTCTTTCATTCAGATCCATCAGTTATACAAGATATAAAATTCAGAAGCAAAAATTCCAGTCTATTTCAAAACCATTATCATTTGAGTTTTGTTTTGAAGTAGGCAAGTCAAGAGTAGGATCAGTACGCTAATTTAAAATTGGTTTCATTTTGTTGGGAAGCCTTTTCCCCAATTGCTCATTCAGTCTGCTGTTTACTCATCACTGCTTTACCACCCTTGCTGGTCCAGATAATTTTACATCATTATTAATCATAAAAATATAAAAATGAAACTCAAATTATTTTTGAACAGAAAAGACAGCATTTGTAAAACTTTCTTTTTGGCTACAGCTCTGTTCATTTTCAGCAATGGTTATGCTCAAAAAGTAACACCCGGTGTAAGAACAGGATTTAATTTCTCTAACTGGAACCTTTCCGGAGTGCCGGGTGTAGAGCCACTATCATTGGGTAGCCCGAGTGCAGGTGTTTTTGCAACACTGCATATTTCTAAATCTTTTTCAATTGAGCCGGGGGCAACATTTGCATACCTGGGTTCTAAATTAGAATACAGTGCAATTGAGCATATTACTTCTAAATTAACCTACCTGCAAATTCCGCTTGTTGCCAGGTATGAACTTAAAAACAGGATTGCTTTTTTTACAGGCCCACAGGTTAGTTTTCTTTTAAATGCCACCTCAAGTGAAAATGATGGCGAAAAGCAGGATGCAAAATCTATTTTCAAGAAAAATGATTTTTCTATTGTGAGTGGCGTGGAATATTATTTTGCAGCAGGTTTTGGTATCAGGGCAAATTATACTGCTGGTCTTACTGACATTTATACACAAGGCAGCGAAAAAATTACCAACTATTCTTATGGCATAAGTGTAACATACAGATTAGATGTTGCAAAGAGAAAGACAATTGCTAAAAAATAATGTCAGCCTTTTAATATTCCTGCAAACTCAAAAGTAATGAAGACGAAAATTAAAACCCCCAATGCTTTCAAATACATGAAAGTACTTACTGTCGGTACGCTTATTATAGGAATATACCTACACCTGTCAAGCCTTGTTTTTGGGATGGATAATTTACAGCGCTACCTGTTTACTCCAGTTTTTGAAGTTTTTTTTGCACTCCCTATAACAGCCGGTGCTGTGCTACAACTTATGTGTGTTAAAAAAATTGATTACAAAACTATTGTTGAAAAAATTGTTTTCAGTATCTGTACATTTCAGTTTGTAGTAAGTGTACCCTTACACATAAGAGCATATGTTGTGAGTAGTACAAATTACATTCATATGTTTCCGCCAATATACAGTGTGGTAACTATTATTATGTGGAGTTTTTTTATTTATGTAATCGCATCCTTAAAAGTAAAACCTAACTGATTCTATTCTCTCAGCCAGGGTTACTATTTACTCATTACCGTTTTCCTGCACTGACATACAAATATATTTTTACACTGTAATTAAAAATTAATAACAAATAAATTTTACAAAATGAAATTCGCAAAAAATTATTTACTGATGCTTTTTAAAAGTATCGCCATCGTTATGCTGGTGGCTTTCACATTTGCTTCCTGCAAAAAAGATAATGATGACACAGTTGTGCCCCCCGCTTCACCAATGGTCGGTAAATGGGTTGGGGTATTAACTGCTAATGGAGCTCCTGTTGGCAGCCTAAACATTGTAATTAAACAAGACGGTACATTAGAAGCACAAAACACTAACGGAGAAAAAATAGCAGATGGTACCTGGCAATTGGGAGGCTCGGCTGGCCTAACCTTTACCTGCAGTTACACTACTATTTCTCCCACACCGCAGAAGTATAATTTACTTGGCACATTGGATACTCCAACCAAGATGACAGGAGCCTACGGTACGGGTAGCAGTCAGGTAAACGGTGGCTTCTGGAATATGAGTAAGCAATAAGCCGGTGACTGCATGAAGTTACTTTATAAACGATTGGCATTACTATTGGTACTGGCTTTTATAACAGGAGAACAATCTGGCGCAATAACCTAAGGTTATTTTGGTTGCCGAAAAAGGCGGCTTCGTTTTTAAAACGGAGCCGTTATTTTATTTATATACTATATTACATTGCACATAGTCTGGGTTTTCAAATGTCAAGGTTTATTGATAGCTGTTGTTTTACTGATGTTTAAGGTGAAGATGATTAGAATTCTGTCAGTCGGGGTGGGTGGGTTGTGTGTTGGTACAAGACAGATGCTTAAATGTTTGCAGGATATCTGTTAGGGTTGCTGGTAATGGTACGGCTTGGAGCAGTAGGGGAATTAGTATTCCGTCTGCCCGGCCAGGATGATATAAAAGAAACGAAATTATTCTGACAATGAAAACCAGCAAGCGGCACTGGATGCGTAGCCAAAATCCGTTGGCGGATCAGTTAACGGTCTAACCCAAACTCAAAGCTGAATAGAGAGCAAATGTTGAATGATTTTCCATCCGCCCAAATTGCGCCAAACCAATGTTAGCTACCGTTTTTGGGAGTTGCGATTGGAGTTATTTGAGAAGAAATTGCTTTCCATTGATTATTCTTCTTAACCCATACATCATAAATCCTAGTTCTCCGATTAGAAAATGGGACTCCTTTAATTGTCCCTTTTGTGACACTTATATAAGTTACTATGGCTGTCGTTCCATGAATCTTAATTTGAAAATCATCGAAATAAAGAGAATCAACAAAGTGGTTGTTTTTTAGCCGTTGACTAATATTCTTATAAGTTCCATCTAATTCTTCCTGCTTATTTAAAATGGAATTATCGCTAATAGAAATAAATCCGGTATCCATCATTTTGGAAATGGTTGCTGTGTCAAGTTTGAATTCTGAAATCAACCAATTATATTCTAAGTTTCGAATCGTTGTGGAGTCGTTTTTAAAATTTACATCTTGAGAAATTAAATGTAATGGCAACAGGCAAATTGTAGAAACTATTAGAACAATTTTCATAATCTTCAATATAAAAAGTGCTTCAATATGCCTCGTCCTGATTTTAGTTGACTCTTTTTCACGTTATCCACAGTTGGATAAGATGACTGTGTTTTACGCTTTGCGTTTAGTTGTTCATCTTTGTTTTATCAGTTGAAGCGGACCTGGTGTT